>Ga0208612_1000510_pt1 | contig 16717 bp, 16 predicted proteins | sample AntDryMetagUQ889_FD_188089 | JGI IMG/M metagenome (GOLD analysis project Ga0208612, IMG submission 188089) | Polar desert microbial communities from Antarctic Dry Valleys - UQ889 (SPAdes) | ecosystem: Environmental > Terrestrial > Soil > Desert | place: Antarctic Dry Valleys | collected 2008-12-31 | reverse complement strand
GACGTCGGTCTTCGTGTCCTTGAGGATCTGGACGATGTCGTCGGTGTCGCCCGGCGCCTTGGTGATCTTCTCCTTGAGGTACTTGCCGAGGCCGTCGTGCGTCATGCCGCGCTGCACGGGCACGTCGAGGTGGGGCACGTCGGCGAACTTGATCGTGTTGTTCTGGCCCGACCAGATGGCCTCGCTGAGGTCCTTGCCGACCTTCTCGGCATCGATGTCGAACGCCGCCGAGAACTCGATGTCGCCCACGAGGTAGCCACCGAGGTCCACGTGCATCAGCCCGGGGACCGACTCCTGCGGGTCCGCGTCGCGATAGTGCTGGACGCCCTGCACGAAGGAGCTGGCGCAGTTGCCCACTCCCACGATCGCGACGCGCACCTTCTCGGTGCCGTAGCGCGATGCGCCGTTGCCAATCTCAGTCACAGAGCCTCCTGAAAGTCAGTGAAAAGGGTCGCGCTCCCCGCGCGTTTGCCGGGGTAACCAAACCCCGGCACCGACAAGCGGTTACGTCTTCGCCAGCTCGCCCCGGACGTGAAAGATGCGCTGGAGCACGGTGACCGTGGTGAGCGCGGCCATCACGTAAATGGCCGGTTCGAGCAACTCGAAGTCCGCTATTCCAGCCCCCGAGGCGAAGAGCAAGCCTATCGAGAGGATCACCACCCGGGTGGGCCGGTCGGCAAAACCGACCTTGCACTCGACCCCCAGGGCCTCCGCTCGAGCGCGGGTGTAGGACACCATGAGCGAGCCGACGATGGTCAGCGTGGCCCCGGCCACGGCCAGCTGGTCCCCGGTCTTGGCGAAGTAGGCCGCGACGGCGGTGAGCACGACCCCCTCCTCGATGCGGTCCAGCGAGGAGTCCAGGAAGGCGCCGAAGGGGGTGCCCTTGCCCGACATGCGCGAGTAGCGCCCGTCCAGCATGTCCATCACCGAGCCGACGATGAACGCCAGGCCGCCGAGCACGAACAGCTCTTGGGTGACCAGCACGGCGGCAACGACGATGAGCACGAACCCGGTGAGGGAGATCGCGTTGGGCGTTAGGCGCGACTCGATCAGGCGCTCGCGCGCCATCGTCCGCATCTCGCCGGCGGACAGGCTCTCCCGCCGGCCGTTGCCCTCCCGGCGCGCGCGACCGCGGGTCGGCTGGCCCGGCCCGCGGCTCACGCCGCGGCCTTGGCGCTGCCGCGGAAGGACCAGGGCCCGGGCCTGGCGCGCTCCAGCACTGCCTTGGCCGCCCAGGCCGAGGCGCCGGCCGTCATGGCCCCCAGCACGGCGTCCAGCCACCAATGGTTGGCGGTGGCCATCACGGTGAAGGTCACGATCAGCGGATAGGCACCCCAGAACGCCTTGGCCGCCTTCGAGCGCACCAGCATCACCGCGGGGACGGCGATCATCAGGGCGAAGGCAACGTGCATGCTCGGCACCGCGGCGTAGGGGTTGTAGAGCAGGCTCGCGCCCTTGGCAGCCCCCTCGCCCACGGCCTTCGTCACGCTGTCGGTGAAGCCCAACTCGGGCAGGAAGCGCGGCGGCGCAGTGGGGAAGACGACGTAGCCCACGAGCGCGATGGCCATGGAGACCATGAACATGTTGCGCACGAAGTAGAAGCCCTCGTTGCGCTTGACGTACAGCCAGATCAGGAAGGCCGTGGTGAGCGCGAAGTGCGAGTTGACGTAGATCCAGTTGGACGCGTCCATGAGCCACGCGTGGCGCTCGGTCCAGTCCTGGAAGGCGGGCTCGAAGAACAGGCCGAGCGACTGCTCTATGTGCAGCAGCGAGCGCGCGTTGTCGAACGCCGCGCTCGCGCGGCCGTCCACCAGTCCGCGCACCAGGCGGTAGGCGTAGTAGGCGCCTACGAACAGGGCCACCTGGAGTGCGGGGTCGAGCCAGCGGCGCCATCCCATCGATCTCAGCCTAGCTCGCGGGGGCGCTGGCTCTTGGGGGCGCAGCGCCTGCCGCGCTGCACCACCCGTTCCGGCGAGAAGCGGATCGACAGGAGGGCGAAGCCGCGGCTGCGGGCGCTGATGCGGGTCCACTCGCCGTCGCGCTGCACGCAGCCGCCCTCGAAGTGCCAGTAGGGCGTCCAGCGCACACGCAGCAGCGCCTCGCCGGGTCGCACCACGCGCAGCAGCAGCTGGTCGGAGCCGAACTGCTCGAGCTGCACGTTCGCCCCGCCACGCGAGATCACGATCGGCGCGGGCAGGGTGACCTCGTACACGCGCCAGTCGCTCGAGCTCCAGCGCCGGCGCAGGTAGGGCAGCCCCCGTTCGATGAGCGCTCGCTCGGCGTAGGAGTGGCTGTCGGGCAGCGCGCTCGGCAGGGCCACGTAGCGCACGGCGTTCTCGGACAGCCAGCTGGCGTAGGTGAGCTCGGTCAGAGGGCCGCGGTAGAAGATCGGGTTGGTTCGCCTGTCGAGCTGACGCAGCGAGCCCCGGGCCAGCTGGCTGTCGCCGGCGATGTCCGACGCCTCCCAGTGCGAGCGGGTGAAGGGGATCTCGATGCGCCGCTGGTCGGGAAGCGTCGCGAGGAACTGCTTGAGCGGCTCGAAGTAGCCGGTCTTCGCGCCCGGGTCCTCGGCGTACTTGATCACGTCGCGCACCGCCGCCGACCACTGCCAGCCGGCCAGCGCCACCAAGCCCACGGCCAGCAGAACGCCCGAGCGCCGGCGCCAGTGGGTCTGCACGGCGCACAGAAGCAGCGGACCGGCGAACAGCGCGCCGAGGCGCCCCGAGTTGCTGCCCATCGGGTTCTCCACCAGCAGGGCGAGCGTGGCGCCGGCCGCGTAGACGGCCGCACCCACCGCGAGCATCCGCTCGCGCTGCCACAGCAGGACGGCGGCGGGAACGGCCACGAGGGGAATGGGGGCGTAGACCGACAGCGGGAAGGTCGCGTAGCCCCCCTCGGGAAAGGCCAGGGTGAGGAAGAGCGAAGGCACCAGCGCGGCGAGGATCACGAACACGCCGTCGGTCACCTGCGCCTCGCGCTCGCGCCCGCGCACCACCAGGGCGTAGGCCAGGCCGGCCAGCGCGAGGAAGAGCCCGGCCACCGGGCTCGAGAGGGTGCACAGGAGGGCCATGAGCGGGGCGAGGAAGCGCCGGCGCCGCTGCAGGGCGAGCACCGCAGCCACGCCGAAGAAGACACCGAGGGCGAAGGGCAGCCGGCTGGTGAAGAGAAGGGTGGCCGCCCCGAAGCCGAAGAACACCGCGCCCCAGCGGGCGGCGTCGCCGAACCGGTGGCGCACCAGCGGCTCGAACAGCGCGGCCGAGCCCACGGCGGCGAGCGCCAGGACGAGGCGCGGGCTGAGCAACCAGGCGAGCGGCGGAGAGAGGACGGAGTAGGCGGGAGTGTGGTGGCCGCCGTACCACTGGCCGTTCCAGATGGTGAAGCCCTCTCGGCCGAAGAGGTCTGCGCGGAACTGGTGGGCGGCCAAGTCGACTGTCCGCGGCGCCCACACCAACACGACCAGCGCGAACAGCGCGGTGATGGCCGCCGGCGCTAGGCGCCAGGGGTCGACCCGTTGCCAGCGGGGCCGGTCGCGACGAGGCGCGGCGGGGTCCCCGGAGCGCCCGCCGCCGCCCGGCGTCTGCGCCGCCCGCTCGCGCTGCGGCGCCGAGACGGAGAAGGCGGGCCGCACGCGCGTGAGACTAGCTCGCAGCTAACTCGTCGCCGTCGGCTGGCCGACGAACTCGACCACCGTGTCGATGACCTCTGGTCGCTCCAGCCAAGGCCAGTGGCCGGCGCCCTCGATGCACTCCACGCGCGCGTCGCCGCCGAGGGCCTGCGCGGTGCGCCGGGCGAAGACAGCGGGCAGGTAGGGGTCCTGCTCGCCCCATACCACCAGCGCCGGGGCGCCGATCGCGCCGAGGCGCTCGCCGGCCCGGGCCAGCTCGTCCTCGGGGGCCGAGCGGTAGAGCTTGAGGATCGCCCTCTGGGTGCCGTGGTCGAAGTGCTTCCAGATGTCGTCGAGAAACGGGTCGGGCAGGGGTCCGGAGGCGCCTTCGCGTGAGGCCAGCTTCAGGCCCCGCTTGAAGGTGAAGCCCATGAGCATCTCGCCCACCAGCGGCCGCCGCCAGGCTCGGGCAAAGCGGTGCCAGCGGTAGCCGGGAAGCAGCGGGACGCAGGACACGATCACCAGGCGCTCGATCAGCTCGGGGCGTCGTTGGGCGAGAGCAAGGCCGACCGAGCCCCAATCGTGTACGACGAGCGTGAGGCGCTCGAGGCCGAGGTGGCCGACGAACGCATCGAGGAAGCGCTCGTATCCGGCGATGGAGTAGGGGAAGTGCGCAGGCTTGGCGGAGCGCCCAAAGCCGGGGAGGTCGGGAGCCAGGCCACCGGTGCGTTCGAGGAAGGGCCCCCACATGATCGAGCTGTTGGGAACGCCGTGCAGGTAGAGCACGGGCGGCGGCGCAGGGTCGCCCGCCTCGAGCCACGACACGCTCAGCCCGTCGACCTCGGCTTGGCGCTCGGTCATCCTCACAGCGGTCAGGGATACCAGGGATAGGCTGACCGGATGCGCCGCCCGCCGCCGATCGTGGCCGCTCTCGCCGCTCTCGCGTGTCCGTCGCCCGCCCTCGCTCTCGAGGACGGCCTCGCCCGCACCCCGCCGATGGGCTGGGGCAGCTGGAACCGCTTCGACTGCCGCATCGACGAGCGAACGGTCCGCGAGACCGCCGATGCCATGGTGGCGACCGGGATGCGGGATGCGGGCTACCGTTACGTCCTGCTCGACGATTGCTGGATGTCCCCCACCCGCACGCCGGCCGGGGACCTGCAGCCCGACGCCGCGCGCTTTCCGTCAGGCATCGGCTCCCTGGGGCGCTACATCCATGCGCGCGGCCTGCGCTTCGGGCTCTACCAGGACCTCGGAGCGCGAACCTGCAACGGCGGCCCGGGCCTGGCCGGTCGCGAGCGCGAAGACCTCCAGCAGTTCGCCGACTGGGGTGTGGACTATGTGAAGGTGGACTACTGCTTCGTCGACGAAGCGGCTCGGGCGGATCCTGCGCGTGCCTACGCCCGCGTGCGCGACGCGATCCGGGCTACCGGCCGGCCCATGGTCTTCAGCATCTGCAACTGGGGCCGCCGCCGGCCCTGGCGCTGGGGCCCCCGGGTGGGCCACATGTGGCGGACCACGTACGACATCGAAAACAATTGGCGCTCGGTGCTGCACGTCGCCGACGCGAACAACAAGCTGGCGCGCTTCGCCGGCCCGGGGCGCTGGAACGACCCTGACGGGCTCGAGGTGGGCAACGGGGGCATGACGGCCAGGGAGGACCGTGCCCACATGAGCCTCTGGGCGATCATGGCCGCGCCGCTGATGGCCGGCAGCGACGTGCGCACGATGAGCCCGGTGACGCGCCGCACGCTGCTCAACCCGGAAGTGCTGGCAGTCGATCAGGACCCGGCGGGGCGCCAGGGGCGACGCGTGGTCCGGCGCAACGGCCGCGAGGTGTGGGTGCGCCGACTGCGCGGAGGCGACCGTGCCGTGCTCCTGCTCAACCGGCGAAGCAGGTCCACCTCGATCACGGCCACGCCCCGGGCGATGGGCCTGCCCGCGCGCGATCGGCGGGTGCGCGACCTGTGGGCGCGCCGTTCGCTGCGCACGCCGCTCCTGCTCTCCGCGCGCGTGCCCGCTCACGGGGCTCGGCTCTTCCGGGTCCCGCAGTAGGCGCCCCCGGTGGCCGACCGCCGCCGCCTGCTCGCGATCCGCGACCGCCTGCGCAAGGCCTACGGACGCCCCGAGCCGCGCCCTCACGGCGCGCCGGTCGACGAGCTCGTGCTCACGGTGCTCTCCCAGAACACCAACGACCGCAACCGCGACGTGGCCTATCACCGGCTGCGCGACCGCTTCGCGAGCTGGGCCCAGGCACGCGAGGGAGCGACGGCGGAGATCGAGGAGGCGATCCGGCCCGGCGGGCTGGCTCCCACCAAGTCGGTGCGCATCTGGCGCATTCTCGACGCGCTCGGCGACGACGACCTGCGCTGGCTGGTCGACGCCCCCGTGGAGGAGGCACGCGACTTTCTGTGCACCCTGCCCGGCGTGGGGCGCAAGACGGCTGCGTGCGTGCTGCTCTTCTCCTACGGTCTCCACGACGTGCCGGTGGACACCCATGTGCACCGCGTGGGCGTTCGGCTCGGCCTCTTCGGCGAGAAGGAGTCGCTCGAGCGCTGCCACGACGAGCTGAACCGGCTCACCCGGCCCGAGGACGGCCACGAGGTGCACATCGCCCTCCTTCGCCATGGACGGCGCACGTGCACGGCTCGCGCTCCCCGGTGCAGCGAGTGTGCGCTGGTCGGCCTCTGTCCCTTCGGTCGCGCCCGGGTCTGAGGAAAGGACTCGACGATCTGCCATACTCCCGCTTAGATTTCTTACCAAGCAGAAACAGAGCGGCGGTGCTCGCCCGGGCCAACGCCCGGCCTGCGCTCCGGCGCTACGGCAATGGAGGACACATGGCAAGGACCATAGGCATCGACTTGGGCACGACCAACTCGTGCATGGCCGTCCGCGAGGGTGGCGATACCGCCGTCGTCGAGAACGCCGAGGGCGCGCGCACCACGCCGTCGGTTGTCGCCTTCACCGAAGGCGGCGAGCGCCTGGTGGGCGCGCCGGCCAAGCGCCAGGCCGTGACCAACCCCGAGAACACCGTCTTCTCCATCAAGCGCTTCATGGGCCGCAAGGAGGCCGAGGTCAAGGAGGAGGAGCGGATCGTCCCGTTCGAGGTCATCAGTGGCCCCAACGGCGACGCCCGCGTGAAGGCCGGCGGCGAGGAGTACGCCCCGCCTCAGATCAGCGCGATGATGCTGCAGAAGCTGAAGGCCGACGCCGAGGCCTACCTGGGCGACGCGGTCGACAGCGCGGTGATCACGGTGCCCGCGTACTTCAACGACGACCAGCGCCAGGCCACCAAGGAGGCCGGCAAGATCGCCGGGCTCGACGTCAAGAGAATCATCAACGAGCCCACCGCGGCCGCCCTGGCCTACGGGCTCGACAAGGAGGAGTCCGACCACACGATCCTCGTCTTCGATCTCGGCGGCGGCACCTTCGACGTGTCGGTGCTCGAGATCGGCGACGGCGTGTTCGAGGTGAAGGCGACCGCGGGCGACAACCACCTGGGCGGCGACAACTTCGACAAGGCGATCGTCGACTGGCTCGTGGCGGAGTTCAAGCAGTCCGAGGGGGTTGACCTCTCGCAGGACAAGATGGCCCTCCAGCGCCTCTATCAGGAGGCCGAGAAGGCCAAGGCCGAGCTCTCCTCGACGCAGGAGACGCAGATCAACCTGCCGTTCATCACGGCGATCGACTCGGTTCCCAAGCACCTCAACCAGCGGCTCACCCGGGCCAAGCTGGGCGAGCTGACCGCGGCGCTGGTCGAGCGCGTGGTCGGCCCCACCAAGCAGGCCATGGAGGACGCCGGCGTCGCCGGCGGCAAGGGGATCGACCACATCGTGCTCGTGGGCGGCATGACCCGCATGCCCGCGGTGCAGGAGAAGGTCAAGGAGCTCACCGGCAAGGACCCCCACAAGGGCGTGAACCCCGATGAGGTCGTGGCCGTGGGCGCCGCCATCCAGGCGGGTGTCCTGTCGGGCGACGTCAAGGACATCCTGCTCCTCGACGTGACGCCGCTGACCCTGGGCATCGAGACCAAGGGCGGCGTGCGCACCTCGCTCATCGACCGCAACACCACCATTCCGACCCGCAAGTCGGAGGTCTTCTCGACGGCCGAGGACAACCAGCCGAGCGTGGAGGTCCACGTGCTCCAGGGCGAGCGCGAGATGGCCGCCTACAACAAGTCGCTCGGCAAGTTCCAGCTCACCGGCATCCCGCCCGCGCCGCGAGGAGTGCCGCAGATCGAGGTCGGCTTCGACATCGACGCCAACGGCATCCTCAACGTCACGGCCAAGGACCTCGGCACCGGCAAGGAGCAGAAGATCGAGATCAAGGCAGGCTCGGGCCTCTCCGACTCGGAGGTCGAGCGGATGGTCCAGGACGCCGAGACCCACGCTGACGACGACCGTCGTCAGCGCGAGCTCGTCGACGCACGCAACACCGCGGAGTCGGCGGCCTACCAGGCCGAGAAGCAGCTCGAGGAGATGGGCGACTCGGTCGACGGCTCGGCCAAGGAGGAGATCGAGGCGGCGATCAAGGACCTCAGGGACAACCTGGAGTCCGAGGACGCCGAGCTGCTGCGCGCCAAGACAGAGGCACTGCAGTCCGCCTTTCACAAGGTCTCCGAGCAGCTGTACGCGGCCGCACAGGCCCAGGCGGCGGAGTCCGGCGGCGCAGAGGCCCAGGGGGGGACAGACGGCTCGGCCGCGGACGGCTCGGCCGGCAACGGCGCCTCGGCCGAGGAGGAGGTCGTGGACGCCGAAGTGGTTGACGAGGAGCGCCGCTAGGTGTCCGGCGTCGGCGACCACGAGGAGGAGGGGACGAGCTCCGAGGAGAGCCCGTCCGAGCAGCCGGCGGTCCAGCGCCCCGGCGGGCTCGAGCCCGAAGAGCCGGCCACCTCGCGCGACGAGTCGGCCGAGCCGGCGGGCGAGGAGAACCCGGCCAACGAGCAGGAGATGCTCGAGGCCACCGAGGAGGCCGCGGAGGACGATGACCCCGCGGCCTCGGTGGAGCGCGAGCGCGACGAGTACCTCGCGCTGGCGCAGCGCACCCAGGCCGACTTCGAGAACTACCGCAAGCGCGCGGCGCGCGAGGCCGCCGCATCGGGCGAGCGGGCGAGGGGGACCCTCGTGCGGGAGCTGCTGCCGGTCCTCGACAACCTCGAGCGTGCACTCGGCTCGGCCCAGGAGGGTGAGCAGCACCTGGCCGAGGGCGTCAAGCTCGTGCACGCGGAGCTGGTCTCGGTGCTCGAGCGAAACGGCGTGGAGCAGTTCGACCCGGCCGGTGAGCGCTTTGACCCCACCTTCCACGAGGCGCTCTCCACCCGCGAGGAGGAGTCGACCGACTCCGGCGTGGTGCTCGACGTCATCGAGAAGGGCTACCGGGTCAACGGCACGGTCCTGCGCCCGGCGCGGGTGGTCGTGAGCGGATAGATGGCTACTGCGGCGAGGAACCCGTACGACGTCCTCGGCGTCGACAAGAAGGCCTCCGACGAGGAGATCAAGAAGGCCTACCGCAAGCTTGCGCGTCAGTACCACCCCGACCGCAACCCCGGCGACGCGAAGGCCGAGGAACGCTTCAAGGAGATCCAGGAGGCCAACTCGGTGCTCTCCGATCCCGAGAAGCGCCGCCAGTACGACGCCGGCGGCGGGATCTTCGGCTCGGGCTTCGACCCCGGCGCCTTTCGCAACGCGGGCGGAGGCTTCGGCGGGGGCCTGGGCGACATCATCTCCGACCTCTTCGGCAACGCCGCGGGTCGTGGCGGAGCCGGCGGGCCGGGGGCGGCGATGCGCGGGCGCGACCTCGAGACCGAGGTGCACATCTCCTTCGAGCAGGCGATGGACGGCGCACAGGTGCCCGTGACGGTGCCCATGTCCGCGCCCTGTCCGACCTGCCGGGGGACCGGCGCCAAGCCGGGCACGAGCCCCCGGGTCTGCAGTCGCTGCCAGGGCCGCGGAGTGGAGGCCGAGTCGCAGGGGCTGTTCTCCATCTCCCAGCCCTGCGGGCTCTGTCGTGGAACGGGCACCGAGATCGATGACCCCTGCCCCACCTGCCACGGCCAGGGCTTCACCCGCCAGGTCAAGCGCTACCGGGCGAACGTGCCGGCCGGAGTGCGCGACGGCTCACGGGTACGGCTCGCCGGCAAGGGCGAGGCCGGCCCCCGCGGCGGACCCTCCGGTGACCTCTATGTGATCACGCGCGTGGCCGAGTCGCCGCTGTTCACCCGCCGGGGCGACAACCTCGAGATCTCGGTGCCGATCACCATCCCGGAGGCGATCCGCGGGGCAACGATCGAGGTGCCCACCCTGGCGGGCACGAAGCGCATCCGCGTGCCTCCGGGCACCCAGCACGGGACCCTGCAGCGCCTGCGCGACGAAGGGCCTCCCCGCCTGGGCGGCAAGGGCCGCGGCGACATCCACTACCGCCTGGTCATCGACGTGCCGCGCTCTCTGTCGAGCGAGCAGCGTGAGGCGGTCGACGACCTGGCCAACGTGCTCGACGAGGACCCGCGTGAGCGGATCCTGTCGGGCAGGAAGGCGAGCTAGTGGCTCTGGAACCCGAGCGCGGCGTCTACATGATCTCGGTGGCGGCCGAGCTGGCGGGCATGCACCCCCAGACGCTGCGGATCTACGAGACCCGTGGCCTGGTCGCGCCCAAGCGCTCGCCCAAGAACACGCGCCTGTACTCGCAGGAGGACGTGGACCGGCTGCGCCGCATCCAGGAGCTCACCTCCGAGCTGGGCATGAACCTCGCCGGGGTGGAGAAGGTCTTCGAGTTGGAGGGCGAGATCGCCCGCATGAAGCGCCGGATGCGCAACCTCGAGCGCCACGCCGCCCGGGTGCAGCAAGAGCTGAGCGCCGAGATCGAGCGGGTGAGGCGCTCCTTCCGGGCCGAGCTCGTGCCCTACGAGCCGCCGGGCCAGGCGCTGGAGCCGGCCGGTCGGGCGGTGCGGGTGCGCGTTCAGCGCTCCAGCGGCTGAACGGTCGCCCGGCCGTGGTGGCGCTCGCTTTACCCGGGCGGAGCGACCTCCGATGATCTGATAAGCTGACGCTTAGATTTTATGCATCCCGATCGCTTCACAGTCAAGTCGCAGGAGGCCCTTGCCGTCGCGCAGCGACTGGCGGGCGCTCGCGCGAACCCGGAGGTCGACCCTCACCATCTTCTGATCGCCCTGCTCGAGCAGGAGGGCGGCATCGTTCCCCCGGTCCTGCGCCGCGCGGGGGGTGACCCCGACAGCGTTCGCCGCCGCGCCAACGAGACGCTTGACGCGCTGCCCACCGTCTCCGGTGAGGGCACCGCGGCGCCGGCCATCGGCCGCGCCCTCAGCCAGGCGCTCGAGAAGGCCGACGAGGAGGCACGCGGGATGGGCGACGAGTACGTCTCCGCCGAGCACCTGCTGCTCGCCCTGGCCGCCGACCCCAAGGTCGACGCGGGCGCCGCGCGCGACGTGATCGCCGACGCCGTGCGGAAGATGCGCGGGCCCCACCGCGTGACCGATCAGAATCCCGAGGACAAGTACGGCGCCCTGGAGAAGTTCGGCCGTGACCTGACCGAGGCCGCAGAGCAGGGCAAGCTCGACCCCGTCATCGGCCGCGACGACGAGATCCGTCGCGTCGTCCAGGTCCTCTCCCGGCGGACCAAGAACAACCCCGTGCTGATCGGTGAGCCCGGCGTGGGCAAGACCGCCATCGCCGAGGGACTCGCCCAGCGCATCGTGAGCGGCGACGCTCCCGACTCGCTGCGCGACCGCCGCGTGATCGCGCTCGACATCGGCGCGCTGATCGCCGGCGCCAAGTACCGCGGCGAGTTCGAGGACCGCCTGAAGGCCGTGCTGAAGGAGATCGCCGAGGCCGATGGCCAGGTCATCCTCTTCATGGACGAGCTGCACACGATCGTGGGCGCGGGCGCCGCGGAGGGCGCCGTCGACGCCGCCAACCTGCTCAAGCCGATGCTCGCCCGCGGCGAGCTGCGCGCGGTAGGCGCCACCACCCTCGACGAGTACCGCAGGCACATCGAAAAAGACGCTGCGCTGGAGCGCCGCTTTCAGCCTGTGTTCGTCGGCGAGCCTTCGGAGGAGGACACCGTGGCGATCCTGCGCGGTCTCAAGGAACGCTACGAGGTGCACCACGGCGTGCGCATACAGGACAGCGCCATCGTGGCCGCCGCTCTGCTTTCGCACCGCTACATCGCCGACCGCTTCCTGCCCGACAAGGCCATCGACCTGATCGACGAGTCCGCGTCGCGGCTGCGAATCGAGATCGACTCGATGCCCACGGAGATCGACGAGGTGGAGCGCCGCGTCCAGCAGCTCGAGATCGAACAGCAGGCGCTCAAGAAGGAGACCGACCAGGCTGGAGTCGCGCGGCGGGTCGCGCTGGAGCGCGAGCTGGCCGACCTGCGTGAGCGCTCGGGCGAGATGAAGGCGCGCTGGCAGGAGGAAAAGGACGCCATCGCGGCGGTCCGGGAGATCAAGGAGCGCCTCGAGCAGGCCCACCGCGACGCCGAGCGCGCCGAGCGCGAGTCCGACCTTCAGCGCGCCGCCGAGCTGCGCTACGGCGAGATCCCCGAGCTCGAGGCCGCGCTCGTCGAGGCCGAGGCCGGCGCCGATTCGAGGAGTGGCTTCCTCAAGGAGGAGGTCACCGAGGAGGACGTGGCCGAGGTGGTCGCCAAATGGACCGGCATCCCGGTCTCCAAGCTCATGGAGTCCGAGCTGCAGAAGCTCGTCCACATGGAAGGGCGGCTGCACGAGCGGGTGGTGGGACAGCACGACGCCGTCGAGGCCGTGTCGAACGCGCTGCGCCGCTCGCGGGCGGGACTCCAAGACCCCGATCAGCCGATCGGCACGTTCCTGTTCATCGGGCCGACAGGCGTCGGGAAGACCGAGCTGGCCCGTGCGCTGGCCGAGTTCATGTTCGACTCCGAGCAGGCGATGGTGCGCATCGACATGTCGGAGTACATGGAGAAGCACTCGGTGTCGCGGCTGGTTGGGGCGCCCCCCGGCTATGTCGGCTACGACGAGGGGGGCCAGCTCACCGAGGCCGTCAGGCGGCGCCCGTACAGCGTCGTTCTGCTCGACGAGATCGAAAAGGCGCACGCCGACGTGTTCAACGTGCTGCTCCAGCTGATGGACGACGGCCGGCTGACCGACGGCCAGGGCCGCACTGTCTCCTTCAAGAACACCGTGGTGATCATGACCTCGAACGTCGCCGGCGGCATGGACGGCGTGCGGGCCACCTTCAAGCCCGAGTTCGTGAACCGCCTTGACGAGATCGTGGAGTTCTCACAGCTCTCGCGGGACGAGCTCGGGCGGATCGTCGACCTCCAGACGGCCCGCCTGGCCGAGCGCGTGCGCGAGCGCGGGGTGGAGATCGAGGTCTCCGAAGACGCCCGCGAGCTGCTGGGCAATCTGGGCTACGACCCCATCTACGGCGCCCGCCCGCTCAAGCGCGTGATCCAGAAGCGCTTGGTGGACCGCCTGGCCCTCGAGCTGCTCGACGGCACGATCAAGCCCGGCGATCGCGTGCGGGTGACCGCCGTGGACGGCGAGCTGGCCTTCGCCGAGCCGAAGGGCGAGCCCACACCGGCCGCCAGCGCCTAGTGGGAAAGCGCTCACGCCGCCGCGCCCGCGATGTCGGCGGCTCCACCGAGCCGCCGGGCGCCGTCTCCGAGTACCGCGACCAGGACGGCAACGTGCTGACGCTCCGCGACTCGCTCAGCGAGGGGACGCTGCGCAAGCTCGGCGACCTCGACGCCAAGCCCGCGGCCTCGGCCGAGGACCGCTGGCAGCGGCGCGTCGAGTTCCTGTTCGAGCGCCTGGCCGTTCGCTGGGAGATCGCGGGACTGCCGCTCGAGAGCCAGGGTGAGCTGCTGGGCCGGCTGCGAATAGCGAGCCCGGACGAGCGGCGCTTCGTGCGCGAGGCACTCGCCAATCACCTGCGCGAGCGCTATCCCGAGCTGACCTTCTAGGGCAGCTTCGCGAAGCCCGGGGCACCCGAGCTCGGAGGCCCGACGATCTGCTCCCACGTCTCGGCTGTGTCCGCCGCCGAGGCGGATGCCGAGCCCGAGCGGAAGATGCGGAAGACCCTCACGCGCAGGACCAAGCAGGTGCGGGTGGCCGTGACCCGGCGGCAGCGGCTGTAGCGGCGGCGGGCGTCGAACTGGGCTCGGTAGGTGCCCACCGGTGTGCCGCGCTTGAGCAGGCGGCGGCGCGCCGAGACGGTCGCGCAGGGGCCGCGAAGGCGGCCGATGCGCACGCGCAGCTTGTAGCGCCTGCCGCGCCTGACGTGCGCGTAGAGGGTGCGCCCGCCCACGAACCCGCGAGCCCGAACGCGACGCGGCCGCGAGGGCGACCCGCCGTTGGGGCGGACACTTATGGCCAGCGCGCTCACGCGGAGCTGGGTGGCGGCGCGGATCGCGGGGTTCGTACGATCGATCGCCTGGAAGGTGTCGCGCCGCTCCCCGCTCGCCACGTCGCCAGTGCCAACAGTCCCGCCGATAGCGCCGAAAGGTCCAGCGCGGGCGGTACCGAGCAGCGCCCCATCCTGCAGGATTGAGACATCGCCGTTGGGCGTGTAGCCCGCGCCCCCGAGCGTCGCCGGCGCGAGCTCGCGAAAGCAGGGCTTGTTGAAGCCCAGCGTGGCGGCGGAGGCTCCCGGAGCGAAGGCCAGCGCGCACAGTCCGAGGAGGACGGGAAGGAGGAGCCGGCGGCGCAAGGGGTGGGGAACTGTACCCCTTCAGCAGGCTCGCGCAACCCCTTTGTACATCGGCTTCACAAGTGGGAGCGCTCCCGGCACCTCGGCCCACTCGTCGTGCTCGACCTCCAGCGGCGACGCCGACAGCGTCGCGGCGGTGTTGCGGTTGCAGTGGCAGCCGTGGCCGAAGACCCACCAGGGGCCGTGCAAGCGGTCCTGCCAGCGGGCCACCGCGGGATCGCGCGAGCGCACGTGCTCGAAGAACAGCAACCGCCCCCCCGGGCGCAGCACCCTCTCGATCTCCCGCAGGACCGCGGGCGGGTCGGGCACGGTGCAGAGCACCAACGTCAGCGCGACGGTGTCGAAGGAGCAGTCGGGGAAAGGCAGCGCCTCGCCTGAGACCGCGAGCACCTCGGCCTGCGGCCGGCTGCGACGGACCTTCTTTCGCAGCTCGGCGGCCATCGGCCCGAACGGCTCGGAGAGCACGAGCTCGACCTCCCGCGGCCAGTGCTCGAGGTTGAGGCCGGTGCCCGCCCCCACCTCCAGGCAGCGCCCCTCGGCGCCGCCCAGCAGTTCTGCCCGCACCTCCCGCAGGCCGCTGCGCTCCTCGACCCCGAGGAGGAAGTCGTAGCCGCGAGCAAAGACCCGGCCCCAGGTAGCGTCGTAGAGGCGGCGCAGCACGCTGGCCGAGGATAGGCTGCGAGACCAGACCGAGCGCGCGGGCCGTGCTCCGGCGCTACGCACCACGACCAGGAGCCCCTCATGTCCACCTATGTCATGCTGACCACGCTCACTCCGGAGGGAGTGCAGACGCTGAAGAACAACCCACAGCGCCTGCAGGAGGTCAACAAGGAGATCGAGCAGCTCGGCGCGCAGGTCAAGGCGCAGTGGGCGGTGCTGGGCCGCTACGACTTCGTGAACGTGATCGAGGCGCCCGACGACCAGACGATGGCCCGCGTCTCGCTCGAGCTGGGCTCGCGTGGGACGGCGCGCTACGAGTCCCTGTCGGCCATTCCGGTCGACGACTTCGTCGACTCGCTTTAGTGAAGGTCCTCGTCGTAGGGGGCGGGGGGCGCGAGCACGCGCTCGTCCGCTCCCTGCTGCGCAGTCCGCGCGGGCCCGAGCTTCTGGCCGCGCCGGGCAACGCGGGAATCGCGCGCGACGGCGTGGACTGCCTGGAGGTGGCGGCCGAGGACGTCGACGGGCTGGTGGCCGCAGCGCGCGACCGCCACGTGGACCTCGTGGTCGTGGGTCCCGAGGCGCCGCTCGTCGACGGCGTGGTTGACGCCCTGGGCGAGGCGGGGGTGCCCGCCTTCGGACCGAGTGCCGCGGCCGCGCGAATCGAAGGCTCGAAGGTTTACGCGAAGGCGCTGATGCGCGACGTGGGGGTGCCCACCGCGGGCTATGCGGTCTTTGGCGATCGCCAGGAGGCCGAGGCCCACCTGGCCTGCGCGAGCTACCCGGCCGTGCTGAAGGCCGACGTGCTCGCGGCCGGCAAGGGCGTGATCATCGCCGCAGACGAGCGCGAGGCCCGCGCGGCCTTGGATCTCTTCTTCGCCGAGCGGCGCTTCGGGGACACCGAGGTGGTACTGGAGGAGTTCCTGCGCGGCGACGAGCTCTCGCTCCTGGCGGTGTGCGACGGCGAGCGCGCCCTCCCTCTGGCCCCGGCTCGCGACTTCAAGCGCATCGGCGAGGGCGACCAGGGCCCCAACACGGGCGGCATGGGCAGCTTCTCGCCGGTGCCGGGATTCGAGGTCGACCACGCGGAGCAGCTCGCGCGCACGGTGCACCAGCCGATAGTGGACGAGTTGCGCCGGCGCGGGACGCCCTTCCACGGCGTGCTCTACGCCGGGGTGATGATCACCCCGGCGGGGCCCAAGGTGCTCGAGTACAACGCCCGCTTCGGCGACCCCGAGACGCAGGCCGTGCTCCCTCGTCTGGTCTCCGACGTTCTGGACCTGCTCGAGGGCTCGACGCGCCGCGGCGGCCTGGAGGGTGTGCGCCCCGAGTGGTCGCCGCGTTGTGCGGTGACGGTGGTGCTGGCCTCGCGAGGCTACCCCGAGTCCTCCTCGGACGGCGACGTGATCGAGGGACTGCGCGCATCCGACCCGCCCGATGTCGAGGTGCTGCACGCGGGCACCGCCGAGCGCGATGGACAGGTGGTCACGGCCGGGGGGAGAGTGCTCAACGTGACCGGCCTCGGCGAGGGACCCGCGGAGGCCCGGGAGCGCGCCTACGCCGCCGCGGGGCCCATCGAGTTCGACGGCATGCAGATGCGTGGCGACATCGCAGCCGCCGTGGCCGAGGAGCGCAGGCCGAGCGTCCAGGGAGGAGCACGGGCCGAGCACCGGTCGGCCGAGCACCGGACCGATCCATCTCGGCCGAGCGCCACAGGCTCGGGGGTTCTCTGAGAGGGTGGAGGCGTGAG
>Ga0208612_1000509_pt1 | contig 16721 bp, 12 predicted proteins | sample AntDryMetagUQ889_FD_188089 | JGI IMG/M metagenome (GOLD analysis project Ga0208612, IMG submission 188089) | Polar desert microbial communities from Antarctic Dry Valleys - UQ889 (SPAdes) | ecosystem: Environmental > Terrestrial > Soil > Desert | place: Antarctic Dry Valleys | collected 2008-12-31 | reverse complement strand
ACGCTGCGGCCGGCCGAGTTCGGGGGGGCCTGGCTGGTAGCGGCCTTGCTGGTCGCGGTCAACGCGCTGGTCGCCGAGGCGCCGAACGGCAGCTGGCCCCGCCGGGGCTTGATGACGGTGACCGCCCTCGTCCTCCTGGCCCTGCCCCTGGCGTTGCCCATCTCTGCGACGGATGGTGAGGGTCTGAAGGTGGCCCTGGTGCAGGGCAACGTGCCCGAGGACTTCCGGGGTTCCTTCTACGAGAAGGAGCTGGCCATCACCCGCAGCCATGTGGAGCTCACCCGGGCTCTCGACCCGAAGGGTCTGGATCTGGTCGTGTGGCCGGAGAGCTCGGTGGGTCTCGACCTCCAGAGAGACCCCGAGGTGAGAGAGCGGGTCCTGGGCGCGGCCCGGGAGCTCGGTGTGCCGATGATCGTGGGCGGCAATCTCGATGTCGACGCCGACCGCTACAAGGTGGTCGCGTTCCACATCTCGCCGAAGGGAGAGGTCGTCGACACCTATCAGAAGACCCACCTGGTTCCGTTCGGCGAGTACGTACCGGGGCGCGATCTGCTCGGTTGGGTGCCCATGCTGGACCAGGTCCCGCGTGACGCGGTCGCAGGCGCGGAGCACGAGGTCTTCGAGTTGCCGCGCGCTTCGGTGGCTCCGGTGATCTCCTTCGAAGGCGATTTCGGCTCACTGGTGCGAAAGCCCCTGGACGCGGGAGGAGATCTCTTGGTCGTAGCGACCAACACCTCTACCTGGGAGCGCTCCTGGGCTTCGGCGCAACATGTCGCCTTCAGCCAGGTCCGCGCTGCCGAGAACAGCGTTTACGTGGTGCATGCGGCCCTCAGCGGTATCTCCGCCTTCATCGATCCGCATGGCCAGAGCCTGGAGCGTTCGGACCTCTACGAAGCGACGACGCTGGTTCACGACGTGGGCTTCGGCGGCGGCAACAGTTTCTACACCCGCACGGGGGACTGGGTGGCTTACCTCTCGGCGGCGGCCGCCGTTGTCGGCCTTCTCGGCCTCTGGCGCCGTCGCCGGATAACGTCGGCCCAGTGAGCCGGTCGGAAAGCGCAGGGTCGATGCGAAGCCTCGTGATCGTTCCCACCTTCAACGAGCGAGAGTCGATCGAGGAGGTCACGCAGCGGCTGTTCCAAGCGGCGTCGGACACCGTCGACCTGCTGGTGGTCGACGACGGTTCGCCGGACGGCACCGCGGCCTTCGTCAAGGAGCTGGCCGCCGCTCGGCCCAACATCCACCTGATCGAGCGAGAGGGCAAGCAGGGACTGGGCACCGCGTACGTCGCCGGTTTCCGCTGGGCGTTAGAACGCGGCTACGACGCTGTGGTCGAGATGGACGCGGACCTCTCGCACGACCCCGCCGATGTGCCGCGTCTGCTCCAGCGCTTACCCGAGGCCGACCTCGTCGTGGGCTCGCGCTACGTGCCCGGGGGCCGCGTCGAGAACTGGGGTGTCATCCGCAGGATGCTGTCTCTGGCCGGAAACCTGTACGCGCGCGCTTGGCTCGGCTTCAGCGTGAAGGACTCGACCAGCGGGTTCCGTGCCTACACGACCGACGCGTTGCGGCGAGAGGAACTGGGCACGTTGCGCTCGGAGGGTTACTCCTTCCAGATCGAGATGACGCGCCGGGTGTACCGGGGCGGCGGCACGATCGTGGAGGTGCCCATCACGTTCGTGGAACGGGCGCGCGGCAAGTCGAAGATGAGTCGAAGGATCGTCCTCGAGGCGATGCTCGGAGTCACGCGGTGGGGCTTGCGGGATCGCCTCGGACGGAGACGTCCCTAGAGGTCCTCGCTCGAGGCCACGGGGGGCGTCCGGCCGGGCATGCGGGCGGTGGGGCCAGGGGCGCTACTAAGATGTAGTAGGCGGCCGTGGGAACCAGCTTGATTCCCGCCTCGCATACTGCCTGAATGGAGAACCCGCTTTTTCCAGAAAGGACCCACAGTGGCCACCAGGGCTTCGGCGCGCAGCACCTCTAAATCCACCAACAGCAGGAAGGCGACGGCCAAGACCACGAACGGCCGCAAGTCCACGGCTGCGAGCGGGGACGGTAAGGCGACCGCGTCTCGCAACGGGCACCAGTCTGTCTCCGCCGACCAGCTCGAAGAGTTGCTCCGTGCCCTGAAAGCGGCCCGGGACGGCGACTTCTCGGTCCGCCTGCCGCGAAGAACCGGCCTAGTGGGCGAGATCTCGCGGACCTTCAACGAGCTGATCGAGATGAACTCACAGCGGACCAAGGAGTTTGCCCGGGTCAGCCGGGTGATCGGTCGCGAAGGTCGCATGCACGAGCGCATGGCGCGCGCAACCCGAGGGGGCCAGTGGGCCGCCGGCATCGACTCGATCAACTCGATGATCGACGACCTCGTCCGGCCGACCACCGAGGTGGCGCGTGTCATCGAGGCCGTAGCCGAGGGAGACCTCTCCCAGAAGATGGCGTTGAAGATCGAGGGTCAGCCCGTCAAAGGCGAGTTCCTCCGCATCGGCACCGCGGTGAACGCCATGGTCGACCAGCTCTCGTCGTTCGCCGCAGAGGTGACCCGCGTCGCCCGCGAGGTCGGCACGGAAGGAAAGCTCGGTGGGCAGGCCAAGGTGCGCGGGGTTTCGGGCACCTGGAAAGACCTGACCGACAGCGTGAACTTTATGGCCGGTAACCTCACCGCCCAGGTGCGCGACATCGCACAGGTGACGACCGCGGTCGCCAAAGGCGACCTCTCTCAGAAGATCACGGTCGACGTGAAGGGCGAGATCCTCGAGCTCAAGAACACGATCAACACGATGGTCGATCAGCTCTCGTCTTTCGCCGACGAGGTAACGCGCGTGGCTCGCGAGGTCGGCACTGAAGGCAAGCTCGGCGGCCAAGCGCAGGTCAAGGGCGTCTCGGGGACGTGGAAGGACCTGACCGACAACGTGAACTTCATGGCCGGCAACCTGACCGACCAGGTGCGGAACATCGCGCAGGTTGCTACCGCGGTTGCTACGGGAGACCTCTCACGCAAGATCACGGTCGAGGCCAAAGGTGAGGTCGCCGCTTTGGCGGACGTCATCAACTCCATGACGGACACGCTGCGCGCGTTCGCCGACGAGGTGACCCGTGTGGCTCGCGAGGTCGGCACGGAAGGCAAGCTCGGGGGCCAAGCCAAGGTCGAGGGCGTTGCTGGTACCTGGAAGGACCTGACCGACAACGTGAACTTCATGGCCGGCAACCTCACCAGCCAGGTCCGGAACATCGCTCAGGTGGCTACCGCCGTGGCCAACGGGGACCTGTCCCGCAAGATCACCGTGGAAGCAAAGGGCGAGGTAGCGGTGTTGGCCGAGACGATCAACTCCATGACCGACACGCTGCAAGCGTTCGCCGACGAGGTGACCCGTGTGGCTCGCGAGGTCGGCACGGAAGGCAACCTGGGTGGACAAGCCAAGGTCGAGGGCGTTGCTGGTACCTGGAAGGACCTGACCGACAGCGTGAACTTCATGGCCGGCAACCTGACCGACCAGGTGCGGGACATCGCGGCCGTCACGACCGCGGTGGCCAACGGTGATCTGTCTCAGAAGATCACCGTGGATGTGAAGGGGGAGATCCTCGAGCTCAAGAACACGATCAACACGATGGTGGACCAGCTCTCATCCTTCGCAGACGAGGTCACGCGTGTCGCCCGCGAGGTCGGTACCGAGGGAAAGCTGGGCGGCCAGGCGCGGGTCGAGGGTGTGTCGGGTACCTGGAAGGGCTTGACCGAGAACGTCAACTTCATGGCCAGCAACCTGACCGACCAGGTGCGGAACATCGCGCAGGTGGCGACCGCGGTGGCGACGGGAGACCTCTCCAAGAAGATCACCGTCGACGCGCAAGGCGAGATCCTCGAGCTGAAAGACACGATCAACGTGATGGTCGATCAGCTCTCGTCCTTCGCGGACGAGGTCACGCGCGTCGCCCGCGAGGTCGGTACTGAAGGGAAGCTGGGGGGCCAGGCCCGGGTCGAGGGAGTGTCGGGCACGTGGCGCGACCTGACCGACAACGTCAACTTCATGGCCGGGAACCTGACCGACCAGGTGCGAAACATCGCGCAGGTCACGACCGCTGTTGCCAACGGCGACCTCTCGCAGAAGATCACGGTCGACGTCAAGGGCGAGATCCTCGAGCTCAAGAAGACGATCAACACGATGGTGGACCAGCTCTCATCCTTCGCAGACGAGGTCACGCGTGTCGCCCGAGAGGTGGGCACGGAAGGCAAGCTGGGTGGCCAAGCCCGGGTTGAGGGTGTCTCGGGGACCTGGAAGGGCCTGACCGAGAACGTCAACTTCATGGCCGGGAACCTGACGACCCAGGTGCGGAACATCGCTGCGGTGACGACGGCCGTCGCGCAAGGTGACCTGACCAAGAAGATCAGCGTCGAGGCCAAAGGCGAGGTCGCCGCTCTCGCCGAGACGATCAACACGATGGTCGATCAGCTCTCTTCCTTCGCGGACGAGGTGACCCGTGTTGCACGCGAGGTGGGAACGGAGGGGAAGCTGGGTGGCCAGGCACAGGTCGAGGGTGTGTCGGGCACCTGGAGAGGACTCACCGAGAACGTGAACCTGATGGCCAGCAACCTGACCGACCAGGTGCGAAACATCGCCGCGGTGACGACTGCCGTTGCGCAAGGTGACCTGACCAAGAAGATCAGCGTCGAAGCCAAGGGCGAGGTCGCGGCTCTCGCGGAGACGATCAACACGATGGTCGACCAGCTCTCGTCCTTCGCGGACGAGGTCACGCGCGTCGCGCGCGAGGTCGGTACGGAGGGGAAGCTCGGTGGTCAAGCCCGGGTCGAAGGTGTCTCGGGCACGTGGAAGGGCCTGACCGAGAACGTGAACCTGATGGCCAGCAACCTGACCGACCAGGTACGTGACATCGCGCAGGTCACCACCGCCGTGGCCCGCGGAGACCTCACCCAGAAGATCACCGTCGACGTCAAGGGCGAGATCCTGGAGCTGAAGAACACGATCAACGTCATGGTGGATCAGCTGTCGTCCTTCGCCGACGAGGTGACCCGTGTCGCACGCGAGGTGGGTACGGAAGGAAAGCTGGGCGGACAAGCCAAGGTGAAGGGCGTATCGGGGACCTGGAAGGGCCTGACCGACAACGTGAACTCGATGGCCGGGAACCTGACCGCGCAGGTGCGAAACATCGCACAGGTCGCGACCGCGGTCGCCAAGGGAGACCTCTCTCAGAAGATCACCGTGGACGTGCAGGGCGAGATCTTGGAGCTCAAGAACACGATCAACGTCATGGTCGATCAGCTGTCTTCGTTCGCCGACGAGGTCACCCGTGTCGCACGCGAGGTGGGTACGGAAGGCAAGCTCGGCGGCCAAGCTCAGGTGAAGGGGGTTTCGGGCACCTGGCGGGACCTGACGGACAACGTGAACTTCATGGCAGGAAACCTGACCAGCCAGGTCCGGAACATCGCTCAAGTCACCACTGCGGTCGCAAAGGGAGACCTCTCCAAGAAGATCACCGTCGACGCCCGCGGCGAGATCCTCGAGCTCAAAGAGACCATCAACACGATGGTCGATCAGCTCTCGTCCTTCGCGGACGAGGTCACGCGTGTTGCACGCGAGGTGGGAAGCGAAGGCAAGCTGGGTGGACAAGCCCAGGTCGAGGGTGTGTCGGGGACCTGGAAGGGCCTGACCGAGAACGTGAACCAGCTGGCCGGCAACCTCACCACCCAGGTGCGTGCGATCGCCGACGTGGCCACCGCGGTGACGCAAGGTGACCTCACGCGAGAGATCACCGTCGCTGCACAAGGTGAGGTCGCGCAGCTGAAGGACAAGATCAATCAGATGATCACCAACCTGGCCGAGACCACTCAGCGCAATGAAGAGCAGGACTGGCTCAAGACGAACCTCGCCAAGATCTCCGGGATGATGCAGGGCCAGCGCGATCTGCAAGCGGTGTCGCGGCTGATCATGTCGGAGCTCACCCCGACCGTTTCCTCGCAGCACGGCGCCTTCTTCTTGGCCGAGTCCAGCGGGAACGGCACCGCGGGCGACGGGAATGAAGAGGGCCTGGTCCTCAAGCTCAAGGCCAGCTACGGCTACAAGGCGCGCAAGACGGTCTCGAACAAGTTCAAGCTGGGTGAGGGCTTGGTCGGTCAAGCCGCCCTGGAGAAGAAGCCGATCCTCATCACGCAAGCCCCCGAGGACTACATCAAGGTCAGCTCCGGCCTCGGTGAAGCCGGCCCCGTCAACATCATCGTGGTGCCCGTCCTGTTTGAGGACCAGGTGCTCGGCGTCATCGAGCTGGCCTCGTTGCGGCCCTTCAGCGACGTCAACCAGACCTTCCTCGAGCAGCTGATCGAGACCTTGGGCGTCGTGCTCAACACCATCATCGCCAACATGCGCACAGAAGACCTGCTGGAGGAATCGCAGCGGCTGACCCGCGAGTTGCAGAGCCAGTCAGAGGAGCTGCAGACCCAGCAAGAGGAGCTGCAGCAGACGAACGAAGAGCTGCAAGAGAAGGCCGCGTTGCTGGCCGAGCAGAACCGCAACATCGAGATCAAGAACCAGGAGATCGAGATGGCCCGCTCCAGCTTGGAAGAGAAGGCGCAGCAACTGGCACTCAGCTCCAAGTACAAGTCCGAGTTCCTGGCGAACATGTCCCACGAGCTGCGCACACCGCTGAACAGCTTGCTGATCCTGGCCAAGCTCCTGGGCGACAACGACGAGCAGAACCTGACCGAGAAGCAGATCGAGTTCGCCCAGACCATCCACAACGCGGGCGCCGACCTGCTGTCGCTGATCAACGACATCCTCGACCTCTCGAAGGTGGAGGCCGGCAAGATGGATGTCAACCCCACCGAGGTCGCCCTGACGTCGGTCGCCGACAACATCGAACAGTCCTTCCGACCCGTCGCAGACCAGAAAGGTCTGTCGTTCGCGGTCGAGATCGAAGACGATGCCCCTTCCGGACTCACCACCGACGAGCAACGTCTCCAGCAGATCCTGAACAACCTGCTCTCGAATGCCTTCAAGTTCACCACCGAAGGTGGCGTGACCGTCAAGGTGGGCCGGGCGGCAGAGGGAACGCGCTTCATGGACGAGCGCTTGAACCGCACCAAGGACGTACTTGCGTTCGCCGTCGCCGACACGGGCATCGGCGTACCCGAAGACAAATTGCGTCTCATCTTCGAGGCGTTCCAACAGGCCGACGGGACGACCAGTCGCCGTTTCGGCGGCACGGGGCTGGGCCTCTCGATCAGCCGAGAGATAGCGCGTCTTCTGGGCGGAGAGATCCGAGTCGAGAGCGAGTCGGGGGAGGGGAGCACCTTCACCCTCTACCTGCCGCTGAGCTACGTGCCGCTTCCCGCACCTGTCGAGCCCCCCAGCGTCGAGCTGGGAACGCCATTCGTCCTCACGAGGGAGGCGGGCGAGGAGGGCGAACAGTTCCCCGCGCTCAGGCTGGCGCCGCCGCCGGAGGACAAGGACCCGATCGACCTGCCGAACGACCTGGACGACGACCGCACGTCCCTGACCCCGGGGGACCACAGCCTGCTGGTCGTGCAGGGTGACCGCGATGTCGCATCGGTCTGGATGGAAGCGGCGCGAGACAAGCAGTTCAAGACACTGGGCGCGACCTCTGCCGATGCGGGCCTGGCCTTGGCGCGCGAGTACCAGCCCGATGCGATCCTCTTGGACTCCTCCCTGGCTGCGGGTGACGGCACCGTCCTGTTGCATCGCCTGAAGCTGGATCCGTCCACCCGCCACATCCCCGTGTACATGGCGGCGGAACCCGAACAACGCCAGGACGCCATACGCGCGGGGGCTGCAACCTGCGTCGACAAGCCGGTCACCGAGGAAGCTTTGGCCAGCATGTTGCGGTCCGCCACGTATTTCATCGAACGGGGCGTGAAGAACCTCCTGGTCGTCGAGGACAACGAGGTCGAGCGCAACGCGATCGTTTCTCTCGTGGCCACGGGGGATGACATCGAGGTCACTGCCGTTGGCTCGAGCGAAGAGGCCTTGAACGCGATGGAGACCAAGCACTTCGACTGCATGGTCCTAGACCTCAAGCTCCCGGACATGACCGGTTTCGATCTGCTGGAGAAGCTGCGGAACGATCCCCGCTTCAGGGAATTGCCCATCATCATCTACACGGGCAAGGATCTAACGCGCAAGGAAGAGACGAAGCTGCGCAAGTACAGCGACGCGATCATCATCAAGGACGTCAACTCCCCGGGGCGTCTCCTGGACGAGACATCTCTGTTCCTGCACCGGCTCGCCACGGCTCTTCCTGCGGACAAGCGTCAGATGATCGATAACCTGCATAGCGCAGACACGGTCTTCCAAGGCAAGAAGATCCTCGTGGTCGACGATGACGTTCGCAACGTTTTCGCCCTTACCAGCATCCTCGAGATGCGTGGGATGCAGGTGGTCTACGCCGAGAACGGGCGTGACGGCATCGAGACCTTGAAACAGAATCCAGAGGTCGACCTCGTCCTGATGGACATCATGATGCCGGAGATGGATGGCTACGAGACCACCCAACACATCAGGAGCCAGCCGGAGCTCGCGGCCCTTCCCATCATCGCCCTGACGGCGAAAGCCATGAAGGGAGACCGTGAGAAGAGCATCGCTGCGGGGGCCTCTGACTACATCACCAAGCCTGTCGACCCGGATCAGCTGCTGTCGCTGATGCGGGTGTGGCTCTACCAGTAGGGGAGAGCGGCAGGCGATCGGGTGAGCTCAGAGAGGGGTTCTGGTTCCCCGCGTCAAGACCTCGAGAGCATCGAGATAAGGACGCTGCTGGAGGCCATCTACCAGCGCTACGGGTACGACTTCCGCAAGTACGCGCGCGGTTCGCTGCGTCGCAGGTTATGGCGACGGGCCGACGCAGAGGGCGTCAAGACCATCTCGGGTCTGCAGGAAAGGGTCCTTCACAACCCCGTGGCCATGGAAGCGCTGCTGATGGACCTTTCCGTGAACGTCACCGCGATGTTCCGCGATCCATCCTTCTACGTTGCGCTGCGCGACAAAGTCGTGCCCATCCTCAGGACATATCCGTTCGTTCGCATCTGGAACGCGGGGTGCTCGACCGGAGAGGAGGTCTATTCGATCGCGATCCTCTTGCGGGAGGAAGGCCTGCTCGACAGAGCGAGGATCTACGCGACCGACATCAACGAACACGTGCTGGAACGGGCCGGCGAAGGTGTGATCGCGCTCGATCGCATGCGGACCTTCACCCACAACTACCAGCGCGCGGGCGGATCCGAGGTCTTCTCTCAGTACTACAAGGCCGAGGGCACCCGGGCACGCATCGACCCAGAGCTTTTACGCAACGTGGTCTTCGCGCACCACAATCTTGTCTCAGACCGGTCGTTCAATGAGTTCCACCTGATCATCTGCCGCAACGTGATGATCTATTTCGACAAGGAGCTCCAGGACGAGGTCCATGAACTCTTCCTCCAAAGCTTGGTCAAGCTGGGGATCCTTGCCCTGGGGAACAAGGAATCGATCCGATTCAACTCGGTGACGTCGCGCTACGAGGAGCTGGACCCCGAAGAAAAGATCTACCGGAGGGCCGTATGAGCTATCAGATCGTCACGATCGGCAGCTCGTGGGGGGGCCTGGCGGCATTGAAGACGCTCCTGCGCGATCTTCCCGCCGACTTCCCACTTCCGATCGCCATCGCACAGCACCGCAGCGCGGGGTCGCCCGACGCAGGCCTCGCTGCGTATTACGACGCCCGGAGCGCACTCGAGGTTCGCACGATCGAGGACAAAGAGCCGATCGAGAAGGGCCGGGTCTACCTCGCCCCACCCGACTATCACCTCTTGGTGGAACGGGGGTTCTTCGAGCTCTCCGTCGACGACCGGGTGCAGTACAGCCGCCCTTCCGCCGATGTCTTGTTCGAATCGGCGGTCGACGCCTACGGAGATGGGGTCATCGGCGTCGTCTTGACCGGCGCCAACGCCGACGGAGCCGCCGGGCTCGCCTGTATCAAGTCGAAGGGTGGCTTCACGATCGTGCAAGACCCGGCAACGGCAGACAAGCCTGAGATGCCTCTGGCCGCGATCGAAGCTGTCGGCCGACCCGACGCGGTGCTATCGCTGGACGAAGTCGCGCCGTACCTCGTGAAGTTGGCGGGGGAGAGCGCGTGACCCAATCCCGCCCGTCTACGGAACCAGAACTCATCCAAGAACACCCGGGCCGCGCCAACGTGCTCATCGTCGACGATCGCCCGGACAACCTCCTGGCGCTCGAAGCGGCACTCGAGCCACTGGGTCAGAACCTGATCCGGGCCGGGTCCGGTGACGAGGCCTTGCGCATCCTGTTGAAGGAAGAGATCGCCGTCATCATCTTGAGCACACCTCCGCCGAAGGCAAAGGAGGTCTCTGTCGCGATCGACCCCGGCGCGGTCCTGTTGGCAGATGCCCAGGCGATGGACCACGTCATCTCCAACCTCCTGGTCAACGCCTACCGATACGGGGGAAGCGAGATCACCCTCGAGGCCAGGGGCGACAACGGCTGCATGGTCCTGACGGTCAGCGACGACGGCCCGGGTGTGGCCAAGGAACTGGTTCCGAGGCTGTTCGAGCCGTTCACCCGCGGGAAGACCGCATCCTCGATGGGGGGCTCGGGCCTCGGCCTTGCCCTGGTCAAGAGCCTCGTGGAGGCCACCGGGGGGGGAGATCTCCTATGACGCCGCTCCTGGCGGGGGGGCCCGCTTCAGCGTGCGACTCAGCAACTTCGGCGGCTCCTCGCCCTAGTTTCGGTTTGAGGACCTCACGGGCTACCGTAGAAGCATGAGGATCTTGTTGGTGGACGACGATCCGGCCTTCGTACTGGCCGTGAAGGAGCTACTGAGCCGGGCCGGCCACGAGGTGGAGGTCGCCTGGGACGGCTCTGAGGCTCTCGTAGCTGCAGGACAAGGGCAGCCGAAGGTGGTCATCCTTGACTACAAGATGCCGGGCTTCAACGGCGGGGTCACCGGGCGCATGCTGCGCAGCTTCTCGCCGGGGGTGCACATCATCGGCGTGAGTGCGATCTCGGACATCGACACCAGCTGGTCCGATTCGTTCCTTCGCAAGGACGAGGTCCTGACTCAACTCGTTCCACTGGTCGATCGCTTGATCACTGAGACAGGAACGGACCCAGAGCCGGCTCCCTGAGCGGCCTTTCCGACGCCTAGGCGTTCGCCCATAATGAATCTTATGTAAACTTAGGCTTGGAGCTGCGAGTGGATAACACTTCCCCGCCGGACCCGGATAGCACCCTGCTTAAGTACCGATCGAAGAGGTGGTCAGGAACGCCGGCCGAGACCATGAAGTCACGAAGGATGTCCTTCAGCCAGAAGCTCTTACCGCACACCTGGATGAGTGCCTTGCGTACTTCGTAAGGCAGACTCTGCGACGGATGAGGCATCAGCGTCGACGCGACCCAAGCCAGCTGGACGATCTATCTAGTGGTGCTAGCGACCTTTCCGTTCTTATGCAGGTGAACGTAGGCAGATGCTAATGCCATGAGCAGTGGAATTAAGGCGATGAGACCGCTCAAGACGAATGAGTCATTGGTATCGATGAGAGGCCGTAGTAGCTCCGCGGCAGCTACCACGAGGTACAAAGCTGAACCTAGCAGGAGCCGCCTCGTGAATATCGCAATTGTCGCGATTACTGGACCAAGTACCAAGGCCGCGATGTTCACATAGGCGTCAGAGCCTGCGTAAGCCCAAATGAAGAAGAACCAGATGCCCCAGGGCACCGTCAGCAATCCCGAAAGAGCCCCTAAGGCCATGGTCCTTGCCGGGAGTTCCTCTCCGCGTGGATACCGAGGCTTATTCACACCAAGACTCTCGTGCTGGCCTCCGAATGTTCTTCACCGGGCTAGAACTGAATCGATCCATCATCGCCGCTATGCCTAGGGTCGAGGCCGACACTGACCTCTAAGCCGTCTGGCAATCCACCCCCATCCGTGTCACCGTCGCACGCATTGCCGAACGGATCACCATCTAGATTCAACTGTAGAGGCTAGTTCTGTACAGCGTCTTTCTCGCGCGTTCGGACCGATTGAGTTCCGCGGAGGTCGATTCTACGCAAGCAATACAAGCACGCCTATAATTGATATTATGCCAACTTAGACTGATAGCGCCGTCCCCCGGGTGCCCCCCACACAGGGTCGAGCCCTCCAGGGAGGCGAGCCGACCCAGGCGTGTCGCCTCCTCGCGCCACTACCAGTGCGCTTTCGAGCGCGCCTGGGCCTGCGCCTCCGACGCCTAGATCAGCTCGAAGGTCACCGTGATGCGGGCCCTGGCCTCGATCGTCGGGGGGGCCAGTGGGACGATCGTGCCCATGAGGGCGCCCGACTCCGCCGAAGCGGCGCGGCCCCCGCCTCCGGTGTCGAAGGACACCGATCGAGGCGGACGACTGTCGTACTCCGAGATCACGATCGCGGGGCCCACCTGTCGGTTCTCGGACTCCGCCAGGGCGGTGGCCTTGTCCCTGGCGAACGCCATCGCCTCGCGCAGGGCTTGGTCGACGGCGCCGCTGCGGTCCTTCACGTTGTAAGAGAGACCGCGGATGCTCGACGCTCCCCCGGCCACTGCGGCGTCGATGAACTCGCCGAGGCGGGCCAAGCGATCGGTCTTCAACTTGACGACCGTGGAAGCGACGTAGCGGATGAAGTTGCCCCGGCGGTCGGTCTTGCGGTTCAGAGACAAGCCGCTCACGGTGAGCTCGTCCTCGGTGACTCCCGCGGCGCTGAGCGCGTCGACCACCGACTGGGTCTTGTCGGCCGCGGTCCGCGTGGCGGTCGATGCGTCGACGTTTCCGGCGCGTACCCCGAAGGTGACCGTTGCGACGTCGGCTTCCATCTCGACCGTGGCTCCGGACGCCACCGTGACCGTGTTGGTGTAATCGATGCCGGACTCTTGGGCGCCTGCGACCCCGGGCAGAGCGAGCAGCACGCCGACGATCGCCGCTACGAGACGGGGCCTGGCCTTGATCCAGATGCGCTTCATCCACTTCTCCTCATCGCCGAGTGCTTTTGTCGGTAAACGGTACGCAGCGGAGGGAAGGAGCGGAATAGTCCGAAAGGACGGAAAAAGGAGCCCCGCGTGACTACCCACCGTGGTCAGGACACTGGCTAGACCTGGTTTGTCGCCACGCCGCAGGGGCACAGTCCCAGCGATGGAAGAAGAGGTACGGATCACTCCGTATGAGGACGGGCCCTATCTGATCCGGGGGCCCTTCAAGCTCACCGATGCCGACGGGAACGAGATCGATCCCGGGCGCAAGACGGTCGCGCTCTGCCGCTGTGGGCACTCGAAGATCAAGCCGTTCTGCGACGGGATGCACAAGACCAGCCGGTTCCAATCGCCGAGCGCTCCAGAAGGCCCCCGGCCGAACCCCTCTTAGCCGAAACGCTCGCGTAGCTCCTTCACCGGCGTGGCGGCCCTCTCCACCACGCCGTCGGCGTACACCACTCCCCCGCGGCTCAGGCGCTGCCCGACTGCCACCCACGAACAGATGCCACGTTCGAGCAGCCACACAGGCGCGAACAACGACGTGCGCGCCGGAAAGTAGCGGGTGCCCCCAGCGCGCCGCCGCCCCAGCTCAGCGACCGCGACGGAGATGCCCAGCCCAACAGATGTCGCTCTGGCTGCCTTGGTGGCGATCGCCACCCCCAACAGCGGCACCAGCGTGAGCCACAGAGCGAGGCGTCCGGGCAGGGCGAACTCGTCGTAGGCCTGACGAACGCGCTGACCGACGAAATGAGGGGTCTCGGGCGGAAGCCGTCGCACGTAGAGGTCCAGTGGTGCGACAGCCCGCCCGCCGGCAGCGGCCACCGTTCGCATCAGCTCGAGGTTCTCGAACAGCACGTCACCGTCGTAGCCGCCGGTTCGCTCGAACATCTCCTTACGCAGGCCGAGCGTGCCGGGAAAGTCCGCGCCGAAGGCGCGATTCAGCAGTGTGCGCGCGGTGTCCCAGGCCGCGTGCCACGGCAACGGGTCGAAGAAGTTCTGCGGGCGCACCAGGTCGTGGTCCGTCAACAGAACCGAGATGCGATCGAGGGCTGCGCGGTCGTAACGCACGTCGTCGTCGGCGATCACGACCCGCTCGTTGCGTGCCGTCCGGAGTCCGGTGGTGACCCCGTTCACCTTCCCGTTCCTGAAACGAAGCGATGGATCCGGCCCAACATGCGTGATCGAGCCGGCCCAGCGAGAGTGGTGCGAGTCGAACAATCCGGAATCACTGCCGTCCACGACGATGACCTCGTCGACCTGGGTCGACAGCCAACGCAGGTAGAAGGTGAACTCGTCGGGGTTCCCATCGTCGCTCCACTTGAGCGGGAGAACGTAGGTGAGATCGAGAGGTCTCAAGGCGGCGGAAGCAGCGAAGAGCGGCCCCGGCCCCACGCCCCCAGGAGCGCCTTCGCGAAGTAATCCTCGACGAAGGCCAGGGACTCGGCCCCGAACACGATGTCCGAAGCGAGCTGGGGCTGCTGTTCGGCCAACGCGCCGGCCAGGTCGTGGGCCGCGATCGCCTCGTGGACGGAATCTGCCTCGACGTGTTCGTCATAGAAGCGAGTGGCGTCCGCGCCGAAACCCAGCCTGCGCAGGCCGTCTCCGTATCGCCGGTTCGGGATAGAGGAATCCATCTCGAGGAGAGCGAGGTGTCCCATCGCCGCCCCACGCCGCCTACGCTGCAGGGCGAACACCGACATCAGGTTCACCGTGGCCAGGGTCGTCCCCGGGACCCGGTCCAGGTAGACCCCGTAGGCCGGATCCAGCTCAAGCGTCCTCATCAGCCCGGCGAACAGCGACGAGTGCATCCGGGCCTCGCTGCCTCCGCCGTACTCGTCCGCCTGGATCTCGATCAACGCAGCCTTCGGCCCACCGTGCAGGCGCGGGATCACCCAGGTGTGGGGGTCGGCCTCGCGCAGGTGGTAGATCGAGCGATGAACGACGAACTCGCGGAACTCTTCCAGGGTGGCCTCGCGCTGCAGATAGCTCGACAAAGACGGCCCTTGGCCCTGTGCCGCGATCTCCTTCAGCTCGGTCTCCACACTCCCCGCCGCGACCGGAACGCGCTGGATCTTGTCCTCGAGCGCGGTCTCGAAAGCCTCGACCAGCTCGTTGCGGAACGCGATCAGCGAAGGGTTCCACTCCCAGCCTTCCTCGACCCCATCGAACCCGCCGTAGTGCACCTCGAAGGAGACGAAGAGCGCGAGCTGGAAGTCGTCCGAAAAGAGAGGGTCCACCGACGTTCCTCCGGCGGCTTCAAGTCGTCCGGGTGGCGCGCCGAGACGGTCGATGACCGTTTGACTAAGGGGCCCGCGAGGGACCGGTAAGCGCATCCAACCTCCTCGTGGGTGTGCCGTGCAACCGCTTCTACTGCTACCCGGTGCCCACGGAGTCAATCCTGTACGTATTTCTCGGTATGGCCCCATTACGGCCATAACGGTCACGGAGACCGGCGAACGATACGGTGAAGCAAAGGAAGGCAGGGGGCACCGGTGAGCGACGTCCTGAGTGCGCGACGGAGCGGGCTTAGGTGACAACGCAGACCTATCGCGTCCTCCTAGCAGACGACGTCCCCGATCTGCGGTTGCTGGTGCGGATGGCTCTGGAAAGCTCTGGGCGCTTCAAGGTGGTCGCTGAGGCCGAAGACGGGATCCAGGCCGTGGAGCTGGCTGGCCTCCACAAGCCACATCTGGTCATCCTGGACGTATCGATGCCGCGACAGGACGGACTCGAGAGCCTGCCGAAGATCCTGGCGGTCTCCCCGGACAGCAAGGTGATCGTGCTATCGGGCTTCGAAGCCGAGCGTTTGGCTTCCGCCGCCCGTGAGATGGGGGCTATCTCGTATCTGGAGAAGGGCCTGCCCCCGGCGCAACTGGTGGCTGCAGCAGAAGAGGCCGTGGGGATCGCCGACGTCGTGCAGGGGAGCCACGTGGTCACGCTCGAGACAGAGGGCATCCCGGACGGGCTCTCGGCCGGGGACCTATTGGCTTTCGTGACGCAGGAGATCCGCAATCCCCTCGCCGTCATCTACGGCTTCGGTATGACCCTGCAGGAGCGGTGGGAGTCGACCCCGGACGACCAGAAGCGCGATCTGCTGAAGAGGATGACCGCCCACTCGGCGCACCTCGACAGCATCCTCACGAACGTCGTACACATGCGCTCGGGCCACCTGCTGGACACCGACGTGCGCTGGTCGGTCCATCCACCCGAGCTCCTGATGGCAGAGATCGTCGATGCTCTGTCCCCTCTCGCCAAAGACCACCCTGTACGACTTGTGATGGAGGACAACCTTCCGCGTGTGCGGGTGGACTCTCATCGACTTCGTCAGGTCATGACGAACCTCCTCGTGAACGCAACGAGGCACGCCCCCCCGGGTAGCGCGATAGAGATCCTGGGCCGCTCGGACCCGGACGGGGTCCAGATCGAGGTACGCAACGAGGGCCGGGGCATCCCGGTGGAGTCGCGCGAGCTGGTCTTCGAGAAGTTCCGACGACTCGAGCCGTCGGGCAAGGGGTTGGGTCTCGGCCTCTACATCTGCAGGCAGCTGATGCGCGCCATGGACGGCGACATCTGGGTGGGCGACCCCGTCAGCGGCACCTCGTTGCTCCTACGACTTCCACTCGTCGATAGTCCGCGCTAAGCAGGGCGCGGCACCGCCGGAACGGTCAGCCGGAGTGACTGCCGTGGTGCGTGGAGTCCTTCCACTTGCGGATGGCCTCTTGTGTTTG
>Ga0208612_1000507_pt1 | contig 16878 bp, 19 predicted proteins | sample AntDryMetagUQ889_FD_188089 | JGI IMG/M metagenome (GOLD analysis project Ga0208612, IMG submission 188089) | Polar desert microbial communities from Antarctic Dry Valleys - UQ889 (SPAdes) | ecosystem: Environmental > Terrestrial > Soil > Desert | place: Antarctic Dry Valleys | collected 2008-12-31 | reverse complement strand
GAGCGGGCGGTGCTCAGCCGGCCAACGCCCGGCCTGCGCTCCCCCCGCTAGAGGTAGCTAACCTCTCCGGCTTCATGGCGGTCCGAGTACGACTCACACGCGTGGGCAACAGGAAGAACCCGATCTGGCGGGTGGTGGTGGCCGACGGCCGCTCCCCCCGCGATGGGCGCTTCATCGAGACGGTAGGGCACTACAACCCCCAGACCCAGCCGTCGACGATCGTGCTCGACCACGAGCGCCTGAAGCACTGGATCGATCGCGGCGCCCAGCCCTCGGGCACCGTCAAGAAGCTGATGCGGGCCGGCGCCCCCCCCGCCTCGCCCTCCGACAGCTAGACGCCCCCGGGCGCCACGCCTGCGACCGAGCTCTGGACCTGGCGCCACCACGCCTGAAGGCTGCTCGGCCGCTGCCCCCCGCGAGCCGGAGCCGTTCGATCTCTCTCGCCTTCCGTGTGACGGGCGCGGCGTCCGCCTGCGCAGCTCACGGACCGCTCCGGCGCGCTAGCCTCGACCGGCGTTGAAGGAGCTGCTCGCCTATCTGGCGCGTTCGCTGGTCGATGACCCGAGTGCGGTCCACGTCGAGTCCTTCGAGGAGGATGACGGCACCGTGGTGCTCGAGCTGCACGTGGCCGCCGACGACGCCGGCAAGGTGATCGGCCGCGGCGGGCGCACCGTCGCCGCCCTGCGGACGGTGATGAAGGCCGCGGCGGTGCGCGAAGAGCGCCGGGTGCTCGTCGACGTGGTCGATTGACCTCGGTCTCGGCCGGACGCGTCGGGCGGCCGCACGGCCGTGACGGCAGCTTCTGGGTCGACGGCGCCACATCGGAGCTGAGCGAGGGAGACGAGGTGGTGGTGGACGGGCGCCGCGCGCGGGTCGAACGCCGCGACGGGTCGGAGCAGCGGCCGCTGATGCGCCTCGCCGGGGTGACCGGCAGGGGGGCCGCAGCAGCGCTGCGCGGCGAGTCGCTGATGGTCGAAGCGGCGCTGGCCGAGGACGAGTGGCTGGCCCGGGACCTGGTGGGCTGCGCGGTGAAGGGCCTGGGACAGGTCGCGCGGGTGCTCGAGGGACCTTCGTGCGACCTGCTCGAGCTGGAGGACGGCACCCTCGTCCCTTTGGTGGGCGATGCGGTGCGCCGTGTCGACACCGACGCCGGCCTCATCGAGGTCGACCGGGAGTTCCTCGGCGGGTGAAGCTGGACGTCTTTACGCTGTTCCCCGACTGGTTCGGGTGGTTCAGCGGCCAGCGCCACGTGCGCAACGCGCTCGCCTGCGGGCACACGCTCGACGCGGTTGACCTGCGCGCCACCACGCCCCTGAGCGCGGGCCAGGTGGACGACACGCCCTACGGCGGTGGAGCGGGCATGGTCATCCGGGTGGACGTGGTGGAGGCCGCGCTGGCGGCTCGCTATGAGACCGATCGGCCGCGACGGGTGGTCGCCCTCGGCGCCGGGGCACGTCAGCTCGACGACGCCTTGGCCGCCGAACTGGCCACCGAGCCGGAGGTCGCCCTGCTCTGCGGGCGCTACGAGGGCTTCGACGAACGCGTTCACGACCACCTGGCGACCGACGTGGTCTCGATCGGCCCCTACGTGCTGGCGGGCGGGGAGCTTGCCGCGATGGTGGTCTGCGATGCCGTTATCCGCAAGCTCCCGGGGGCCCTCGGGCACGCCGAGAGCGTCGTCGAGGAGTCCTTCAGCCCCGCGCTCGAGGGTGCGCCCGAATACCCGCACTACACGAGGCCGGCCGAGTGGAGGGGCCACGGGGTGCCGGAGGTGCTGCTGTCGGGCGATCACGCCCGGATCCGGGCGTGGCGCTTCGCCCAGGCCCGATCGCGCCGCTGAGCTCTCGCTACCATTCTCCACCGCGCGACGCCTCGCCGGCGCCCGCGTCCTCTTGATATGAGCAGCGTGATCGACAGCATCGAGCGTGCCCAGCTTCGCCGGGTTCCCTTCTTTGACGCGGGGGACCGCGTGCGCGTGCACTTTCAGGTGGTCGAGGGCACCCGCCGCCGCACCCAGGTCTTCGAGGGCACAGTGCTCAAGCGCCAAGGCTCGGGCGCCCGGGAGACCTTCACGGTGCGAAAGCAGTCCTTCGGCGTGGGCGTGGAGCGCACGTTTCCCGTGCATTCCCCGAAGATCGAGCAGATCGAGGTGGCCAGCCGCGGGGACGTCCGCCGAGCGAAGCTCTACTACCTGCGCGAGCGGGTCGGACGCCGGGCACGTGTGCGCGAGCGCCGGTTCACGGCCGCCGAGCTGCAGGAGGGCGTGATGCCCCCTGCCGAGGAGCCGATGAGCGACGCGGCCGCCGCCGGTCTGCAGGAGGAGGCCGCCGAGGTCTCGGATGCCGAGGCCGCGCGCGAGGCGGAAGCGGGCGCTGAGACCGATGGCGCCGAGCCGACCGAGCACGCGGCCACGGGCGCCGACGCCTCCGCCGACGTCGGCGACCGGCCCGAGTCCGAGATCGGCGACGAGCCCGCGGCCGACGCCGAAGACCCGGCCGGCTCGCCCGGCTAGCCAGGCCCTTCGGGAGGGACCTTGGCGCACACAAAGCAGCACAGCGGGCGAAGCTCGCTCATCGAGCTCGTCACCATCGTCGGCCTTGCCCTGGGGCTTTTCCTCCTGATCCAGGGATTCCTCGTCAAGCCCTTCCGTATCCCCAGCGAGTCGATGGTCCCCACCCTCGAGGTGGGCCAGCGGGTCCTCGTGGACCGTGTGAGCTTTCGCTTCACCGACCCCGAGCGGGGCGACGTGGTGGTCTTCAAGCCGCCCCAAGGGGCCGACGACGATGAGTCGGGCGAGGCGAGGTGCGGTGCGCCGCGCGTAGAGGGCAGTGTCTGCTCCCGGCCGACTCCTCAGCGTTCGGACACCAACTTCATCAAGCGCGTGGTCGGCCTCCCAGGGGACAAGCTCAAGGTCATCAAGAACCGTGTCTACATCGGCGGCAAGCGCCTCGACGAGACCTATATCGAGGCCGACTCAGCGTGCGACGACCTGTGCGAGCTGCCTCGGGAGATCGAGATACCCCGTGGCCACTACTTCATGATGGGCGACAACCGCGGCGCGAGCCTCGACAGCCGCGCCTGGGGCCCGGTCCCCAAGAGCTGGCTGATCGGCCAGGCGTTCGCCACCTACTGGCCGCCCGGCAAGATAGGCACTCTCTAGGCAGACCTTCGGACAGGCGTACTCGCCGCAAGTAGCGGGCTATAGGCGGTCGTTCGCGTCCCAGCCGCCGCACGCCGCCGTACCATCGGCCGCGATGGCGGCCCCCGAGACCACCAAGGCGGCGCGCAGGCGGCGCCGTCGGGCGCCTTTGCGGGGGCGGAGGCTCTTCGCTTTCGACCGCGAGCAGGGCGCCCGCTTCGTGGCCGGCGCCGACGAGGCAGGGCGCGGCTCACTAGCGGGTCCACTCGTGGCCGCGGCCGTTCTCTTCGATCTCGAGCGCCTGACGCTCGCCGACCGTCGTGCGCTCGCCCGCCTCAACGACTCCAAGCAGCACACCGTGGCGGGGCGCGAGGAGCTCTACCCACTTGTGCTGCGCGCGGCGGCGAAGGCGACGGTGGTCAGCCGTTGCGTACGCCGGATCGACAGCTACGGCCTGCACCGCTCGAACCTCGACGCCCTGCGCTCCGGCCTGCTCGCCGTGGCGTGTGAGGGGACCGTCTGCCTCGTGGACGGCTTCAGGGTCGGCGACCTGCCGTACGAGCAGCGGGCGGTGGTGGACGGCGACTGCCGCAGCGCGGCGATAGCCGCTGCATCGGTTCTCGCCAAGGTGACCCGCGATCGCTACATGAGGCGTGCCGCGGAGCGCCATCCCCGTTGGGACTTCCAGACCAACGTCGGCTATTCGACGCCCGAGCACCGCGCGGCGATCAAGGCGCACGGAATCTCGCCGCTGCATCGGCTGTCCTTCCAGTCGATCGCCTACCAGCAACTGGCCTTCGAGGGCTAGGGCCCTCCCTTCGCGCGAGGTCAGAACGCGGCCTCGACGTGGTCGAGCTCGATCAGCCGGCCGCGGCCGTCGAGGATGATCCCTATGGCATCGAAGCGCAGCTCGGTCGGTCGCGGCCCTCCGGGACCTCGCTCTGCCAGCCACTGGCGGGCCATGCGCCGGACCTGCGAGCGCTTGGCTTGGCCCACCGCGGCGAGGGGACCGATCCCCGCTCTGCGGCCCACCCGTGTCTTGACCTCGCAGATGACCAGGTAGCGCGAGTCGGCGGCTACGAGGTCGAGCTCTCCGTGCCGGGTGCGGAAGTTGCGCGCGATCACCGAATAGCCGTGCGCCTCGAGGTGCCGGCAGGCAAGCGTCTCGCCGAGCGCCCCGAGCCGCTGTCGGTGGTCCGATCTCACGTCGCGCCACGTTAGGTCGACGCGGCGCACGTGTGGGTTACCTGGGTGACGGCTCCGCACCAAGTGGAATCGGCGACGTGCGGTGGCCAGGAGTAGCCCATCTTTCGCCTCCGTCACTCACGCGTCACACGGCCCCGCCTAGCTTCCCCGCCGTGCTCGCCTCGGTCGCCACCTTCACCCTCGACGGGATCAGCAGCCGCGAGGTCACGGTCGAAGTCGACGCCCGCCGCGGCCTTCCGACCTTCACGCTCGTGGGCCTGGCCGATCGAGCGGTGCGCGAGTCGCGCGAGCGCGTACGCGCGGCGCTCCTGAACTCGGGGCTCGACTTCCCTCAGCAGCGGCTGGCGGCGAACCTCGCGCCCGCGCACGTTCACAAGCACGGCGCGAGCTTCGACCTCGCGATCGCCGTGGGCCTGCTCGCCGCTACGGGGCAGGTGCCACACGAGCGGCTGGCTTCGCACGCGGTGTGCGGAGAGTTGTCGCTCAGCGGCCGGCTGCGGCCCGTCCGGGGCGCGCTTGCCTTTGCCGTCGGCGCGCGGCACGCCGGCTACGAGCACCTGATCGTCCCGGAGGAGAACGCCGAGGAGGCGGCCCTGGTGAGCGAGGTCGAGGTGCTCCCCGTTCCCGACCTTGCGCGTATCGTCGACCTGCTTCGAGGTGAGTGGGCCCCTCTGGCGCCAGTCGCCGGCCGACGGGTGTTCCAGCCGCCGCCGCCGGAGCTCGAGCTGGGGGAGGTGCGCGGCCACGCCGACGCCAAGCGCGCTCTCGAGATCGCGGCGGCTGGTGGTCACAACCTGCTCATGATCGGCCCTCCTGGAGCCGGCAAGACCATGTTGGCCCGCCGGCTTCCGGCCATCCTGCCGCCCCTCTCCTTCGAGGAGGCCCTGGAGGTCACGCAGATCCACAGTGTGGCCGGCCTGGCTCCGGGAGGGCTGGTGGACAGGCGGCCCTTTCGCTCGCCACACCACACCGTCTCGGCACAGGGCCTCGTGGGAGGTGCCAGCCCACCGCGTCCGGGGGAGCTCACCCTTGCCCACCGGGGGGTCCTGTTCCTCGACGAGCTGGCGGAGTTCTCCCGAGCCGCGCTCGATTCCATGCGCCAGCCGCTCGAGGAAGGGAGGGTCGAGATCGTGCGCGGGCAGCGCTCGGTCTGCTTCCCCGCGCGCGCGATGCTCGTGGCCGCATGCAACGACTGCCCCTGCGGTCGGCCTGCGGCCTGCAGCTGCTCCGACCTCGAGCTGTCGCGGTACCTGCGCCGCCTGAGCGGACCGCTCCTGGATCGGATCGACTTGGTCTGCCAGATCGAGGCGGTGCCCACCGTCGAGCTGGTCACCGGGCCCGACCGCAGCCGGGGCACGAGCTCCGCGGAGGTTCGCGATCAGGTCGCTCGAGCGCGCCGGCGACAAGTCGACCGGCTGGCATCAACCGGCGCCCACTGCAACGCGGATATGGACGGATCTCTGACCCGCCGCCTCGTGGAGCTGTCCAGCGACGCAGCGGCCTCCCTGTTGGGGCTCAGCCAGGGTGCGGCCCTGAGCGGTCGAGGACACGATCGGGTCCTCCGGGTGGCACGGACGATCGCCGACCTCGCGGTACGCGAGGAAGTCGAGGCTCGAGACGTTGAAGAGGCGCTCGGCTACCGGCTGTCCCCATTCGGGAGGTTGGCGGCGTGAACGCGGCGGCCGGGGCGTGCTCGGGCTGCCTTCGCCGTAGTCTCCTCATCGGACGTCTCGCCCCGAGGATCGCCGGGCTCTTGGGAAAGCCTCCGGAGAAGCGGAAGGGCGGCCTCCTGGGGCTTGGCTGCGAGGAGCTGGTCGAAGCCCTAGTGGTGCCCGCAGAGCGGCACGACGTCCGGAGGTGGCTCGAGGAGCTGGACCTCGATGCGGTGAGCGCCGAGCTCGACGAAGCCGGCATCGAGGCCGTGTGCCGCCACTGCCAGCCCTACCCGCCTGCGCTCGCGTTCGCGGCGGACCCCCCACCGGTCCTGTGGCTGCTGGGGGGCCGCCAGCGCCTCGCCGACGCGCTCCGCGCTCCGGTGGTCACCGTGGTGGGGACCCGCAAGCCTTCGCCCTACGGACGCGAGGTCGCTTACGCGCTCGGGCGGGACCTCGCGGCGGCTGGTGTGACCGTGGTGAGCGGGCTCGCGCTGGGCATAGATGCCGCTGCCCACCGTGGGGCCCTGGACGGGCGGCGAGCATCGTCGATCGCGGTGATGGCCAATGGCCCTGACGTGCCCTATCCGCGGACGAACACCCTGCTCTGGCGCCGCCTGGTCGACGACTCGGTGGTGATGTCCGAGCTTCCGCCGGGTCTGCGCCCCTACCGCTGGAGCTTTCCGGCCCGCAACCGGATCATGGCGGCGACCGCCGAGCTGACGGTGGTGGTGGAGGCCGCGGAGCCTTCGGGCTCGCTCATCACCGCGCGATTCGCCGGCCAGCTCGGCAGGGGGGTCGCGGCGGTGCCCGGACGGGTGACCTCCTGGTCGGCCGCCGGCGCCAACGGCCTGCTGCGCGACGGGGCAGCGGTCGTCCGGGGGGCGCAGGACGTGCTCGCCGAGTTGGCGCCGGATTCGCGCGCGATGTTGAGAGGGCCTCGCGACCTGCCCGAGCCGGCGAACGAGGTTTCGGCGCTGGACCCCGCCGCGAGGCGGGTCCTGGAAGCCGTCGAGAGCGAGGAGGGGCTCGAGGCGATCGGGCGTCGAGCCCATCTGGCGGCGTCGGATGTTCGTAGCGCGCTCGCGCGGTTGGAGGGGGCGGGGCTCGTGCTCCGGGACCCGTTGGGGCGCTACCTGAGGCGAGCCGGAGGGCGAGGTTCGCGGCCTATCCTCGCCCCGTGACCCCCGTTGCCCGAGTCCTCTCCATCGCAGGCTCCGACTCCGGCGCGGGGGCGGGCATCCAGGCCGACCTCAAAGCGATGGCTCGCTGTGGGGTGCACGGAATGTCCGCCCTCACCGCGGTGACCGCTCAGAACACGGTGGCGGTGACCGCGGTTCACTCGCTTCCCGCCCAGGCCATCGTCGAGCAGGTCCGGGCCGTGGCGGACGACATCGGCGTGGACGCGGTGAAGATCGGCATGGTCGGCTCCGCGGAGGCCGTGATGGCTGTGGGGCAGGCACTCGAGCTGGTGGGCGCGGCGCCGATCGTGCTCGATCCGGTGATGGTCAGCGAGAGCGGCGCCCGCCTGCTCGCGCCCGACGCAGAGCAGGCGCTGCGCGAGCAGCTGGTGCCGCGGGCCGCCGTGGTCACGCCCAATCTCACCGAGGCCGCGGTGCTGGCGGGCGCGGAGGGGGAGGCGGAGCACCTGGCTCGCCTCGTGCGCGCGCTCGGCCCGGGCGCGGTGGTAGTCACCGGGGGACATCGCGAGGAGGCGACCGACCTCTTCTTCGATGGCGAGCGCCTGGAGGCCTTACCCGGAGAGCGCCACCCCGACGGCGCGGCTCACGGCTCGGGATGCACCCACTCGTCGGCCCTCGCCTCGGGCCTGGCGCTGGGCATGGACGAGCTCGAAGCGGCCCGCTTCGCCCGGCAGGTCGCCGGAGACGCCGTGCGCGACGGGCTCCGTGAGCTCGGCCGCGGGGTCGGCCCGGTCAACGCGCTGGGCGTCGGGCGGCGAAACTGAGGCCCGGCGCGCTTTCGGGGAACACCGCCAGCCGGTCGCCGCGGGCCAAACCGTTTCGGCGCGAAGGCGCCAGACCGCCGTGGCCGCGACGGGGCTTTGCCATAATCAAGACCCCGCCGAGCTCGGCGGCATTCGTTTCCTCTTCTCAGGAGCAGCTGCGATCAAGTTCCTTCGCATGAAGCCGGGCCACGGTGAGGTCCTCATCGCCGAGGGCGATCCGCGCGTGAGCGAGGAGGAGGAGCGGCTGGTCGAGGAGTTCCGTCGACAGCTCGACGGAGGCATGTGGGCCGCCGTGCCCACCGTGGACGGTCGCAGCGGCCGCCGCCGGGCCGAGCTCGTGCAGCACTACGCCGACATCCCGCCCGCCGCGGAGCGGGTGATCTTCTTCCCCCGCGCCGCGGGCGGCTGAGCCCGGGCGAAATCGTGCTGCTGGCACTGCTGGTCCTCGCTCTCATCGCACTGGCACTGACCATGCCCCTGCTGTGGCGCGGCGGAAGCGAGTTGGCCGCGCGCCACCGGGAGAGGATGGGGCGCAGCCGCGTCTCGGCGGGTGGGCTCTACGACCCGGGACGGGAACGCCGGGCCGAGCAGCGGGCGCGCGAGCTGCTGCGCTCGTGCGTGAACGACGAGGAGTGGGCCATGTATCGCGACCTCGGGTTCATCCGCGTCCCCGGCGCGCTCTCGCGCAGGACCGGCGACGCGGACACCGAGGGGCCGGCGTACGCCTACCTGATCTACGCCCACAAGCCGATCGTCGCCTACGTGCCCGCCAGCGGGCGGCTGCTCAGCGAGTACTGCGTCGAGTTCCCCGACCTGACCGGCGAGGCGGACCGCTCGCGCCTGCCCGCCTCCGACGACGTCCTGGCCAAGTGGATGGCGCTCACGTCCGACGAGTCGCGCGTGATTGGGCGGGCGAACATGCACTTGGTGGGCCGCCAGCTCGATCCCTCGCGGGTGCGGCGCGACCTCTGGCGCCTGGCCGAGTGGGAGCGCCGGCGCAGTCGCGAGACGCCCGCCGCGGGCGCGTGAGCACCGACCCGCGCCGGCGCAGCCGCGGCCAGCTCGACGGGCCGGACCGCGCTCCGGCCCGCGCCTACCTCAAGGGCATCGGGTACAGCTCGGAGGACCTGAAGAAGCCGCTCATCGGGGTCGCCAACACCTGGACGGAGACGATGCCCTGCAACTTCCACCTGCGCGGCCTGGCCGAGCGGGTCAAGCAGGGGGTGAGAGCCGCGGGGGGCACGCCGATGGAGTTCAACACCATCGCGATCTCGGACGGGATCACGATGGGGACTCAGGGCATGAAGACCTCCCTGGTCAGCCGCGAGGTCATCGCCGACTCGATCGAGCTCGTGGCCCGAGGCCATGTCTTCGACGGCGTGGTCGCCGTCTCGGGCTGCGACAAGACGATTCCGGGCTGCGTCATGGCGCTTGCTCGGCTCGACGTGCCCGGCCTGATGCTGTACGGCGGCTCGATCGCCCCCGGTCGCTGGAAGGGCCGGGACGTCACGATCCAGGACGTCTTCGAGGCCGTGGGCACCCACGCCGCGGGCGACATGTCCGAAGAGGAGCTGGAGGACCTCGCCGACCATGCCTCTCCCGGCGCAGGGGCCTGCGCCGGCCAGTTCACCGCCAACACGATGGCAGTGGCCTTTGAGGTGCTCGGCATCTCACCCGCCGCGAGCGCGATGGTGCCCGCCGAGGATGCGAGCAAGGGCGACGTGGCTGAGGCCTGCGGGCGCCTGGTTATGGAGCTGGTCGTCAACGACCGCCGCCCGAGCGCGGTGATCACCCGCGACGGCCTCGAGAACGCGATCGCCGCCGCCGCGATGTCGGGAGGCTCGACCAACGTGGTGCTCCACCTGCTCGCGGTGGCCAACGAGGCGGGCGTGGAGCTCGACATCGACGACTTCGACCGCATCGCACAGAGCACCCCGCTCCTGGCCGATCTCAAGCCCGGCGGGCGGTTCGTGGCCACCGACCTCTACGCGGCCGGCGGCGTCCCGCTGCTGGCCAAGCGCCTCAAGGAGGCGGGCCTGCTCAAGGAGGACGCGCTCACCGTCACCGGTGCCACCGCCGGGGAGCTGGCCGATGGCGCCGACGAGACCGAGGGCCAGGAGGTGGTCCGCCCACTCGACCAGCCGCTGAAGCCCAACGGCGGCTTCGCGATCCTGAGGGGGAACCTCGCGCCGGAGGGGTGCGTGGTGAAGCTGAGCGGGCACGACCGCCGCGAGCACCGCGGCCCGGCGCGCGTGTTCGAGTCAGAGGAGGACGCGTTTGCCGCGGTCAAGGCCAAGGACATCGAGTCCGGCGATGTGATGGTGATCCGCAACGAGGGTCCCGCCGGAGGCCCTGGCATGCGCGAGATGCTGGCGGTCACCGCGGCGCTGGTGGGTGAGGGCCTGGGCGACTCGGTGGCCCTGCTCACCGATGGCCGCTTCTCGGGCGCCACCCGCGGCTTCATGGCCGGCCACGTGGCCCCCGAGGCTCCCCGCGGTGGTCCCATCGCGGCGGTCAGGAACGGCGACACCGTGGTCTTCGACGTCGATCGGCGCGAGTTGAACGTCGACCTCTCAGGCGAAGAGATCGCGGAGCGGATCGCGGCCTACGAGCCGCCCCCCGCCGCCTACACGAATGGGGTGCTCGGCAAGTACGCACGCCACGTGGGATCGGCAAGCGAGGGGGCGGTGACCAGCTAGCTGACCGGTCGCGCCCCGATCTCGGCGGGGGCCGAGCTCGCCGCCTCGCGGGCCTCGTCCTCGCCCTCGACCTCCCCCTCGTCCACCTCGTAGTGCAGAAACTCCTCGAGCACGCCGTTGAAGGTGGCCGGCCGCTCGGCCATCGGCACGTGGCCGGTGTCCTTGAACAGGATCCGGCGCGCGCCCGGGATCATCGAAACGAACTCGTCGGCGTCCTCCACCGGCAGGATCATGTCCTTCTCGCCCCAGACCACCAGCGTCGGGCAGCCCACCTGGGGCACACGGTCGCGGAAGTCGTACTTCACGCACGCCATCAGCGCGTCGTAGAAGCCGGGCTTGCCCGCACCCTTCAGGAAGCCCTCGTAGACGAGGTCCGCTGCCAGGCGACTGGGATGGCGGGCGACCACTATCAGCGCCAGGCGGCGCAGCGCGGCGCGGTGCGCGACAAAGCGCATCTGGGTCGCGGTGGAGGCCACGACCAGCCCCGCAACCCTCCCGACGAGGATCGCGCCCGGCTGGAATGCGCTCGCCGTGGAGATCCCCGCGGAGGAGAGGAGGAGCATCCGCTCCACGCGGTCTGGGTGATTGATCGCGGTCTCGGCGGCTACGAAGCCGCCCATGGAGTTCCCCACCAGCACGACCGGCCCCAGGTCGATGCGTTCGCACAGCTCCTCCAGCCAGCGGCCGTAGAACTCGATCGAGAGATCCTCGTGCGGCATCTCGGAAGTTCCGAACCCGGGAAGGTCGACCGCCACCACGCGCCGCTGCTGGGCAAACCGCGGAATGTTCTCGAGCCAGTTCTGCCACTGGCCGCTGAGGCCGTGAACGAAGACCATCGGGCGGTCATCGCCTTCCTCCCCGATGTCCAGGTAGTTGGCCTCGGCGCCGCCGATGTCGATCCGGTGGAGGTGGGCGGGCCAGTCCACCGAGCGCCAGTCGGGGCCGTCGGTGACGGCGTAGTCGTCCTCCGCGTGGGCTGCGGCGCGGCGGCGGGCGGGCGCCACCTTGGACATGATGAGCTTCTTGGTCACGAGAGCACGGTCCGCCTAGCGGCGCTCGGAGGCGGCGTCCACCGTCTCCCTCTCCTCTGCCGCGCCGGTCTCGGCCAGGAACTCCAGCACCACGTCGTTCACCGCGCGGGGGCGCTCGAACATCGGCACGTGGCCGGTGTCCTCCATCACCGTCTTGCGTGAGTCCGAGATCCGGCGCTCGTACTCGTGGGCGTCCTCGACCGAGATGATCGAGTCGTTCTCGCCCCAGATGATCAGAGTCGGGCAGCCGATCTCCTCGAGGCGGTCGCGGTAGTCGTACTTGACCGAGGCCATGAGGGCGCCCTCGAACCCGGCCGTGCCGGCGCCCTTGATCAGGCCCTCCCAGGCGGCGTCGGGGCGCAGCTTGCCCGGGTGGCGCGCCACGAGTGCCAGGGCCATGTGGCGGGTGACCGGGCGGCGGGACATCTTCTGGTGGCGAGCGGTTGTGGACGCAGTCACGACCCGCGCGACACGGCCGATCAGCCTCGTCGGGGCGTGGAGGACGTTGGAGCTGGTGATGCCCGCCGCCGAGATCAGCACGAGCCGCTCGACGCGGTCGGGGTTCTGGATCGTGACCTCGGCGGCGATGAAGCCGCCCATCGAGTTGCCCACGAGGGCCACGCGCTCGAGGCCGAGCGCTTCGCAGAAGCCGTCGACCACCTTGCCGTACGCCTGGATGGAGATCTCGCCGCCGGCTGGCATCTCGCTCACTCCGAAGCCGGGGAGGTCGAGGGCCAGCACCCGCCGTTCCTGCGCGATCCGCGGGAGGGTCTCGAGGAAGTTCTGCCACTGCCCACCGAGGCCATGCACGAAGACGACGGGGTTGCCCTCGCCCTCTCCCATATCCACGTAGTTCACGCTGTCGGGGCCCACTTGTGCGCGGTGCAGGTGGCTCGCCCAGTCGACCTGCCGCCAGTCGGGCTCGTCGCTCACCCCGTAGTCCGAGTCGGCGTGCCGTGCCTGCCACGGGACCGACGGCAGCGACTTGGAGGGGAGGACCTGTCGCATTGACGCCTTACCGTATCCGTAAGTGACGCGAATTGCACTCGACATCGACTCGACCCTGCACCACTACTGGGGCCTGCTGGAGCGAATAGTGCTCGACCGCCACGGGGTGAAGCTGCCCTACGCCGAGCAGCGCGACTGGGGCATCACGGTGCTGGCCGTGGAGGATCTCAGCGCAGCGGTGATGGAGAGCCACTCCGAAGCGAACATCGCCGCGGCCGAGCCCTATCCGGAAGCGGTCGAGACGGTGAGGGCCTGGCACGAGGCCGGCCACTGGATCCACGTGACCAGCCACCGCGCCGAGCACACCTCCGAGGCCACGGCGCGCTGGCTGGACCAGATCGGCCTTCCCTACGACGACCTGCACTGCTCGTGGGACAAGATAACCCGCTGCCTGGAGCTGGGCGTCGACGTCCTGGTGGACGACAGCCCGGTCAACATCCGCCGGGCACTGGAGGTGGAGATCCTGCCCGCCACGATCCTGCACCCCTGGAACGAAGAGGTGGCCGCCGAAGGCGGGGTCGTCGCCGGGCGCGACTGGCAGGAGCTGCGAGAGCGACTCGAGCCGGCCCTCCAGGGCGCGGCCGGGTGACCTACCCCGCGTAGCCGAAGCGCTCGAGCAAGGGGATCTCGTGGATCTGCGGAGGCTGGAGGTGGTCCCACAGGATTCCCCGGGGAGCGCCGTACTCCCCCTCCACGTCGACCACCGCGCGTGGCGTGGCCACCACGTTGATCGGGATGTCGTGGGCGGTCATGAGCAGGTCCTCGCGCAGGATCTGAATGGGATGGATCGTTGTGGCCACCACCGTGTGGCGGTCGATTTGCCCGGCCTCGCGCAACAGGCCGTACTCGAGATCGGAGAAGCCGCCGCCCTTGCCCAGCCGGGCGCCTTCGAGGTTCACGGCCACCGAGCCGGTGAGCACCAGGTCGAGCTCGGGGACCTCGTCGAGGTCGATGACCCGGCCGTGGCGCAGCGCGCCCTTGATGGTGGCCGCCTCGCGCTGCTGGGTGTCGGAGAGCCTGCGCGCCTCCAGCAGGCGGAACGGATGCTGCTCGCGCAGGCGAGGGACGGCCATGACCAGGGTCTTGCCCTGTGAGAGCGCCAGCCGTCGCATGTGGGTCTGCGGCGAGTCCGGGTTGGCCTTGATCGTCGTGGCCTTCGTCCAGGCCGGGTGGCGAGCCAGGCGCTCGGCCGCGGCCTTGGCCCCGGCGAAGTTGGGGATGCGCCCGTCCGCGCCGGGGAAGCGCGAGACGCCCTCGCGGTCCATCGAGCGCCAGACATCGCGCCGAACCTCGTCCTTGGACCGCATTGGGCGGGGATCGTACCCACGAGTTCATGTCAGAATCGGCTGACGTGGCCGACTCCTCTCGCACCACGCTCAGCATGCGACCGACGGAGTCCGAGGTCCAAGCCGCGGCGCCGCTTCCGGCGATTAGGGACGAGGAGCTGCGCGACTACCTCCCGGGCCTCGAGCCTGAGCGCAGGCTCACCGACTGGGGCCGCTCGGAGCGCATCGAGGGTCTGCTCGACCGAGCCCTGGTCGACTTCCTCTACAAGCACTGGTTTCGGGCGGAGATCGAAGGGATCGAGAACGTCCCTGCCGACGGGGGCGCGCTGCTGGTGTCCAACCACTCGGGCGCGCTGCCGCCCGACGCCGCGATGATTGGGAAGGCGATCAAGGAGGAGCACCCCCGCCCGCGGCCCCTCAACATCACGGTGGAGCACTTCTTCAAGGGCTTTCCGGGCTTCTCCATGCTGATCCCAAAGATCGGCTGCGTCGCCGCCCACCCGGCCAACGTGCATCGCCTGCTCGCCGACGAGCAGCAGCTGGTGCTGGTCTTCCCTGAGGGCCGCAAGGGCACCGAGAAGCTCTACAGGGATCGCTACCGGTTGCGGCGCTTTGGCCGTGGCGGCTTCGTGGAGGCGGCGATGCGGGCGCGAGCGCCGATCGTGCCGGTGGCTGTGGTGGGCGCCGAGGAGGCCGCGCCGATATTCGCCCAGATGAGGCTGCTGCAGAAGGTGACCGGGCTTCTGTACTTCCCGATCACGCCCACGTTCCCGCACCTCGGCGCGCTGGGGATGCTCGCTTACCTGCCCGCCAAGTTCAAGCTGCGCTTCTTGGCGCCCATCCGCTTCGACGACCCCGGGCTGCACGAGGACAAGGGGCTGGTTCAGACGGTGGCGCACGACGTCCGCGCCCGAATCCAGGAGGAGCTGCTGGACATGGTGGGCAAGCGGCGCTCGGTCTGGTTGGGGTGAAGTCCAAGCGCGTACTCATCACCGGGCTGTCCACCTACTGGGGCGGCCGCCTGGCGCAGGCGCTCGAGGCCGACGAACGCATCGAGGTGCTCGTCGGGGTGGACAACGAGGAGCCGAGTGTCGAGCTCGAGCGAACGGAGTACGTGAAGGTGGGCACCCAGCACGCGCTGCTTCGCCGCGTGGTCGAGGCCGCGGAGATCGACACGATCATCGACACCCGCCTGGTGGTCGACTCGGCCACCACCTCGCCGCGCAAGGCCCACGAGAACAACGTGATCGGGACGATGAACATCCTGGCCGCGTGCAGCGGCGCGGCGTCGCCGGTGCAGAAGCTCGTCTTCAAGTCCTCCACGCACTTCTACGGCTCAGAGCAGGACGACCCCGCGTTCTTCGTTGAGTCGATGGGCCGCCCGCACGCGCCCAAGACGCCCATCGAGCGCGACATCGTGGAGGCCGAGGCCGCCCTGCGGGACTTCGCCGAGAAGAACCCGCTTGTGGACTGCACGGTGCTGCGCTTCGCCAACGTGCTCGGGCCCGGCGTGCGCACCTCGCACATCGCCCTCTTCTCGCACCCTGCGGTGCCGATGATCCTCGGCTTCGACCCCCGCTACCAATTCGTGCACGAAGACGACGTGGTGCACGCCCTCGAGCACGTCGTCCAGCGCGAGCTTCCGGGCGTGTTCAACGTGGCCGCCGACGGGGTGCTGGCGCTCAGCGAGGTAGCCGGCCTCCTGAGCAAGCCCTACGCGCCCATCATCCCGCCGTGGGGGACAGGGCTGGCGGCCGCCGGGCTGCGACGGGTGGGGTTGGAGATCCCCCCCGAGATGCTCAACCAGCTGCGCTTCGGCCGCGGGGTGGACAATCGCCTGCTGAAGGCGGCGGGCTTTCGCTACGGGCATACCAGTCGTGAGACCGTGCTGGTGCTTGGCGAGCACCTGCGCCTTCACCCACTGCTGCGCTCGGGCGGGCAGGAGCCGTACCGCTATGAGCGCGAGGTCGAGGAGTTCCTGCGCTGGAGCCCGCACGTGAAGGGCTCACAGACCCGGAACACGCCCGCGCTCACGGCCGGCCAGGTGACCGCGCTGCAGCGGCTGCTGGAGACCCGTGCCGGGGGCGAAGGAGAAGCCGAGGAGCCCGAACCCCCTCTTGAGAATCCGCGGCCCGATCCCGATCGGGGCCCTGCGGCACACGAGCCGGAGGTGGCAGAACCGGAGCTTGAGCCTGCGCCGCCCCGTGCGGCGCCCGTCGACCACTACGACGACCTCGCTCCAGAGGAGGTCATCTCCCTGCTCGACTCGCTCGAGCCCGAGGACCTGATCGCGCTGCGCGAGTACGAGCGCCTCCACGCCGGGCGCTCTCAGATCGTGGGGGCGATCGAGTCGGTGCTCGCCCGCCGGGGCCAGCCGCACCTCGGGTGATCCGCCGAATCCTTCTCTGCGCAAGCCCGGTTGCAGGAACTCTTCCGCCCGGCCTACACTGAAGGGCCTCCATGCAGCACCGCGCTTTCATATTCGTCGCAGCCTTCGTCGCGATCCTGATCCTCGGGTCGGTGGCTGCCTACGCCTACGACTCCTCACGTGAGGACAAGATCGCCAACGGGGTCACCGTGGCGGGCGTGGACGTCGGCGGCCTCAGCGCCGCCAAGGCCCGCAGCCTGGTCGGCAACGAGCTGTCCGAGCCCCTCGAGCGCCCCGTGGTGGTGGCCGCTCGCGGCAAGCGCTTCACCCTCTCGGCCAAGGATGCGAAGCTGCGGGCAGACGTGGCGGGGATGGTCGCCAGCGCCGTCCAGCGCAGCCGGGACGGCAACATCGTCGCCCGCGTAGCGCGGGACCTCAGGGGTGCCGAGGAGAACCTGGACGTGCCACCGGAGGTCACCTACTCCACCGCTGCCGTAAAGCGCCTGGTGAGCCGCGTCAAGCG
>Ga0208612_1000505_pt1 | contig 16906 bp, 13 predicted proteins | sample AntDryMetagUQ889_FD_188089 | JGI IMG/M metagenome (GOLD analysis project Ga0208612, IMG submission 188089) | Polar desert microbial communities from Antarctic Dry Valleys - UQ889 (SPAdes) | ecosystem: Environmental > Terrestrial > Soil > Desert | place: Antarctic Dry Valleys | collected 2008-12-31 | reverse complement strand
TCGGCGCTAGCATCCGATCCCTCGGGGCGTGGCGCAGTCTGGTAGCGCACTCGGCTGGGGGCCGAGCGGTCGCTGGTTCAAATCCAGTCGCCCCGACTTCAGGAGGAGCACTCGGGCGCGCCTCTGCGTGCCACTCGCCCTAGGAGCCCGTTGAACTTTCGGCCGCTGTGTGGCGGTCGATCTCGGCGAGGAGGTGTCCAAGGAGGTCGAGCAGGCCGGTGATGGCGGCGTGGTGGTCGGCGCCGTCGCCGACTTGGCCCTGGGTGCGGGCGTTTTGGGCGGTGAGGAGCCGCTTGAGGTTGATCGCGGTCGCCGCGGCTAGGAGTTGGAGCTGGGTTTTGCGTGTGCCTCGGCATCTGGAGCGGGTCATGCCGTGGTGTTTGAGCTCTGCGATCGCGCCTTCGGCGTGGGTCTGGCGGTCGATCGCGGTGTCGCGGCCGACCGGCGTTCGCATCCGTGCCCGGGCGGCCTCGGCAGCCAGGTGCTGGGCGCCGGGCTGGGGTGGGATCAGCGCCGTCGCCTTGAGCGCGTCGAGGGTGGCATAGCTGGTCTGGCTGGCATAGCCGGCGTCGGCGCCGACCTCCTTCGCGGCGTGACCGGCGAACCGCGCCCGGCCGATCAGGCCTTCGAGCGCGTCGGCCTCAGAGCCGGCGGCCGACTCGGCCTCGACCGCGACGATCACCCGCGCCTTGGGGTCGACCGCGACCTGGGCACGATGCACCAGATGGGTGCGATGGCCGGGCTTGTGGCGCAGCTTGGCGTCGGGATCGCTGCGCGAGACCGCCGTTGCGTTAGACGCCTGGCGCTTCGGCGTCGGGCCCGTCCGCGGCTCGGCCAACGCCAACTTCGGCCGCGTCGCCGGCTCCTCCACGACCTGCTCGCCGCCGTCCTGATCGCCGCCGTCCTCAACGAGTGAGAGCTCGGCGCGCAGACTCTTCAGCGCAGCGTCGGCCTCGACATGCGTCGCGTCGACCAGCAGCCTGCGGCCACCGACCAGCCCGGCTTCGGTGCACTGCCTGAGCACCGCCGTGAAAAGCTGCTCGAACACCGAGGAGTCCGCAAAGCGCTTGGTCTGCGCGTGACTGAACGTCGAGTGATCCGGCAGCCGCTCGGTCAGCCCGAACCCCAAAAACCGCCGGATCGACATGTCCGTCTGAGCCGTCTTGAGCACCGCCCGCATCGACGGCAGGCCCCGCCACGCCAACACCAGGGCAAGCCGGACCAACACCGCCGGATCGGTCCCCAACCGGCCCGCCCCACCCGGCCGATAAAACGGCCGCGCAGTCGCCCGAACGTGCCCCCAATCGATCAGCCCCTCGATCCGGCGAAGCTCGTCATCTGCGGGGACCAGATCATCCAGGCACACCATCTGCACCTGCCTCGTCTCCTCGCCCGACCGGACCGCAAACGCCGTAAGAGCCATACCCACAGAATCCCTGCCAGCCCGGACGAAACTTCAACAGGCTCCTAGGCGGCTTCGGTCGCCGCGTCCGGCGGTGTACGACGCCGGCGCAGGAACACGTAGACGACGCCCACCACGATCAGCGCCACGACCGCGTAGTCCACGTAGTGCAGCGAGTCCTTCCACTTCTCCCAGTTGTCGCCGGCCTGCTTGCCGATGAACGTGAGCATGAACACCCACGGGATGCAGCCGATCAGCGTGAGCACCGAGAAGCGCCAGAAGGGCATCCGGGCCACGCCGGCCGGGAGGGAGATGAACGTGCGGATGATCGGCAGCATCCGGGTCACGAGCACGGTCAGATCGCCGTGGCGCTCGAACCAGCGGTCGGCGGTGGCCAGATGGCTCGGCTTGATGTGCAGCTTGCGGCCGTGCCTCTCCAGGATGTCCACGCGGCCGTAGTAGCCGACCGCATAGGCGATCCACGAGCCCACGAGGTTGGCCACCGAGCCCACGGCCACGGCCGCCCACAGCGGGTACTGGCCGTCGGAGACGTTGAAGCCCGCGAACAGCATCGTGGCTTCGCTGGGCACGGGGATGCAGGCGGACTCCAGCGTCATCAGCACGAAGACCCCGGGCAGGCCGAGCGCGTCCACGACATCCACGGCCACGTTCACGATCGGGTCCGTTATGGAGGCGATCAGGGTCGGCACGGCGAAGTAGGGTAGCTGCTCGGATCGGGCCCTCCCAGGGCCCGTCACGCTGCTCTAGTCGAGGCCCCCAAGCGCATGCAAGTACCTCTCTTCGCCTCATCCCTGGACGCCTACAAGCCCCGGCTGACCGAGAAGGTCGCCGAGGTGATCGACGGCGGGCGCTACATCCTCGGCCCCGAGGTGGAGGCCTTCGAGTCCGAGTTCGCCGACTACCTGGGCGTGCGCCACTGCGTCGGCGTGGCCAACGGCACCGATGCCCTGGCGATCGCCCTGCGGGCGCTGGGCGTAGGGCCCGGCGACGAGGTGGTGCTTCCCTCCTACACCTTCTACGCGACCGCCGAGGCCACGGCGAGCGCCGGCGCGGTCCCGGTCTTCTGCGACGTCGACCCCCACACCTTCTGCGTGACCGCGGAGACCGTGAAGGCCGCGATCACCCCGCGCACCAGGGCGATCATCGCGGTGCACCTGTACGGCAACGTCGCGCCCGTGGCCGAGCTGCGCGAGCTCGGCCTCCCCGTTCTGGAGGACGCCGCCCAGGCCGCCGGGGCCCGGCTTGAGGGGGCGATGGCCGGTGCGCTGGGCGACGCGGCCACCTTCTCGTTCTTTCCCTCGAAGAACCTGCCCTGCCTCGGCGACGGGGGCGCCGTGGTCACCGACGACGACGAGGTGGCCCGGCTGGCCCGGCGGCTGCGCTTCCACGGCTCCGACGACAAGCAGACCTTCCTCGAGGTCGGCTACAACTCACGCCTGGACGAGATCCAGGCAGCGGTGCTGCGCGTGCTGCTGCCCGAGCTCGACGGCTGGAACGCCGCGCGCCGGGCCGCCGCGGAGTCCTACGAGCGCCACGGGCTGGGTGAGCACGTGGCGCTGCCGGTGGCGGTGCAGGGCGCCGAGCACGTCCACCACCTGTTCGTGGTGCGCCATGCCCGGGCGGACGAGCTGGCGGGCGCCCTGAACGAGGCGGGCGTGGGCGCGCGCGCCTACTACCGGGGGCCCGTGCACCGCCAGCCTGCGATGACGGCCTTCTCCGCCGCGGGCCCGGACCTCCCGGGCACCGAGGAGGCCGCGCGTACGGGGCTGGCCCTGCCCATGGGCACCGGCCTGTCCGACGACGCCGTCCGCGAGGTGGTGTCGGCGTGCGCGTCTGGGTCGACCTGACCAACTCCCCCCACGTGCTGGTCATGCGCCCGCTGATCGATGCGATGCGCGCCGACGGGCACGAGGTGGAGGTCACCGCCCGCGACTTCGCCCAGACCCTGGAGCTATGCGAGCGCTTCGGCATGGCCCACACGGCGGTCGGACGCCACCGGGGGGGCAAGCTCGCCTCCAAGGGCCTCGGCCTGGCCTCGCGAAGCGCCGCGCTGGCGCGCTGGGCCCGCCCCAGGCGCTTCGACGTGGCCATGGGACACGGCTCCAACGACGTGACGGTGGCCGCGGCGCTGCTGCGCATCCCCAGCGCCACCGCGTTCGACTACGAGTGGGCGACGGTGCAGCACAACGTCAACTGCCGCCTGGTCCGGGCGGTGGTGGTGCCCGAGGCCATCCCGCCCCAGCGGCTGGACCGGTACGGGGCCAAGGGCAAGGTGCGGTCCTACGCGGGGCTGAAGGAGGAGTACTACCTGGCCGACTTCGAGCCCGATCGCGGCGTCCTGGAGGAGCTGGGGCTCGAGGAGGGAAAGCCCATAGTCGTGGTTCGCACCCCGCCCGCGGTCTCTCTCTACCACCGCTTCGAGACCCCGTTGTTCGCTCGCCTGCTCGACCGCCTGCGAGGCACGGCGCAGACCGTGGTACTGCCGCGCACGCCCGCCCAGCGGGAGGAGATCGAGGTCCGCGGCGGCCTGATCGTCCCCCGTCATGCGATCGACGCCCAGAGCCTGATCGCCCTGAGCGACCTCGTGATCTCCGCCGGCGGTACCATGAACCGCGAGGCGGTGGCGCTCGGCACTCCGGTGTTCACCACCTTCGAAGGTCGTCTGGGCGCCGTCGACGAGGGGCTCCTGCGCGAGGGGCGCCTCAGGCGGCTGGACGATCCGGAGGAGATCCGGGTCGAGAAGCGCACGTCGCACGGCGGGGACCGGATCCGCCGCGACCCCGGCGAGTTGGCCAAACTGCTGCTATCCGCGCGAGAACAGTGAGAAACCGCATCACATCGTCGGTCAGCGCCCGCCGCCTGGGACAGGTGGGCGTCGACGCCTGCCTGGTCGCCCTGGCCTACTACCTGGCCTTCGTCCTGCGCTTCGACTCGGGCATCCCCGACCGCTACCACGAGCTGCTGCAGGTCACGGTGGCCTTCGTCGTGATCCTCAAGGTGTCGCTGTTCGCCGTCTTCGGCCTCTACTCCAAGCTCTGGCGGTTCGTGGACCAGGCCGACTTCGAATCGATCGTCAAGGCGGTGATCGGCTCCTCCGCCGTGCTGATCGTCGGGCTGTTCCTGCTGCCCTTCGGCGTGGCCGACCCGCCCCGCGGGGTCATGGCCCTGGACTTCCTGCTCACCCTGGCCCTGGTGGGCGGCGCCCGCTTCGTGGTGCGCGCGGTGGTGGAGCGCCCCCTGCGCCCGCCGGGAAGGATTGGGCAGGGACGCCGAATCGTTCGAGTCCCACTCGTCCAGCGCGCCGACACCGAGGTGCTGATCGTGGGCGCCGGCAACGGCGGTCAGCAGGTCGCGCTGGAGCTTCGCCGAAACCCCGAGCTCTCCAGCGCGGTGATCGGCTTCGTGGACGACGACCAGCGCAAGCAGGGGATGCTGATCGCCGGGCACCGCGTGCACGGCACGACCGACGACCTGCCGCGGGTCCTGGACGACACGAAGCCGGACGAGGTGGTGATAGCCATCCCCTCGGCCCCCGGAGCGGTGCGCCTGAAGGTGGTCACCGCCTGCCGCGAGCGCGACATCCCGGTACGGACCCTGCCCACGGTCTTCGAGCTGCTCTCCCGCGGCCCCAACCTGCTGCGCCAGGTGCGCGAGGTCAAGGTCGAGGACGTGCTGGGCCGCGAGCCGGTGCGGGCCGAGCTCGACCGGGTGGGCGCCTACCTGCGCGACCGGGTGGTGGTGGTCACCGGCGCCGGGGGCTCGATCGGCTCCGAGCTGTGCCGCCAGATCGCCCGCGTGCGGCCCCGGCGGCTGGTGCTCGTCGATCACGCGGAGAACAACCTGTTCGAGATCCGGCGCGAGCTCGAGGAGGAGCAGCACTTCGGCTCGCTGGCCGCGGTGCTGGCCGACTGCAAGGACGCCACCCGGATGCAGGAGCTGTTCGCGGACGAGGAGCCGTCGGTGGTCTTCCACGCCGCCGCCTACAAGCACGTCGGCCTTATGGAGGAGAACCCGGTCGAGGCCGTGCGCAACAACGCGGTGGCCACCCGGATCGTGGCCGCCGCGGCCGGCGAGGCTGGGGTCGAGCGCTTCGTGCTGGTGTCCACCGACAAGGCGGTCGCGCCCGCCACGGTCATGGGCGCCTCCAAGGCGCTGGCCGAGTGGGCGGTCGAAGCCGCCCAGAACCGCTACCGCGCCACCCGCTACGCGTCCGTGCGCTTCGGTAACGTGCTGGGCTCGTCGGGGTCGGTGGTGCCGATCTTCAGGCGCCAGATCGAGGCCGGGGGCCCGGTGACGGTCACCGACGCCGAGATGACCCGCTACTTCATGACGATTCCCGAGGCGGTGCAGCTGATCATCCGCGCGGCCGACCTGGTGCCCATCCCGTCGGGGGCCCGGCGCCGGGGAGCGGCGAAGCCCAGGGGCGCCGAGGATCTCGGGGCGGCCCCCCGGCACCAGCCACGCGCCCAGATGTTCGTGCTCGAGATGGGCGACCCCGTCAAGATCGTGGAGCTGGCCCGCAACATGATCCGGCTGTCGGGCAAGGAGCCCGACGTGGACATCGCGATCGAGATCGTGGGCCGCCGGCCCGGAGAGAAGATCCACGAGGAGCTGTTCGAGCCCGGCGAGCGCCCGGAGCCGACGCCCGCCGAGCGGATCGTGGCCGCCGTACGCCCGCGGCTGGATCCCGAATGGGTGGAGACGGCCTTCGCGCGGATCGAGGATCTGGTCTTCAACGGCGATGCCGCCGCCCTGGCCGACGCGGTGGCCCAGATGTCGGCCGAGCGGGCGCTCACGACGTCCCCGGCCACCCCGGTCGCCCCCGACTTGGCCCTCACCGACCCCGGACGGGCTGACCGGGCATGACCAAAGCCGATCCAGCCACTACGATCTCACCCTTCTTTCCATGCAGATAGTCCAGGAGATCGGCTCCTACGCGGGCCTAGCGGCCATCCTCGGCCTCGCTGTCCTGTCCGCGCTCTACTTCTCACAGGCGCGCGACGTCAAGCGCCTGCGCGAATGGGCGGGCCGCGCCCCCGAACGTGCGCCCGAGCCCTCCTGGATGGCCGCCCAGCCGTCCGTCCGTCCAGTGCCGCGCGCGCCCGGCCAGGCTGCGCCGCCGGGGCGGCCCGCGCCCGCCGCCGGGGCGGCCAGACCGCAGTTCCCACCCACTCCAGCCAGCGCTCGGACAGCGGCCACGAGAGCAGCGCCCGCCACCGCGGTTGGCCCGGGTGCCGCCACCCCCGCGGCGGCGCGGGCTGCCGAGACGGCGCAGGACCGCGAGGACGACGAGCAGCCGGCGGCCGACAACACGGCCAACGGTGAGGCGAGGGACGGCACCGACGACCGCCCGGCGCTGTCGCAGGACACCGTGATCCACCCCCCGCCCCCGCCCCTCCACGACGAGGAGGAGGAAGGGGACGACCTCGAGCGGCCCGAGGACGAGCTCGGGGAGGACAGCACCGAGTTCGACGCCGCGGACGACGACTACGGCGAGCACGATGGCTGGGACGAGACCGGGGACTACCCGTCCGCGCCCGAGGAGCACTGGGAGGACACCGGCGACGAGCCCGCCGTCTCGGCGGTGCCCCCCGTAGCCCCCCGGCGGGCTACGCCGTCGGCCCCTGCCCGATCGGCCGGGGCCCCGCCGGCGCGTGACGCTCCACCGCCCTCGAGTGGCATCCTTCCCCCGTACTCCGAGAGCCGCCCCGGTGCGGTCGCGGCCACCGACCGGCGCTCCCGCGGCGGCCTGTTCTCGTCTCGCGGAGGGGCGGCTGGGGTCATAGGGCTCGCCGTGCTCCTCCTGGTCGCGCTGGCGCTGGGGGCGACGCAGCTGCTCGGCGGTGACGCAGACACGGCCAAGAAGGCGCCGAGCCAGCCGGCGCAAGCGCCCGCCGCCCCGGGCAAGAAGACGCCCGACAAGGCCGGGGGGATCAGTCCGGCCAGCGTACGCGTCGCAGTGCTCAACGGCACCACGGTGCCGGGGCTGGCGGCTCAGATCGCGGACTCGGTCGAGAAGGAGGGCTTCAAGCTCGGGACCGTCACCAACTTCAACGACCAGCAGCGCGCGGAGTCGGTGGTGCTCTACGCGCCGGGAGCCGAGCGTGAGGCGGCCGAGGTGGGGCGCCGGCTGAAGATCGCACAACGCGAGCCGGTCGACGCGGAGAGCCAGGGCGTGGCCGGGGACGCGACCGTCGTGATCGTCACGGGGCAGGACAAGACGCAGTAGACGCCGGCGACAAAACAGGCTCCGTGCCCGTTTTGACGCCGACGACAAAACGGGCATCCGTGCCCGTTTTGTAGAACGTCAACGGAACGTCCGCAGGCTGGTGGCCCTCGGGGGCCTACGGCAGGATTCCCGCCGCCCGGTTCGCCTCGGCCGCCTGGCGCAGCAGCTCGCGGTCGATCACGCTCAGCGTCCTCCCGGCCACCTCGATCGTCGCTCCGTCGTACGGCGGGTACCAGAAGGCCCTGACTCGTCTGTCGAGGGTCTCCGCGTCCTCGTCGGACGGGACCCTGCGCATCGCCTCGAACTCCGCCTTGGTCACGTAGCGCCCGGCCCCCTGCGGCGTGCGCGGCAGCTCACCGCCCCCCAGGGCGAGGTCGACCACCTCCTCGAACAGAGCCAGCAGGCGGCCCTGGCTCTCGATGTCCAGTGACAGCGCCGTGGCCGTGGGCTCGATCGGGAAACGGTCCACCCGCACCAAGTCGCCCGTGTCGAAGTCCTCGTCCACGAAGTGGCCCGACACGCCCCATTCCGGGAAGCCCTCGAGGATGGCCACGTTGAAGCCGCCCATGCCGCGTATGTCGGGCAGCGGCGCGGGGTGGAAGTTCAGGCAGCCGACCCGCCCGAGCTCGATCAGTGGCCGGCGGATTCGCTTCCAGAACAGGAAGGAGAGCACCAGGTCGACGCCGGCCAGCTCGCCGCTCTCGGCGCGGGCGTAGAGCTCCTCGTCGCTCACCAGCTCGATCCCGTGCCGATCCGCGGTCAGGTCGAGCCGCTGGGAGTCGTCCGCCTCGCCGGCCGCGGGCGGCGCCACCACGGCCACAACCTCTACGCCGCGCCGGACCAGGTGCTCGAGCGCCCCCACCGCGGAGCGCTTGTGCTTTGCCATCAGGACCGCTCTCATCGGGATCCCCTGGACTGACCGGCCATCCATGGCCGATCGGTAGCCGACCTCCTCGACCGACGGGCCGCCGCTCGCCGATCGGTAAGCAGCTCCTCGTACAGCGCCAGCGTACGGCGGGCGATGTCGTCCCACGAGTAGCGCCCCGCCGCCGCGACCGCCGCCCCGTCCTCCAACCGGCGCCGCGCGGCGGGATCGTCGAGAAGCCGCTGCAGCGCCTCGCGCAGCGCGACCGGATCCCCGGGTGCGACCAGCTCCGCCGCGCCGTCGACGCGACCGACCTCGGAGAAGCCCCCTACGTCGGAGAGCACTATCGCCTTGGCGAAGGCCAGCGCGGTGTAGAGCACCCCCGACTGGTCGATGCGCCGGTAGGGCAGGGCGACCACGTCGGCGCGGCGGAAGAAGGCCGGCACCTGGGCGTCGGCCACGAAGCGATCCACGAACCGGATCTTCGCGCCGGCCCCGGCAGCGGCCCGCTTCAGCGGCTCGACATCCATCCACGGCCGCCCGACGACCCACAGCTCGGCGCCCTCGAGCTCGCGGAAGGCCTCGATCAGCACGTCGATCCCCTTGTAGGGCCGCAGCACGCCGAAGCTGAGCACCACGGGCCCCTCGACGCGCGCCAGCTCGTCCGGGAGCGGCTGCTCGTCGGCCTGGTGGGCGAGGTAGTGAAAGGCGCCGTGGGGAATCACGTGCACCCGCTGGGGGTCGGCCCCGAAGCGGTCGGCCAGCTCGCCGGCGCCCGCATCGGTGTGCGCGATCAGCGCGTCCATCCGGCCGATGGCCGCCCGCGCGGCGCGCTCGCGCAGCGCACCGCGCCCGCGGCGAAGGACGTTGTGGGAGGTAAAGACCCGGGGCACGCCGCGGGCCAGCAGCAGCGAGTCCAGGGCCTCCAGCGTCAGCCACTGGTAGTGCACGATGTCGGCCGGGCCGGGGTCGCGCTGGGCGAGCATCCCGGGAACGTGCTCGGCCAGTCGCAGCGCCCGGCGGGCAGCGGTACCTCGGTCGCTGGCCATGGTGCGGCGGTAGAAGGCCTCGCGCACGGTGAAGCCACTGGCGGCAGGGGCGGGGCCGTAGGGGTAGCGGCTGGTGACCAGCTCGACCTGTGCGCCGGCCCGCGCCAGAGCCGCAGCCAGGGAATAGTCGTACGGCGGGGTGTAGGCCGGCGGGTCGACGAGTTGGACGCGCACGCCCGGCATTCTCGCCCGGCGGGTCCAATAGCGTGTCGCCGGTGCAGTCGAGCCGCCTGGTCCGCGCCGTCTTCGCCCTGCTCGTCGTCGCGACCGTAGGGACCTTCTTCGCCGCCCAGGCCCTCAAGACGGAGGTACCGGTGGTGCTCCGCTTCGCCGCCCAGCCCCGGCACCTCTCGCCCAACGAGGACCGCGTGCGCGACTCCACCCGGGTGGGCTTCGACCTCTCCGAGCCCGCGGACGTGTCCTTCTCGGTGATCGACGCCGACGGCGGCACGGTCCGCGAGATCATCGGCGAGCGCCGGCTGGCGGGGGACACCAAGCACCGCTTTGCCTGGGACGGGCGCGACGACGAAGGCAGGCCCGTGCCCGACGGCGCCTACCGGCTGCGGGTGGTCCGGCGCAGCCAGGGCCGGGTGCTGGACTCGATCAAGAAGGTGATCGTCGACACCAGGCCGCCGAAGGTGAGCATCGCGTCGGTGGCGCCCAACGTCATCTCGCCGGGAGCTCGTGGCGCACCCCGGCGGGTGCGGGTCCGCTATCGCGGGCCGCGCAACCTCAACCCGGAGTTCCGCGTCTGGCACACCGACGTCTCCGGGCCGCCGCGGATCGCACGGCGCTTTCGCGGCGACAGAGACCGTGCGGGCGTGTGGGACGGAACCGTTCGCGGGGCGCCCACGCCCGACGGCTCCTACGCCTTCACGGTGCTGGTCCGCGACCTGGCCGGCAACCTGACCGAGGCGCCGGCCGTCCCGCGGCCCACGGCCGAGGCGGCCCGGCCGCGCACGGGAGTCGACGTGCGCCGCCTCACCCTGCGGGGGCCCTCGGTCCCCGTCTCCGCCGGCTCGATGGCCGTCCTGCGCGTCGGGCCCGTCTCCCGTCGCTTCCGTTACGCGCTCTCGCGGCTGGGCTCCGGTGCGGTGCTCAAGACCGATCTTCGCCGGGGCGGCGGGCTGCGAGTGCGGATCCCCGCCAAGGCGCGCACCGGCGTGTACCTCGTGCGCGTGCGGGCGCGCGGCCGGCGAGCCGTGTGGCCCGTGCCGGTGTCGGGCCGGCCCGTGGGGGGTCGCCGGGCACTGGGGCGCCCCCGCCCCCTGGTGATCCTGCCCGTGGCCACATGGCAGGGGGAGAACCGCTTCGACTCCGACCTCGACGGCTTCCCCGACACCCTGCAGGACTCGGACGCGGTGCCGGTCGACCGCCCCTACGACCAGGGACGGCTGCCCGCCGGGCTGCGTCGCGAGGCGTCGCCCCTGCTCGGGTTCCTGGACCGCGAGCGCCTCGCCTATGACCTGACCACGGACGTGGCCCTGGCGGGCCGCGAGGGTCCGTCGCTGAGCAACGCGCCGGGAGTGGCGATCGCGGGCACCGAGACCTGGGTCCCGCGCCAGCTTCGCGACGGCCTGCGGCGCGAGGTCGAGGACGGCGGTCTGCGAGTGGTCTCGTTTGGTGACCGCTCGCTGCGGCGCACCGTCGCCCTGGTCAAGGGCCGGCTGCGCGATCCCAGCCCGGCCCGGCCCGACGACCTCTTCGGCGAGCGCACGGAGCCCTTCCGTACCGACGAGCCCGCGCCGCTTCGCCAGCAGCGCGACCGCCTCCGCCTGTTACGCGGCACCGACCGACTGTTCGGGGACTTCTCCCGCTTCGAGCGCTCGGTGAAGCTGCCGCCGGACGCCGAGCTGCTCACCGCGGCCGGCCGGGAGGCAGACCAGCCGGCGTTCGTGGGCTACCGCCTGGGCAAGGGCACGGTGATCCGCCCCGGCACCCCGGAGTGGACCCGTCAGCTGCGCGAGAGCAGCCTTGGCCTGGAGGTCCCCCGGATCACCAAGAGCATCTGGCGCGAGCTGGGCAGGCCGAGGTAGAGGGCTGCCGTCGTGGCGTTTCGTCGCACCTCCTAGCATGCCGACGATGAGGCGCAAGCTGCTGGCCGCCGGCGCCGTCCTGCTGCTGCTCGCGGTGGGCGTCGGCGGGGCGGCGTACAAGGTGCTCTCCAAGGAGGACCCGCCGCAGAAGCGCGGCTCGGCCGGCGTCGAGTTCGACCCCTCCGCCAAGCCCGGCAAGCGCAGCGCGAAGAAGAAGGCGGCGGTGCCCTGGCCGACGTTCGGCTTCGACCGCCAGCGGACCAAGGCCGCGCCCTTCGACCACCATCCCCCCTACAAGCGCACGTGGCGGGTGGACGGCAAGGACACGCTCGAGTTTCCGCCCGCGGTGGCCTACGGCAACGTCTACATCGCCCAGCAGAAGGGCCTGTTCATCGCCATGCGGGGCAAGACCGGCAAGCGCGTGTTCAAGACCAAGCGGTTCAGGCGCTGTGCGGCCTCGTCGCCCACCGTCGCCAAGGGCGTGATCTACCAGGCCTACATGGACTTCGCGCCCTGTCCCCAGGGGGCCTCGAAGCCGACCGGGTTCGTGACCGCCATGAGCGCCAGGACCGGACGGGAGAGATGGCGCTTCAGGGGCCAGCCGTTCGAGTCCTCGCCGCTGCTCGTCAAGGGCATCGTCTACGTGGGCAGCTGGGACGGCCGGGTCTACGCCATCCGCGCCAGGACCGGTCGCAAGGTGTGGAGCTATGACACCGGCAGTCGGGTAAACACGTCGGCCGCCTACTCGAAGGGGCGCCTCTTCATCGCCAACAACGGCGGCTCGGTGTACTCGCTGAACGCGAGGACCGGCAAGCTGGCATGGAAGGGCAGCCAGGCCACGGAGTTCTTCTACGCCGCGCCTGCCGTGGCCTACGGCCGTGTCTTCATCGGCTCCACCGACGGCACGATGTACGCCTACGGCCAGCGCAGCGGTCGCCTTCTGTGGGCCAAGCGCCTGGGCAGCTACGTCTACTCGTCCGCGGCGATCTTCGACAAGAAGGTCTATGCGGGCACCTATGACGGCAAGCTCTTCGCCCTCGACGCGGCCACGGGCGACGTACGCTGGAAGCGCGGCATGCCGAGCGCCGTGCACGCAGCGCCGGTGGTGATGAACGGCCTGGTCTACGCCGCCACCTGTGCGACCTGTGGGTCGGCGGCGTCGCGGTCGGTGAAGACCGGCAAGGACTCCACCACCGCCTTGAACGCCTTCAACGGCCGCAAGGTGTGGTTCACCGCCGCGGGCAAGTACGCCAGCCCGATCGTGGCGGACCGCAAGCGGGTCTACCTGACCGGGCGCTCGTTCATCTACGCGCTGGAGCAGAGTGGCAGCAGGACCAAGGCGGCGAGGCGCGAGCGGCGGGCCGCCCGCGTGGCGGCGCGGCGGGCTCGCAGAGTGCAGGCCGGTGGGTAAGGGCATCGCGCCTATGCCGGGCATCAGCGCGAGCCGGTGGGAGGCGGGATGCCGAGGTCCTTGCAGATCTTTCGGGTGAGGCCTATGCCGATCTCACGGTGGCGTGGAATCGCGCTCGAGCGCTCGGCGTCGATGCCCCAGAAGCTGTGATTCGCGCCCTCGCGCAAGGGTCGGGCTCCCTGAGCACGCAGATGGCGCTCCAGGTCGCGCCTTCAAGCGGTCAGCTGCAGGGTCAGCGACTCGCTGTCGGCCGCCGAATCTGGGAGCGCGTGTTGGCCAAAGCGAAGCTCCAAGATGCCATGCAGGGCATCGATGACGCTCGCGCGTGCCTCATCGCGGGTCCTGCCCTGGCTGTTGGCGCCAGGAACCTCCGGTACGGAAGCGGTGATCCAGCCGTCGCCGGCATCGTCATAGACGATCGTCAGTTCAATGGACTCGCTCACGCCCCCAACGGTAGCTCAGCCGGCATCATGCGAGTTCGCCCTCTTTGGCAAGGCGTCGCGCTGGAGCAGCGGCGGCGAATCGCCTCATCCTGGCGCTCATCGGGCTCGTGCTCGCGAACGCCTAGGAGCGGTTCATCCTGCAAGTGCGATGACTCGGACGGAGGCTGCCGAAGTCACCGCTCGTGCGTCCGCTCGACAGGGGCGGCCCCGCGGTCTCGTGCCGCACTCGTACCGGGTCTCCACCCGCCTTGCCGCTCCCCCGCCCACACCAGCGCCGCGATGGCCGCCCCCATCATCGGCCACAGCAGGTAGTAGTTGTTGAAGGTGCGCCCGATGTAGAGCAGCACGAGGATGGAGATGGCGAAGCCCGCCGGCGCCACCCACTGCTCGCGGGCACGGTGGGCCACAACGCCGAGCCAGATCGTGATCGGCAGCCACAGCACCACGGCGAACAGCGCGAAGGGGTAGGACCCGTCGCGGTCGGCGATCAAGCCGCCGCGCACGAGGATGCCCGACAGCCCGTAGCCCACGATCTTGTAGGTGCCCGCGCCGAACTTCACGGTGTCGTCGTAGAAGGCGACCGGGTCGGCGATCAGGAACGGCAGCCCCACCACGGCTAACACGGCGGCGAAGACGCCGGTCGCCCGCTTGAGCTCGGCCCGGGCCAAACCGGGAGAGCCTGCTGCGGTGCTCGCCGGGCCGGCGCCTCGGCTGCGCTCCTCGCCCTTGAGCAGCATGATCGCCAGGAAGGGGATGGCCACGACCGCGAACTGCTTGAGCAGCACGGCCCCGGCGAGCGCGGCCGCGGCCCAGCGCGCGCGGCCGCGAGTGGCCAGGGCGAAGGCGAGGATCATCAGGGTGATGCTCGGCGCGTCGTTCTGGCCGAACCAGGTCGAGCGCACCGCGATCGGGTTGGCCGCTATCAGGGCGCCGACGGCCAGTCGCCAGCCCAGGGGGGCCCGGAAGGCCAGCGCCGCCGCCAGCCCGGCGAGGGTGGCCAGGGCGACGAACAGCCGGTAGTCGTCCAGCGGGGCGGGCAGCAGCCGCCAGACGGCCCCGACGACGGCGGTGCCGGGAAAGTAGGCGTAGTGCTTCAGCGAGACCTCGCGCTCGCGCACGGCGTCCGAGGCCGTGCCGTCGAAGCTGTAGAAGCGCTCCATTCCCGAGCGCGAGTAGTCGTGTCCGTACGGGTTCCTCCCTTCCAGGAGGAGATCCCCGCCCAGCTCGATCTGGTAGGTCGAGTCGTTGGTGAAGAACCAGGGCTGCGTCGAGTCGCGCAGGCCCACCTGGAGGAGCGTGGAGGGCAGCATCAGGGCCAGCGCCACGAGCACTGCCAACGCCACCCCCGTCCACGCCGGCCAGTCGCGCCTGCGCAGGGCCAGCGTCCCCACCGCGGCCAGGAGGAGACCGGCCGCGAAGCAGGTGGTGCGGGCGATCCCCACGTCCCACTCCTCACCGCCGGCCCGCACCAGCGGCGCCAGGACGCCGTTCGCCTGGACGTCCCCCGGCCGGAATGGCCACGGGTCCGAGCCGAGCTCGGGCAGCGTCACCGCCACGATCGCCAGCAACAGGCCCACCAGGGCCAGCATGCCCTCGCGAGAGAGCGTCCCCGCGAGCCCCAGTCGCACCATCACGCGGCGGCCGGTTCGCGCCCGCGCCTGTGCACGCCGTCGTCGCGCCGGGTCCACGTGAGCTGCCCCGCCGCCACGGCCAGCACGACCCAGGTCAGCGGGTCCTCCAGGAAGCCGGAATAGAACAGGGCGTGCACGAACAGCGCGAGCAGGCAGGCGCCCAGCGCCAGCCCGAGGCCGGGCTCCAGGCGCCAGACGCCGAGGATCGCCCGGGCGCCCCCGACGAGGAGCCACGCGTAGGCGGCCAGCCCGATCACCCCCAGCTCCGCGGCGACCGTGAGCGGGGTGGCGTGGGAGACGAAGTTCGGCGTGGGGCGATCGCGCCCCGACAGCCGGCGGCTGGCCTGGGCCTGGTTGCCGATCCCCACGCCGATCACCGGCTCTTCCTTGATCACCCGCGCGGTGTCCTGGATCCGCTGGGTGCGGTCGCTGGTCTCCCGGCGCAGGGACTCGCCCCGGATCTCGACCGAGGCCAGGAAGCCGACGACCAGCAACAGCACGACCGCGAGCCCTCCGACCACCAGCTTGCGCACCTGCGGTCCGCCGGTGGCAAAGCCCACGGCCAGCGTCACGCTCACGAGCGCGACCATGCTCGACTGCGAATAGGAGAAGAACAGCCCCAGCCACAAGACCACCAGCAGCCCGATGCCCAGGCGCAGGTCGATCCGCTGCAGCGCCAGGCAGACCAGCAGCACGGCCATGGCCAGCACCACGTGGCGGCCGTAGAGGCTGGGGTCCCCGAACAGGGAGGTGACGCGGAAGAAGCTCGAGTTGGCGTTCGACACCTCCAGGTTGGGGGCGAAGAAGAACAGGTTGCGCGTGACCGCCTGGTAGAGCCCGATGACGGCGAACAGGGCGCCCAGGCCGATCGCGGCCCGGGCCATCGTCCGGGGCGCCCAGTCGGGAAACGGCGATCGCGCCAGCACCGCAAGCAGCAGCGCGAAGGGGACCGTGAAGTAGGCGAGCAGCTCCACGGCCGGCTGCAGCTCGTCGGCCCACACCAGCGACAGGCAGGCCAAGCCGGCGAAGGCCGCGGCGGGCAGTGCCACCACCCGGGGGAGCGCACGAACCGCCGCCTGACCCGACCGGGAGCCAAGGGACCGCCAGATCATCGCCAGCACCGCGGCGGCGAGCACGAAGTAGAGCGGCAGCAGGCGGCCCAGCTGGCCGTTGGTGGCGATGCTGAGCGGAAAGCCGCCGCTCGACTGGAACGAGATGGGAGGGCGAAGGGGGGCGGCCACGAGCACGATCACCGGCACCCATCCCGGCCGCGCCACCATCAGCGCCGCGGCCACGGCCAGGGCGCCGAGGGCGAAGACGGCCGCCACCACTCCGGCCGGGGAGGCCAGGCGATCGAGCGCCCCACTTCCGTTCGCGGACCCCAGCAGCGCCGCCTCTCCCAGCGAGAGCACGACCAGGCCGCCCAGCACCATCAGCCGTCCGCGGCCGGCCAGCAGCAACACGGCGCCCGCGGCGGCAAGGACGGCTCCGAGGTGGGCTAGGTCAGGGTGTTCCATGTACCTCGGCGGCAGGGTATGCGGTGGCCCCGCCGTCTACTGAACAGGCACGGATGCCTGTTCAGTCGAGGGCATCCTGTGCGGGCAAGGGGCCGGTTCAGTCAGGGGCATCCGGTACGGGCAGGGGCCTGTTCAGTCGAGGGCATCCTGTACGGGCAAGGGGCCTGTCCGGTCGAGGGCATCCGGTATGGGCAGGGGCCTGTTCAGTCGAGGGCATCGTTGTATTCGTCGGCGGCCTCGCGGATCCCCTCGCCGCGTGCCGGCCACAGCTCCTGGCGCACGTGCAGCGCATAGCGGCGGGG
>Ga0208612_1000504_pt1 | contig 16922 bp, 16 predicted proteins | sample AntDryMetagUQ889_FD_188089 | JGI IMG/M metagenome (GOLD analysis project Ga0208612, IMG submission 188089) | Polar desert microbial communities from Antarctic Dry Valleys - UQ889 (SPAdes) | ecosystem: Environmental > Terrestrial > Soil > Desert | place: Antarctic Dry Valleys | collected 2008-12-31 | reverse complement strand
ACCCGCTCGCTCGCAATAGCCCTGCTATTGCTCCGCTCGCGCGCGGCCCCTGGCATCCACGGATCGGCCGTCCCAGACCATCATCTGTTCTGTCGTGAGCCCTTAGGCGCTCCCTCGAGCGCCGTCGGCGGCGCGGCCTATCCTGCCCGCATGGCCGAGCTGAAGCCCGTCTACCTCGTCTGCGGCGAGGACGACGTCAAGGTCGACTCCTGGCGGGCACGGCTGCGAGCCCGCGCCGAGGCCGAGCGGGGCCCCGGCGGCCTGGAGAGCTTCGACGCCAAGCTGACCCCGCCCGAGCAGGTGGCCGGCGCGCTGGCTGAGCTGACCTTCGAGACAGGCACGCGCTACCTGCTCGTCGACGACGTGGGTGCGTGGAAGCCCGGTCAGCTGGAGCCGCTTGAGCGGGCGCTCGCCCAGCCGGTCCCCGACACCGTGCTGGTGCTCGTAGTCCGCGGCAAGGCGCTCAAGGGCCTGACGAAGCTCGTCGAAGGCGCGGGCGGGGAGTGCCGCGAGTATCCGGCCCCCAAGCCGTGGGAGCTGCCGGGCTGGGCCGCCGAGCGTGCCCGCGAGCTGGGGCTCTCGCTTGACAAGGCGGCCGCGCGCGCCCTGGTAGACGCCGCGGGTCCCAGCCAGCAGCGCCTGACCCGCGAGCTCGAGAAGCTCGCAGTGGCGCTCCATCCCAAGGCGGCGGTCACCGCCGCCGACGTCGCCGAGCACGTCTCGGGCTCGGCTGTCCCGCGCGCCTACGACCTCGCCGACGCCGTGGTCACCGGCGACCTGCGCGGCGCGTTGGCGCTCGGCGAGGAATTGAGGGCATCGGGCGAGCGCCCGGCCGGGCTGGTCTTCCCGATCGTGCGTTCGCTGCGCCAGGTGCACGGCGCCGCTCGCCTGATCGAGTCCGGGGCGTCCGAGAAGGACGCCGCGGGGCAGCTCGGTCTACCGCCGTGGCTGGCGAAGAAGACGCTGGCCAAGGCACGCGGTGCCGACCGCGCCGCGCTGGAGCGCGCCCTGTGTGCCTTCGCCGACCTTGAGCTGCAGCTCCGCGGGGGCGCCACCTCGGCGCTGGACGAGGACACGTCCTTTGCGCTCGTCCTCACAAACGCGGCTGGCTAGCGCGAGCGCCGGGCCCTCGCCCGCCACCCGCTCTACAGCGGGGACTTCCCGCGGGCCTTGCGGCCGCCCTGGGCGCTCTTGTTGGTCGCCTTGCGCGAGCTCGAGAACGGCTTTGACAGCAGCTTCCCGAGGGGCCCGGGGGCCTTGCCGCCCGCGCGCTGGCCGACACCGAGCGTCTTGTCGACCCCGCGCTGAGGCCCGTGTGACAGGCGCGGGACCAGGAACGCGAGGATCAACAGCAAAACACAGACTCCGACGACGGCTCCGATTACCACTACAGCTCTCCCCGATTGATTAGGGGGAAGTCTACCCCGTTTACGGGGGAGTCACTCCCCCGCGGGCCAAACGCGCGGCGCGGGCCTTCTTGCGGGCGCCGCTGTTGCGGTGAAGGGCGCCCGAGCGCACGGCCTTGTCCACGCGTGAGGTGAGCAGGCGCTGCTCGGTCTCGACCCGCTCGGACTCCCCGGCGTCGACGGCGTCGCGCAGGCGGCGGAACGAGGTCTTGACCTGCGAGGTGTAGCGGCGATTCTCCTCGCGCTCGCGTTCCGTACGGAGGATGCGCTTTTCTTGTGACGCGATGTTGGCCATTGGCGCCCGGCAACTGTAGCGACAGTGCCCTCGACCGACGATGGCCGCGAGCGCGGACGCCTGGCCCGCAGCACGGCCTTCTTTTCCTTCGCCACGGGCCTGTCGCGCATCATGGGGCTCGCGCGCGAGGTGGTCGCCGCGAGCCTGTTCGGGGTGTCCGGCGCGATGTCGGCTTTCACGATCGCCTTCCAGGTGCCGAACCTGATGCGCGCGCTGTTCGCGGACTCCGCCCTGCAGGGGGCCTTCATACCCGTCTTCACAGAGCTGCTGGAGAAGGGCGAGCGCCGGGAGGCCTTCCGCATCGCCTCGAGCCTCTTCTTCGGGATCATGATCCTGCTCGGGGTCGTCACGGCGCTGTTCGTGGTGTTCGCGCGCCCGATCATGGGTCTGTTCGCGCCGGGCTTCGACGACGATCCCGCGCTCGCCGACCTCACGGTGAGCCTCGCCCAGCTGATGTTCCCCATCGTCGTGCTGCTCGCCCTCTCGGGGGTGACGGTGGGGATGCTCAACTCCTTCGGGCACTTCAGCGTCCCGGCGCTCGCGCCCATCGCGTGGAACGCGGTGATCATCGCCGCGATCGCCGGTCTGCAGCCGATCCTCAGCGAGGACGACGAGATCTACTCCTACGCGATCGGCGTGCTGGTGGGCACCGTCGTGCAGTTCGTCCTCCCGCTGCCGTGGCTGAGGGGCCGGGGCGGGCAGTTCACCCTCAGCCTCGACTGGCGCAGCGAGCGCGTGCGGCACGTGCTCAAGCTCATGCTCCCGGTCACGATCGCACTGGGCCTGATCAACCTCAGCCTGCTGATCAACTCGCTGTTCGGCACGCTGGTCTCAACCAGCGCCCCGGCGGCGATCGACAAGGCCTTTCGCATCTATCAGCTGCCCCAGGGCCTCTTCTCGATCTCGATTGCCACGATCCTGTTCCCGACGCTTTCGCGGCTCGCCGCGCGGGGTGAGCGCGACGACCTGCGGCGCACCATGGGCAACGGAGTGCGCCAGATCTGCCTGCTGCTGATCCCCAGCGCGGTGTTGATGGCGGTGCTGGCCGAGCCGATCACGCGCCTGGTCTACGAGCGCGGGGTGTTCGGCGCGGACGCCACCGATCAGGTGACCGAGGCGCTGGTGTGGTGGTCGATCTCGCTGCCCTTCCAAGGCGTCAGCCTGCTCTTCTCGCGCACCTTCTTCAGCCTCCAGCGGCCTTGGCTGACGACCGCCCTGAGCGCCGCCAACCTGGTGGTCAACGCCGGGGTGGCGGCCGCGCTCTACGCGCCGCTCGGCATCGCCGGCATAGTGATCGGCACCGTGGCCGGCACGGTGGTCATGTGCGTGGCCCAGGGAGTCGTGCTGCGGGGCGACCTGGACGGGGTGGAGGGTCCGCGGACGCTCGGCTCGGCCGCCCGGATGCTGCTGGCCTCCGTACCGCTCGCCGCACTGGCCTACGGCGCGTGGTACGGGCTTGCCGAGGCGCTTGGCAGCTCGCTGGCGGCCCAGATCGCCTCGGTGGGCGCGGGCATCAGCGTCGGCCTGGCCGCCTACGCGGCCGCCGTGTGGCTGCTGCGCATCCCCGAGGCCCGTCAGCTGCGGGCGCTGCTTCCCGGCGGCAGAGCTTGAGGCTGCGGCTAGAGCGGCGAGCCCGCGGCCCGCTCGTCCAGCCAGCGCTCGAGCTGTGCCGCCGCCATCGGCCGGGCGAGATGAAAGCCCTGGGCAAGCTCGCAGCCGAGCTCGCAGAGGCAGACGCGCTGCTCTTCGGTCTCGACGCCTTGGGCGACCACGGTCACCCCCAGTGCCTTGAGCAGCTCGACCATCGAGCCCACCAAGGCCCTCGCCCGCGAATCCCCCAGCCGGGCGGTGAACGAGCGGTCGATCTTCACGAGCTTGGGGTGTAGGCGCTCGAGGTGGGACAGCGAGGAGTGGCCGGTGCCGAAGTGGTCGAGTGCGAAGCGCACCCCCGTCGCGCCGAGGACGGCCATCGCGGCGGCCACTCGTTCGTAGTCCTCCACGACCGCGCTCTCGGTGATATCGAGCTCCAGCCGGGAGGCCGGTCCCCCCGTGGAGGCCAGGGCGGCGGTGACCAGCTCCTTTGCCGTTTCGTCCTCGAGGCTGCGAGGAGAGATGTTCACCGCCACGCCGAGCTCGAAGCCCAGCCGCGCCAGGCGCTCGCGCTGGTCAAGCGCCCGCGTCAGCACCTCCCTCGTCATCAGCGCCATGAGGCCCGCGCGCTCGGCCATGGGGACGAAGCGGTCGGGAGCGAGCAGCCCGTGGCTGGGGTGCTGCCAGCGCACCAGTGCCTCGATGCCCCGCACCGCGCCCGTCACCAGCTCAAAGCAGGGCTGGTAGTGGAGCACCAGCTGGCCGCGCTCGATCCCCTCGCGCAGCTGGCCCGCTGCCGCCAGGTAGCGCATCGAGGTGACGTCGCGGCCGGGGTCGTAGAAGGCCACGCCGCCGCCGGCCCGCTTGGCCTGGTACATCGCGATGTCGGCTTGGCGGAGCAGAGTCCCCGTCCCCCGGTCTTGACCCGACGCGATGGCCACGCCCACGCTGGCGGCCAGGTGCAGGGGGGAGCCCCCCACCTCCACCGGCTCGTCGACCACGTCGAGCAGCTTGCGCGCCACGAGCTCCGCCGCCTGCGGACCCTCCAGGAAGGGGACGACCACGGCGAACTCGTCGCCGCCGAGGCGCGCCACCGTGTCCGAGTCGCGCACCGCGGCGGCCAGCCGGGCGGAGAGCCGGCTCAGGACCACGTCACCGGTCTCGTGGCCGAGGGTGTCGTTGATGTCCTTGAAGTCGTCGAGGTCGAGCAGCAACAGCCCCACCTGCGAATGTCCGCGACGAGCCTCGGCCAGTGCCATCTCCAGGCGATCGGCGAGCAGGGTGCGGTTGGGAAGGCCGGTCAGCGCGTCGTGCAGCGAGCGGTGTCGCATCTCCTGCTCATGGCGCCGGAGGGCGGCCGACGCCGCGATCGTGTGGGCGATTGCCTTCAGGAAGTCGAGCTCGGTGTCCGCAAAGGATCTGCGCTCGCTCGAGGCGGCGACCAGCACGCCCGCCGGGCCCTCCGGCAGCCCGACGCACACCAGCCCGACACCCCGGTGGGAGCGCTCGCGCAGCGCCTCCATGCCCTCGAGCTCGGCGCTGTCGCTGAGGTCTTCGATCACGATCGGCTCGCCGGTTCGCAGCAGCTGCTCGAAGGCCGATTGGTCGGCACGAAGGAACTCGGTGCCCATGGGCACCGGGGCCCAGCCGGCGCCGGCGCGCAGGGCGAGGCCGGTCCTGTCGGCGGTCAGCTCGAAGACCCCGCATGCCTCCACGCCCAGGCAGCTGGTCACGGCCTGGGCACAGCGCTCGATCACCGCATCGTGGTCCAGGCCCTCGAGGGCCGCCTGCCCGAGCGTGGCGATGGCCGACTGGCGCGCCTCCCTGCTCTCGACCTCCCGCGCCGCGGCGACACGCTCGGTGGCGTCCACGGCGGTGCCGACCACTCCGACGACCTCGCCGCGATCGTCGTGCAGGGGGGCATAGCGGGTGTCGAAGGCCACCCCCCGGACCTCGACCACCGAGCTGAACGTCTCGCCCGCCAGGGCACGCCGCGTGTTGCGCTCGATCTCGGGCTGATCGGAGTAGACGTCGAAGATCGACTCACCGGGCTGGGTCCGCGGCGGCGGGAGGGAGCTCATGCCGCCCCCCTCCACAAAGGTGACCCTGCCGTCGCGATCGAGGGTGAAGAGCACCAGCGGCGCGTTGGCCACGGCGGTGTGGAGCCGAACGTCCGTGTGGTGCAGCGCGTCCTCGGCACGCCGGCGATCACTCAGGTCCTGGTACTGGGTGAAGAAGAAGGGCCGCCCCTCACGATCGTGGATGAGCGAGCCGCTGGAGCGCACCCACAGCTCCTCGCCGTCGCCGGCCTCGATCACCTTCTCGACCTGCCACGAGTCGATCTCGCCCTCGAGCAGCGCGCGGGCGCGCTCCCGGTAGGCGGCCCGGTCGTCCTCGTGGGTGATCGACCCGTGCGTGCGCTCGAGCAGGTCCGCCTCGTCGCGGCGCAGCATCCGGCACAGCGCGGGGTTGACCCTGAGGTAACAGCCGCTGGCGGGATCGATCACCGCCATCCCCACCGCCGCAGACGTGAACGCGTCCAGGGGAAGGCCGCTCACGTCGACGGGGTGCATCGCGCGATTGTGCTGTACCGGGGGCTCTGCGCCAAATGGCGGCCCTAGACTCGCCCAGGTGGCCTCACCCGCCCCGAACACGCGCAACTTCTCGATCATCGCGCACATCGACCACGGGAAGTCGACCCTCGCCGACCGCATCCTCGAGGTCACCGGCGCGGTCGACGCGCGCGACCATCGCCCCCAGCTGCTCGACTCGATGGAGCTCGAGCGCGAGCGCGGGATCACCATCAAGGCCCAGGCCGTGCGCGTGGAGTACACGGCGCAGGACGGCCAGCTCTACCGCCTGCACCTGATCGACACGCCGGGCCACGTGGACTTCACCTACGAGGTGTCGCGCTCGCTGGCCGCCTGCGACGGGGCGCTGCTCGTGGTCGACGCCTCCCAGGGAGTCGAGGCCCAGACCGTGGCCAACACCTACCTGGCCGTGGACGCCGGTCTCGAGCTGATTCCGGCGCTGAACAAGATCGACCTTCCCGGTGCCGAGCCCGAACGGGTGGGGGCGGAGATCACGGAGTTGATCGGCGAGAGCCCCGACGAGATCCTCCGGTTCTCGGCGAAGACCGGCGAGGGGGTGGCCGGTCTGCTCGAGGCCGTCGTGCGGCACGTACCGCCACCTGGGGGCGACGCAGCCGCCCCGGCCCGCGCGCTCATCTTCGACTCGGAGTTCGACCAGTACCGCGGCGTGATCGCCTATATCCGCGTGGTCGACGGTGAGCTCCGCAAGGGCGAAGGCCTCAAGGCGATGCAGACGGGCACGCAGGCCGACGTCGACGAGATCGGCTTCTTCGGCCCCCGCATGACCCCTGTGGACGCGCTGCGCGCGGGCGAAGTCGGGTACCTGATCACCGGGGTCAAGGAGGTCTCGCTGCTGCGCGTGGGCGACACCCTGACCTCCGAGCGCCGGCCCGCCGCCGAGCCGCTGCCGGGCTACCAAGAGGTCAAGCCGATGGTGTTCTGCGGCCTGTTCCCCGTCGACACCGACCAGTTCTCGGACCTGCGTGACGCCCTGGAGAAGCTCGCGCTCAACGACGCCGCGCTCTCCTACGAGCCCGAGACCAGCCAGGCCCTGGGCTTCGGCTTTCGCTGCGGCTTTCTCGGGCTGCTGCACATGGACATCGTGCGCGAGCGCCTCGAGCGTGAGTACGACCTCGAGCTTCTTGCCACCACGCCCAACGTCGAGTACGAAGTGCAGCTCACCGACGGCGAGATCGCCCGGGTCCACTCGCCGACCGAGATGCCCACCGACCGCACGCGCATCGTCGAGATCCGCGAGCCGTACATCCGCGCCACCATCCTCTGCCCGAAGGAGCACGTCGGCGCGGTGATGGACCTCTGCCAGGACCGCCGCGGCGTGCACGCCGGCATGACCTTCCTCTCCGAGCTGCGCGTGCAGCTGCAGTACGACCTCCCGCTGGCCGAGATCGTGCTCGACTTCTACGACAACCTGAAGTCGCGCACCAAGGGCTATGCCTCGCTGGACTACGAGCTGACCGGCCTCCAGCCCTCGGATCTGGTGCGCCTGGACATCCTGCTGGCCGGCGACCAGGTCGACGCGCTCTCGATGGTCGTTCACCGCGACAAGGCCTATCCGGCGGGCCGCGCGCTCACCGAGCGCCTGCAGAAGCAGATACCCCGCCAGCAGTTCGAGGTGGCCATCCAGGCGGCGATCGGCTCGAAGATCGTCGCCCGCGAGTCGGTCAAGCCGATGCGCAAGGACGTGATCGCAAAGTGCTACGGCGGCGATGTCTCGCGCAAGCGCAAGCTGCTCGAAAAGCAGAAGGCGGGCAAGAAGCGCATGAAGCAGGTGGGGCGGATCGAGGTGCCCCAGGAGGCCTTCCTGTCGGTGCTCAAGCTGGGCGACGGCTAGCGGTGGCGGCCGCGGCGCCGCCCCTCCTGCGCTACTTGCTCGGCCTCGAGGGCCTGGCGCTGCTGCGCGGCTGGCTCGGAGACGGCGCCGGCGCGGCCCGGCGTCTCGAGGAGATCCGTGTGCTGCTGGATGAACGCGCGGCGCCCAGCTTGGTCCTGGAACGCCCCGGACGCACGATCCAACCGGGATAGACCCTAAGACCCCTGGCCGGCCGACAGCAGCCCGCGCAGCTCCGTGAGCATCAGACGGGGCTGCTCGAAGACATCACCGGAGGTGTAGCGGCGAAAGGCGTCGGCGCGGGCGTGCGCCTCGCGCTCACGGCGCCGGTCCTGCTCCCAGGCATACCGCGAGCGGTGGTAGCGGTAGCTGTCGAGCTCGACCGTCAGCCGCCGCTCGGGCCAGCGGCAGTCGACCCGCCGCCCGCCCGCCGGCTTGTTGGTCAGCGGCAGGGGAAGCCCCGCTTGTTTGAGCACATCCAGGAAGCGGCGCTCGAGCTTGCTCAGGGTCACGTGGACATCGCCCTGGAGCACTTGGCGCAGGCGCCCGGCGCCGGGCGCCGTCGGCCGGCGGGCGAGCACCTGCTCGACCTGATTCGGAGTGGCGCGATGCAGGACTCCGGCTTCGTGGCAAGCTCGCGCCAGCTGCTCGGGGTCGAGCACCGCCGCGAGGTCGACGAGGGTGCGCGGCACGGTCGTCACCGCGACGCCGCGCCAGGTCGTGGTGTCGCGGCGATCCAGCGCCCGACAGCGCTGGGTGTGCACGCCAGGTACCCGGCGCTCGGTGGGGGTGGTCACCTCGGGTGGGGGCGGCCGGCCCTTCAAGAGGCGCAGGAGGCACCCTGCGGCGCGCCCGCTGAGCACCGCTCCGGAGCCGCACGCCCGCACCGCGGCCTGGTAACGCGCCTCCACGCTCGGCGCTCGGTGGCCGACGCGGTAAACGCCCCGGTACTCCCGCAGCAGCAGCCCCTTCTCGAGCCGCCGTTCGAGCTCTCGGGAGGACACGCCGGCCCTCAGAAGCTCGGCGCGCGTGACGACCCCGTGCTCGGGGCTTGCCAGCCGGGCGAGCACCCCCTCCACCGTCCTGCCCTGTCCCCCCATACGGTGGGCTAAGCAGGACGCTCCCGAAATTCGCCCCGGCTCGAGGCCGCGCCGGGCGGCGTTAGCTGATCTGCATGAAGCGCATGCCCACGCGGCCGTCCTCGTCGCTCACGTAGAGCGTCCGACCGTTGGGGCCTGCGGCGATGCCCTCGATGCGCTGCTCGCCCTCTCCCAGCGTGTGCATGTGCTTGGCCTTCGCGACCTTGTCCTTGGAGCGGTCGTTGAGCGTGAAGCGCCAGTGCTGGGAATGCGCGCCGGCACCCTCGGGGTAGCAGTCGATGAGGAGCGAGCTCTTGTCGACGGCGTCCAGGTTGCCCAGTATGCAGTCGAACTGGTTGCGCCCCCGGTAGGTCATGGCCCGGAAGCCCACCGGCTCGTCGGCTGAGCCGGGGCCCTCCAGCTGCCACACGGCAGCGGCTGTGGGGAACTTCCTGCCCTCGAACCACTCGGGCACTCCGGCCAGCTCGACGCACACCGGCGCCCCGGTCGCCGTCACGGGAAAGCGGAGGCCGACGAGCAGGTTGCCGTTGGGCCGGAAGGCGGCACCCTCGATGTTGAACGCGTAGTCGCCCTTCTTGAGTTGCTTGACCCACTTCTTGCCCTTCTTGTCGCCGATCTTGCGGGCGCGGTCGATGAAGGCCTTCTGCATCGTCTTCGAGGGCCGGATCAGCTCGATGTCGCTGGCGGCCAGCGCGTCGTTGATGACCCGGTGGAGCTTGAACTTGTCGCGCATGACGTGCATCTGCACGCCGCCGTTCTCGCCGGCTGAGACCACGTCGTCCTGGCGAAAGCGGGCCATCCACTGCCGGGTGATCTGCAGGGGGCCGGCCTTCTTCCCGTAATGGGAAGCGATCACGTACGTGTAGCCGGCGTGGCTGGCCGACGCCTCGGAGTCATCTGTCTTTCCGGTGTCGTCCCCGCAGTCGATCTGGATCGGGCGGTGCTCCCAGCCGTCCGTGAGCTTCTTGCCCTTCTGATGCCCCAACAGCCCGACGGCCTCGTCCAGATGGCCCTCGTCGAGGAAGATGAAGTAGGCGAGGTCCCAGTCGTTGGCCTTGAGGACCTCCTTGGAGGTACACGGGGCCAGGTCGGAGGCTTCGTTGCTCTCTAGTTCAAGATCGATGGATTCCACAGGTGGAAAGCTAAGAGAGCGCAGCCTCTCTTGCAAGCGAGAGTTGCGGTGCTCGCCCGACTTGCGCTCGGGCTGCACTCGGGCGGCGCTCTGGCGGCGCTCCTGCGCCGAGAAGTCTTAGGCCCGGTTTAGAGCACCGTCGTAGCTTGGCCGTCGTGTCCACGACCGCCGCGGCGCCCACGCAGCAGACCACCGACTCGCTCCAGCTCTTCCTCGACGGCATCGCCAAGACCAAGCTGCTGACGGCGGCCGAGGAGGTCCAGCTCTCCAAGCGCGTCGAGCGCGGCGACTTGGCCGCGAAGGAGCGGATGATCGAGGCCAACCTGCGCCTCGTGGTCTCGATCGCCAAGCGCTATCGCAACCAGGGGCTCGACTTCATGGAGCTGATCCAGGAGGGCTCGATCGGCCTGGTCCGCGCAGTCGAGAAGTTCGACTACCGCAAGGGCTTCAAGTTCTCGACCTACGCCACCTGGTGGATCCGCCAGGCGATCTCGAGGGCCATCGCCGACAAGTCGCGCACCGTTCGGATCCCCATCCACATCAACAACGTGCTCCACAAGCTCGACGGGGTGCAGCGCCGGCTGCAGGCCGAGGGCGGAGACCGCGAGCCCACCATCGAGGAGATCGCCGCCGAGGTGGGCATCGATCCCGACGAGGCGGACCTGATCATGCGCGCCGCCCAGGCGCCGGTGTCGCTCGAGAAGCCCGTCGGCGACGACGGCGACGCCGCCTCGCTCGGGGAGCTGATCCCCGACACCCGCGCCGAGTCACCCTTCGAGATCGCCGCCGAGCGGCTCTCGCGCGACCGCCTCGAGGAGGCGATGGAGAACCTCTCCTACCGCGAGCGGCGCGTGGTCGCGCTGCGCTGGGGTCTTGGCGGCGAGCAGCCGCGCAACCTCGACGAGGTGGGCCGCATCTTCGGCCTCACCCGCGAGCGCACCCGCCAGGTCGAGGAGGCCGCGCTGCGCAAGCTGGCGTCGCTCGCCGAGACGCAGGCGCTGCGCGAAGTCGCCTAGAGGCGGGACCCTGCAGGCTGGCCCCAGGCGCGTACTCTGAGGCCCGTGCACGCCGTCCCGCCCCAGCCGCGCGACTCGACCGACGTCGTGGGCCGCCGCATCGGCGCTGGTCTCGTCGACTTCGCGGTGCTGTTCGTGCTGTTCGTGGTTCTGGGGCTGATCCTCGGAGACTCAGAGGCGGGGGAGGGCCGGGTCTCGGTCAACCTCAACGGCGGTCCCGCGCTCATCTTCCTCGCGCTGTCTCTTCTGTACTACTTCGCTTGCGAAGCGGCCAGCGGGCGCACGCTGGGGAAGCTGCTGCTCGGGGTGCGCGTTGTCTCGGCCGACGGCTTACGTGCCGGCCCGGGGCAAGTGGCGGCCCGAACGGCGCTGCGCCTCATAGACGGAATCCTTTTCTACCTCGTCGGCCTGATCGCCATCCTCGCGACCGGCGAACGCCGTCAGCGTCTCGGTGACCTCGCGGCCAAGACCGTCGTGATCCGCGCATAAGCGCGTTTGCTTCGGCGGCCGGTCTGGTGGGGCGGCGGCGCTCTAGCGAGCCCAGCGCCAGGTGTCCAGCACCGTCTCGAGCACCTTCTCGCCATCGACCGCCGACTTCAGCGCCGTGGTGGAGGCAATCGTGTAGAGCTGTCGCCCGTGGACCACGGCGTAGGTGCGCTGCGTCAGCTCAGCGCCGGGACCGCTTCGCGAGTAGGTCACCCCGATCGCCGCCTCGCCGTCGATTTCGCGGTCGGGCAGCGCATCGACGCCTTTGCCTCCTTGCGCCTCGCTCTGGGTGCGGATCGAGCCGCGGACCTGTTCCGCCGAGGAGCTCGCAGGCGCGGCGGTGCGGGCGACCGTGATGTTCGGCGGAAAGCGTTCGCTGGCCCTGAAGGGCCCGAGCAGTGTGAGCACGACCCCTCCGCCCTGGCCGCCGTCTCCGCTGCCCGTGAACCCGCGCGGCTTCTCGGTGGTGAAGCCCGGGCCCCTGACCTCATTCCGCCGCTCATCGCCGGCTTCGGGGCTCGGCCGGGGCGTGGGCGCCTCCTCAGCGCCGCAGCCGGCCAGCAGGAGGCCTGTGACCGCAAGAGGGGAAAGGAGCCGCCTCAACGGCGGCGATTCTAGTCTCGGCCCAGCTCTCGCAGGAGCCGCAGGGCCTCGAGGAGCTCCCGGGCAAGCCTCGCGAGTACCACCACAGTGCAGTCGCCCCAAATCCGCAGTGCTAGTGTCCAAAATCACTAATCGCCCTTGGGGTCTCACTCTCTCCCTTCCGCGCGACCTCGTTAGAGGGACAGGAAGGCAGGGCGGCGATGACAAGCACGGCTCACGACAGCGCGCTACAGCGCCTGCACGCGGGGCGAGTCGAGCAGGACCGGCTCAGCGAACGCTGTGACGACGCCATAGCCACGACGACCGAGCGGGCGCCCACGCCGGCTGTCTCAGCGTGCGGTTCTCGCGAGGTGGGTGAACCCGTGGAGCACCCCGGCCCCGAGAGTGAGGACGGTCGGCACCTCGCCGAGGTGCGCCTGAGCGACCCCGATCAGATGCTCGCCGACGACGAGCAGACGCTCGGCGAGCGCGACCAGACGCTGAGCGACCGCGACCAGCAGGCCTCAGACGAGGATCAGGCTGCGTCTGACTGGGTCGGCGACCACGGCGGCGACCAGGTGGCTCACGCCAAGACCTCGGCTGCCCGCGCCGAAGCCACGCGAGAACGTGAGCAGACCTCGAGCCTGCGCGATCGGACAGCCGAGCAGCGAGACGTCTTCGCGCGACGACGTGACGAGCTCTCGAAGCGCCGCGACGAGTTTGCCAGGTGTCGCGACAAGGAAGCCGAGGACCTGGACGCCGGAGATCTCCGCGACAGACGAGACACCATGCGGGTGCAGGGGCTGCGCGCGCGTGGTCATGCGAGCCGGATCCGCGCGGCCAGCGACCGCGCGCAGGCCTTGCATGATCGCCAGCAGGCGGCGCGAGATCGCCAGCAGGCCGCCCACGACCGCGAGCAGGCGGGAACCGACGAGCTGACCGGCGCGAGGCGACGGGGTGTCGGGCTCGAGGAGCTGGAGAACGAGATCAAGCGCGCCCGTCGAGAAGGCCACAGCCTGGTGGCCGCCTACGTGGACGTGGACGGGCTGAAGTCCGTCAACGACAAGCAGGGCCACGCGGCGGGAGACGAGCTGCTTCGGACCGTGACCGAGTGGCTCAGGCGTCACATGCGCGACTACGACCTGCTCGTGCGACTCGGCGGCGACGAGTTCCTGTGTGCGCTGCCCAACGTCACGCTCGCTGAGACGCGATACCGCTTCGACAGCTTTCGCGCGAAGTTGAAGGACTCCGAGGGCAGCTCGGTGAGCGTCGGCTTCAGCGAGCTGGGTGACGGGGACTCTTCGAAGGAGTTCATCACGCGGGCCGACAGCAACCTGCTGGCTCGTCGCAGGGGGTAGAGCAGCTGCCCATGGAGTCCTCCGAGCCCGCCCGCGTCCTCATCGTCGCCAACCGGACGGCCGCGACGCCGGCGCTGATCGAGGCAGTGCGCCGCCGCGCAGCCTCGGGGCCCTGCACTTTCACGCTGCTCGTCCCGCACTCCTGGCAGGGTCTCAGCAGGCTCACCAGCGCCGAGGACAGCCACAGCGACGCCAATGAGTCCGACGCGGTGCTGGAGCTGGCCCTCCCTCTGCTCGAGGACGCCGCCGGAGGTGAGGTCGAGGGCATGACCGGCGACGCCGATCCGCTGGCCGCGATCCAGGACGCGGTCAACCAGCGCGGCTTCGACGAGATCATCCTGTCGACGCTCCCGGCTCGCGTCTCGCGCTGGCTCAAGTTCGACCTGCCGAGCAAGCTCGAGGCGCTCGGGCTCCAGGTCACCCACGTCGAGGCACGCGCCCGGCCAGCCTGAGCGCAGCCGGAAGGCGGGTTGTCATCAGACCCAGGGGCTATAACTTCGCCCGTGGCGGTCGACGACGGTGCCCAGGGCAAGTCCTACCCACCGTTCGAGTACGAGGTGGGCAAGGAGAAGATCGCCGAGTACGCCAACGCGGTGGGGGAGGACAACCACGTCTACTTCGACCGCCAGGCGGCAAGGGACGCCGGTTTCCGGGACGTGCCCGCGCCGCCCATGTTCGCGGTCGTCTACTCCGCGGGGGCGATGGCGCCGGCGATCACCGACCCCGAGGTGGGCATAGACCTCATGTCGATGGTCCACGGCGGCCAGGAGTTCGTCTGGGGCGAGCCCGTCTGCGCGGGCGACGTCATCACCACCACGGCGGAGGTGGACGACATCTCCGAGAAGGGCGGCATGGGCTTCTACGTATTCAGCTCGGTGTCGACAAACCAGGACGGCGACGAGGTCGTGCGCGGCACCTGGACCAACATCGTCAGGGGGGTCTCATGAACCAGGGAGACCCGATCCCCGAGCTCAAGGTCACCCCCGACAAGTACCTCCCACACCGCTACGCCGGCGCGTCAGGCGACTTCAACCCGATCCACATCGACAACGACTTCGCTCAGCAGGTCGGCCTGCCGCGCAACATCCTCCACGGCCTCTACTCGATGGCCCAGGTGGCCCGCGCCAACGCCGCCGCGGCCGGGGGCGACCCCCGCTCGCTGCGCCGCTTGGAGGTCCAGTTCCGCGGCATGGGCGTGCCCGAGTCCGAGATCACCGTCACGGGCACGGTGCGCGAGGAGGGCGACGGCATCGTCGTGGTCGACGCCGAGGCCGAGCAGGACGGCAAGAAGATCATCCGCAACGCGGAAGCCGAGCTGGAGATCTAGCGCCGGAGCGCAGGCCGGGCGTTGGCCGGCCGAGCACCGCCGCTCGACCCCTTCTCCTAGTGTCTGCGGGCGTGGAGGTCACGCCCCGCCAGAGCTTCATCCTGCGCAAGGTCGTGGAGTTCCACGTGGACTCCGAGGAGCCCGTGCCCTCCAAGGCTCTCGCCTCGCTCGAGGACATGCCCTGGGGCGCCTCGACGGTTCGCGCCGAGCTGGCTCGCCTCGAGGATGCCGGCCTGCTGCTGCACCCCTACACCTCGGCGGGGCGGGTGCCCACCGACTCCGGCTACCGCCGCTTCGTCGACGACCTGCTCGAGGACGGCATGCCCGCGCCGCGGCCGGTGGTCGAGCTGCGCGATGCCCGCCGCGAGGTCGACGAGGCGATGCGCTCCACCACCGAGCAGCTCTCCCAGGTGACCAACCTCCTGGCCCTTGTCTCCGCGCCGCCGATCGAGACGACGACCATCAAGCGCGTCGAGCTGCTCCTGCTGCAGCCGCAGGTGGCGATGGTGGTGGTGATCACCTCGACGGGAGGGGTCACCAAGCGGGTGGTCTCCTACGAGACGCCGGTCGACCCCGGACTGGTGGACTGGGCGGTGAGCTACCTCAACGAGGCGCTCGGCGACGTCGAGGTGGGCACCCGGCGCATGCACGCCCGGCTCGCCGACCCGGCTCTCGGCGCCCTCGAGGGAGCCTTCCTGGCCACGCTCGCGCCGGCTTTCACCGACCTCGAGGACTCGGCGGCCGACACCCTGTTCGTGGACGGCACCGCCCGCCTGCTCTCCGAGCACCGCTTCCAGGAGCTCTCTCAGCTGGCGGACCTGCTCGGGGTGCTGGAGCATCGGGTCGCGCTGCTGTCGGTGCTGCGCGAGTCGCTCACCGAGCCCAGCGTCTACCTGCGCATCGGGCACGAGAACGAGGCGCCCGAGCTGCAGTCGCTGTCGATGGTCGTGGCCAACTACGGGGTGGCCCGGCGCAACCTCGGCGCGGTGAGCATCATCGGGCCGACGCGCATGGACTACGGCGGGGCCATCGGGGCGGTCCGCCACGCCGCCGCCGAGCTGTCGCGGTTCGTGGCCGAGGTCTACGACGAATGAGACGCGACCCCTACGAGGTGCTGGGCGTCTCACGCGATGCCGACGAGCGGGAGGTCAAGAAGACCTTCCGGACACTGGCCCGCACGCTGCACCCCGACGTCAACGGCGACCCGCAGGCCGAGGACCAGTTCAAGGAGGCCGCCGAGGCCTACGAGATCCTCTCCGACGCCGAGCGCCGCCAGACCTACGACCGCTACGGCTTCGAGGGCCTGGAGTCGCGTGGCTTCTCCTCGCAGGCCCACGGCTTCGGCTCGTTCGGCGACATCTTCGACGCCTTTTTCGGTGGCGACCCCTTCGGCGCCGCCGCCGCCGGCCGCGTGCAGGGGGGCGACACCGCGGTCGAGGTGGAGATATCCCTTCAGGACGCCGCGCAGGGCGCCTCGGTCGAGGTCTCGTACGAGCTGGTGGGCGCCTGCGAGCGCTGCCACGGCAACGGGGCCGAGCCGGGCACGCCGATCGAGACCTGCGGGCGCTGTGGGGGAAGCGGGCAGCTGCGCGCCGTCTCGCAGACGGCTTTCGGGCAACTGGTGCGCGCCACCGCCTGCGACGTCTGCGGCGGCGACGGGAAGGTCGCACAGACCCCCTGCGAGGAGTGCAGTGGGCGCGGGCGGCGGGCCCGGCGCCGGACGCTGAACGTGGACATCCCGGCCGGCATCGCCGATGAGCAGCGCCTGCGGCTCAGCGGCAGCGGCCACGCGGGCGAGCGCGGCGGCCCGGCCGGCGACCTCTACGTGATCGTGCGCGTGACCGCCGACGAGCGCTTCCTGCGCGAGGGCAACGACCTGATCACCGCCGTGGACGTGCCCGCGCCGGCAGCGGCCCTGGGCGCCACGGTCAGCGTGCCCACCCTCGAAGGCGACGAGGAGCTCGAGATCGAGCCCGGCACCCAGCCCGGGACCATCGTGACCCTGCGCGGCAAGGGCATGCCCTCGGTGGGCCGCGGCCGGCGGGGCGACCAGCAGGTCGTTCTCAACGTGGTGATTCCCCGCAAGCTCGATCCCCGCCAGCGAGAGCTGCTCGAGGAGCTGCGCGGCAGCCTCGGGGAAGAGAACCTGCGTCCTTCCGAGGACGAGTCCCTGTTCTCGCGCGTGCGCCG
>Ga0208612_1000503_pt1 | contig 17006 bp, 15 predicted proteins | sample AntDryMetagUQ889_FD_188089 | JGI IMG/M metagenome (GOLD analysis project Ga0208612, IMG submission 188089) | Polar desert microbial communities from Antarctic Dry Valleys - UQ889 (SPAdes) | ecosystem: Environmental > Terrestrial > Soil > Desert | place: Antarctic Dry Valleys | collected 2008-12-31 | reverse complement strand
CCGCGGTGGCCGAGGTCGAGCTCGAGCCGGAGCCGGAGCCCGCGGTGGCCGAGGTCGAGCTCGAGCCGGAGCCGGAGCCCGCGGTGGCCGAGGTCGAGCCGGAGCCGGAGCCGGAGCCCGCGGTGGCCGAGGTCGAGCCGAAGCCGGAGCCCGCGGTGGCCGAGGTCGAGCCGGAGCCGGAGCCCGCGGTGGCCGAGGTCGAGCCGGAGCCGGAGCCCGAGCCCGTGGTGGCCGAGTCCAGGCTCGTTGTGGTCGCATGGGACACTGACACCGAGTACCAGCTGCATTCGACTGCCGTGGTGGCCGAGGTCGAGCCGGAGCCGGAGCCCGAGCCTGTGGTTGCCGAGGTCGAGCCGGAGCCAGAACCGGAGCCTGTGGTTGCCGAGGTCGAGCCGGAGCCGGAGCCTGCACCTCCGCGACGCATCGCTCCGATCAGCGAAACAATCGTGCGCTTCCCACGCGATCCACGACCGGCGGCCTCGCCGCCCGACGAGCCGGCCGCGGATCCTATCGCCGCGGCCGCGGTGAGTCCAGAAGTCGCAGCTCGACGAGCCCAGATGGATCTCTTGGGCCTTGGCGACCCCGGCGAGGGCCCAGTGGCTCCACAGCGCCCAGCGGTCATGCCGTATCGGTCACGAGGAGCAGCTGCTACCTCGAACCAGCTCGCGGGGCGAGCGGGCGGTCCCTCCTTCTGGGAAGCGTCTGCTCGCGAGGTGGCCGGGGCCGCAGGGCACATCGGCGTCCAGAACTGCGGTCATTGCGGTCTGTCTCTCTCCGCGAATGCCCGATTCTGCCGTCGATGCGGGACGCGCCAGGCACAGTCCGCCTAGCCTCTGACCGTCCGCCTAGCCTCTGACCTCGTCATCCTGCCAACTACCCGGCCGGAGGGTAGCTTCCGACTCGGCATCGGTGAATCCGTCGGTTTACTCGTGCGTCGGGTACCCAAGGCCGAAATGGCGGAGTCGGACTGTCCCACACGATACTCACCAAACCTGCGGGTAATTGGCAGAGCCAGCCAGCGATCCTGGCGTCTCCGGCGCGCATCCCCGGGCGCGCAGCATCGAGGAAACGGACGACCCTGCCAAGTTGGCCTATGGCGGTGTGCTCACGGCCCGGCGCCCTCAAGAAGCAGACGACTCGGAGGTGGTCGGCGCAGTCTTGCCCTTCTCGGAACTTGACCCTCCCGACGACGAGTCGCCGGGCGTGCCGGAAGTCGAGGAGGCCTTCTTCGACGAAGTCGACGTACTCGTTCCAGACGACTCGGTGGGCTCTGACTTGCGGGAGTCATTGCGATAGAAGCCCGACCCCTTGAAGATGATGCCCGCCGGAAACAGGACGCGGCGCAGGGCTCCACCACATAGCTCGCACACGCTCGGCCCGTCCTCGCGCATCGAATGGATTACTTCGTTCACCACGCCGCACGAGCGGCATTGGTAGTCATAGGTCGGCACGGAGCCGCATGATGGCAGCGGACCGGCCGAACCGCAACGTGGCGCTGGCCTAACGCGCGCCGTGCGCCGCAGCGTGCGGCGAGATCAGGCTTGCGAGATCAGGCTTGCGAGGTCCGGGTGCCGAGGCGCGTCCACCACCGTCGGAGCCCAGCCGATGATTCGGGGACCGGAACGCCATCGGGCTGAGAGATGAGGCGGGCGACTCGGTAAAGGTCGTCGGAAATCTTCTCGCGCGGAAACTTCGTGACCAGCGGAAGACCTTCGTTGGACGCGATGACGGCCTTCGGGCCATTGCTCACGACCGATGCGGCGATCGGCAGGCCCAACGAATTCGACATGTCCTCGAGACTGATGCCGTGATTCGCGCGGTTCACTATGACGCGCACGACCCCCGCCAGTCCGAGCTCGCGGGCGAGCTCAAGGAATTGCGAGCTGTTCTTGATGGCACCGACCTCCGGGGTCACCACCAGGAAGATCTCGTTGGCGACGGTCAGCATGGCCATGGTGCGATCGTCGTATCCCGGGTGGTTGTCGACGATCACGTAGGAATGGTGATTGCGCGCCCAGCGCATGGCGGCCAGCAGCAGGTCGACCGACACGCGCTCGGACTGTGCGGGATCGGTTCCCCAGGTGAGCACCTTCACGCCGCTTGCGGCATGGATGCTGACGGCCTGCTCGAAGGCCGCATCGGTCCATTCCTCCGGTGGGCTGTCGGCAAGGTCGGCCAAGCCCAGTTTGTACGGAACGTCGAGAACGGAGGTCACGTTGCCGACGCCCACGTCGGCGTCGAAGAGCAGGACCTCGGCTCGCGTCTGCTGACGCAGCGCCACGGCCACGTTGACGGACACGGTCGTCTTGCCGACGCCGCCCTTGGGGGCAAAGACGCTGATCACGTGACCCTCGCCGGCGACCTGCGCCGTCGAGAGTCCTTCATCGGTGGCCCACTCGCCGGATTCGACCGGAAGGTGGCGCCCACTGCGAATGAGCAGTGCCTGGAGCCGATAGACGAGCGCCTCGGAGAGGAGCGGCTTGAGCGCAATCTCGTCCACGGCGGAGCCGATCCCCTTTGGAAGCTCCGTCCCCTCCCCCACGAGCAGGATGGTTGGCACCTTGGTGTCGCCATTCAGCGACGCGACGAGCGCCGTGACCATGTTCGCGTCGAGATCGCAGTCGACGACGGCGAGATCGGCGGCTACTGGGTTCGCGGGATCGGCGAGCACCGGCGCAAAGCCGGCACGCCGGAGCGCATCAAGATAGGACTCGGCCTCGCCATCGACGGCGAGCAGAATGATCGGACGCTCCATTGCCCTTCCTTACGCGGTGGTTGCGGAGTCTGGTGACGAATAACGCCAGTCTCCGGTCCGCCGCCGCATGCGGCAATGGGACTCGGGCCGCGCATTGCCCACCCCGAAAGTACCCCCGCAGGATCAGGCGCCGCGAGACATCCGCATGCCGCATTTCGGACAATAGAACGCAGCCGCGCTCCCGGCCTCGAAGCCGCAATGAGCACAAGAGAGTCCGGACCCCCGACCGCCCGAGGGCAGGCGCGCCTGGTCCGCCTGGCCCAGGCTGTATCCGGAAGCGAGCACCTGCTGGTAGAGGGAACTCAGAAGCTTTTGACCGATGCGTTCCGTGTCGCCTCGCAATCCCTTGCCGCCCCATCCCACCACTGCGCGCACGATGAGCTCACCCGACAGCTCGTCCCAATGCGACGCGAGGCCACCAACGATGGCGTTGTAATCGGGATAGCCGCTGGTGTCGGTATCACCATGCAGGAGACCGCACGACACGGTGTCCACGGTCATGTCGAGCGCATCGGTCATTTCGAGGACGTACAGGCAATGCCGGCCGATGGGACTGACATCGCGACGGGCCAGGACCCATTGCTGAAGTTCGTTGAATCGCTCGATCGCGGGCGAAGCCTCGGAGTACTCGATCGGCAGCGGGTCGATGGTCTCGACCGTGGTCTGGCTCAGGGGCTCCACTATTCCAGGGATTTCTGAGGCGATCGTCGGATCAGCCGGGAGCCGCAGGCCGTCGCTGCTGCGCGCCACGATAGAGAGCCGAAGCAGGTACTCCTGCGCCTTGACCTCTTCGTGCATCGGCGTCGGCGGTGGAGGCGACGATGGCTCCTTCTTCTTGCGACTCAGGAACGGCATGGCGGTGGATGGCCCCTTCTGGTTCAGAACGGTAATGCGGCGCCGATTCTAGCAGCCGCCCTCCGACCCCAGTCAGGACCGACGAGCGTGGTCCATTACGGGTCAGTTTCACGCGGGACCGATACTGCGCGCTCGAAGCTGGCGCAGCTCCTGGTCGAGGTCCGCCAGGCGCTCGCGCTCGCGGGACACCACCGCCGCGGGCGCTCGCGCCGTGAAGGACTCATTGGCGAGCAACGCGCGGAGACGGGCCAGGTTGTCCTCGATCTCCGTCACGCGGGCTGCGCGTCGCATGACGTGCGCCTCCTCCGCGCCCGCGTCGACACCAAGCCACGCGGCGCCCAGCGGGCTGGCGGCCACCATCTCCGGCCGCGGCTCATCCGACCCCAGCTCGATCGGTCGAACGCGAGCCATGGTCTCCAGGTACGCGGAACCCTGGCGCAGGATCACCTCCGCGTCCGTGCCGGCTGGATCGACGTGCAGAGGCAACCACGCGCTCACCGGCGCATCCGCCTCGGTTCGAAGGTTGCGCACCCCACGGATCAGTGCCGCAAGGTCGGAGAACGCGCGTTCGGCGTCGGGATCGCGCACTGCGGAGGCGGGCCACAGGGAGCGAACAAGCAGCGGTTCGTTTCCGGTGACGTCGGCACCGGCCTCACCGAGTGCCTGCCAGATCTCCTCAGTCACGAACGGCATGAGCGGGTGCAGCAGGCGCAGGATGGCAGCAAGGCCGTCTGCCGCGGCACGCCAGGCGGAGGCACGCTCGGCATCGGTCGCACCATCGCGCCGGAGGTCAACCTTCGCCATCTCGAGGAACCAGTCGCAGTAGTCGTTCCACGCCAGCTCATACACGGTGGCCGCGTAACCCCCCAGGTCGAGCGAGTCAAGCTGGCGCGTGGCGCGCTCGGTGGCCTCCGAAAGCCGGCTCCGCAGCCAGCGTGCCGCGAGCGTCGACTCGGCCCCAGCAGTGACAGCCCCCTCAGGGCGGTTGGCCAGGACGAAGCGGGACGCGTTCCACAGCTTGTTGGTGAAGTTCCGCCCACCGTCGAGCTTGGCCTGGGTCAGCCGCTGATCGCTGCCCGCTGCCGAGCCGTTCACGAGCGCGAAACGCAGTGCATCCGCACCGATCTCGTCAACCAGACCCAGCGGATCAACCGAGTTGCCCTTCGTCTTGCTCATCTTCACGCCGCCCTCGGCGCGGATCATCCCGTGCAGGTAGACCGTGTGGAACGGCTCACGATCCGTGCAGAACAGCCCGAGCATCATCATCCGAGCCACCCAGAAGAACAGGATGTCGTAGCCGGTCTCCATGACCGATGTCGGATAGAACCGCGCCATGTCCGCGGTCTCGTCCGGCCAGCCCAACGTGCTGAAGGGCCACAGGCCGGAGCTGAACCAGGTGTCGAAGATATCGGTCTCTTGGCGCAACTCCGCGGCTGGGCGTCCGCAGTCCGCACAGGCTTCGGGACCGGACTCAATATCGGTCACGGTGACATGGGCATCCGGACAGAACCACGCAGGAATGCGGTGGCCCCACCACAGCTGGCGCCCCACCGCCCAGTCGTGGATGTTCTCCATCCAGTGCGCGTACACCTTCTCGAAATGCGCTGGCAGGATCTTCGTCCGACCTTCCGTGACCGATGCGAGCGCGCGCTCCGCCAGCGGCTTGACCCGGATGAACCATTGGACCGATAGGCGCGGCTCTACGACCGTGTCGCAGCGCTCGCAATGACCCACGACCATGGCGTGCGGCCGCTCGTCCTCGAGGTCGCCCATTGCGCGCAGGCGCTCGAGAATGGCCAATCTGGCCCCGTACCGCTCGAGCCCAGCGAACTCGCCGCCCGCCTCGTTGATGCGCGCCTCGTCGTCGAGGACGGTGATGGCCGGAAGGCTGTGCCGCTTCGACAGCTCGTAATCGTTCGTGTCATGAGCGGGCGTGATCTTCACAGCGCCCGTCCCGAAGGCACGCTCGACATGCTCGTCGGCCACGATCGGCAAGCGCCGGTCGAGAAACGGCAGCATTGCGTGGCTGCCCACGAAGTCACGGTAACGTTCGTCGTCGGGGTGAACGGCCACCGCCGTGTCACCCAGGAGTGTCTCGGGACGGGTAGTGGCGACACTGATCCAGCGCTGTGGATCCGGCGTGCCGTCCGCGCGCTCAAGGTGGTATCGGATGGTCCAGATAGTGCCGGTCTCGACGCGGTGGACGTTCTCGAGGTCGCTGATGGTGGTCAGGCAGCGCGGGCACCAGTTGACGAGGGCTTCGCCGCGGTACACGAGCCCCGCGTTCCACAGCCGCGCGAATGCGACGCGCACAGCCCGGGCGCTGCCCTCGTCCATGGTGAACCGCTCGCGGCTCCAGTCGACGCTCGCGCCCAGCCGCCGGTGCTGCTCGCCGATGATCGGCCGCGTCTCGTCCATGAACTGCCACATGCGCTCAAGGTACCGCCCGCGACCGAGCGAGGCGCGACTCTCCCCCTCGGCCGCGATGATCTTGTCGAGCACGAACTGCGCGCCGATGCTCGCGTGGTCGGCTCCGGGCAGCCACAGGGTGTCGTCGCCGCGCATGCGGTGGTATCGGACCAGGACATCCTCGACCGTGGCCGTCAGTGCATGGCCGATGTGGAGCGCCCCGGTCACGTTCGGCGGTGGCTGGATGATGACGAAGCGCTCGGCGTCGGGCGCCGGGACGTCCGTCGGACGGAATGCGTCGGCTGCCATCCAGCGCTCGTAGATCGCCGGCTCGACGGATGCGGCGTCGTAGCGCGGAGCGAGCTCGCGTCGCATCGTCGTCATCAGTCTGCCTCCTTCATCGGCCAAACAAGAACCCGCTCGTCGAAGGACGAACGGGTCGTGGTACCACCTTCGTTCGCGACTGCCGCCATGATCGGTACAGCGGTCGCCTCATTGCCGCGTTATCGGGCGGACCCGTTCGGCTCGCGCGCGACCTTCTCCCTTTCGCATCCGGGTGGGCTCACAGCCGATGGCCCGCCTTCTCTGAGGACCGATGAAGGGTTACTCCTCGCGGTCAGTGCCGTGCCGGCGAGTTTACCACCGCCCGCAACCCACAGTGCTGAGGCTCACGCTTGAGTGAGGCCGCGCACCAAGGTGCACGAGTCAGAGGAGTTTCAGGGACATTTCGGCTGATTTGGGGCCGATCAGCGCGGTTGGTCGAGCGTGACAACCAGCGTGCCGTTCGGCTGTCGGTCTGTCGTGGCGGCGTCGGCTTCGAGCTTGACGATTGCGGCCGCCGGGTCGAAGCCCGCGCCATGCGTCGCTCGAAAGACGAACTCGCCGGATTGCCCGAGGCTCAATGCCACGCCCTCGATGCCGTCCACGTTGGCGAGCGCCTGGCGAAATCCGGTGATCGCTCCAAAGCTGCCGAGGCCCTTGACCACGATCTCCGTGCTCGTGCTTTCGCTCGACGGAGTGGCGGCCGGCTCAGCTGCGAGATCTTCGTCAAGCTCGGCGAGGCGTGCCGCCAGGACCTCTTCCTCCGCGGGATGAACGGCAGCCGTCGCTGCGGGGCCTGGTTCCGGTATGGCCTCGTTCGGCGCAACTTGGCGTGCTTCGAGCTGCGGCGGCCGTGGAATGCGCTTGGCCGCGGCGGCGAACGCCGCCGGATCCTCGATCTCCTCGAGTTGGGCGTAGAAGGCGTCCAGCTCCCGCTCGTAGGCGCTGACGCGATCCCGCAGGGCCAGGGATTCGCCCTCGCTTCGCGTCGTCTCGGCCGCGAGCTGCTGCTCGAGCTGCGCTCGTCGAGCGGCGGCGCGTTGTTCGGCCTCAGCACGGATGCGTTCGGCTTCGGCGCTCGCCCACTCCGCCACGCCGGCCACGTCCACCTCGGCGCGCGTCCGCAGCTCCTCGCGTCGTTGGTCGGCATCGGCCTCGAGCCGGATGATCTGCTGGTCCGCACGGCTTCGCAGGTCAGTCACGCCAGCCTGGCGCGCCTCGTCGGCGACCTTGCGCATGGCGGCGACCAGATCCCGCATGAAGTCCGGCGCGGCTTCGGTGCTCTCGTCGCCGACCGGCGGTGCCGTCTCAGGCACCGGCGGGCCATCATCCGCGGTCCCTTCAGCCGGCTCGGCCACCTCGGGATCCTCCGGCTGAACGCCGTCCTCCGGCGTCCAGGGCAATCGAAATCCCGGGCGACGCTGATTGGTGGTCATGAGGCGAGAACGGCTCCCTTCGGGTTTCTGGCCACGCCTCGGACGTGGAGCGGCAGCTCACATCCTAGCGCCGATCCCTCTGGGCCTCAGCCTCCGGACGTACGGGACCGCCCCGGACCGCGGTACTCCCCGCGCGATTGCCTACCATCCGCGCCGGGGATTAGGCGGACTCTTCCTCGGGCTCGTCTTCGCGGGCCGAGGGCCGCGCGCGGCCGCGTCGGCGCGGCTCGGCGTCCTCGGTCTCGGTCACGAGCATCGGCGGCTGGCCGTGCTCGATCGTCTCGGCAGTGATGACGACCTTGGTGACGTCGGTGCGCTCGGGGATGTCATACATCACATCGAGCAGAGCCTCCTCGACGATCGTGCGCAGAGCGCGCGCGCCGGTCTTGCGATCAATGGCCAACCGGGCGGTCGCCTCCAACGCATCGGGCGTGAAAACGAGCTCGACCTTATCGAGGCTCAGGAACTTCGTGAACTGGCGCGTGACCGCGTTCTTCGGCTCGGTCAGGACGCGGACGAGGTCCTCCTGGGCAAGCGCCGCCAGGCTGACCACGACCGGAAGACGGCCGACGAACTCGGGGATCAACCCGTACTTGAGCAGGTCCTCCGGCATGAGCTTGTCGAACAGGGCGTGGCGGCGTTCATCGCGAGATTGGCGCGCGGTCGATCCGAAGCCGATTGCCCGCTTACCCACCCGCTCCTCGATGATCTTTTCGAGCCCCTCGAACGCCCCGCCACAGATGAATAGGATGTTGGTGGTGTCGATCTGGATGAAGTCCTGGTGCGGATGCTTGCGCCCGCCTTGCGGCGGCACATTGGCGACCGTACCTTCGAGGATTTTCAGGAGCGCCTGCTGCACGCCCTCGCCCGACACGTCGCGGGTGATGGAAGGGTTATCCGTCTTGCGCGCGATCTTGTCGATCTCGTCGATATAGATGATGCCGCGCTGGGCGCGCTGGACATCGAAATCGGCGGATTGGATGAGGCGCAGGAGGATGTTCTCGACATCCTCGCCGACATAGCCCGCCTCGGTCAGCGAGGTTGCATCGGCAATGCAGAAGGGCACGTCGAGCACCTTGGCGAGCGTCTGGGCCAGCAGGGTCTTGCCGGAGCCGGTGGGGCCGACCAGCAGGACGTTGGACTTGCCGAGCTCGACATCGTCGACCGTCTGTCCGGCGTCGACGCGCTTGTAGTGGTTGTAGACCGCCACGGACAGGACCTTCTTGGCCTGCTCCTGGCTGATGACGTAGCTGTCGAGCTGATCCTTGATGCGACGCGGGCTGGGCGGTGGCGCGGACTTCGCCTTCCCACCGGCGCGCGGCGCGTCGAGCATCTCCTCTTCGACGATCTCCTGGCACAGGTTGATGCACTCGTCGCAGATGTAGACGCCCTGTCCGGCGATGAGCTTGCGAACCTGTTCCTGGCTCTTGCCGCAGAACGAACAGCGGTACGGGACCTTTGATTTCGTGGTCATCGACGTCGATGGTAGCACGACCCTGTCACCCGGCCGACACCCCCCAATGGTCGTAGGATGCACCGATGCCGTCGTTGCGCTTTGCGCGCGCCGAAACCTCCTTTGGACCGATGTGGGTGGCCGAGACCGATCTCGGCGTTGCCGCCATCAGCCGCGACGAGAGTCCGGGCGACCTCCTTGAGTCACTGCGCCGACGCTTTCGCTCCGTGCGAGCCTCGCCTGGCCACCTCGAGCTGGCCTGGCTGACCGATGCGCTCGCCGGTGGACCGCTCCCTGCGGTCGACCTGCGCGGACTCTCCCCCTTCGATGCCCGCGTGTACGCGGCCGTGCGCTTGGTGACATCCGCATCGACCGTGACCTACGGGGACGTGGCCGTGGTCATCGGCGCGGCGGGCGCCGCTCGTGCAGTCGGGGGCGCGCTCGCCCGCTGTCCATTGTTTCCCGCCGTGCCGTGCCACCGGGTGGTGCGGGCGTCGGACGGCTGGTCCGGCTGGGGCAGCGACGTAGCCCTCAAACGATGGCTTCTCGCTGCGGAACGCGCAACCGCCCCGGGCGCGGACGCCGTTGGCTCGGCTTCCGAACCGACGGAATTGCCTACTTCTTGGCAGCATCGGCCTTTGCGGCTTCTTCGGCGTCGGGGACCTCGCCACCTGCCTTCTGGGCCATGCTGATCAATGACTCGGTGTTGCTCGCGAAGACCTCGTCGATGAGGCCGTAGGTCTTCGCTTCATCGGCGCTCATGAACTTGTCGCGCTCGGAGTCGCGCTTGACGGTGTCGAAGTCCTGCTTGGTGTGGTCGGCGAGGATATGCATGAGCCGATCGGTCAGGTGCATCATCTCGCGCATCTGAATCTCGACGTCCGGCGTGTTGCCACGGAACCCGCCCGAACCCTGATGAACCATGATCCGCGCATTCGGCAGCGCATAGCGCTTGCCGGGAGCGCCGGCCGCCAGGAGAACGGCGCCCATGGACGCTGCCTGGCCGATGCAGATCGTGCTCACCGGTGCACGCAGGTACTGCATGGTGTCGTAGATCGCCATGCCGCTCGTCACCACGCCACCCGGCGAGTTGATGTAAAGCTGGATGTCCTTCTCCGGATCCTCAGATTCGAGGAACAGGAGCTGGGCGATGATGAGGTTCGCAATGTGGTCCTCGATCGCGTCGCCCAGGAAGATGATGCGGTCCTTGAGGAGCCGCGAGTAAATGTCGAAGGCTCGCTCGCCGCGAGCGCTCGACTCGATGACCATCGGGACCAGCATCGGTTACTCGGACTCCTCGGGCTTCTCAGTGGTTTCGGTGGTTGCAGCGGCCTCGGGCGCATCGGTCCCGAGCGCGCGCTCGATGAGTGTGTCGACCAGTGTACGGTTGCGCAGGGTCATGCGCAGGTAGCTGCGACCGCGCGCCGAGGTCAGGTACTCGCGCAGCTTTGCGTCCTCCCCGTAGCGGGCAAGCTGCTCGGCGATCTCGGCATCGATCTGCTCGGGGGTCGCATCCACGCCCTCGTTCTCCGCGATGGCCGACAGCACGAGCAGCGTCTTCACGCGGCGCGTCGCCGGCTCACGAAGCTCAACCAGGAGTTCCTCCGGCGTCTGCTTGGACAGCGCCAGGTACTGTTCCATGCCGATGCGTTGCTGCGCCAGCCGAGACGCGAGCTCATCGCGCATGATGTCGATCTCGTTGGTGATCAGGACATCGGGCAGCTCGACGGTCGCGTTGCTGACCGCGACGTCGATGATCCGATCGCCGAACGTGTGGCGAGCCTCGTCCTCGGCACGCTTCTCCATCGCCTCCCGGATCTCCGCGCGCAGCTCGGCCAGGGTCTTGACGTCGCCGACGCTCTGGGCAAAGCGGTCGTCGACCTCCGGCAGGACCTTCTCACGCAGGTCGAGCAGCTCGACCTCGAAGTGCGCTTCCTTGCCCCGTAGATCCTCGACGCGGTAGTCGTCGGGGAAGGTGATGTCAAAGTCCGTCGCGCCACCGATCTGGAGGCCGATGAGGTGGTCCTCCCAGCCGGGGATCATGCGGTTCTCGCCGATGATCAACGGCAGCCGATCCGCGCTGCCCCCCTCGAACGGTTCGCCGTCGATGGTGCCGGCGAACTTCACGCTGGCGATGTCGGCCTCGGCTGCGCCGCGATCGTCGACCGGGCGCAATGTGGCGTGCTGCTCCCGCAGCTCGCCGATGACCTGCTCAAGTTGCTCATCGGTCACAGCGGGCTTCTCGAGGCCGAACGAGTAGTCCTCGTAGGAGCCAAGCTCCACCTCGGGACGAATCGGCACGGTGGCGGTGAAGGTGATCGCCTGGCCCTCGGTCAGCGAGGCGGGATCGATGTCCACCTCGGGCTGGTCGACCGGCTGCACATCGGTCTGGCCCAGCGCCTGCTCGTAGGCGTCGGCGACGAGGTGGTCGATCGTCTCGGCAAGCACGCTGCCGCGTCCCACAAACCGATCGATCACGTTGCGCGGCGCCTTCCCGGGCCTGAAGCCGGGCACCTTGGTCCGCTCCGCCACGTGCTTGTAGGCGGTGGCGAAATGCCGGTCAACCTCGTCGGATGGAACCTCGATCTCGAGGACGACCTTCGAGCCCGGTTCGGGTCGTGTCGATACGGTGACCAATTCAGCTCCCATTTGTAGACGCCGCGGCGTGGTGGGCGAGGCGAGATTCGAACTCGCACGTCTTGCGACACCGGCTCCTAAGGCCGGCGCGTCTGCCGTTCCGCCACTCGCCCTCAGATGTGGTGCGGCGGTCCGGCGCTGAGTCTACCAATGGACCGATACGTCCGCTGCCCGGCGCACGGCTGCGGTGGACGTCCGGTGTCAGTCGCGCTTTGCTGCACCAGCGGCCGAGGCGGCTTGGGCGCGCTCGCCGGAGGAACGCGTGACGTCGTTCTTCGCCTTCTCCGGGTCCGGCTTGGCGGCGCCGCCCATGGTCCCGATCGCATCAAGCGTCGCGTGTCCCGAGGGTGGCTCGCCGGACAGGAAGCGCTCGACGGCCTTGCGAGCCAGCGCGGCGGTCAAGATGGCAGCGCCCGCTTCGAACGCATTCCAGGCGGCGCGCTGCGGCCCGGGCGGACCCTCGGCTGCCTGCTTTGCGAGCTTCTTGCCGATCTTGCCGTGACGCTTCGGATCATGTCGCCATCGGTGGAGTTCCTCGGACAGCGACTGGCGCGCCTCCGCGGTGCGAGGTCCAACAGCACCCGCCATCTGGTCGACCCAGGACTGCATCGGCTTGGGGAGAGCGTCATAGGCCTTCTCCGGGTCGGACCGGAAGAGCCGGCGCCGCGCAAGCTTCGCGATCCGCACAGGGCCACCGGCAAGCAGGAACACGACACCCGCGCCGAGGCCAATGAACAGTGCCGGGTTCTCGGCGAAGCGGGCCTTGACGTCCAGGGTGTCCCGCAGCTGGTCGGAGGTCCGTTCGAGCTCCGTCCGCTTGGCGGCGATCGCTAGCCGCGTCTCAATAAGCGGGTCTTCGCCCATTCGATGTCCTCCTTCACCGCTGTGATCGTCTCTTCCGGGGTGTATTTCGTGCTCGTCACCTTGCGGATGCCGCGCCAGGCCAGGAGCCCGATCGCCACCAGCAACAGAACCAGCAGGATCAGCGCGACCCACCACAGGCCGATGACCACCAGCACTGCCATGACGAAGCCGATGAGCGCAATGAGGAAGACGAGCCCCAATGCTGCTGCAACGGCGAGCAGGATGATCCCGCCCTTGAGCTGCCCGAGGTTGCGCGCCATCTCCTGGCGGCCGCGCGTCACCTCCAGTTTGGCCAGGGCAACGCCGCCTGACACGAGCCGCTTCACCAACGTGAAGGGATTCTCGCGGCGACGATGCGTACCGCCAGTGGTCATGACACCTCCGGACTTCGATGGGCTGGAACTGGGCGCCTCCGTCGGATCGGGGCCTGATGATTCTACCAACGAGCAATTGGGGTGCCACGACACGCGGGCGACGGGTCCGCTATCCTTCCGCGCCAATGGCCAAACGACGAACATCCGGCATCCAGCGGCGTGAGCGCGCCACCGAGGACGCCCTCAACAAGCGACTCGACGCGCCCAGCGGGATGGCGCTGCCCGACTGGCGGCTGCTGCTCATCGGCGGCGTGCTGATCGTTGGCGTGATCATCCTGGTGCTCGTCCTCCTGTTCGCATCAGGCCCCAATCCGAGCGCCGGAACCCAGCTGGCCAATGACGGATCCGAGCACGTGGCCGTGGGAACGACCTGCCGCTCAGCGGAAGCACCGTGCGGCCCGGATCCGTATTCGTCGCTTCCCGCGGCCTCGGGACCCCACTGGGATCCGAGTGGCCTGGCTCAATGGGGGGCCTACTCGACGCCACAGAACGAGTCTCAACTCATCCATAACCTCGAACACGGCGGAGTCGTCATCTGGTACGACCCGGACCAGGTGGACTCCGATGGAGTGAGCGAGCTCACGAGCTACGTGGAGCGCCAGGTCTCCGCGGGGATCAGCGGCCGATTCAAGTTCATCCTCAGCCCATGGGGCGGCGAGGGTGAACTTCCGGCACCGATCACCGTCACAGCCTGGCGGCAATTGCTCGAGCAGGACACGGTCGACACCGGCGCACTGGATGCCTTCACCCGCGAGCACTACGGCCTCGCCCCTGAGCCCAACGGCGGCCCCGGCCCGCCCGGCTGACACCAGAATCCCAGACCGACCCGTATCGTCGACATGAAGCGCACGGAGTCCAGACTCGGGACCGTAGAAATGCGGAGATCGGTGCGAGAGAGCGCGCGCACTCTGAGTTCGCCGTTGGACCAATGCTGGAGCCCACGATAGAATCGTCCTCCTCCGCCACGCGCCGACGAGTTGAGCGTGAACGGGACATTCAATGAGCGCCTAGCTCAACGGCAGAGCAAGTGACTCTTAAGCATCCCGGCCGATACGCTGTAGTGCCGAGCGTGGGCTATCGAGCGAAACGTGATCAGTTATACGCTCGATTCACGCATGAATGATGGCCCTGGTCAGCCGCGCCACCGACGCTGCCCAGCCGCACGCGTGTCGTCGCCACGCGTGTCGTGATCGGTCAGGTTGCGCTCGATCCATTGCACGAACCGCGATGCCGAATAGTGGGCGCCATCGCCCTCATCGTCCCACTCAGCGGCCCACGCGCGCAGACGTGCCAGGTCGATCACGTCGGGCCGGAGCTGCATCACCACGGAGCCGATTCTACCCGCTCGGGAAGGCTACGGAGCCGCCGCTATCCCGACGACGCCAGGCAATTGGCTCCTGCCGCGCTGAGTGTGTATTTCGCTCTGCTTGACGAGCGCGCGGGCGCAACCATAGTCTCGACTTCAGCGTCTGACGGGCAGGAGGAAGGACAGCGACCATGGTTCGTGCCGCATCATTCACGTTGGCGTTGTTGCTGACCGCCTGTTCAGCGGCAGCTCCGTCGAGTTCCGAGAGCCCGTCTGCCGACGCCACCGCGGCTCCGGCGACGTCATCGGCGCCATCAACATCACCTTCAGCGGCTGCTGAGTGGGAAGAGCCGGCGGCGTATTCCTTCACGCTCGAGTCGCGCTGCGGCGAGCGCAACCTGATCGGACGGTTCGCCGTCGAGGTTGAGAACGGCGAAGTGATCGCCGTCGAGGGACTCGACGAGCAAGGACGCACTGCGGCGACGGTCGTTCAGCCGAGCGACATTCCGACGCTGGCCGACCTGCTCGCCCTGGTAGCCGAAGCGCAGAGCGATGGAGCCGACAAGGTCACCCTCGCCACCAATCCGACCGACGGGCACCCGATCTCGGTCGAGATCGACTGGCAGGCGAACGCCGACGACGACGAGGAGTGCTATCAGATCTCAGATTTCGTCCCTGCCGGGTAGCTCCGCCTTCAGTCGAAGAGGGGCTGACCCTTCCCCCACGCACGCGCCAGCTTCTATGACGCGATGGTCCTGGTGAAATACACACTCAGCGCGTCAGGAGGCAATTGGCCGCCGGTATCCTCACGCACCGATCCGACCGTCGCGACCAGTCGGGCGGATATGGCGAGGCTTGCCGGCGGCTCCGATGCCGATGACTACTCCGGGTCGCTTGATGGCGGCTCTATAGACCTACTAACTGGGGTCGGGGGCGAGGACGTCGCATAGATCGATTACGTTGCCGCCGTAAAAGCGGGCGGCGATCAATGAGCCGTCAGCGGCGTAGGACTCTGTCAGGTGTCCCTTCACCGCGTAAACTCCAGGAGCGGTGAGGCCGACGATCGCGTCGCCTGCGAAGTACCAGGCAAACAAGGTTCCGCTGCCCGAGAAGTCGAGCGAGCCATCGGGGTGAATCACGACTTCAATGCGGTAGCCGCCGCGATGTGTTGTCCGGCGGCCCTCGTCGCTCTCGGCATAGCCCGCAGCGAAACCGCGGTCCAAGAGCCGCACAGTGCCGTCGGCATCCTCCCAGATGCTGGTCTTCGCCTTGAGCTCGGTCGTAACGAGCGTCATGCCAAATTCGCACGCCGTGCCAGCGGGAAGTTCAAGCGGTTCGGGGATTTCCGAGGGTGAATGGCTCGGCTTCGCTGCGAAGGCGGGACTTGCACCCATTAAGAGAAGTGCAACGACGATGGCGAACACAGACACGGAACGTCGCATGAAGGGGCACCTCGACTCCGTGCGGGTCGGGTTCGCCAGTGGCTCGACGCGGTCCCCCGGCGGCCATGAATGTGGTCCGCGCGTCATCGCTCCCCGCTATGGCGTAGTTGTAGTCCGGTCCTGGGGGGATGTAAAGGGGTAAGTGGGGAAGCCGCCGGTATCCTCACGCACCGATCCGACCGTCTAGACCAGTCGGGCGTATGGCGAGGCTTGCGCCAGTGTCAAGTTCGACCCTGTGCCGGGCGCCCTGGAATGCTCGCGGGCCCCCGATGGTCCGCTTGACTTCTGGCGGATGCCGCGCCAGAGTCAAACGCACGGGCGCCCGCCGCTGAATCCCATTGGCCCCGACGCTCGACCCTTGCAGGTGTCGCCATGAGTCGCCCCCTCACCTTCCTCTTCTCCGGTCTGTTCGCCTTCGCGCTGCTGGCGGCCGGATCACTCATCACCACCTCGCCCGCGTCCGCTGCGACGATCGCCGCGACCACGACCTGCAGCAACGGTGTCGACAACACGGGTGGCCTTGGCCTGATCTGCGAGGTCACCGTCGTCAATACGATCACCGCCAGCGGCGGATCCGCGACGGTCACGGTCCGCGAGTGTCACGGCGCTGCGGGCGACCCGGAGGCGGCTTGCACGACCGAGACAAGCGTCCTGACCGAGCCAGTTACCGCGGTCACTCAGTGCAACGACGCGATCAACGACGGGGGCGGCACGCTCCGCTGCAGCGTTGAGGTCACGAACGACTTCATCGGCGTCAGCCCTGGTGCGACGGACGCCACGGTGAACCAGTGCGTCGGTTCGGGCGACGGCATCACGACCGGCTGCGACCCCTTCCCGGCGACAACCCCCGGCGCGACGATCACCCAGTGCAATGGCTCGGCCAATGGTGGGACCCTGGTCGAGCTGACCTGCACCGCGAGCGGCACGATGTCCTCGACCCTCGGCGTCACCATCAACCAGTGCAATGGCTCGGCCAATGGGGGTGGAGCCCTGGTCATCTGCTCCGCGAACATCACGAACAACGTGGTGGCGCCCAGCCCCTCTCTGGTCGCCAGCGTGCTGCCCAGCGCCTCTCCGGTCGCCAGCGTGCTGCCCAGCGCCTCTCCGGTCGCCAGCGTGCTGCCGAACGCGGCGGTCGCCCCGACCGACGAGAG
>Ga0208612_1000502_pt1 | contig 17013 bp, 15 predicted proteins | sample AntDryMetagUQ889_FD_188089 | JGI IMG/M metagenome (GOLD analysis project Ga0208612, IMG submission 188089) | Polar desert microbial communities from Antarctic Dry Valleys - UQ889 (SPAdes) | ecosystem: Environmental > Terrestrial > Soil > Desert | place: Antarctic Dry Valleys | collected 2008-12-31 | reverse complement strand
CATCGGCGATCGCCGAGGGCTGCTCGCCGCCGCCGCCCGAGTACTGGACCTGGCCGCTCTGGCGAGGCTGCTCGGCCTCGAACATCTGCTCGGCCTGCGCCGGCTCGATGTTGACCTCGACGTGGAAGATCACCCGCGTGAACTCCTCCCAGATCGAGGCCATCAGGTCGCGGAACATCGTGAAGCCCTCGTTCTTGTAGGCGACCAGCGGATCGATCTGCGCGAACCCGCGCAGGTGGATGCCCTCGCGCAGGTAATCCATCTCGTAGAGGTGCTCGCGCCAGCGGTTGTCGGTGATCTGCAGCAGGATCTGGCGCTCGAGGTAGCGCATCAGCTCGGCGCCGAACTCCTCCTCGCGGCGCTCGTAGGCAGCCTGCGCGTCGCCGATCAGGATCGTCTTGATCTGCTCGCGGCTCGAGCTCTGCGGGTCGAGCTCGCCGACCGAGACGCCGAGCGGCCAGAGCCCCCGCAGGTGTCCCTCGAGCCCATCGAGATCCCAGTCCTCGAAGATCTCGCCGGGCGTGTACTCGTCGACGACCCGTCCGACCACCTCCTCCATCTCCGCCTCGGCGACGTCGGACATGTCGCGGCCCTCGAGGATCTCGCGCCGGTACTTGTAGATCACCCGGCGCTGCTCGTTCATTACGTCGTCGTACTCGAGCACCCGCTTTCTGATCAGGAAGTTCTGCTGCTCGACCTTCTTCTGCGCGTTCTCGATCGTCCGGCTCAGCATCTTCGCTTCCAGCGGGAACTCCTTGCCGTCCTCGTCGACGGGACCGAGGCGGTCGAGGATCTTGTAGATCCGCTCGCCGGCGAACAGCCGGATCAGGTCGTCCTCGGCTGAGAGGAAGAAACGGGACTCGCCGGGATCGCCCTGGCGACCGGAGCGGCCGCGCAGCTGGTTGTCGATACGGCGCGACTCGTGGCGCTCGGTGCCGCAGATGAACAGGCCGCCGAGCTCGCGGACCTCGTCGCCCTCGGCCGAGGTCTGGCCGCGGAAGCGTTCGGTGTGCTCGACGAGCTCGGTCTCCCAGCTCTCGTCGCCGGGCTTGACCCCGAGCTTGCGCAGCTCGTCGATCGCGAGCTGCTCGGGGTCGCCGCCGAGCTTGATGTCGACGCCGCGCCCGGCCATGTTGGTGGCGATCGTCACGGCCCCGAGGCGCCCAGCCTGGGCGACCGTCTCGCCCTCGCGCTCGGCGTACTCGGGCTTGGCGTTGAGAACGGCGTGCGGGACGCCGCGGCGCTTGAGCTGATCGGAGAGCATCTCCGAGATCTCCACCGAGATCGTCCCGACCAGCGCCGGCTGGCCGCTCTTGTGACGCTCCTCGATCTCGTCGACGACCGCCTCCCACTTGCCCGTCTTGGTCTTGTAGATCTGGTCGTTGTGATCGGCGCGGACCATCGGGCGGTGGGTCGGGACCTCGACCACGGCGACCTTGTAGATCTTCATGAACTCGGTCGCCTCGGTGAGCGCGGTGCCGGTCATCCCGGCGAGCTTGTCGTAAAGGCGGAAGTAGTTCTGCAGCGTGATCGTCGCCAGGGTCTGGTTCTCCTCGCGGATCCGCACCCCCTCCTTCGCCTCGACCGCCTGGTGGAGGCCGTCGGACCAGCGACGGCCCTCGAGGATGCGGCCGGTGAACTCGTCGATGATCTTGACCTCGTCGTCGATCACCGCGTAGTCGGTGTCGCGCCTGAACAGCGACTCCGCTTTCAGTGACTGGATGAGGTGGTTGACCAGCGAGCCGTGCTCGGAGATGTAGAGGTTGTCGACGGCGAGGAACTTCTCGGCCTTGGCGACTCCGGCCTCGGTCGGCGCCACCGTCTTGTGCTTCTCGTCGTATTCGTAATCGTGCTCGGCCTCGGAGGTATCGCGCGACTCTCCCAGCGACTTCAGCTTCGTCTTCATCTCCGAGCCGACCATCTGCTTGGCGAGGCGGGCGAAGGTGTAATAGGTGTCGGCGGCCTGTTCGGGCTTGCCCGAGATGATCAGCGGCGTTCGCGCCTCGTCGATGAGGATGTTGTCGACCTCGTCGACGATCGCGTAGACGTGGTCGCGCTGCACGCATTCCTCGAGCGAGGCGGCCATGTTGTCGCGCAGGTAGTCGAAGCCGAACTCGGAGTTGGTCCCGTAGGTGACGTCGGCGGCGTACATCGCCCGCCGCTCGGCGGGGCGCATCTCGGACTGGATCACGCCGACGGAGACACCGAGCAGCTCGTAGATCGGCCGCATCCATTCGGCGTCGCGGCGGGCCAGGTAGTCGTTGACGGTGACCACGTGGACGGCGTCGCCGGCGAGCGTGTTGAGGAACACGGCCAGGGTCGCGGTCAGGGTCTTGCCCTCGCCGGTCCGCATCTCGGCGATCGTGCCCGAGTCGAGCACCATCGCACCGATCAGCTGGACGTCGTAATGGCGCTGGCCGATCGCCCGCTTGCCGGCTTCGCGGCCGAGCGCAAAGGCCTCGGGCAGCATGTCGTCGAGCGGCTCTCCGTCGCGGGCCCGCCGGCGCAGCTCATCGGCTCGCTCGCGAATCTCGCCGTTGTCGAGCAGCTCGAGCTCGGGCTCGAAGCGGTTGATCGACTCGACCCGGCGCTCGTAGTCCTTGAACTTGCGCCCCTCGCCGAGCCTCAGCGCCTTGTTGATTATTCCGCCGCCGGCCATCGAGCTTTCAGGGTACAGACAGCCCTGGGGTGGGCCCGGGGGTCTGCCAAGCCCAATCCACCAACAGGCCACCCGATCCGACGGACTCGACGGGGCGCCGCCCAGACCCGCGCGCTCCGGCGGCCGCGGGCCCGGAATCGGCGACGAAGGGGAGGAAACTGAGGCCTACGCGCAGTCTTCTACCTTTCGTATGGACCAGCGGGGCGGCGCCGGACGCAGACGATCGGCCTCGCGCCCGGAGCCTAGGTCTCGTGCAGGCGGCCGATCGCCTTGCGGGTGCTGGCGCGGCCGCGGCGCTTCTCGCGGTGGCGTTTGACCTGGCGGCGGATGTCCTCGGCGAGCTCGTGGATCGAGTGCAACATCTCGGGCGAGGCCTCACGGGCCCTCAGGGTGACGCCCTTGAGGTACAGGGTCGCCTCGGCGATCTGGCTCTCGGAGATCGAGGGGTTGCGCTCCTCGATCAACTCGATATCGAGGGTGGCGAGACCGGAGACCTGGCGGCCGACGCGCGCGAAGCGCTTCCTGATCGCCTGCTCGAGCTCGGCGGTGACCTCGGTGTTCCGGCCCCTGACCTCGATCCGCATGACGGCTCCTTTCCTCGAGTGCTGCTCCCTTCAATCCTACGCCGCCCCGCAACCCCTTCCAAGTGCCCTGGCGAAGACCGCGGCTCGCAGCTCGGCGCAGCCGCCGGCGCGCAGGGCCTCAGCGCAGGAGGCGAGGGTCGCCCCCGTGGTCAGCACGTCGTCGACAAGCAGGACCCGCTGCGGGATCGCGCTCACAGTCCAAACCCGCGGCGGCGAGCGGCGGCGCTCGGCCCGGCGCCGGCCGACCTGGCGACGGCCCTGCGACCGCGCCAGGGGCCGAGCAAGCGGAAGCCCGAGCCGGTCAGCCAGCGCCAGCGCGATCGTCTCCGCCGGGTCGAAGCCGCGGCGGCGGCGCCGCAACGGTGCCGCGGGCACCGCGACCACCGTCGATCCGTCGAGTCCGGCGGGAAGGGCCGCCGCGATCGCGCCGGCGGCGACTGTCGCCAGCCCCAGCCTGCCCTGGAACTTGAGCGCTCCGACGAGCTCCCGCGCCACGCCTTCGTAGGCGGCGGCCCAGCTCACCGGCCCCACCCCGGGGAGCGGCGCGGCGCCAGGGCCGGCTCCTTCGAGGCGGCGCCCGCAGTCGGCGCACACCAACTCCGCCGGCAGGCAGGCACCGGTGCAGAGGCTGCAGCGAGGAGGGGCGAAGAGGGCGCCGAGGAAGCGCTGGGCTTCGAGCGCGTTCATCCCGCTGAGACTCAACGCGGGCGACGCGCGGGTGAGGCCCGAAAAGTGCCAAGCCACTCACAAGACGGCGCCGGGCGGAGGCGCCTTCCCGAGCCAGGCGAACGACTGGCAGATAACGTCCCCCGGGGGGACGCTTCGTGCCACTCGCACGGGGGCGACCAGCGGCCGAGGGACTCAGTCGAAGACGACCCGCTCGACCGCCGCCAGCTCGGCGTCGCAACCGATCACCGCGGGCGCCTTGCCGAGCGCGGTGTCGGGGTCCTTGAGCCCGTGGCCGGTGAGCACGCAGACGACCGTCTGGGGGGTCGGCTCACCCTCGGGGGCGGGTAGGCCGTGGGCGAGGATGCCGGCGACCGCGGCCGCCGAGGCCGGCTCGCAGAAGACGCCCTCACGCGATGCCAGCAGGTGGTAGGCAGCGAGGATCTGCTCGTCGGAGACCGCCTCGATCCGTCCGCGCGAGGTGGTGAAGGCGGCCATCGCCTCTTCCCAGCGTGCCGGATTGCCGATCCGGATCGCGGAGGCGACCGTCTCCGGGTTCGCGACCGGGGCGCCGCGGACGAGCGGCGCCGCCCCCTCGGCCTGGAAGCCGTAGAGCAGCGGCGCCGCGCCGATCTCGCCGAAGCCGCGAAACCAGGCGGTGACGTTGCCGGCGTTGCCGACCGGGATCGCGAGCGCGTCCGGGGGCTCGCCGAGCTCCTCGACGACCTCGAAGGCTGCGGTCTTCTGGCCCTCGATCCGGTAGGGGTTGACCGAGTTGACGAGCTCCACCGGGTGGGCGTCGGAGAGCGCCCTGACGATCTCCAGCGCCTGGTCGAAGTTGCCGCGCAGGGCGATCACCCGAGCCCCGTGCATCAGCGCCTGCGCGAGCTTGCCGATCGCGATCTTGCCCTCGGGGACGATGACCACGCCGCGCAGCCCGGCGCGGGCCGCGTAGGCGGCGGCGCTGGCGGCCGTGTTGCCGGTCGAGGCGCAGATCACCGCCGCGGCCCCGGCGCCGAGCGCGCGGGAGACGGCGACGGTCATCCCGCGGTCCTTGAAGCTGCCGGTCGGGTTCGCTCCCTCGAGCTTGAGCAGGACCCGCGCCCCGACCCGCTCGGAGATCACCGGCGCCTCGACCAGCGGGGTCGAGCCCTCGTTCAGGGTGACCACCGGGTCCCCCGGCTCGAGCGACAGCCGGTGGCGGTAGCGCTCGATCAATGGAACGGGCATCGCCGAGAAGCTACCTTGGGCGAGATCGCAGGCGCTTGCGCAAGTACACGCGCTGGAAGCCGTTTTCGCTGCGCTGCTCGTGGATCTCGTACCCGAGGTGGGTGTAGAAACCGACGTTCTCTGTCATCCGCACATGGGTGTGCAGACGTAGCTCGGTGAGGCCACGGCGGGCGGCCTCAGCCTCGGCGAAAGCCATGAGCTCGCGGCCTGCGCCACGGCCCTGGCGGCCCGGCTCAACCGCGATCACGCTGACGAACAGGTGATCGTCCTGCGGACGCGCGACCAACGCCGCCTCGATCGGCTCGCCGCGCACGAAAGCCTCGCCGCGGCCGACGAGAGCAGCGTAATCCAGGTCCATCGGACCCGGGCGCCGACCGATCCGGGGCACGTAGTGGGAGAAGGCGCGTTGCACGATGGTGCTGATCGCGGGCCCATCGCCCTCGGCGGCCCGTCGCACGCTCATGTTTGCTCCGCTTCGATCACGCGGATCGCGCGTGGCGCGGCGCGGATGAAGTCGAGCGTGGCGATCTCGTCGAGCGCTGCGTAGAAGCGCCGCTCGGCGCATTCGTGCATCACCATCACCAGCCGGGCGTCGTCGCCGAGGCCGCGCTGGACGACGCTCTCGACCGAGATCTCGTTGCGCCCGAGCACATCGGCGACCCGGGCCAGGACGCCGGGCCGGTCGGCGACCTCGAGGTAGAGGTAGAAGGAGGAGCTGACATCGGTGACGATCGGGAGCCGGCGCCGGAGCTGGTGAACGGGTGCCTCGCCGGCGAGGATCGAGACGACGTCGCCGAGCACGGCGGTGGCGGTCTCGGCGCCCCCCGCCCCCGGGCCCGAAAGCGTGATCTCGTTGATCGCCAAGGCCTCGACCATGACCGCGTTGAACGGCCCCTCGACGGGAGCCAGCGGGTGGCCGTTGTGAAGGAAGCAGGGGAAGACGCGGACGCTGAGCCCGCCCTCGCGGAGCTCGGCCACTCCGAGCAGCTTCAGCGACAGGCCGAGCTCCTTCGCGTAGGCGAGGTCGTCCGGCCGGATCTCGGTGATCCCCTCGTAGGTGACCTCGGCGAGCTCGACCGGGGTGTGAAAGGCGAGCCGGGCGAGGATCGCCATCTTCGCCGCGGCATCAGCGCCGCCGACGTCGGCGCTGGGATCGGCTTCCGCGTAGCCGAGCTCCTGGGCGCGGGAGAGCGCGTCTGCGTAGGAGGCGCCGGTGTTCGCCATCTCGGAGAGGATGAAGTTGGTGGTCCCGTTGACGATCCCGAAGACCCGGGTGATCTCGGTCGCCGCGAGGCTCTCCTGGATCACCCTGATCACCGGCACCACCCCGGCGACGGCCGCCTCGAAGCGGAGCTGGACGCCGGCCGCGCGCGCCGCCTCGAACAGCTCCTCACCGTGCTGGGCGACCAGCTGCTTGTTGGCGGTGACCACGTGGCGGCCGGAGCGCAGCGCCGCGAGCACGTGCTCGCGGGCCGGGTCGATGCCGCCGATCAACTCGACGACGATCTCGCTGTGCTCGAGGATCTCCTCGAAGTCGCCCTGCGAGCGGGTCAGGACGCCGGCGATCTCGACCGGCCGGCCCGCAGCGGCCGCGATCGTGGCGCCGTCGGCGGAGATCAGGTCGGCGAACGCACCGCCGACGGTGCCCCTGCCCAACAAGCCGATACGCGCCGGTTCAGACATCGCGGGCGGTGAGGTCGTCGTGGGTCTCGCGACGCACGACCAGGCGGGCGTCGCCGGCGGCGCAGATGACGACCGGCGGACGCGGGATGCCGTTGTAGTTGTTGGCCATCGCATGGCCGTAAGCGCCGGTGGCCGGGGTCACCAGCACGTCTCCCGCTCGCGGCGAAGCGAGCTCGACCTCGCGCACGATCAGGTCGCTGGACTCGCAGTGCTTGCCGGCGATCGTCACCGTCGTCTCCGGCGTCTGGTCCGCTCGATCGGCGACGAGCGCCGTGTAGCGCGAGCCGTAGAGCATCGGCCGCAGGTTGTCGGACATGCCGCCGTCGACGGCGACGTAGGTGCGAACGCCCGGGATCTCCTTGACGGCGCCCGCGGTGTAGGCGGTGATCCCCGCGTTGCCGACCAGCGATCTGCCCGGCTCGACCAGGATCCGCGGCAGCTTGCCGAAGACACGCCGCACGGCGTCGACCTGGGCCCCGACCCAGGTGTCGATCGCCGGTGGGCGTTCGTCCGCGGTGTAGGCGATCCCAAGCCCGCCGCCGAGGTTGAGCAGCCGGCACCACTGCGGATCGGCGAGCTCGCCGAGCGCCTCGATCGCATCGGCGTAGGGTTCGAGCTCGGAGATCTGCGAGCCGATGTGGGCGTGCAATCCATCGAGGCGCAGGTGGTCGGCCGCGAGCACCGACTCGATCGCGCCGGCGGCGAGGCCGTCGGCGGGGCTGACGCCGAACTTGGAGTCGAGCTGGCCGGTCCTGATGTGCGAATGGGTGTCTGCCTCGACCCCCGGGGTCACCCGGATCAGGACATCCTGGGTGCGGCCCACGTCGGCGCAGATCGCATCGAGGCGGTCGATCTCGGCGAGCGAATCGCAGACGACATGCCCGACGCCTTCACCGACCGCGTGACGGAGCTCGGCCTCGCTCTTGTTGTTGCCGTGCATGTAGACGGCGGCGGGGTCGAACCCGGCGCCGAGGGCCAGATGGAGCTCGCCGCCGGAGGCGACGTCGACGCCGAAGCCCTGCTCGCGGAAGATCTCGAGGACAGCGGTGATCGGCGCGGCCTTGCTCGCATAGATCACCTCGAACTCGTCCACCCGGCTGCGAAACGCCTCGCGGTAGCTCGCGGCGCGGGCCCGCAGGTCGTCCTCCGAGTAGATGTAGACCGGGGTGCCGAACTCGCGCGCGAGCGTGACCACGTCACAGCCGCCGACCTCGAGGTGGCCGAGCTCGTTGACGCAGCTCCCGATCGGGAGGACGGCGGACCCCTCGATCGAGGCCGCTCTGGTGGTGGCGCTGCTGGCGGTCATCGCGGCAAGGGATTGTGACGGCAGGCAGCGCCGCCGGGGGTCGCGGTGTGGCTGGTCCGGGCACCGGACGCAGGCCCGCTAGCTTGGCGCGATGAGCAGGCGCTGGCTATCTGCCCCGCGCGCGCCGAGCGAGAGCGCCGAGCACGCGGGCCGCCCGTACCTGCTCTGGTTGCCCGACTCGCCGCCGCCGTGGCCGGGGATGGTGATCGTCCACGGGGCCGGATCGCGCAAGGAGAACCACGCCGACTTCGCCCGCGCCTGCGCCGCCGGCGGCTGGGCGGCGCTCGCCTACGACCAGCGCGGCCACGGGGACGCTCGCGACGAGATGTCGCCGGAGGCCCTCGCCGACGTGGGCCGCATGGCTCGCCTGCTGCAATCGCACGAGCGGGTCGATCCCGGTCGTGTCTGCGTGCGCGGCTCGAGCATGGGCGGCTTCATCGCCATCCACGGCGCCGCCACCTCCGAGGCGATCGCCGGGGTGATCGCGATCTGCCCGGCGGGAGAGGCCCACCTGCTGCGCGGCCTGCGCGAGCAGACGCTCGAGATGCGCGCCGGCCCCCGCGCCCGCACCGACCTCACGGCATGGCTGGGCGAGCACGACCTTCGCGACGCGGTCGAGCTGATGGGAGCAAAGCCGCTGCTGCTGATCCATGCCCGCGGTGACGAGCGCATCCCGGGCGACTGGTCGCAGCAGCTCTACGACCGCGCCGGCGAGCCGCGCAAGCTGATCACCCTCCCCGGGGGCCACCACCGCTCGGCCCAGCACGATGCCGAGCTGCAAGGGATCGCCTTGCGGTGGATGGCGCGGGCGCTCGAGCCGCCGGCGACGGTGCGCTAAGCGTCGGCCTACCCGCCGCCGACGTCGCTGACGCCACCGGCCCCGCCGAGTGGGGTGGGGATGTTCGCGGGGAGCTCGCCGGTGGGAGCCCCGGGGACCCCGCCGACCGTGTCCTGGACCGGCGCGGTCGCGTCGCTCACCGATCCGCGGGTACCGTCCTGCCCGCTCGCAGGCTCCACCCCGTTGGATTCGGGGGCCGCCTCGACCGCCGGCGTTGCCGCACCGGGCACCGCGGCAGGCTGATCCGGCGCCGTGGCGGGTGCCGTGGAGACGCCGGTGTCGACGGCGTCCCCAGCTCCTGGGCCAGCGTCCGCTCGATCGCCGCCGCCGCCGGCCGCCGCGGACGCGCCGGGCTCGCCGGAATCGGCATCGCCCTGCGAGCCGCCGGAGCTGCGGGCGCCCGCGGCACCGTTGCTCGCCTCGACCGCCACCTGCGCGGCGTCCTCGCCGTCATCGCCGATCGGCAGGCCTTCGAAGGCAACGTAGGCACCCAGCGACGCGAACACCAGGACCGCCGCGGCGATCAGGGCCAGGGTCGCACCGCCCCCCGCAAGGTAGGCGTGCAGGTTGAAGTTACGATCGCGCACGCTCGCTCTTGTCTCCGCTTCCTTGCTGGTGAGATCCGCCCCGGGCCTCGCGCGGGCAGGGGGCGTTGCGCTTTTCGATACAAGCAGAGGGTAGTGCTTTTCGGCCGCCCGGGCTAGAGGTAGCCGAGCGGGTCCACAGCGGCGCCGTTGACACGGATCTCGAAGTGGACGTGGTCGCCGAAGCAGCTGCCGGTGCAGCCGACGTAGCCGATCACCTCACCCTGGCCGACGCTGTCGCCGACGGAGGCGGCATAGCTCGATTGATGGGCGTAGCAGGAGGAGAGGCCCCCGCCGTGGTCGACGCAGGTGTAGTTGCCGTAGCCGCCGGTGGGGGCGGCGAGGATCACGTTGCCGGCCTTGACCGCGCGGATCGGCGTGCCGCTGGGAACGGCGATGTCGATCCCCTCGTGGATACGCCCCCAGCGCGGGCCGTAGGGTGAGACCACCGGCCCGTTGACCGGCCAGATGAAGCCCGAGCTGCCGCCCTGGATCGGGCCGGCGGGAAGCGGCGTGGTCGGGGTCTCCGATGCCGATTGGATCTGCGCCTGGATCTGGTCCTGGATGTCGCCGATGTCGCCCTCGACGTGGTCGATCTTGACCCGCACCTGATCGAGGGCCGCGGCCTTTTGGTCGCGGACCGAATCGAGCTCGGCCTCGCGCGCTTCGAGCTGCACCCTGGTTCGCTCGAGCTCGGCCTTCTTCGCCGCGATCTCGTCGCGGGCTGCCTCGATTCGCTCGACCGTGTTGCGGCTGCCGTTGCGCAGGACGCGCACCCGGTCGACGATCGAGGCATCCTGCTCCTCGATCCGGCGCAGGTACTCGTAGCGCGAGACGAGGTCGTCGAAGCCGTCGGACTCGAGCATCACCGTGAGCACGTCCGGCTCCCCGGAGCGGTAGATCGCAACCAGGCGCTGGCGCAGGATGTTGAGCGAGCCCCTCAATCGCCCCTTGAGCACCTCGAGGTGGTTGCGCTCGAAGCGCAGCTGCTTCTGCACCTCGGCGAGCTCGGCGGCGACGATCGCCTCGCGATTGCGCAGCACGGCGACCTCGCCCGCGAGCTGGTCGAGCTGGTCGTTGTAGCCCGCGAGCTCGGTCGAGAGCACGCCCTCCTGATCCTTGGCCTGCTCGAGCTCGCCCTCCTTCGTTTCGAGCTTGGTCTGCAGGTCCTGGGCGCCGGCGGAGCCGCTGAAGGCGAGCGCCAAGCCGATCAGCAGCGCGAGCAACGCGCCGGTGACGAGCGCCGTCCTCGCCGGGCGCGGATCGCGAAAGCTTTGGTTGTCGCGGTTCGTCATCTCGTCGCTTCGCCTACGGAGTTAGCTGACGGGCTCGCGCTCACGCGCTAGGCGGTTGCGGGCTCGATGCCCACGCCATTCGCCCCGATGGGGATTTGGTTCCCCCGCTTCATCCGGCTCGTGCGGCCGGATGAACTCGGCGATCTGCTCGCGCAGGGTAGCGCGCAGGATGCCAACTCGTGGCACTTCGCCAGCGGCCGAAAGGCGCGCTGCAATGGGCTTCTCAGCCGGCGCTAGGCGAGCGGCCGCTGATCGGCGGCGGCGACGGTTCCGCCGAGCGCCGGCTCGACCGCCTCGGCGGCGATCGCGGCGGCCTCGAGCAGGCGCCCCTGGTACTCGCTGACCTGCATCCTCGAGATCACCAGCCGCTGGATCTCCGCCGTGCCCTCGAACAGCTCGTAGATCTTCGCGTCGCGAAACCACTTCTCGAGCGGGCATTCGGCCGTCCCCGCGTAGGGACCGACGAGGTCCATCAGCGTCCGCGTCGCCCAGACCGCCACCTGGCCGGACTTGAGCTTCGACATCGAGCCCTGGCCGGCGGTCATCGGGACGCCGTTTCGGCCCATCCAGGCCGCCCGCTGGACCAGCAGGCGCGCGGCTTCGATCTCGGTCGCCACCTGCGCCAGCAGCTGCTGGTTTCCCTGGCGCTTCAGCGGCGGCATGCCGGCGGTCGAGCTCTGGTCGAGCGCGAGCTCGAGCGGGTCCACGGCGAGCGCGCCTTCGCCGAGGTAACCGAGCGTCCACTCGTAGGCCGCCTGCGCGATCCCGAGCGCCGAGGCGCCGACCAGGGGGCGGGTGAGCTCGAAGGTCGCGAGCGCGTTCGAGGCCCTGCCGGTGGACTCGCCCGAGCGCGCCCGGGCGAGCTTGCGCTCGAGCTTCTCGAGACCGCCAAGCAGGTTGTCGAGCGGGATCCGGCAGTCCTCGAGCACGATCTCCGCCGTGTGCGAGGCGCGGATCCCGATCTTGGTCTCCTTCTTTCCCTGGCACAGTCCAGGGGTCTGCCTCTCGACGATGAACGAGGCCTGGCCTCGATGGCCGAGCTCGGGGGCGACGTTGGCGACGACCACGTGGACGTCGGCGATTCCGCCGTTGGTGATGAAGACCTTGGCCCCGTTGAGCACCCATTCGTCACCGTCGCGCCTCGCCGTGGTCCGCAGGCTCTTGACGTCGGAGCCCGCCTGGGCCTCGGTGACCGCGTAGGCGCCGAGCTTGATCTCGTCGCCGAGGCCGAAGCACTCGGGAACCCAGCGTCCGATCTGCTCGGGGGTGCCGGAGGCGGCAATCCCGGCGGCGGCCAGCGAGGAGCCCGAGATCGCCAGGGCGATCCCGGCGCATCCCCAGTGCATCTCCTCGGAGTAGATGACGCCGAGCATCCCGTCGGGGTCCGAGCCCATTCGCTGCAGGTGGTCGATCCCGTGCAGTCCCTGCTCGCGGGCGGCCGCGAGCACATCCCACGGCGTCGATTCGTCGGCGTCGTGGCGGGCGGCCACCGGGCGGATCACATCGGTGGCGAAGCGGCGGCACCGCGTCTTCAGCTCGAGTTGCTCATCGGTGAGTGCGAAGTCCACTGCTGAAACCTCCTCGCGCGGATCACCCGCGGTGACATCCTTGAGCCGATTGACTGGTCAGTCAGTCGGTCTAGAAAGGATATACACAGCCGCGGCCGAGGTCGGCGGCCCACTCCCAGCCCAGCTGTCAGCGCCAGCGCTGAGCTAAGTTGCGCCCGTGTTCGCAGGACCCCGCAGGCTCGCCGGGCGCAGCCGCAGCTGGCTCGCGCAGCACTGGCGACCGGCAACGGCGATCGCCGTCGTCGCGGCGCTACTCGCCGGGGGCGGCGTCTACGCAGCCACCTCGGGCGACCCGCCCGCCGAGACCGTGGCCGCGGAGCCCGCCGCGCCGGCCCCCGCCCCGCGCGTGGTCATCCGCGAGCAGCCGCCGGCCGAGGAGACCGAGGACCTCGGCTTTCCCGCCTTCGCGACCAAGAACACGACCCGGGTCTCCGGGGCCGACCCCGTCGCCGACGCGGCCGCGGTCGCGCTCGCCGTCTTCCCCTCGACCGGCGCCGTTGCCGGCCCCGACGCGATCGCCCTGGTCGACGCCGACGACTGGCCGGCCGGAATCGCGGCCGCAGCCCTGGCCGCGGCCCCGGTGAGCGCCCCGATCCTGCTGAGCGAGGCAGGCGAGGTCCCCGAGCTGACCGCCGAGGCGGCCCGCGCCCTCGCCCCCGGCGGCTCCAAGGCAACCGGCGGCGACGAGGCCTTTGCAATCGGTGACGCCGCCGTCCCCGACGGCATCGATGCGCTCGAGCTCGAGGGTCAGAGCCCTGCCGAGCTCGCCGCGGAGATCGCAAAGCTGCGCGGCCGGCTCGCCGGCGATCCCGAGCATGTCGTCCTCGTCAGCGACTCAGAGCCGGAGTTGGCGATGCCCGCGGCGAGCTGGGCCGCACGCTCCGGCGACCCGGTCCTCTATCTCGAGCGCGACCAGATGCCCGCCGCGACGCGGGACGTGCTGGCCGGCTTGGAGGACGTGCCCGCCTACGTCCTCGGTCCCGAGTCGGCGGTCTCGGAGAAGGCGATCGCCGAGGTGCGGAAGGTCGCCCCCACGGTCACCAGGATCGCCGCCGAGGATCCGGTCGAGAGCGCGATCGAGTTCGCGCGCTACGCGGCCGGCAGCTTCGGTTGGGACATCAACGACCCGGGTCATGGGCTGGTGATCGCAAACGCCGAGCGCCCCCTCGATGCGGCAGCGGCAGCACCGCTTTCGGCGAACGGAACCTGGGGACCGCTGTTGCTCACAGACGATCCCGCAGCCCTGCCCGAGTCGTTGCGCAATTACCTGCTCGACCTGAAGCCCGGCTACCTCGACGACCCCACCCGTGCCGTCTACAACCACGCCTGGATGATCGGCGACACCGAGGCCCTCTCGATCGGCCTCCAGGCGGAGGTCGACGAGCTTGCCGAGGTCACCCAGGTAGCTTCCGGCTCCGCCCCCGCGCTGGGTCCGGCGCCGGGAGCGACCGAGTCGCAGCCCGACCAACCGCCGCAAGACCCTCGCCAGCAGCCCGACCGAGACCGATGAGCGAAACCGAGCGACCCGACCGGATCAGCGGCGGCCATCGGATCACGGTCGAGGACGTGCGCTCGCTCGCCGGCCCGGCGACCCCCCACTTCGCGCTGCAGATACGCAACCGGATCGAGCGGCTGATCTCGGGCCTGCCGGCGGACGATCGGGCGCGCGCCGAAGGCGAGCGTCAAATTCAACGCCTCACCGAGCTCGCCCAGCATTCGGGCGAGCCGCGCGGCAGCGTGTGAGCGCTGGTGCGCCGGCCGGCGCAGCGCTCGAGCGCCTCGAGGGGTTGCTGAGCCCGGAAGCCGCGACTCGAGCCGCCGGCCGCGGTCTCAATGACGCCGGCTACCTCGATCTGCTCGAGAACGACCTCGATTCGACCGGCAGGACCCAGGATCTGATGCTCACCCGCCTGGTGCCGGCGATCTACGAGCGCTACTGGCGCCCGGCGCTCGGGCGGCTGCTCAAGGGGGTCACCGGCCCCGGGATGGCCGAGGAGGTCCGGATCGCGCGCCTGCTGCTCGGCCTCGGCACGGGCGACACGGTGCTCGACCTCGCCTGCGGGCCCGGCAACTTCTCGCGCCAGTTCGCTCGCGCGGTCGGCCCGCAGGGGCTCGTGGTCGGCGTCGACGCCTCGTGGACGATGCTCGAACGTGGCGGCGAGGAGCTGCGCCGCGCCGATCCCGGCAATCTGGTGCTGGTCCGGGGCGATGCGACCGCGTTGCCGTTCGTCGACGACTGCTTCGACGGGGCCTGCTGCTTCGCCGCCCTGCACCTGTTCGCAGACCCGTTTGCGGCACTCGACGAGATCGTCAGGGTGCTGCGACCGGGCGGGCGGATCGCGCTGCTGACCTCGGTCCGCCGCGAGCTCACCGTGCGACCGCTGAAGCCGATGCTCGAGCGAATCAGCGGAATGCAGATCTTCGAGGGCGACGAGATCGTCGAAGCGCTCGAGCGGCGTGGCTTCTCGGGGGTGCGCCGCCGGCTCTCCGGCCTCGCCCAGTTCGTCGGCGGTCGACTGGCCGACTAGGTCGTCTGAGGGGCCGGCGCGAAGGCCTCGACGATCCGGCGCTGGTACTCGGCGATCTGCCCGGGCTCGAGGAAATAGGTCGGCGGGCCCAGCCAGATCCCGTCGCCGCGCTCGGCCACCGCCTCGACCCGCTCGCGAACCTTGTCGAGGGGCCCGGCGGCGCAGTAGGTGTCGACCATCTCGTCGGGGACGGCCTTCGGCATCGCCGCGAAGTCACCGCGACGGAAGGCGTCGCCGACCGCTGCCGCCGCTTCACCGAAGCCGTGCATCTCCCAGAGCGGCATGTAGGTGCGCACGGTCGAGTAGAAGCAGATCGTCCGTCGCGCGGCCTCGTAGGCGGCCTCCTCGTCGTCGTCGATTGCGCAGCAGACAGCGGGCAGGAAGTCGAAGCTCGCGCGTTCGCGGCCCGAGCGTGCGAGCCCGAGCTCGAAGTTCGCCACCAAGACGTCGTCGAGCCAGCGCATCGAGCACATCGGGTGTCCGATCATCCCGTCGGAGACGTCACCGGCGACGCGGGCCATCCCCTGCTGCACGGCGGCCGTGTAGATCGGGATCGAGTCGCGGACCTTGGGGTGCGGGCGCAGCCATCCCTTGATCTCGATGTCGTGGTACTCGCCCTCGTAGCGAATCGGCTCGGCGCTGCCGGCCTTCTCGATGATCAGCCTGATCGCCTCCACCGTCTCGCGCAGGTGCGGCGCCGGGCGTCCGTACTCGGCACCGTGCCAGGTCTCGTTGAGTCGCTTGACGCCCGCTCCCAAGCCGAGCCGGAAGCGACCGCCCGAGACCTCGTCGATGTCGAGCGCCGAGAGCGCCAGGATCATCGGGCTGCGGGTGAACGCCCAGGAGATCCCGGTGCCGACACCGACCGACTCGGTCTTCGCCGCCAGCCACATCGCCTGGGTCACCGAGCTGCGAAACAGCTCGACCGCCCAGACACAGTCGATTCCGGCGGTCTCGGCCTCGCGCGCCTGCTCGGCCAGGTCGGCGGTGGAATCGCCGAGGCCGGCGATCTGGACGCGATCGAGGGCGGCGGCGCGGGTCACGCCGCCGCCCGTACGGGGCTCAGCCCTCGCCGCACTCGCGCAGCCCCAGCTGCGTAGCCAGCGTGTTGGCCTCGGCGAAGGTCTCGCTACCGGCCGCCCCGCTCAGCCCCGAGGGATCCTGCTCGACCTCGTCGATCGCCGCCTGCAGCGAGTCGAGCAGCTCCGCTGCCGCCTCCTCCTCGCCCTCGGGGGGTGGCAGGGCCGAGATCGCGTCGTACTGCGCCTGGAGGCCCGGGATCACCGTTTCCGCCGCGAACTGATCCAGCGCAGCCTCATCGGGCTGCTCGCCCTGGGTGAACGTCTCGGCGGCGGCGTCGTCGATCACTGCGCCCTCCTCGCCGCAGATCGTGTCGGCCTGGTCGATCCAGTCGTCGAGCGGGATCGCGGCGGCGGTGGGGCCGGTGGCGCCGGAGGCCCCTTCAACAGCGGTGGCAGGCTCGTCGTCACCGCCGCAGCCGGCGACAACGAGGCTGACGACAGCGGTGGCGAGGGCGAGGGGCAGGGATCGGCGTTTCAGCGGAAGTCCTCTCGAGCTGGTGGATGGGTCGCGGAAATCTAGCGGCGTGATCGGACCACCGGCCTCAGAAGCCGCATTGCCGAGAGCCGTAGCGCTGGGCCAGCCGCTGAGCCTGCCGCAGTCCCGGCGGACTGCGCTCGGCCAGCGCCCGCGGGTCAGCCTCGATCTCGGCGATCCCACGCTCGGTCGCCGTAAGGATCGCCTCGACCTCGGCCTCGTCTCCGGGGGGTGCCCCCAGCGACCGGATCGCCCGCACCTCGGTCTCGAGCGCGGGCACGGCGATCTGGAGCGCCACCCGCTCGACCTCGTCGGGGTCGGCCCCGCCCTTGCGGTTGAGGAGCTCGTCCGCGGCCGCCTCGATCTGCGCCTCCGAGGAGAAGCAGATCCGGTCGGCCTCGCGCAGGAACTCGACCTTGCTCTGCGGTTGGGCCACGCCCGCCGGGTATTCCTGCCCGGACTCGTCCTCGCCGCAACCGGCGACGAGGACGGCCGCCAGCAGGACGGCTAGACGC
>Ga0208612_1000501_pt1 | contig 17013 bp, 23 predicted proteins | sample AntDryMetagUQ889_FD_188089 | JGI IMG/M metagenome (GOLD analysis project Ga0208612, IMG submission 188089) | Polar desert microbial communities from Antarctic Dry Valleys - UQ889 (SPAdes) | ecosystem: Environmental > Terrestrial > Soil > Desert | place: Antarctic Dry Valleys | collected 2008-12-31 | reverse complement strand
AGGGTCGTTCACGGGGGCCGAAGACCGCCATCACAGCTACTGGCGACTCTCTCTGCTTCGGCGCTCCCGCTACTCGTCTCCGTCGTCGCCGTTGCCCACCAACTTAGCGCGTCCGACGAGGCTGGCCAAGTCGGCGATCGACCGTCACCGCCCCTCACACCACGCTATGGGACCTACAAGCGAGCGACGCCTGGGACGTGCCGGAGCTACTACACGGGCATCCGGGGCGCCGGGAATCTCTTGAACGTCAACGTCGACGGCTAAGGGGTGAGGTAGATGGCACGGCCAAGGGTCCAAGCAGGCGAAATCGGCCGGACACAAGGGCGGCAGCTCACACACGGGGTAGGTTCCCCTCGCCAACGGCAGAGGGGAGACGCATGAAGCTCGGGGGTTCGATGAGTCGCGGTCTCGTGGTCATCGGTCTGACGATGGTGGTCATCGCGGCTTTGAGCGTGGTTCCTTCCGGACAAGCGGGCAGTGGAGTGCGGGCCTGCGGAACGGCCGGCCCGATCGAGAGCGGCACAGCCGAGAAAGTGCGAGCAGATCGCGTGCCCTGTCGCCGAGCGCGCCGGGTAGCGGCGCAGTACCTACGCTTTAACGACGTGTCCGGGTGGCGGTGTCGGGTTAGAAGGTCCGGGCGCCGCATTTGTACGCGAAAGTGGCAAGCCGTATCCTTCGAGATCGTGTTCGAGGCCGTGACTGACTGAGCGCTTGTGGGGTCCGGGCGGCCTCCTGCGCTCGCCCTAAAGGGCTCGCTGCGGAGGTGACTGGCCTACCGCGCAACCGAGCCCAGCAGGCAGGACGAACCTACAACGCTCGATAACATCGCTTATGTAAACCTGCCTGCAAAGCGAGCAGCGGACCTGTGCGCGATCCTTGACACCGGGTCAGGGGCCCGGAGGTAGCCGCCAGGTGGCCACGTCCGGCGCGAATCCGCTCGAGGGCACGAAGCGAAAGCGCCCGACGCTTCTCCCGCGGGGAATCTCGAAGATGAGGCAGCCTGTGGCCGACTGGCCCGGCGCGAGCTTGAGCAGGACCTCGAGCGGCGGGCAGCCGTCGGGTTGCGCGGTCACCGCTCGATAGCTCTGAGCGCCGGCCAAGAGTCGCGACCCGTTGCCCGGCGCGTCCTTGTAGACGCCTGGGCCGAGGGCTTCCACCCTCAGGCGCACACCAACCCAACGGCGCCCGCGCTTGGGCCGCAGCAGGTACCCGCCGCGCGGCACAGGGTCCACCACCGCCAGAGCGGTGACGCGCACGCGGACGCGATCTTGGGTGGTCACGTCCACCGACCCCCCTAGCGCGACCTCGGGAAGCCTGTTGCTCTGCGGCGGCTGGTACCGCTGCGCAGCAGGCGGCGCGACAGGTTGTTTGGGCGAGGTCGTGCGCGGACCGCTGGAGTCCTCGCCGAAGACGGCCGCGCGAATTGCGACGAAAAGCCCGATCCCGATGGCCACCACCGCGACCGTGGCCGCGGCCGCGACCCAAGGCCACACGCGGCCTTGCGATGACACTGGGGCCGGCGATGCCGGCGGCGGGTGGGGCGCGTGGGGCATGGTCGTATGACCTGTCCACTCGGTGCCGTCCCACCAGCGCAACGTGCCGGGCGCCCAGGGGTCGTCGTACCACCCGGGAGGCGTCCCCCCTTGCGTGCCAGAGCCTGAGGCTTCCACGTCAGGCGGCCCCTTCCCCGCGACGGCGAACTCCACGCGCCTGCGTGGGCGCCTGCAGCGACTCAGCCGCCACCCGCAGCTCCCGCGCCTGGCTTCTCAGCGGGCTGCGTCGGGCTCGAGCGGCGAGGAAAACAGGGCGAGCACACCCTCGACGTCGGTGGGACCACGGACCTCGAGGACGATTTCCTCGCCGATCGACAGCTCAAAGGAGAGCGAAGGACAGCAGTCGGCCTCCAGGGCGATCAGCGCCCGCAGCTCGCCCTCCACCCCATCGGCCGCGCGCAGGCGCTGTCGCGCGCCGTCCGGGGTGCGCTCGGCGGAGATCAGCGCCCGGGCGGTGAGCCGGCCCCAGCGTGCGCGGCGCTCGGCCAAGTCGGTCTCGTCGAGGCTGCAGCAGGCAGAGATGGGCTGGCGATCGCTCATGTTCGGGGTGTCGATCTCGGTGCTCCTCGTTCGACGGCTAAGTAACCCGGCTTCGACGCCGATTATCACGACAAAGGAGCCAGATGACCAAGCTCACATTCGACATAACGATGTCCCTCGACGGCTTCGTCGCGGGACCGAACCCCCGCGACGAGCAGCCGCTGGGTGACGGAGGCGAGCGCCTTCACCAGTGGGTCTACGGGCTCAAGACCTGGCGCGAACAACACGGGCGGCCCGGCGGTGAGGCCAACCGCGACGCGGAGATCCTCGAGGAGTCGACCGCCGGCGTGGGTGCAGCGATCATGGGCCGAGGCATGTTCGGGGGCGGTGAGGGCCCGTGGGACGAGTCCTGGCAGGGTCACTGGGGCGACGACCCGCCCTTCAGCATGCCTGTGTTCGTCCTCACCCACCATGCCCGCGAGCCGTTGGTTATGAAGGGCGGGACCACCTTCAGCTTCGTCACCGACGGGATCGAGTCAGCCCTCGATCAGGCTCGATCGGCGGCCGGCGGCAAGGACGTCGCGATCTCCGGCGGCGCGAGCGTCGCGCAGCAGTACCTGCGGGCGGGTCTGCTCGACGAGTTCCAGGTCCACGTCTCCCCTGTGCTGCTCGGTGGCGGCGTTCGGCTGTTCGACCAGCTCGGCCCCGAGCAGATCGAGCTCGAGACGATCCGGGCCGTCGAGTCCCCGGCCGTGACCCACCTGAAGTACCGAGTCGTGTTCTGAAGGGGCGCCGGGACCGGGCTGCCCTCGAGGTCAGCCCGGGGCCGAGCGGGAGCAAGTCGCGCGTTGGCGACCGCGTTTACTCATCCGAACAGCGGGAAGCGCCGGCGGCGGGCCAGCTCGTCCATGCCGCGCTGGATGCTCTTGCGCACTTCTTCGTACTTTCGGTCCACGTAGTCGTCGTCCTTGGCCTTCGCGGGATCGTTTGCCAGCGTCACGGGCTCTTGGAAGGCGGTGCGGATCTTCGTGGGCAGCGGGATCTCGGGCAGGGCGGCGGGCGCGATGCCCCAGGGCGCGCTGATCGCGAACGGAAAGACCTTCAGCCGCGCGATCTTGTCCAGCTGCATCACCTTCGCGAGGCGCCGACCGCTGAAGAGCACCGGCATCGAGTCGGGGCCGCCCACCGTGGCGATGGGCACGATCGGCACGCCCGAAGCGATCGCCAGGCGGATGAAGCCGGTGCGCCCGGCCAGTGTGGCTTCGTCGCGCTTGACCCAGGGCCTGAGCGAGTCCACCTCTCCCCCGGGCCACAGTGCCACGTCGCGCCCGGCGGCCAGAGCGGCGGACATGCTGTCGGCCGCCGCGGGAAGCACGCCCATCTTGCGGAAGTAGGTCCCCACCCCGGGTGCCGCCATGAGCGCGTCGTGAGCGGTGCCGTGCAGCGGGCGCTCCTCGCCGTAGTGGCGCCACCACTGGATGCCGATCGTCCACGCGTCCCATACGAAGGGCGCCCCGGAGTGCACGCCCACCAGCAGCGCGGGCGGCTCGGGGATGCGCTCCCAGCCCTCGACCTCCATGCGGAAGTAGAAATCCATGAGCGGATTCCAGAAGTACTTCTGGGCGTGCATGAAGCCCTGGTCGGGGCCGTCCAGGCTCCACTTTCCCGCCCGCTCGGACACCCAGCCCGCGGCGCCGTCGGCCTGCTCACGGCGATCAGCGGCCTTCTTCTTCGCGCGCTGGGCCTGCTGCTCTGCCTGCGTGGACTTGCCGTTGGTGCTCTGGCGCTTCTTCTGTGACTGCTTCGACTTGGCCAAATGCCCTCCCTTGCGTTTGCCTTACCCGCCGGGCTGATGATCTACGCGCCGGCGCTCAGCGCTGTGCGGGTGCGGTCTGCACATTCGGTCATACTTTTGCGATGGAGCGGGGAGCCGACGACGGCCAGACGCCGGACGACCAGCCCACCACCCCGGTGCCGGCGCAGCGTCCGCCGGCGCTCGAGCGTCCCGGCCCCCCTCAGCGCCCCGCTCGCCAGGGGCAGCGCGGCGCCCACCATCGCTTCGGCGTCGAGCAGGCCCGCAACCCCGAGTTCACGCTCGTCTTTCGCGGGTACGAGCGCGAGGCGGTGGACCGCTACGTGGCCCAGGTGATCGAGTTGATCACCGAGCTCGAGGCCACCCAGACCCGAGAGGGCACCGTCCAGCGAGCGCTGGAGGAGGTCGGCGAGCAGACCAGCAGCATCCTGCAGCGGGCCCACGAGACCGCCGAGGAGATCACGGCGCGCTCGCGCGCGCAGGCCGAGGGCCGCCTGGCCGGGGCCGAGCGCGACGCCGATCAGATGGTGGCCGAGGCCGAGGCCGAGACACAGCGCGTCCGCACGGACGCCCGCGGCCTGTGGCAGCAGCGCTCGCGGATGATCGAGGAGCTTCGCCGGCTATCCGACGAGGTGCTCAGCCTGGCCGACGACGCCCTGGAACGCCTCGACCCGCCCGACGAAGACGAGCCGACCACCGTCGAGACCGAACCCACCGCGAGCGAAGGGGAGCCAGCTCGGCCAAGCACGATCGCCGCGCCTGCCAGGGCGCCGGTGGGCGCCTCGGGCGACGCGCCCGAGGCAACCAGTGACGAGCCGCCGGTGCGAGGGACCTCCCCCACGCCGCTCGGCGACGGAGCCGGCGAGCCCCCTCGGCGACGGCTCGACCCGATCGACGATCGGGTCGACGTGGCGCCCGAGGAGGCGGACGCGGAGGCCGATGACCAGCCCACCGTGCGGCGGGTGGGCCCCGAGCGCCGTCAGGGCTGAACCCGCCGGTCGGTGAGGTGACCGAGGATCGGGTGCCCGTGCGCCTCGGCCACCAGGCCGAGGGCAGCATCGCACCCGCGCTCTTCGCGCTGGTCGAGCGCGGGGCGGCTCGCTCCCCGCGCGCCGCCCGCCAGCTCGGGGGGCACGTGGAGCTCCGCTTCGAGGAGGGCTATCCGTCGATCACCGTGGTCCCCGAGGGCGAGGGGCTGCTGGTGGAGGACGTCCAGCCCGAGCCCGGCGCGCCTGGCCTGGTGGTCAGCGGGCCGTTGCCCGCACTGCTCAGTCTGGCCACCGCGCCGCGCACCGCCGGCCTCCCCAGCCTGGGCGACCGGCGCGGCCGCGCGGCCATCTCGCTGCTGGCCCGAGGAGGGGTCCGGATCGAGGGCTCGAAGATGCTCGGTCGGCGTCTGCTCGCCCTGATCGAGCTCTAGGCGTCTGCCAGAATCGGGCCCGATGGCCAAGCAGAAGCAGGTCAAGATGCAGATGCAGGTCGGGGCGCTGGCGGCCATCCCCTCGCTCGAGTCGCGCACGGACGAGCAGCTGCAGAGCGAGTCCAAGCACCGCGTGGCCGCCAAGGCCATCCTCGGCGCCCGGGCGGCCGAGCGCTACGACGTCCCGGCGGCCAAGGCGTACTTCAATCAGGCCATGTCGGGCGTGCACCCGCAGGAGCGCCCGGCGCTGCGACAGATGATGAAGGCCTCGCTGGCGCTGGCCGAGCGCCGACCCGACGAGCTGCGCGACGCCATGGAGAAGATGGGCCAGGAGGCTCCCTCGAGCCGGCAGCTCTTCCTCCTGCGCGCGATGGGCCTCGTCGCTCCCCCGGCGGGTGCCGGGACGGCGGCGCGGGTCCGGGGCATCCTCCTGCTGGTGGCCGTGGTTGTGGTGCTGCTGGGGCTCGGAGTCGGCATCGCGCAGCTCATCGGGCTTGCCTTCGGGGGCATCTCGGTCGGCGCCTCGATGCTGCTGGGCCTGGTCATCGTCGTGGCCGCGATCGGCGTGCTGGTGGTGTTGGGCCGAAGGCGCCAGGCCAAGGCGAAGGCCGACCGCTCGGCCCAGGCCGCGGCCTTAGCTCAGAGCCGCCGATAGCCGGCGGCGATGCTCGCGCGCCAGCGGGTGGTCGACGCCGAGTTCGGTGAATATCGCCACCATCACCTGCCTCAGCAGGTTGCGGCGATCGGGGTCCGCCTCGCCGGCGATCTGGCTCTGCAGCAGCTCCAGGGCCTGCGCTGGCTCGTCCTCGTCCCAGGCGGCGAAGGCCTCGTCCAGCTCGCCGCCTGCCAGACGGGCCCGGGCCGCCAGGCCCGCAGCCACGAAGTCCCCGGGCGCCCGGTCCAGCAGGGCCAGCGCCTCGTCGGCCTCGCCGCGGCGCAGCAGGATGCGTCCCAGCTCGCGGAGGGCCTGAGCGTGGCGCGGGTCGAGGTCGAGTGCGCGACGTAGCGAGCTCTCGTCGCCCTCACCGGCCAGGTCGTCGGCCTCCGAGGGCACGAGCGCGTCGAAGAAGCGCTCGACCTCGGCGGGCGCCAGCGCGCCGGTGAACTCCGACACTGACTCTCCGTCGCGAAAGGCCTTCACGGCGGGGATGCCCTGAATGCCAAACCGCTGCGCAAGGGGCTGGTTGGAATCGGTGTCGACCTTGGCCAGCTCCACCTTGCCCGCACGGGCCCGCGTGGCCTGCTCTAGCGCGGGGGTCAGCTGTCGGCAGGGCCCGCACCACTGCGCCCAGAAGTCCACCACCACGGGGATCTGCCTGGAGCGCTCGACCACCTGCTCGGCGAAGTCGGCGTCGCCCACGTCGTGAATGACGGCTGGTTGTGCATTCATGACCTCACGGTACTCGGGTGCTGATCCGGCCGACCTGATGGCCCGCACACTCTTCCAGTGAAGGTCGATCGGCCCATCGGCAAGGTACTCGTGGGACTCGGAGCGCTGCTCATCGTGCTTTCGCTCGTGGCCATCCCGTTCAAGGGGACCGACGCCGACAAGAAGGAGTCGACGGCATCTGGCGGCGGTGCCACGCCCTCGGACAAGGTGATGATCAAGGGCTTCGAGTACGGGCCCCCCAACGTCGCGGTCAAGACGGGTGCCAAGCTCACCTTCCTCAACCAAGACAGCGCCAAGCACACCGCCAGCGACAAGATGAGTGACGCCTTCGACACGGGCACGCTGCAGAAGGGACAGAGCAAGACGGTCACCTTCGACAAGCCCGGGACCTACGCCTACATCTGCGAGTTCCACGTCTTCATGAAGGGCAAGGTGACGGTGAAGTGACGAGCTCGGACCGGCTCTGGGTCCTCGGCGCCCTCACCACGCTCGTGGTCGGAGGGGTCCACGTGCAGCAGTTCATGGGCGAAGTCGGGGACGCACCGACGACCGCCCAGCTGTTCCTGCTCAACGGGCTCGGTGCGGGAGGCATCGTGATTGGACTCGTGCTTCCCAGGTTCCGGCGTATCGCTGCTCTCGGCGGCATCGGCCTGTCGGTTGGCGCGCTGGTGTCGCTGGCCATCGCCCGCTACGCCGAGGATGGGATCTTCGACTACACCGAGCCCGACCTGAGAGCGCCCGTCGTCGTGGCGATCCTGTCCGAGCTGGCCTCGGTGGCCCTGCTCAGCGCTTACGTCGCGAGCGCGCGTCGCGGCGCTGCTTCTTCGCCTTCGGCGGCGACTTGAACTCGCTGACCGTGGCGTGCTCGATCACGACCGGCTGGCTCGGGGTGCCGGCCTCCCCGCTGTCGGGATCGCCCAGCTCGCCGATCCTCGTCACCACGTCGAGGCCCACGGTCACCTTGCCGAGCACGGCGTACTCGGGCGGAAGCCCGGCGTCAGCGCCGCTCACCACGTAGAACTGGCTGCCGGCGGTGCCGGCGGGCTCCTGGGCGGTCTTGGCCATGGCCACCACGCCCTTGGTGTAGCGGGCGTCGCTCGGCGGCACGTCCCGCGTCGAGTAGCCGGGACCGCCCATGCCGCTGGCGGTGGGATCGCCGCCCTGTATCACGAAGCCGGGGACGATGCGGTGAAAGACGGTGTCGTCGAAGAAGCCTTTCCGAGCGAGCGCCACGAATGAGGCAGAGGCCTGTGGGGCGGAACGCGGGTCGAGCCCGATCGTGAAGTCGCCGCAGCTCGTCTCGAGCCTCACCGAGTAGCTCTTGCCCGACGCGAGCGGGCCGTCCGGGCGCTGCTCGGCCCCCTCGGGCTTGCGCCTGGGTGCCTTGACGCCCTGGCAGCCGCCCGTGGTCGCGGGCGTCGGAGCGGTGGCCCCGGGGTCGCTCTTGGGGCTCTCTTCGTCGTCGGACCCGCAGCCCGCGCCGGCCAGGGCCACGAGGCACAGAGCCGCGGCGAGGGAAGGACGGCGCACCGTGGCGCAGGCTAGACGACTGACCCCCGACCTCCGCGGCCACGCCGGCCCGCGGAATCGATCATCCGCGGGCGGTCTACGATCGAATGCCGTGTCCCTCTCCCCACTCCTGTCCCGCTACGAGCAGGTCATCCTCGACCTCGACGGCTGCGTGTGGACGGGCGGCGAGGCCATCCCAGGCTCGCCCGAGGCCATCGCCGCGCTGCGCTCGGCCGGTCTGCGGGTGGCTTTTGCCACGAACAACTCACGCGCGACCACGGAGGACTACGTCACGCAGCTGTGGGGAATCGGCGTGCGCGCTTCGGTGGCGGATGTGGTGACCTCGGGTGGCGCCATGCAGCACCTGCTCGCCGAGACCCGGAGCGGGCGCACCGCCTTCGTGGTGGGCACCGAGGCGATGCGCCGCCATGTCGGGGATGCCGGGCTGAAGGTCATGAACGGCACCGATCTGGCGTCGCGAGCGGAGGTGGTGGTGGTGGCCGCCAGCGAGGCGTTCACCTACGCCGACCTGCGCACGGCGTCGCTGGCGGTCCAGCGCGGCGCCGACCTGCTGGCCACTGCCCGCGACCCGACCCACCCCATGCCCGACGGCCTGTGGCCGGGCACGGGAGCGCTCCTGGCCGCCGTGGAGACGGCCAGCGGCGCCCGGGCCTCGCTCGTGGGAAAGCCCGAGCCCCAGCTCTTCTGGACTGCGCTGGACCGCCTGGGCGAGGGCACGACGCTGGTGGTTGGCGACCGCCTGGACTCCGACGTCGCGGCAGCCGCCGCGGCGGGCTTGGATGCGGCGCTGGTGCTCAGCGGCGGGACAAGCCGCGAGGAGGCCGACGCCGCAGCGCGCGTGCCCGATGCCCCGCGGCCGGTCGAGATCGCCGACGACCTGGCCTCGTTGGTGAACCGCGGAGCGGATTGATGGCCAAGAAGACCCACCACAAGCACTCCTCCTCGAAGGGCTACCGAAAGCTGCTCGACTCGCTGGCCGAGCTCGAGAACGTGCACCGCGTGGCGACCGGCCGGGTGAAGCCCCGCATGGGCTCGGGCCGCCCGATCGCCGCGATATCCAAGGTTCGCCAGACGGAGTCCGGCCTCTCGATAACGATCAACACCGAGGGTGCGATCATCGACGCGTACGTGGTGACCGATCGCCCCGACGAGGTGGCGACGGCCATGGCCGAGCGCGGCTGGACAGCCCCCTGAGCCAGCACGCGCCCAGCCTGGTCGCTCAGCGCTCCCTTCGGCAGTCGCGCGTGGCCAGGACTACCTCGTAGATCGCCACCAGGGCGGCGGCCACCAGGAGGGTCTCGACGAACGACCAACGCCGAGGGGCCAGGCCGAAGACGGCGGCGACCAAAGCCAGTCTGAGCAGGTGCCCGAGGCCGCCGGTGGCCCTCATGGTGGAGCTCTTCACCGCCATCACCGCTGCCGGGGCCCGCGCACTCTTCGGCCCTTCAGCGACAGCACCGCCGCACCGCCGCACGCCTGCAACGCCTTTTCGGTGCTGAGCGTGAAGATGAGCACGGCTCCGCCGGCCCACGAGCAATCCTGCATCGCACGCTTGAACGTGCGGCGGCGAGCGAGTCGGCTCCCGAACACCAGCTTGAACCACCGGCGCCCGTAGGCCTTGGCGCGTGCGCCGCTGCGAATCATGTACCGCCGGGCGGGCCCACGCACACCCTTCCGAGCCAACGCCCGGGCACCCTGTCGGCTGGCTACCCGGGTGGCTGCCACGAAGGCCGCGCGGCTGCCGAGGATCAGCAGCGGGACGAAGATCCCGGACGCCTGAGCCCGGGGTGGCGACTTCGAGGTGCTCGCCGATGCCGGGCCCGCGGTCGCGGCCGTCAGAGCGGCGACTAGACAGATCGCCGCGAGCTTCTTGAGCAACATCACTAATTTCTCCTTCTTCTAGGATTTCTCGTTTTCAGGTCCGCCGGCTGGTCACCAACCGACCCGGGATGCAGCGGAGCGGACATCCACAGGCGGTAAACGGGTTCAGGATCTCGTCGGCACCGCCTGCGGCTCGGGCTGCACCAGGTTGAGATCTGCTCCCAGCAGGGCGCACGACTCCGAAGTGACCATCAGCCCCGCCTCGCGCGCCCTGGCCAAGCCCTCAGCGGGATCGATCCCACGGGCGTGATGCAGCTGGGCCGCGCCCAGTGCCGCCACGAAGTCCGTGTGGCGATCACCGTGGACGGCGATCGCGCCGCGGCGCTTGAGCTCGCGTTTGAGGAAGGGGAGCAGCTCGTCCAGCGCGGCTGACCCACGCTCGATCGAGACCACCGGCACGTGGTGCCAGTCGAGGCCCGCAGCCTCGTAGTCGCTGAGGTTGTGGCGCGTGGTCATGCACGACACGACCAGCCTCACACCCGCTTCGCGCAGATAGGCGATCTCGGCCTCGCGGCGCTCGGGACGGTGACTGCGCCCTCCGCCGCCGGGCCTTTCCAGGAGGCAGAGCTTGCGAGGGCGCGCCCACCAGATCCGCTTCGGTGCCATGCCGCTCTGAGGTCCGGCGCCGGCGACTTCGCCCCCGCGTGTTCCGTCTTGTTACGGAGGTTGCATCCTCGTGGGCTTCCGGGCGCTCGTCAGCCGGGCGGGCAGGTATAGCGGGCAGCGCAGCCCCAGCATCGGTCGGGCGAGCGCCACAGCTCGACCCCTCGAGCCGCCTCGTAGACTTGCCGCGTGTGCAGGATCTTCGGTTGCGTGGCGGCCGAGCCGGTCTCGTTGCGTCACGAGCTGCTCGAGGCGCCGAACCCGCTCATCCGCCAGTCAGAGCACCACGACTCGGGTTGGGGCATGGCCGTGTACGAGCGTGCCGAGGGCTGGGACCCAATGCTCATCCGGATCCCCGAGGCCGCGCACGCCGGCGGGGAGTTCGCCGGGGCGACCGGCGCCCGAGGGCGGATCTTCAACGTGCACGTGCGCCGCGCGACGATGGGCGGGCTCACGCTCGAGAACACCCACCCCTTCACCATGGGCAGCCTCTCCTTCGGCCACAACGGGACGGTGATCGACTACCCGCTGCTGGGTGTGACCGACGCAGTGGGCGACACCGACTCCGAGCACCTGTTCCGCCACCTGGTAGCCCACCTGGACCCGGCCGACACGATCGGCTCGCTGCGGCGCACGATCGCGGCCGCGGCCGAGGCGTCGGCGTTCTCGGGGCTGAACTTCCTCTTCTCGGACGGCTTTCGCCTCTACGCCTACCGCTTCGGGCTGTTCGACCTCTACTGGGCGTCGCGCCCTGGCCAGCTGATCGTCTCCTCGGAGAAGGTCACCGACGACGACGATTGGCACACCGTTGGGCAGGACGTGCTGCTGGTGCTCGAGCCCGAAAGCCGCCTGGGCGAGCCCCACGCCGAGCGCCTGCTCGGCGACGAGCTGGCGGCTCGGGCCCGCCTCGACCCTCTGAACGAGGGCGCCGAGCTGACCGGCGAGCAGCGAGGGCGCTTCGCCGCCGAGCGCGCCCAGCGGATCGCCGGTGCCGGCTAGCCGCCGTGCGCGCGGTAGGCGATCTCAGCGGGCAGGCCGCAATGACGGCACGGCGGCAGTCCCATCTCTCCTGAGCTCGTCTTTGGCTACGGATCGCTGGCCGGCAGCGTCCCCGGCGCCAAGTTGGCCACGCTCGGGGACCACCGGCGCACGTGGGGCGTGGCGATGGACAACAGCAGAGACGTCCCGGCCTACAAGCACTACCTCACCCCCGACGGCGAGCGCCCGGCGGTGCGTGTGGCCTTCCTCGATCTCGAAGAGGACCCGGGGACGACGGTCAACGGAGTGTGCTTTCCGGCGAGCGACCTCGAGGATCTCGACGCCCGCGAGCGCAACTACGTTCGACGGGAGGTGAGCGATCTGGTTCATGGGGTTGGGGGCCGGGTCTGGGCGTACTTCGGCTCGCCCGAGGGGCGCCGGCAGCGCTCGGCAGGTGATGTCGTGGTCTCCCGTGAGTATCTGGAGGGAGTCGAGCGGGGCTTTCGCCGCCTTGGCGACGGCGAGCACAGGGCCTTCTTGGCCAGCACGGATCTCGACGCGCTTCCCGTGTGGGACCTCGTGCGGGTGGACCACCCGTGAGCTTCCGCCTGCTCGTCAACCCCACGGCCGCCAACGGCAGGGCGCTTCGCCGGCTGCCCGCCGTGGTGGCCGAGCTGCGCCGCCAGGGCGTGGAGCCCGTGGTGGTTCAGACCCGCTCGCTCGACCACGCGCGCGAGGAGGCCGAGGCGAAGGCGCGCGAGGGCGGCACGGTCGGCGCCATGGGAGGCGACGGCTTCGTGCGCCCGATCGCCGGCGCGCTGCGCGACTCGCCGGCCCGATTGGCGGTCCTGCCCGGGGGGCGCGGCAACGACTTCGCCCGTGCGCTGGGCGTGCCGCGCGATCCCGAGGGCGCCGCCCGCGTGGCGGTGGGCGGTCGTGAGCGCATGGTTGACGTGGCCTACGTCGGGGACGAGCCTTATCTGGGGATCGCCAGCCTGGGGATCGACTCGGACTGCCAGCACATCGCCAACAACACACGCGTGGTGCGCGGCAGCCTCGTCTACCTCTACAGCTTGCTGCGGGCGCTCGGCGGCTGGCGCGGCGCTACGTTCACCGTGACCGCCGACGGCGAGCGCCGCTCCTACGACGGCTACGCCGCCGCCGTGGCGAACACGGGGGTCTTCGGGGGCGGCATGGCGCTGATGCCGATGGCCGAGTGCGACGACGGCCGGCTCGACGTGCTGCTCACCAAGTCGCACCCCAAGCGGCGCTACCTGCGCGGCATTGCCCAGGTCTTCCGCGGCACCCACTTGGACCCGCGCTACACCGAGGTCCTGCGCGCCGAGGCGGTGGAGATCGACTCCTCGCCGCCCTACGACGTCTTCGCCGACGGCGACCCCATCGGCCGGACCCCCGCGCGCGTCACCGTGCGGCCGCGCTGCCTGCGCGTGCTGGTGCCGGCGTGAGGCTCGCGCTCGCCCGCCTGGTGGCCCGCTTTGCCCGGGGCCTGAGCCACGTGGTCGGGCGAACCGGCGGGACCACGGTGCCGGGACGGATGCTGCTCCGGATCTCGCCGGGCGCGCTTGCAGGCCTCTCGCGCCGGCTCGACGAGGGCTCGGTCCTCGTCTCGGCCACCAACGGCAAGACCACCACCTCGGCCATGATCTCCGCCTGCCTGGCCGAGGAGGGCCGTCCCGTGGTCCACAACCGCGCGGGATCGAACATGGCCTGGGGCGTGGGCACGGCGCTGTTGGACGCCGGGGCCCGCGAAGGCCAGCTGGGGCTGTTCGAGGTCGACGAGGCGTGGCTGCCCCGGGTGGCAGAGCAGGTGGACCCGAAGCTGATCCTGCTCTCCAACCTCTTCCGCGACCAGCTCGACCGCTACGGCGAGCTCGAGCTGCTGGCCGACCGCTGGGAAGGGGTCATGGACGCCAACGAGGGCCGCTCGCGCTTCGTGCTCTGTGCCGACGACCCGCTAGTGGCCGACCTGGGGCGCGAGCGCGAGGGTGTGACCTACTTCGGGCTCGATGACGACTCCCAGGCGCTTCCGGCCCTCCAGCACGCGGCCGACTCCAAGCACTGTCGCAATTGCGGGCACCCCTACGTGTACGACGCGGTCTACCTCGGGCACCTGGGACGCTGGCACTGCCCGAACTGCGGCAGGGCCCGGCCGCAGCTCGGCGTGGTGGCGCGGCGGGTGAAGCTCGAGGGCATGTCGGGCTCGCAGATAACGCTCGAGGCCCCGGCCGGCGAGATCTCCGTCCGGCTGCCCCTGCCGGGGCTGTACAACGTCTACAACGCCCTCGCAGCCGCGGCCACAGCGCTGGAGCTGGGCGTCGGCATGGAGAACGTGCGCGTCGCGCTGGAGGGCTTCGGCGCGGCGTTCGGGCGGGTCGAGACCATCCCGGTCCCCACGGGGGGTGCCTCCGATGCAGGCCACCGCGCGGTGCGCGACGTCTCCATCCTGCTGGTCAAGAACCCCGCGGGCGCCAACGAGGTGCTCCGCACCCTGGCCCTCGAGGAGGGTGAGCTCGACCTGTGGCTCGCGCTGAACGACAACATCGCCGACGGCCGCGACGTCTCATGGGTGTGGGACGCCGACTTCGAGCTGCTGGCCGGCCGGGTTCGGCGCGTGACCTGCTCGGGCACGCGGGCCGAGGAGATGGCGCTGCGGCTCAAGTACGCTGGCGTGGACGCCGAGCCGGCGGTGGACCGCGACCTCGAGCGCTCGCTGGAGGCGGCCGTGGCGGACGGCGACGGCGGGCGCCCGCTGTTCGCCCTCCCCACCTACACGGCGATGCTGGAGATCCGTGACCTGCTCGCCCGCCGCGGCCTGGCACGCCGGTGGTCTGAGTGACCACCCTGGCGCCTGACCGCTTGACGGTGGCCTGGCACGACGCCGAGTGCGGCTCCTACCGCGCTGACCTGCCGCTGTGGCGCGAGCTCGCCGACGGGGTGAGCGGACCGCTCCTCGACCTTGGCTGTGGCTCGGGCAGGGTGGCGCTCGACCTGGCCGCCCGCGGGCACGAGGTGACCGGGGTGGACTCCGAGCGGGCCCTGGTGGGCGCCCTGCGGGCGCGGGCCGCGGGCCTGGCAGTGAGAACCGAGATTGCCGACGCCCGCTCGCTGGCCCTCGGCCGCCGGTTCGGGCTGGTCATGGCCCCCATGCAGGTGGCGCAGCTGATGGGCGGCGTGGGCGGGCGCGCCCGCCTGCTCGACGCCGCGCACCGGCACCTCGAGCCGGGCGGGCGGCTGGCCGTCGCCCTCGCCGACCCGTTCGAGGAGCTGCCGCCCGAGGAGGCGCTGCTCCCCCTCTCCGACGTGCGTGAGGAGGAGGGCTGGGTGCTGTCGAGCCAGCCCATCGCCGTCCGCTCCGAGGAGCATGGGGTGGCCGTCGACCGGGTGCGTCAGGCCGTCTCTCCCGACGGCGAGCTGACCGAGGAGCTGGTGACGATCTTGCTCGACCACCTGACACCGCCCGAGCTCGAGGCCGAGGCCGCCGATCGCGGCTTCGAGGCCCTCCCTCCGCGCCGCGTCGAGGCGACGGCCGACCACGTCGGCAGCGCCGTGGTGGTGCTGAGGCGGAGATGATTCCGAGCCTGCGGTGCTCGCCCGACCAACGCTCGGGCTGCGCTCCTCGACTATGAGCACACTGCGCGTCGCAGCGCTCTATCCGGAACTGATGAACATCTATGCCGATCGCGGCAACATCGCCATCCTGAGGGCTCGCACCCAGTGGCGCGGCATCGGCTTCGAGCTCGCCCCGGTAAGCCTCGGCGATCGCCTCGACCCGGCCGCCCACGACCTCCTCTACATAGGGGGCGGCCAGGACCGCGACCAAGTGGCGGTCGCGCACGACCTGGCGGCCACCAAGCGCGACGCGTTGCACGCCGCCGCGGACCGCGGGGCGGTGGTGCTCGCGGTGTGCGGCGGCTACCAGCTGCTCGGGCACTCCTACCAGCTGGGCGAGGAGAGCCTCCCCGGCGTGGGCCTCGTGGATCTGCGCACGGTGCGTGAGGAGGGGCCACGCCTGATCGGCAACTGCGCGATCGAGACCGACCTCGGTGACGGGCCGCGGGTGATCGCCGGCTTCGAGAACCATGGCGGGCGAACGTACCTCGGGTCGGGTGAGCAGCCGCTGGGGCGCGTCTTGAGCGGTCACGGCAACAACGGCAAGGACCGCTTGGAGGGCGTGCGGCGCGGCAACGTCATCGGCACCTACCTTCACGGCCCGCTGCTGCCCAAGAACGCGTGGCTCGCCGACCGGCTGATCGAGCTCTCGCTGGGCGTGGAGCTCGAGCCGCTCGACGACCGCCTGGAGGAGGCCGCCCACGGGTCGGCGCGCCGCGCGGCCGGAGTCTAGGGTCGGAGTCGTGGCTGAGCGCGAACTCTACTCACCCTACCGACCGCTCGAGCCAAAGCCGCCCGAGCCGCGCGCCGTCTCGCCCAGGTCGTAGGCCTCCTCGAGCTCAGCCGCCTCGGCGCGCACCAGCACGAGCTGGGCGACGCGGTCGCCCTCGGCGATCTCGAAGGGCTCGCGGGGGTCGGTGTTCAGCAGCAGCACCCGCAGCTCTCCGCGGTAGCCGGCGTCGATCAGGCCCGGCGCGTTCACCAGCGCGATCCCGTGGCGCGCGGCCAGGCCAGAGCGTGGGAGCACCAGGCCTGCGAAGCCTGCGGGGATGGCTACGGCCAGGCCGGTCCCGACGCTGGCTCGCTCGCCAGGCGCCAGGGATGCCGCCTCGGCGGCGTGGAGGTCGAAGCCTGCGTCGCCGTCGTGGGCCCGCGCCGGCGGGCGCGCGTCCGGCGAGAGCCGCCGGAAGCGCAGCCTCACACTTCGTGGCCGCCGGCGCCGTTGCTCGAGAAGCGCTCGAAGCGCGGTACCGCCGCGGCGGGCACGCGAGCCTTCACGCGAACGCCCTCGGGCGTGTCCTCGCGCTCCACCTCGCCGGCCAGCTCGTGCAGCTCGGAGAGGCGTCCACCCTCGGCGTAGGGCAACAGCAGGTCAATGGGGCGCAGGGTGGCCAGGAAGCGGGCCTCCAGTGCTGCGCGCAGCTCCTCGAGCCCTTCCCCCATCTCGGCCGAGACCTGCACTGCATCGGGAAACCGGAAGCTCAAAGCCCGCCGCGCTTCGGCGTCGAGCCGGTCGACCTTGTTCAGCGCGAGCAGCCGCGGTCGCTCGGCGACGTCGATCTCCACCAGCACCTGCTCCACGGCGTCGAGCATCTCGACCAGCTCCTCCTCGGGCGCCGAGGCGTCGGCCACGTGAACGAGCAGGTCGGCCTCGAGCGCCTCCTCGAGCGTGGCGGCAAAAGCCTCCACGAGCTGATGAGGAAGCTTGCGGATGAAGCCGACGGTGTCGGTGAGC
>Ga0208612_1000500_pt1 | contig 17040 bp, 17 predicted proteins | sample AntDryMetagUQ889_FD_188089 | JGI IMG/M metagenome (GOLD analysis project Ga0208612, IMG submission 188089) | Polar desert microbial communities from Antarctic Dry Valleys - UQ889 (SPAdes) | ecosystem: Environmental > Terrestrial > Soil > Desert | place: Antarctic Dry Valleys | collected 2008-12-31 | reverse complement strand
ACATCAACCCTGGCCGCTGGCCGCAGAGGTAGACCCGCAAACGCGGGCGAGCGTCAGGAGCGCCAGGCGCGCGATTTGGCACCCTTCTACGGGTGTGGTGGTCATGGAGCTATGGGGGTTTGCGCCAGTTCGAGAGGCTGACTTGATTCATCGCCCAGAACCTGCGGACCGCCAAGACAAGCGCCTCAACGGCCAAGCCGATCGCCTAAATACTTCTCGCCGCAAATCAGTCGTGATTCGCCGGCGAGAACAGGGCAGGCCGAGGAGACATGAAGGGCCTATATTCGGAGGCGTTGGCACGACTGAAGCCGATCGTGTGCGAAGCGTTCGTAGGCGCGCGAAGCGTGGCTGTATCTGCGGCGGGGAGCGCTGAGGCATCACCGAGGCCTCACGAGGACGGGATCCGGCACCTACTCGCCGCCGTCCTTCGCCGAGACGACGCGGCGGGTGGCTACCCGGACCAGTGCTGCACACGCCACTTGTGCCTCGGCTCGTAGCAGTTCGCCGGGCCCACCTCGACCCCGAGTCGTCGGTCTCCTCGTCGAGGAGGAAGACCGAGGCGCCACGGGCGGCGAAGATCGCGCGGGCGACTCGACCACGGACTGCAGGAGCGCCCGTTGGAGCGCGTCCGAGTCGTGACCGGGATCCACGCCGCTCGCGCGGGCCATGCGCGAGCCAATGGGCGTGCGTCGCGGCACTCACACCACGCCCTCTGCTCCGATCACGAACGAAGGAACGCCAACACGGCCAGGACTCTCCGGTGATCGTCGGGCGCCGTCGGCAGCCGCAGCTTCATGAGGATGCTGCCGACGTGCTTCTCGACGGCCCGCTCGGTGACCACGAGACGCTCCGCGATGCCCTTGTTCGAGCGACCCTCCGCCATCAGCTCGAGCACCTCGCGCTCGCGTGGAGTCAGCTCGGAGAGCGGGTCGTCGCCGCGGCCTCCCACGAGCTGCGACACGACCGCCGGGTCGAGCGCCGAGCCACCCTGCCCGACGCGCCGCACCGCGGCGACGAAGTCGGCGACGTCTAAGACCCGATCCTTGAGCAGGTAGCCGACGCCCTCTGCGCTGCGGCCGAGAAGCTCCATCGCATACGTCGCCTCGATGTGCTGCGAGAGGACGAGCACGCCCACGTCGGGGTAGCGCTCGCGGATCTCCTGCGCCGCGCGGAAGCCCTCGTCGGTGTGCGTCGGCGGCATGCGGATGTCGACGATGGCGATGTCCGGCTTGAAGCTCCGAACCTTCAGGAGGAGCTCGTCAGCCGTCCCTGCCTGGCCCACGACCTGGAAGCCCGCATTCGTGAGGACCTGCGCCACGCCCTCCCGGAGCAGGACCGAGTCTTCTGCCAGGACGACCCGCATCGGCCGGGCCTCACTGTCGTGCAGACTCGTGGAGCGGGTCATTCGGGCAGGGTACGCACTTCCGCCGCCGCACCGAGAAGCGCCCGAAGGGCTGGGCCGGAGAGCTCGTGCTTCGGCAGGAAGCCCAGTGCTCCGCTCTCGGCGATCGGCCGCGTGAAACCGGAGAATTCCCGGTTCGAGGTCAGAATCACCCGCGGGGCGGACGCTCCGTCAGCGGCGAGGCGCGTTGCGACCTCGAAGCCGTCGACGTCGGGGAGGCCGATGTCGAGTAGGACGAGGTCCGGCCGCAACTCGCGCGCGAGCCGGAGCGCCTGAACGCCGTTCTCCGCCTCTGCCACGACCTCGAAGCCGTCCCTGGCGAGCAATGCTCGACACGTCGTGCGGAACGCCCGATGATCGTCGGCGATCAGAACCCTGGTCGTCACTCCGTCCTCGAGCGCCGGAGAGGCGAGCGAGGTCGATGGTCCAGCCGACGCACCACTCCCGCCGGACGAAGACGCGTCGATCATCGGATCGCCAGAAGTCCCGGCGCAGCTCGGTGCGCGTGGGTCGACGGGAAACGCTCTCGGGGATGCCGGCCATCAGTGCCTCCTTGACATGCGCTAGAAAACTCGCCCGTATGGTGGCGAGGGCCCGCGTGCTTCGCAATGAAGCAGGTCCCACTCTCTCGGTGGAGGTAGCTACACGGACGCCCTACGGGACGGGGATCTCCGCGCGGATCGTGGTACCGCCGCCGGGCGGGCTGGCGACGTCGAAGCGGCCGTCGAAGGCCTCGACCCGGTCGGCGAGCCCGCGCAGGCCGGAGCCGGCCGCCGGGTCGGCGCCGCCGGTGCCGTCGTCCCTGACGAAGATTTGCAGAGAGCCGTTCGAGTGGCCGACTCGAACATCGGCCGTTCGAGCGCCGGCGTACTTGGCGATGTTCGTGAGCGCCTCCGCCACGACGTAGTACGCCGCGAGCTCGATCTCGGCCGGCGGTCGCTCCTCGAGTGCGACGTTCAGGCTCACCGGGAGAGGAGCCCGAGCGGCCAGCGCCTCGAGCGCCGACTCGAGCCCGCGCTCCGTGAGGGCCGCCGGATGAATCCCGTGCGCGAGCTCGCGTAGCTCCCTCAGTGCCGTCTGCAGCTCCTGGTGGACGTCGTCGAGCATGCGGGCCGCATCGGCCGCGTCCTCGCCGATCCGTGCGCGCACGAGGCGCAACATCAGCGTTGCAGCGACGAACCGCTGTTGGGCGCCGTCATGGAGGTCGCGCTCGATGCGGCGCCGCGCCGCATCGGCCGCCTCGATGACCCGGGCGCGCGACGCGCGAAGCTCCTCCATCCGCGCCTGCTCGGTCTCTCGGCGGCGCAGCTCCTCCTCGGCCCGCCGTCGCTCGGTGATGTCGAAGATGGCGCCGTCGAGCCAGACGCGCCCGCTCGCGTCGTGGATTAGCTGGCCTCGGTCGAGCACCCAGGCGATGGCGCCGTCGGCGCGTACGATCCGATACTCGAGCGAGAAGGGAAGGTCCTGCTCGGTGGCCTCGCGCACCGCTTGCATGGCCGTCTCGTGATCGTCGGGGTGGACGATCGACGAGAACGGGCGGCAGTCGTCGCCGAGGAACTCACCGGGCGGATACCCGGAGATCCGCTCGATCTCGTCGCTGACGAGGTTCATCGTCCAGTCGGTGTCGCTCGTGCAGCGGTAGATGGCGCCCGGGACGTTCGCGATCAGCGCGCGCAGCCTCGCCTCGCTCGACCGCAGCTCCACCAACCGCAGGCCGGCTCGTGCTCGCGCCAGCACCTCGGAGGGCACGAACGGGCGCAGGAGGTAGTCGTCGGCTCCCGCCTCGAGCGCCTTGGCGCCGAGGTGGCGGCCCTCGGGCGGAACAGCAACGATGACGTGAAGATTCGACAGCTCCGATCGAGCGCGGATCGCCCGGCAGAACTCGCTGATCCCCTGAAGGTGACCGGCGCTCCAATCGGCGATCACGAGCTCGGCCGGGTCGGTGGCGAGGTCTGCCAGCGCCGCCTCGCCGTCAGCCTGTGCGCGAACTGCGAGCTCGGGCGGCAACACGGATCGTAGATCGCCGGTCGACGAGGGATCGCCCACGAGCAGAACGCGCCTGACCTGCGACATCCGATCCAGAGTAACGAGCCAGCACGCTCCGGGGTGCTACCACGACTGCTGGACGCCGGGGAGCCTCATTTCGCCCGGACACGGAAGTTGCGAGCCTCGGTGCACAAGGTTCAACGAACAACGACGAAAGGAATAGCCATGTCCCGCCTCACCCGTTTCGTCCTCGACCACAAACGCCTCGTGCTTGCTTTCTGGCTCGCTGTCACCGTCGCGGCCTTCGCGGCGATCGGACCGGCGGGGAAGGCGCTCTCGCAGGAGTTCAGTATCCCGGGTCGCGAGGGGTTCGAGACCAACAAGGAACTCGGGGAGATTTACGGCAACGGCGGCGACGTCTCACCGATCGTGCCCGTGGTGCAACTCCCGGACGGCAAGACCGTGGACTCGCCCGGCGTCAGCGAGCAGCTCGATGCGGCGCTTGGGCGTGTGGAGGCGGCGCTGCCGGAGTCGCGGACAGCGTCCTTCGCCTCGACGGGGGACAGGGCGTTCGTCTCCGAGGACGGCGGCACAACGTTCGCTCTCGTCTACATCCCGGCGAAGGGTGGAGTCGATCCCGGCCAGGAGGAAGCACGTCTTGCGCAGGCGGCCCTAGCGGGGGTCACTGTCGGCGGGTCGCCTGTCGAGGTCACCGGGCTCGACGCGCTGCGCGGCTCCGCAGGCGAGAGCGAGGTGGCCGTCACGGTCGTCATAGCGAGGCCATTATGCGCTAGACCCACCCATAGACTCGCCGGATCGCCGACGGCACACTGATTCTCGTAGCAGGTGCGCTGCTCGCTCTGGGCATCGGCGCCTCGCTGGTGGCCGGACGCCTGCGCGTGCCCGGCCTCGTGCTGTTCCTCGTGGTGGGCATGCTGCTGGGGTCCGACGTCCTGGGCCTGATCGACTTCGGCGGCGGCGCCCAGGACGTGGAGCTGGCCCAAACGGTGGGGGTCATCGCCCTGGCCTTCATCCTCTTCGAGGGCGGCCTGGCCGCCGGCTGGTCCGAGATCCGGCCGGTGTTGCGCACCAGCATCGCCCTGGCCGTGCTCGCGACGATCGCCCAAGCGGTGATCGTGGGCCTGGCGGCCGGCTGGGCGCTCGACCTCAGCACCACCGAGGGGCTGCTGCTGGGGTCGATCGTGGCCGCCACCGACAGCGCCGCCATCTTCTCCGTCCTGCGCGACTCGAGCCTGGAGAAGCGCCTGGCCCGCATCCTGGAGGGCGAGTCGGGCCTGAGCGACCCGGTCGCCGTCATTCTGGTGCTCGGCTTCATCCGCTTCGTCCAGGAGCCCGACTACACGCTTCTGGACATGCTGGGCCTCGCGGCGTCGGAGCTGGCCATAGGCGTCGTGGTGGGTCTCGCGGTGGGCCGGCTGAGCGTTCTGGCCTTCCAGAGCACCCGCCTGGGCGCTCCCGGGCTCTACCCCGTGGGCTCGATCGCATTCGCCGCGCTCGGCTTCGGGATCGCCGACGTGTTGCACGGATCGGGCTTCATGTCGGTCTACCTGGTCGGGCTGGCCCTGGGCAGCGCGCCCATCCCCGCAAAGCGCACCATCAACGAGTTCCACGACGGGCTGGCCTGGATCAGCCAGATCGCGATGTTCATGACGCTGGGCCTGCTGGTCAGGCCATCGGAGTTCGGAGACGTGATCGGCCAGAGCCTGCTCGTGACGGGGGTGCTCATGTTCGTGGCCCGGCCGCTGGCCGTCTATGTGTTCACGCTGGGCAGCGGTCTGAACATCCGCGAGTCGACGCTGGTGGGCTGGGCCGGCCTGCGCGGCGCCGTGCCGATCGTGCTGGCCACCTTCCCGGTGATCGAGGGCGTGGATGAGGGCGGCGTGTTCTTCAACATCGTCTTCTTCGTGGTGCTGGCCTCCACCCTGGTCCAGGGCGTGACGCTCGATCCGCTGGCCAAGGCGCTGGGCGTGACCGGCACCGAGCCGGCGGTCCCCCGCCCGCTGCACGAGGTGGGCACCATCCGCAGCCTGGGGGCCGAGGTCCTGGACTACCCCGTGGGCGAGGCCGACGCGATAGCGGGCGTGCGCGTGAACCAGCTCGAGCTTCCGCGCGAGGCCCTGGTGAGCGTGATCGTGCGCGACGACGAGGCGCTGCTGCCGAGGGGGTCGACCGAGGTGCAGGGTGGGGACCACCTGCACATCCTGGTCCGCGAGCCGGCGAGGGCGGGTGTGGAGCAGCTGTTCGAGCGGTGGCGGTCGGGGCCGATGGGCGAGCCGGAGCTGATGCCCCGCGCCGGCTCGGGGCGGTCCCCGATCTTCACCGTCAAGCCCTGGGCGGACGCCATGGGCGACCCGGGCCGACCGGAGAACGTAGACGGCTTCGCGGTGCTGCGGGTGCTGCGAACCCGCCGTGAGCAGGCCGGCGCGCTGGTGCTGCTCGACGACGGGCGCCTGGCCGTGACGGGCGCCGGCGTGGTGGCCCTCGGCGGTCCTCGCCAGCTGTTCCGGTACTGCCGGGACCGCATCCAGCGGGCCGAGGGCGCCGAAGCCAAGGCGTGGTGGCAGGAGGTGGCCGGCGTGGTGAGCCAGTCGGCGGTGCGGTGATGCTCTCGATGAGACCGATGCCATCGACGAAACCGGCATCCATGCCGATTTCGTAAACGGCTCTTCCCCACCGCAGAAACGGCTCTTTCCACCGGCGGGTCTGAGCTAGGCCTGCAGAAGCAGCGCCGACCATCCTCTGTCGCTCAACCGGCGTTTCTCGGTCATGGGCGCGAAGGCCGTCGCCACCTCGTCCGCCTCCTCCTCCAGCAGCCCAGAGGCGATCAGCGCGTGCGGACGGCGGGCGCCCATCAGCTCGGCTACCCGCAGCAGCAGCGGCCGCATCAGGTTGGCAAGCAACAGGCCCGCCTCGGGTGCCGCCTCCTCGCGCAGGTTCGCGCGGCCGACGTGCACGAGCTTCACGCCGTTGACCGTTGCGTTCGCCTCAGTGGCCTCGATCGCCAAACGGTCGGCGTCAAGGGCAGTGATCGGTTCGAAGCCCAGCTTGGCCGCCGCGATCGACAGCACCCCGGAGCCGCAGCCCAGATCCAGCACCGAGCCGCCGTTGTCGGCAACGTCCAGCAGCAGCTCGAGGCACAGGCGCGTGGTGGGGTGCGAGCCCGTACCAAACGCGCGGCCGGGATCCACCACCAGATCGAGCACGCCGGGGCGGGTGCTGGGCTGCTCCCATGGCGGCCGCACGTAGATGCGCTCGCCCACCAGCACGGGCCGGTGGAACTGTTTCCAGCGCTCCCCCCAGTCGTCGGCTACCTGGGTCCCGCTGACGACGACCCGCACGCCGGCCACCTCGGACTCGCCCTCCTCCAGCTCAGGCAGCTCGCCTGGCGCTCCGTAGACGCCGAACTCGGTCCAGCCGTCACCGTCCACCTGCTCGATTCCCGAGGGCGCAAGCTCCAGGAGCGCGCCCAGGACGAGCTCTGCCTCATCGACCGGGACGCGGATTGCCAGGCGGATCAACGGCCCGGAGCCGCGACCGTCACGCCCTCCGCCGCCAAGGCGGCGCCGAGGTCACCGTCGTAGACGTAGGCCGCGTCGATGTCCTCCCCCACGCTGAGCGCGGTGGCGGCGTGGATCGCGTCCAGCGCTCGCAGCGGAGTGGCGAAGGCCATCCCCGCACGCTCCTGGATCGCCCGAGTGCACTCGACCAGGTCGACGTTCGACAGCGCGGCGTCAGCCTGCTCGAGCAGACCGGGGTCGACGCGGCGCGCAGCGCACCGCAACTCGACCGCGACCAGCTCGCTGGAGAGCCATACCGGCGCCGTCCTAAGCGCCGCCGTCAATGCGGCGGTCTCGGGCTCCGGCTTGAACAGCTTGACCAGAGCAGAGGCGTCGAGGTACGAAGCCCTCAAGGGTCCTTGCCTTCGCCGCGCACCCAGCGCAGGGCGTCGGAGGCGGGACTGGGATCCTCCGGGTCGATGTCTCCCTCGGGCATGCGGTAGCTGAGGGGATCGGCCGCTGCCGGTCGCAGCTTGTACTTCTCTCGCAGCTCGTGGCGATACCGGACTACGGGGTCGTCGTGCTCCCCCACCACCCGCTCCGCCCCGCGCAGCGCGAGCGCGCGCACGTGAGCGGCCGCCGAGCGCGTCTCGGAGGGATCGAGCAGCGCTCGCGTCCGGGCGAGCGCCTCCTCGAGCACGGGGTCGCGGGCCACGCCCAGTCGTGGATGCTTGCTGGCCACCAAGCAGAGTGTAGCACTGTGGTGCTACACCGGGGTCCCGGCCGGCACCTCAGCGCAGCGCCCGGCGGACCTTGCTGAACAGCGACTCCGAGGTGGCTTCGCGGAGGTTCTCCTCGGTCACGCTGTCTCCCAGCTCGGCCAGCAGCTCACGCTGACGATCGGTGAGATTGCGCGGGATCACCACGTTGAGCACCACCTGCTGGTCGCCGCTGCGACCGCGACCGCGCCCCACGTCGGGCATCCCGCGCCCGCGCAGGGTCACCACCGTGCCCGGCTGGGTACCGGCCTCCACCTCGACCTTCTCCTCACCGTCGAGCGTGGCCACGGTCACCGTGGTGCCAAGCGCTGCGGCCGGGGCCGGCACGTCGACCACCGAGACCAGGTCGTTGCCGTCGCGCAGGAAGCGCTCGTCCTCGGTCACGGACACCGTCACGTACAGGTCGCCGGCCGGGCCGCCGCGATCGCCGGCGTGACCGTGTCCGGTCAGCCGCACGCGCTGGCCGTCGGCGATGCCCGCGGGCAGGTCCACCGCGAGGGTGCGCCGCGAGGCCTTCCGGCCGACGCCCGAGCACTCGCGGCAGGGCGTCTGGGCGACCTTGCCCTCGCCCCCGCAGACGTCGCAGGCCTGGGCGCGCACCAGCTGGCCGAAGGCGGTGTTGCTGACCGCGCGCAGCTGGCCCGCGCCGCCGCAGCGCTCGCAGGTCTCGATCGGCGTGCCCGGCTCGGCCCGGTTGCCGTGGCAGTGCTCGCAGGTGTCCACCCCGTCGTAGGCCACCTCGACCTCGGTCCCGCGCGCGGCCTCTTCCAGCGAGATCTCGACCTCGACGCCCACGTCGCCGCCCTGCATGGCCCGGGGGCCGCCGCCCCCGCCCCCGAAGGGGTCGCCGCCGAAGAAGGCGTCGAATATGTCGGCGAAGGAGCCGAAGCCTTGAGTTTGAGAGGCGTAGCCGCTGGAGGCGACCCCGTCCCAGCCATGGCGGTCATAGACGACCTTGCGCTCGGGATCGGACAGCACCTCATACGCCTCGGCCGCCTCCTTGAACTTGGCCTCGGCCTCGGGGTCGTGGCTGTTCACGTCGGGGTGGAGCTCTCGCGCGAGCACGCGGAAGGCCTTCTTGACCGTCCGCTCGTCGGCTTCACGCTGCACTCCCAGGATCTCGTAGGCGTCGCGTCTCATTCGTCGTACACCTCGGCCACGAAGCGCGACAGCTCGGCCGCAGCCTGACGGACGGCGATGATGGCCTTGGGGTAGTCCATGCTCACGGGCCCCAGCACGCTGACCGACCCCAGGTTGCGCCGGGCGACGCCGTAGTTGGCCACGACCATGCTCAGCGAACGCAGCTCGGGCGCGGGGTTCTCGCCGCCGATGCGCAGATAGACGTTTGACTCGGTCAGCGACGCCCGCAGGACCGAGAGCAGGGCCACCCGCCGCTCGAGCACCTCCATCAGGTCCGAGAGCTGGGGCAGCTCCTGGAAGCGCTGCTCGCTGAACAGCCGCGCGGCGCCCTCCACGAACAGGTTGTCCTGGGCCGTCTCCTCCAGCTCGGTGAAGGCGGGCGCCAGCGTGCGCAGGAAGGCCTTCTCGCGCAGGTCCAGCCCCGCCGCCACCAGCTTGGACTGCAGCATCCGGGCGCCCACGTCCATCCCGCCCAGTACCTCGTTGAGGTAGGACCCCGCCCAGGTCACCAGGCCCGGGTCCACTGGCTCGTCGTAGGAGACGACCCGCTTGGTCACACCCCCGGTGGAGGTGATCGCCACCACCATCGCCACCTGCGGCTGCAGGAGCAGCACCTCGACGCGGTGGATCGTGGCCATCCCGATCGACGGCGCCGACACGATCGCCAGCAGGTCAGTGACCTGCGACAGCTGTTCGGTGGTGGCCCGCATCGCCTCGTCGACCTCCCGGCGCATGGCGCTGAGCTCCACGGGTCGGCGCACGGCCGGCAGGTCGCCGTGCTCGAGCAGCTCGTCCACGTAGAAGCGGTAGCCCGAGTCGGTGGGCACGCGGCCGGCGGAGGTGTGTGGGTGCTCCAGCAGCCCGACTTCCTCGAGGCGGGCCAGCTCGGAGCGCACCGTGGAAGATCCCCACGGGACGTCCTGGCGCTCTGCGATCCACTTGGAGCCCACCGGGGCGTCCAGCTGCTGTTGCCCCTCCACCACCTTGCGGAGGAGGAAGCCCTGGCGATCGGAGATCTGCACGGTGTGCAGGTTAGGCGGAGCCCGACGGGAGGGCGGCGAAGCGGCCTCGCACCGCCGTGGCAGCCTAGTCGTCGAGCTTGTCGCCCTCCGGGACGTTGGCGCGCTCGGCCTCGATGTCCTGGTCTGGGTGGGGCTCGCTCGTCGAACGCGCGCCCGGCGGCACGTGGCGCGAGCTCGCCGGCACTACGCGACGTCGCGCAGCCCGCGGGCCTCGGCCAGCGAGGCCAGCTTGCGCAGCGCGTGCTCCTCGACCTGGCGGGTGCGCTCGCGCGTGAGGCCGAACATGCGGCCGACCTCGTCGAGGGTGCGCGGGTGCTCGCCGAACAGGCCGTGGCGCAGCTCGACCACGCGGCGCTCGCGGTAGGAGAGGTTCTCCAGGGCGTCGGCCAGGCGGCTGCGGGTCATGGAGTCGGCGGCCACGTCGAACGGCGACTCGGCGCGGTCGTCGGGGATCAGGTGGCCCAGCTCCGCGGCGTCGTCCTCGCCCCCGCCCACCGGCTTGTCGAGCGACACCGGCGCGCGCGAGGCGCGCATGAGGAACTCGGCCTCGTCGATGCCGATGTCCACGTTGGCCGCGGCGGCGATCTCCTCGATCGAGGGGTTGCCCTCCCCCACGCTCTGCAGGCGGCGCTGGGCGCCGTCGAGCTTCTGGAGGGTCTGGTTGATGTGGATCGGGATGCGGATCGTGCGCGACTTGTCGGCGATCGCGCGAGAGATGGCCTGGCGGATCCACCATGTGGCGTAGGTCGAGAACTTGAAGCCCTTGCGATAGTCGAACTTCTCCACGGCGCGCACCAGGCCGATCGAGCCCTCCTGGATCAGCTCCATGAAGTCGAGCCCCTGGTTGCGGTAGCGCTTGGCGATGGAGACCACCAGACGGAGGTTGGCGGACACCATGTGCTCCTTGGCGTCCAGGTCGCCGCGCTCGACGCGCTTGGCCAGCCGCACCTCCTCCGTGGCTGTGAGCAACGGGGTCTTGGCGATCCCGTCGAGGAACAGCTGGAGGGAGTCCAGCGTCGGATCGGGGGCGGTCTCGGTGGTAGCCACGCCGAAGAGTCTCCGGCCGCGCCCTAAAGGCTTCCTTAAGACCTGCTCAGGAGCACTTTTCGGGTCGCGTCCGGCTGTGAGTTTCCGGACGGGACACGACGTCCCGTCCGGCCGCGGGTTTCCGGACGGGACACGACGTCCCGTCCGGCCGCGAGGTCAGCCGCTGCCGTCGTCGCCGATCTCGAGCACCGCCAGGAACGCCTCCTGGGGCACCTCGATCCGGCCGACCTGCTTCATGCGCTTCTTGCCCTCCTTCTGCTTCTCGAGCAGCTTCCGCTTGCGCGTGATGTCGCCGCCATAGCACTTGGCGATCACGTCCTTGCGCATGGGCTTGACCGACTCGCGGGCGATGATGTGCGAGCCGATCGCCGCCTGGATCGCCACCTCGAACTGCTGGCGGGGGATCTGCTTCTGCAACCGCTCGGCGATCACCCGTCCCGCGCTGTAGGCCTTGTCCTTGTGCACGACCAGCGAGAGGGCGTCGACCTGATCGCCGGCCAGCAGGATGTCGAGCTTGACCAGCTCGGAGGGGCGCATCCCGATCACCTCGTAGTCGAGCGACGCGTAGCCCCTGGTGCGGGACTTGAGGTGGTCGAAGAAGTCGAGCACCACCTCGGCCAGCGGCAGGTCATAGCGCAGCTGGACGCGCATCTCGGACAGAAAGGACATGTCCACGTGCGTGCCACGCCGCTCCTGGCAAAGCTCCATGACCGCGCCCACCGCGGTCTTGGGGCACAGGATGGTGGCGCGGATGTAGGGCTCGCGGATCTCGGCGATCCGGTCGCGCTCGGGCATGTCCGAGGGTGAGTGGACCTCTGTCTCGGTGCCGTCGGTGAGCGTCACGTCGTATTCGACGGTCGGCGTGGTGGCCAGCAGGTCGACGTCGTACTCGCGCTCCAGGCGCTCGCGCACGATGTCCATGTGCAGCAGGCCGAGGAAGCCGCAGCGAAAGCCGAAGCCCAGGGCGTGGCTGGTCTCGGGCTCCCAGGTCAGGGCGGCGTCGTTCAGCGACAGCTTGTCGAGCGCGTCGCGCAGGTCCGAGAAGCGGTCGGTGTCCACCGGGAACAGCCCGCAGAAGACCATCGGCTTGACCTCCTGGTAGCCGGGCAGCGGCTCGGCGGCGGGGGCCTTGAGCGTGGTGATGGTGTCGCCCACGCGCAGCAGCGACACGTCCTTGATGCCCGTGATCACGTAGCCGACTTCGCCTGCCTCCAGCGCCGCGACGGGGGTCAGCGCCGGCCCGAAGAAGCCGATGTCGTCGATGTCGGCCTCGGTAGCGGCCTGCATCGCGAGGATCGCGTCGCCCTTGGCGAGCCGGCCGTCGACCACGCGCACGTAGGCCACGACGCCGCGGTACTGGTCGAACTCGGAGTCGAAGATCAGCGCCCGGGCGGGGGCCTCGGTGTCGCCGCTGGGCGGCTCGACGCGATTGACGACGGCCTCCAGCAGCTCGGGCACACCCTCTCCCGTCTTGGCCGACATGCGGATCATCTCCTCGGCCGGGTCGCCGATCAGCTCGGCGATCTCGCCGGCCACGCGCTCGGGCTCGGCGCCCGGGAGGTCGATCTTGTTCAGCGCGGGGATCAGCTCGAGGCCGGCGTCGACGGCGAGGTAGGTGTTGGCCACGGTCTGGGCCTCGACGCCCTGGGCGGCATCCACGACCAGCAGCGCGCCGTCGCAGGCGGCCAGCGAGCGCGACACCTCGTAGGTGAAGTCGACGTGGCCGGGGGTGTCGATCAGGTTCAGGCGGTAGGCCTCCCCGTCCAGGGCGGTGTAGTCCACGCGCACGGTCCGCGCCTTGATGGTGATCCCGCGCTCGCGCTCGAGGTCCATGGAGTCGAGCAGCTGGGGCCGCGAGTCGCGCGAGGTGACCGCCCCCGTGGCCTCGAGGATCCGATCGGCCAGCGTCGACTTGCCGTGGTCGATGTGGGCGATGATCGAGAAGTTGCGGATGTTCTGGGCGGGAGCGGCCAAGGCCCGGCAAGGTTAGGCGGGCTGCCCATACTCCACCTCCAATGGACCAGTTTCATTGGGAGCCGGGCAGCTATCTCGCGCTGATGCGCCGAGAGGTGCCTGACTACGGACGCCTGCAGGCGGAGGTCATACAAGCCACGAGGGGGGTCATGGCCCGCACGATCCTCGAGCTGGGCACCGGCACGGGCGAGACCACCAGGCGCCTCCTCGCCGAACACCCGGAGGCCCACCTTCACGGGGTCGATTCGAGTCCAGAGATGCTCACCGTCGCGCGCAGCGCGCTGGGGGACCACGACACTCGACTCGATCTCGCTCGCATCGAGGACCCGCTCCCAAGGGGCCCTTTCGACCTCGCCGTATCTGCGCTCACTGTCCACCACCTCGACTCAGCGGACAAGGCCGCGCTGTTCACGCGGATCGCAGGCCTGCTCGCTCCCGGCGGGCGGTTCGTCCTCGCCGATGTCGTGGTCCCCGATGACCCAGCCGACGTCGTGACCCCGATCGACCCCGACTACGACAAGCCCAGCTCGGCCCCTGACCAACTCGGGTGGCTCACGACGGCGGGCCTGACTGCGCGCGTCGCCTGGGAGCTCGGCGACCTCGCCGTCCTCGTCGGGGACCGGGCGACGGCGAACTGATCGGCGGACCAGCGGGTGGGTGCCGCGCACGTTGCGCCCCATCCCTGTCGGCGGAACGAGCGCAAGCGGGTGCAACAATCACAGACATGAGCGAGGCACCGCGCGATACGAGTGATGCGACGATGCAGGCGACGGTCACCTATACGGTGGTGATCAGCCCGGGAGAGGACGGCTGGTTCTTGGCCCAGGTTCCAGAGGTGCCGGAGGCGATCAGCCAGGGACGCTCCGTCGAGGAAGCAAGGAGCAACGTGTCGGAGGCGCTGTCGCTGGCGCTCGAATGGCGCGCCGAGGAGGGAGAGAAGCTCCTCGAGCCCGGGGCTGTGACCGTTAGCCAGGTCACAGTCGGCCAGCCCTGACGCGCCGATGAAGCGCATCGAGCTGGAACGCTGGATGCGCTCCCACGGCGCGGAGGCCGTCCCGGGACGGAGTCGCGGCGGCCACGACGCGTGGCGGCATGCCGACACGGGCGCGAAGTCATTCGTGCCACGCCACCGGGAGATCGGCATCGGCGTCGCGCGGGCGATCTGCCGCCAGCTCGGCATACCGCCGATCTCCAAGCGCTGACATGCGAGAGGCCGTTAGCGCCATGGCCAGTGCAGGGCTGTTGATAGAACCTGGATGTGGCGCGCACGGACCGTCGCGCGCCCTCGACCAAGATGTCCAGCCAAGTCGCGCAAGCTCCGGAAGACCACCGCCTCCAGCACCGTTTCCTGGAGCTCCTCGGCCTGTGCGCGCTGGCGCTCGGCCAGCCGCTGTTCTCGCTGATCGGCAGCGCGCCCGAGTTCTTCTCGGCGCGCAAGATACCCGGCACCGCGGCGGTGGCGTTCGCCCTGGCGATCATCCTCGGCCTGCCGCTGGCCGCCCTGGTGGCCGAGTCGATCGCGCAGCGGGCGCGTTCGCGGTGGGGCGACCGGCTCCACGACATCCTGCGCGGGGCGCTGCTCTCGGCAATCGCCCTGGGTCTGCTCAAGGCGCTGGAGAAGGAGGCCACCCGGGCCACCGGAGTCGTCGTCTCGGGCTGGCTGCTGATCGTCGTGGCCGTCGTGTGCGGGGTCGCGGTGCTGGCGCTGCTGCGCCGGTCGCCGGTCTCGCGCTCGTTCGTGCGCTTCCTGGCGGTCGCCGCCCCGTTCGCCCTGTTCACGTTCTTGACCTCCGTTCCGATGAGCTCGACGGCCGCGCCCGGGGCCCCGCCGGCCCGGCATCCCGCTCCGATCGTGATGGTGGTGATGGACGAGCTGCCGACGACCTCGCTGCTCGCCTCGGGTCACAGAATCGACGCCAGGCGCTTGCCGAACTTCGCCCGCCTGGCCCGCGAGGGCACCTTCTATCCGAACATGACGACCGTGGCCGACCAGACGACGGCCGCGCTGCCGTCGCTTCTCAGCGGGCGACGCGGACCCCGGGACATTCAGGCTCCGGAGACGGGCGCCTGGCCGCAGAACCTGTTCACGCTGCTTCGCCGCGGGTACCGGCTGGACGCCCGCGAGCCGATCACCCGGCTCTGTCCCCCGGACGCGTGCCCGGATGAGGCCCGCTCGACCACCCAGGCGATGGGATCGCTTGCCTCCGAGACGTCGCACCTGGCGTACCTCAGCGTCGCCCCCCCGGACCTGGCGCCCCGTTCGCCGCTGATCGGGGGCGCCGACGAGCGTGACCCGGGTCGCGACATCGCGGAGTTCCTGGCCAAGGTGCGCCCTGAGCCCCGCCCGACATTGGACTTCATCCATGTGATGACGCCCCACCGGCCGTGGGGCCGGTTGCCCTCCGGGCGCAGCTACCCGGTGGCCGGCGACGGCGGGGTGCCCGAGAGCGTCCGCGAGACGCTCCGGCTCCCCGAGGATCGCCGGGTCGCGCTGCGCCTGTGGCGAGCCCACCTGCTGCAGGTGGGCTACGCGGACAGGCTGCTCGGCCGCGTGATCGCGCACCTCAAGCACACCGGCCTGTACGACCGCGCACTGGTGGTGGTCGCCGCCGACCACGGGGTCAGCTTCCGGCCGGGCGAGCCGCTGCGCGACGTGACCCCGGCGAACGTGGGCGATGTCGGCGCGGTGCCGCTGTTCATCAAGCAGCCCGGTGGCCGAAACCGGGGCACCGACCTCGCGCCCGCCCAGGGCATCGACGTGCTACCGACGATCCTCGAGGGCATCGGGGCCAAGGCACCGCGGGATCTGGACGGCGTCTCGCTCCTGGGCGCGGTGCCACGCAAGCGCCCCGTGCGGGTGCTGTCGACCAAGTCCACCTACGTGACGACCAGCCTTCAGGAGATCCTGCGCCGACGGACGCGAGTGCTCGAAATCCAGCGGCGCGAGGTGATAGAGGCGCCCGAGTGGCGACAGCGCTGCCGGGCGGCGGGCAGCGGCTGCTAGTGCAGCGTTCCGTTATTCTCTTGTATATGTAAGGGAGTTCGGGTACGGTTGGTGGATGGGGCGAGCGGCCGCTGCGATCGAGCTGTCGGGGGAGGAGGAGCGTGAGCTTGAGGCGGTGGTGCGGACGCCGTCGGCGTCGCAGCAGCAGGCGCTGCGCGCGCGGATTGTGTTGCGTGCCGCGCAGGGGGCGACGAACACCCAGATCGCCGGCGAGGTCGGCGTGTCGCTGCCGACGGTCGGTTTGTGGCGTCGCAACTTCGCAGCGCGCGGGATCGACGGGCTGGCCGACGCGCCGCGCTCGGGGCGCCCGCGCGAGATCGATGACGACGAGGTTCGGCGCGTGCTGGCGATGACGCTTGAGACGCCGCCGGATGGCAGTACGCACTGGTCGGTGCGGCGGCTGGCCGCGGCGACCGGGATCTCGCCGACGACCGTGCATCGGATCTGGCGCGATCACAAGCTCAAGCCTCATCAGGTCCGCTCGTTCAAGTTCTCCAACGACCCGCAGTTGGCGGAGAAGATCATCGATGTCGTCGGCCTGTACATGGCGCCGCCGAAGGGCGCTCTGGTGCTCTGCGTGGATGAGAAGACCCAGATCCAGGCGCTCGATCGCACCCAGCCGACACTGCCGATCAAGCCCGGCAAGGCTGAGCGGATGACCCACGACTACAAGCGCAACGGCACCACATCGCTCTACGCGGCGCTGGAGATCGCGACCGGCGAGGTGACCGGTGCCTGCTACCCCAAGCACCGCCACCAAGAGTTCCTGACCTTCCTCAACCAGCTGATCCGGGCCTACCCGCGCCGGGCGCTGCATGTCGTGCTCGACAACTCCTCAACGCACTCAACGCCCGAGGTCAAGAAGTGGCTTGAGCGTCACAAGCGCGTGCACTTCCACTTCACCCCGACCTCGGCGTCATGGATGAACATGGTCGAGATCTGGTTCTCGATCCTCACCAAGCAGCAGGTCCGCCGCGGCGTCTACCACAACGTCCCCGAACTGATCGCCGCGATCGAGCACTTCATCGACGGCTACAACCAACGCGCCCAACCCTTCATCTGGACCAAGACCTCAGACGAGATCCTCGCCAAGGCCACCAAACAACAACCCACTTCGGGAACGCTGCACTAGGACGCCCGGCGGCGGGGCAGCAGCGCCCGCAGCTGA
>Ga0208612_1000499_pt1 | contig 17062 bp, 12 predicted proteins | sample AntDryMetagUQ889_FD_188089 | JGI IMG/M metagenome (GOLD analysis project Ga0208612, IMG submission 188089) | Polar desert microbial communities from Antarctic Dry Valleys - UQ889 (SPAdes) | ecosystem: Environmental > Terrestrial > Soil > Desert | place: Antarctic Dry Valleys | collected 2008-12-31 | reverse complement strand
GCCGCTCGAGATCCGGCGGTCGGCGAGCAGCGGCGCGAGCCCGGCCACCGCGCCGGTGCGGATGTCGATGACCAGCGGCGCGCCGACCATGCGCGCTAGTACCGGCATGCGATCTCCCGGGCGCGCGCGAGGTCGGCGTGGTCGTCGACCTCGACCCACTCGACCGCGCCGATCGAGGCGACGCCCACCTCGCCGCCGCGCTCGGCGTACTCGCGGAAGCCGTCCTCGTAGTACAGCGACGGGTCGCGCTGCCACGTCGCCTCGAGCGCCTCGGCCATCCGCGCGGCGGCTGCGGCCTCGATCACCGTGACCCCGATGTACTCGCCGTGCGCCGCCGTCGGATCCAACTGCTTGTCGATCCGCTCCAGCCGGCCGTCCGTCGTGAGCAGGACCTTCATCTCCTCCTCGCCGAGCGGCTTCTCGCGGTCGAGCGCGAGCAGCACCTCGGGGCCCCGAGCGGCGAGCATGCGCTCCTCGACGATGGCGGGGTGCACGAGGTCGCCGTTGACCAGCAGGACACCGTCGGCGAACGCCTCGCGCGCGCACCAGAGCGAGTACGCGTTATTCCAGATCTCCGCCCTGTCGTTGTAGACGAGCTCCACGCGCACGCCGTGGCGGCGCTCGAGCGCGGGCACGTGCTCGCGCACCGCGTCGGCCGCGAAGCCGGTGACCACTACGACGTCCTCGACCCCGACCCGCTTGAGGTTGGCGAGCGTGATATCGAGGATGGGCCGCTCGCCGTCGACTGTGAGCAGCGTCTTCGGGAGCGCGTCGGTCAAGGGCGACAGCCGCGATCCGGGCCCGGCCGCGAGCACCATCCCGATCATCGGAAGACCTCGACTGGCCCTCGCCCGGCGCGCTTGCTCATCCTCGTCCGCCGCGCGAACGGCGTGCCCGAGGCACAAACCGGACGTCGAAGCCGTTCTTCATCGGCTCGGCCGGCCGCCGCAACGAGAGGATGCGATCCAGAAACGGCTCGAGGCAAGCGTCGAGTACCCGGGTGCCGCCTGAGCCCTGCGCGGCCCGATATCGCGGCGGAACGAGTAGAAGTCGGCCGGTGCGAGCGCCAAGGGGTACCCGGACCTCGTCAGTTCCTGCCGGGTCTTCGCCCTGACGTACACGCCACGCTGCGCGGGCAACCCCTTGCGCTTTGCCAAGCGGACGGCCTCCTCCCTGCGACCCGTCACGTACGCTATCTGCGGGCGGCGGAAGTTGCTGGGCGCGACCAGAGGCTCGCACCGAGCCAGCGTCCGGCGGATCGCATCGTTGTCGAGGAGCGCTGTGAGGTCGGACCCGACCGCCTGGTTGGCCACCAGATCGGTGCGCAGCGCCGCTGCAGCCGCTAGTTGCGATGGCAGGAGCGCGGCCATGACGACGAGGGTGATAATGCCGATTGGGCGCCACACGTTCCTCGCTCTTGCCCGGGCGTGACGGCTGACCCACCCAAGCGCCACCACAGCCGCGAAGAGGGTGAGAACCACGCCCGCGGGCAACAGGTAGCGCGCGTGGAGCGGCAGCCCGAAGGTCGCCAAGCAGGCAAACGCGCCCACCGCCACGGCGACGATCGCGGCGAGCACCAGCGACTGCTTGCGTCGGAGCAGAAGGCCGGCCAGCAGACCAAGGCCGCCCAGGACGACGACCGGGGGCGTCAGGAGGAACCCGAGAGCTCGCCAGGTTCTCTCCGGGAAAACGGATAACCCGGTCGGCCGTTCCAACATGCCGGCGAGATCCTGGGTCCCGTGCAGCGACCAAAGGGGGTCTCCCGTCACCAGGAAGTCGCTGAGCGCCCAGAGCAGCGGCGCCGTGGCGGTCAGGGCACCGAGACCGACCCGCGCCCCCCAGCGGCGAGTCGGTAGGAGCCAGAGCCAATAGGCCAGCGAGAACAGCCAAGCCTCCGGTCGGATCAAGCCGGCGACGAGAAGCAGGGCCAGCACCGGCCATCCTCGCCGGGAGCGGCCGATCTCGAGGACGACGGCCCAGACGATGGGTGCCAGGGCCATCACGTCGACGTTGCCGCGGACGCCGAGGTTGAGGAACGGAGCCCGCGTGAGCAGGATCGCCGCCGCGAGCAGACCGACCGGCCACGCGAAGAGGCGCGCGCCCAACTTGACGAGCCCGAGCGCAACGACGGCGAAGGCGACCATCCCCGTCAGCTGCAACGCCGGATTGGCCGCAACCCCGAGGAGCGACAGCACGGCCGTGTAGAAGATCAGCAGCGGGTGCGGTGTCGGGGCGATGGGCACCTCGTAGTCGGGTACCTGCCCGTGCGCCAACTCGAGTCCCCAGATCAAGCTGTGCCACGAATCGTTCGCCGGAAAGCCGCCCCGGAAGACCAGGTAGAGCACAACGGCGATCAATGCCACCGCACCCACCTCCGCCGCTATGGCGATGCGCCTTCCCGAAAGCCGGTCGCGCGTCGCTTGCGCCACTCCGCGGGCCCTGCGCAGGACGAGAAGCCTCGGGCGCGTGGGGTAACTTGCGCGGATCGTCTTCCTCCTGACCTCGAGCGGGCCGTGCTGGTTGGTTTCTTCGCTGCGGACGAGAAGTGGGGCGGGACTTGAAAGGCAGGGTCCGCACGAAATCGCCAGGAGACACTCGCCCGCGGCGGCCACCTTCACCAGGGTCGCATCTCGCAGCCCTCGGGACGCCGAGGGTGGAATCATAATGGGCGCCTCCGGCGGAGGGCGACAACGTACCCGGCCGCCGGGGTCGGCGACCCTGCGCGCTCCCGGCTCGGCAGAGCTCGTGCGGTCCCGAGGGACGGCCGCGAAACGCTATGTTTTCGGGTCTCACCAAGCAACCTCGTGCAGACCTGTCGACATACCGATCCGGCGGCGTCCGGGTCGCTGACGCTGTCGCGCCCTCGCGCAACCGCGTCGTGCGTCCTGGACGTCGTGCGTGCGCCCGGCGCGCCGTCGGCTGCGGGCGCGAAAGCCCTGGTGCGCCTTCAGCCCGAGCGGTTGCCGCGACCAGGCCAGAGCCGATGAGCCTTGCCCGTCAGCCAGGCTGGATTCAACGTTCCCTGCGCTTTCGCGCGAAACGCGTGCTCCGTCGCGCCTGGCGAGCCACGACGGGCATCACACGCCGGCTGCTCGTGCGCTATGTCGCCGCACCTCCCCTCGGCCGCGCCGCGCAGGTTGATCGGCGCGTGATCATCCTGCTGTTCAGCGCGTGGGGCATGGGCGGGACGACGCGCACGACGCTGAACCTGGCGGGCTACCTCGCCGAGCACTACGAGGTCGAGATCGTCAGCGTCATCCGTCGTCGTGAGGCTCCCTTCTTCGGCGAGTTTCCCCCGGGCGTCAAGGTCACCGCACTCCACGACTACCGCCCGCAGGCCGTCCCGCGTGGTCTCGCGGGGGTGATAGCGAGGCTGCTGATCAGGCTCCCGAGCGTGCTCGTGCACCCGTGCGAGCGCCGGGCGTCCGAGTTCAACCTCAGAAGCGACGTCCGGCTCGCGCGCAAGCTGCGAAGGCAGTCGGGGTTCCTGCTCGGCACGCGCCCCGGGCTGAACCTGATCGCTGCCGAGCTCTCGCCTCCGGGCATGATCCTGGTCGGCGAGGAGCACATGCACCTGCGCCATCACCACCGGGCGCTGCGCAAGGCCATGAAGCGGCTCTACCCCCGGCTCGACGTCTTCACGGTTCTGACGGAGGGCGCAAAGCGCGACTACGACAAGCATTTGAACGGGGGCGTGCCGCTCGCGCGGATTCCCAACACCGTTCGCGACCTGGGCGGCCGAACGGCCGACCTCGACGCAAAGACCGTGTTCGCCGCGGGCAGGCTCGTCGGCCAGAAGGGATTCGACCTGCTCATTCCGGCGTTCGGCCGGGTCGCCGCCGCGCATCCCGACTGGCGACTGAAGATCTCCGGCCGCGGTCCGGCGCGGAAGCAGCTTCTCGCGTTGATCGAGGACCATGGCCTGGGCGAAGTCGTGACGCTCGCGCCACCGGCCACCGACATGGGCTCCGAGCTGGAGCGAGCTTCCGTGTTCGCCCTGAGCTCGCGCTTCGAGGGCTTCCCGCTCGTCCTGCTCGAGGCGATGAGCAAGGGAACGGCTGTCGTCAGCTTCGACTGTCCCACCGGTCCAGCGGATATCGTCGATGACCATCGAAACGGCATCCTCGTCCCGCCCGAGGACGTGGACGCCTTCGCCGCCGGCCTGGTCGAGATGGTCGAGGATGAGGAGCTGCGTCGCCGCTGCGGAGCCGCCGCGATCGACACCGCTCGCGCCTACCGGATGGACTCGATCGGACCGCTGTGGGGTAGGCTCTTCACTGAGCTGATCGAGGCGCGTGCATCGAGCGCGCCTCACGACCGAGCCGCTCTGCCGGGTGTCGCCGCCCTGGAATAGATCCTCCGCTCGGCACTCGCTCTTGGACAGACGTTCGAAGAACGGCTGTCGCAACTCGCGTCAGGTCGCCGGGTTCCCGATCAAGCGAAGACGCCGTTTCTCGGCGCCGCCCGACAAGCGCTGGCGGCCACGAACTTCTCACGATCGAGGTATATGCAGATGCGCGGTCCTTCGGTAGCAATCCTCGCCATGGTCGGCGCTCTGGGCGCCGTCGCGGGACCGGTGTCCTCGGCCGCCGCCGCCCCGACGCTCCGAGCCGAGTACGGCACGGTCAACCGCATCTCCGATGGCGACACGTTCGGCGTTCGGCTCTCCAGCGGCCGCCAGGAGCGCGTCCGGATGATCGGCATCCAGGCCACCGAGCTCGCCCACCGCGCGGGCGAGAGGAATCAGTGCGGAGCGGAGCCCGCGAAGCGCCGCCTGGCCCAGCTGATCGACAGGAAGCGCGTCCGCCTGACGTCGTTCTCCTCCCCGAGGCTGTCGGACGGCCGGATCTTTCGCTTCGCCGCGTTCCAGGACTCCAGCGGGGCCTGGCGCGACGCGGGGGCGATCCTCGCCGACGAGGGGCTCGTGCTGTGGGAGGCGCACCGTGACGAGTGGGCCCGCAACCGCGACTACAACCTGCGCACGTCGAGAGCCGCCGCTGGCCGTCGAGGCCCGCTCTGGAGGTCCGCGACCTGTGGCACCGGTCCCTCCCACGGCGTTCCGCTGAAGGTCTGGGCACAGTGGGAGGCCGACGGCGCCGACACCCGCAACCTCAACGGTGAGTACGTCAAGATCAAGAATCGTTCGACCACGACGCGGCTTCCGCTGGGTGGCTGGGCGATCCGCGACCGATCGCACTTCATGTGGCGATTCCCGAATTGCGCCTCGATCGCCCCGGGGGCGACCGTGACCATTCGCATCGGGAGCGGTACGAACGACTGCGGTGCGGGGCGCTTTCACTTCGGTCTGAGCAAGCCACTGCTTGGCAATCCCGACGAGCACGGCTACGGCAACGGCGTCTACCTGCTCGACCCGCACACCGACATCCGCGGTCATTTCACCTACCCGTGCGCTTACAGCTGCACCGACCCGCTCCAGGGCAAGTTGAGCCTCTTCGCGAAGTACGAGGGCACCGAGTACGTCGACGTGAAGAACATCAGCCAGGGCAACGTCAATCTCGAGGGCTACCTCGTCGAGAACCAGCCATACACCTATGAGATCCGCGGAAGCACGGTGCTGGTACCCGGCCAGGTCTTCCGCCTCTATACCGGCACGGGGACCGACCGCGGGCTCGTCCGCTACTGGCGGATAGAGGGGGCGGCCTTCGCCAACGCCGGGGAGACCGTGCGCGTCAGGACCTTCAACAACATCACGGTCGGCTGCACCGCTTGGGGTACGGCTCGCTGCTGAGGTCCTGACCTCGGGATCGCACCCTCTCGGTCTACGCCCCGAGGTTGCCAGCCTCGAGGGCATCGTCGAACGGGTCTGGGGGCGCCTGCCTGGATAGTCCGATGGTCACGCGCTCACGGTGCCCTGCGCTCATGCGGCGGAACTCCCGGTTGAACTCCTTCGTGCTGAGCAGCAGGCGGTAGATGATCAAGAGCTCGAAGGCAAGTAGCAGGACCGAGCTGAAGATGATGAGGCTGGCGACCTGGTCGAGCAGCGGGCCGATGATGAAAATGAACATCTGGTACTCGACGCCGCTGAACACGTGCGGTCGCACCCGCCGTGCGGCGAGCGAGTCGCGAAATCCGTGCCATAGCGAGAAACGCGTCCGGAAGTCGCGGTTCAAGTCCGGCCGCACGGCGCGCGCAGCCCTGACCGACCGCTCGTGCGCGACCAACGGGACCCGGTAGAACCGCGGCAGCGTCGGGGCCGGCGCCGGAAGGCGGCGGGCGCGGATCTCGTCGGCCACCACGTACTCGCTCCCGCGCCGGCGCGCGCGCCGTTCGCTTCGCGCCGCCCGCAGTTGCCGGTCCATCTCGCGGCGGAGCTTCGACATCTGGAGCGCGTCCATGTAGCGGAGCATGTCGAGAAAGACGACCAGCAGCGCGAGCCAGATGTAGGCCGGATCGTTGGTGCGCTCGAACTGCCCGTAGCCGAGCGCGACCGCGCAGACGAACACCCGGTAGCGGTCGAAGCTGTAGTCGAACCACACGCCGAACACCGATCCGGTGCCCTTCAGGCGGGCCACCTTCCCATCCATGCAGTCGAGGATGAAGCTGAGGTGGTAGAGGAGCGCCCCGCCGGCGAGCGCGAGATAGCTCGACTGCGCGAAGCACACCGCGGCCAGGCAGCCAACCACGAAGGACGCGACGGAGATCTGGTTGGGCGTGACGTTCGTCCAGTTCGCGACCGGAAGCATGAGCCGCGCGGTGATCGGATCGACGAGGAACACCGTCCACCACGCGTCGCGACGCTTGTACGTGGCCCGGATGTCGTCGAGCGTGTAGCGGGTGCGGCCGGGCCTTCCGTGGGCGTCTGGTTGGGTGGGCGTCACCGAGGGGCTCCTCTGCTCAAGCGCCGGCTCCTCCGGTATCGCAGGCGCTCACCGAGCGTGGCGGACGGGTTCGTGCTCCATGGTAAAGCGCCGCCGCGGCTCGGGGCGGTCGTGGGCGGACGTTTTCGCCCGGACAGCGTGAGTTAGACTGCACCGCCGGCTGACGGCGACAGGAACTGTGATGGCGCAGAACGAGCAGACGAGCACGACCGAAGAGCAGGAGGTGCACGTCCGTGTGCGCGACGACGTGCGCGAGGGCATCTACGCGAACCTCGCACTCGTCAGCCACTCCGCGCACGAGTTCACGATCGACTTCTGCCAAGTCCAGCCGAGCGAGCAGCGCTCGGCGGTCGAGGCGGACGTGGTCGCGCGCGTCCGCATCGCCCCCACCCTGGTCGACGCCGTCGTCCGCGCCTTGCGCAGCAACGTGGAAGACCATGAGACGACTTTCGGCACCATCAAAGATGTCCAGTAGCCGTCGCAAGGGTGCTCGGTAGCCGTCACCGTTCGCGCGATGCTCCTGGCGCCGTTCGTCGCCTCCTCCTGAGCGTCTCCGAGCCTCGAGGACGCCAGGGATACCGCCATGGCTCGTGAGCGAGCACAAGCGGTTCCCGCACCGGCGGTTCGCGCGCTCGGCGTCCTCGACGGATCGCGGTTGTGGCTTCGCGGTACGGCCGCTGCTCCGTCCGGGATCGCGAGCGAAGCAGCTCGGCAACTCGTGATCCGGGCTCGTGACTCCGGAACAGACTTCCACCTGCCCCTTCCTCCGGGGAGGGCCGAGCCGACGGACTTCGACATCGTGCTCGACCCCACCGCCGACGAGCTTGCGCTGGAGCCCGGCGCGTGGGACGTGTACGTGGCGTTCGCCTCCAGCGCCTCCGTCGTCGAGCGGCGGGTCAGCGCCATCCTCGGGACAGCCGACCTCCGACCCGCGGTGGTGAACAACGAGAACGAGCTGATCCGGGTCGTCCCGTACCTGACTGGCAAGGGCAAGCTCAGCATCGCCGTGCGGGCGCTGTCGCCGCACGCCGAGGTGGCGCGCGTCTGGGTCGATGGAGGCGACGTGAGCATCGAAGGCATTGGCCCGCCGCCGGAGACGCCGGCCGACGCCCTCGCCCACGCGCAGCTCGTCGCCCGGGCGCGGCGAAGCGACTTGGAGGTCGCGGGTCCGGCCGAGCTGGCCCGAGGCGCCTTCAGCGCGCGGCTGTCCCTCGAGAGCCTCGTCGTGGCGGCGCCGGCCGCGGAGGTCTGGGACCTGTATCTCGATATCGACGGCGAGCGGCGGCGGCTCGGCACCTACCTGGACGACGTGGCGGACAAGAAACGGGCGATTCAGTACCCGGCACGGCGCGTCCGCTTCGCCGGGGGCCGCCGCGAGCTGCGGCCTTACTACACCGCCGACAACAGCCTGTCCGTGCGGTCGAAGGCGGTCCGGGCCCGATCCGTGGCCACGCCGCCTTCGCCCGAGCCTGAGGCTCGAACCCCGAGCCGCCTCGACGCCGTGTCGAACTCAGCTCGCAGTGCGCTGCGCGGTCTCGTTGTCGCAGTACTGCGCGTCCTGCTCAAGCGGGAGCGACACAGACGTGACCCGGACGCCGTGCCGAGGATCTACATCTTCGTCCTCCACGCGTTCGGCATGGGGGGTACCGTGCGCACGGTCCTCAACCTCGCCGAGTACCTCGGTCAACGCTACGAGGTCGAGGTGGTCAGCCTGCTCCGCGAGCGGGAGCATGCGTTTTTCCCCCTTCCCGGCGGAGTGACGGTCACCGGGCTCGACGACCGCACGCAGCCGGGTGGGCAGCCTGGCCTGCGCGCAAAGGTCCGCGGCTGGCTGCAGGGGCGGCCGAGCCTGCTCGTGCCGAAGGATGAGTCCAGCTTCGGACGCTGCTCGCTTTGGACCGACGTTCGGCTGGTCCGAAAGCTCCGCTCGCTTTCCCCGGGAACGATGATCACAACCCGGCCGTCGCTCAACCTGATCGCCGCCGAGCTGGCTCCCCCTCGAGTCGTTACCGTCGGTCAGGAGCATATGCACTTTGCCGTACACCGCGAGTCCGTCAAGCGGGCGATGCGCCGCGACTACCGCCGCCTCGATGCTCTTGCCGTGCTCACCGAGGGCGATCTCAAGGAGTACGCGGAGGTTCTCGCAGGTAGCGACACGCGGATCGTGCAGATTCCGAACGCCCTTCCGCCGCTCTCCGGCGCTCCTTCCAGCCTGCGAAACCCGATCGTGGTGGCCGCCGGGCGCCTCACTCGTCAGAAGGGCTTCGACATGTTGATCCGCGCCTTCGAGGTCGTCGCGGTCAAGCACCCCGAGTGGAAGCTGCGGATCTACGGCGCCGGGCGTCAGGGTAGGAAGCTGCGCCGCATGATCATCATGCGCGGTCTCTACAACAACGTCCTTCTGATGGGACGTGCGGAACGGCTCGGCGACGAACTGTCGAAGGCGTCGATCTTCGCGCTCAGCTCGCGCTTCGAGGGCTTCGGCATGGTCATCATCGAGGCCATGAGCAAGGGTCTCCCCGCCGTTAGCTTCGACTGCCCGCGCGGTCCGTCCGACATCATCACCCACGAAGAGGACGGCCTGCTCGTGCCCGAAGAGGACGTCGACGGATTCGCGCGCGCGTTGTTGCGGCTGATCGAAAGCGAGGACGAGCGCGACCGCATGGGCGCCATGGCCCGTGAAACCGCGCGAGAGTACGCTGTCGAGGCCATCGGCCGCGACTGGGATCGGCTCTTTCGCGACCTCGGTGCGCTCGGGCCCCCGCCATGGGACCGCGCACCTTCGGCGGGCGACGGAGTCGGCTCCACGTCAATCGGGACCGGCTGAGGCGCTCGGGCGTTCGCGGAGGACGCGCGGTCGAAGGAGCGGCGCGCTGAGGTCCGGTGGGCTCTCAGGACGGGGTGGCCGACCGCTGCGAGGCCGCACTGTCGACGCTCGGCGCGTAACCCCATGCCGCGGATGCCTCGCGCAGGGGCTCGGGGATCTCGTCGGGCGGCGGGTCGGGGGGTCTGACCTCACCCATCTTGATCTTCTCGGCGAAGTCGCCGAGCCCGGCGCGGTAGCGGCCGTGCTCGAACTTCCCGTACTCGAGCATGGTCGGCTCCCACTCGATGTCGAGGAACCGGCAGAGTCGCCGCGTCGTCGTGAGCGGATCCGCGGTCAGGTCCTCGTAGCGCACGGTGAGACCGTCGTAGGTCTGGCGCGCCCCCTCCAGGGCCGAGCAGTAGCGCCTGATGAGCTCGATCTCCTTGTCGCCGTCCTTCCCGGCCATGTCCTGCCACGACCGTGCGATCGCCGCCGGATGGCGGAGCAGGAAGACGAAGCGGGCGTCCGGCCAGCACTCTCGGAGGCGGTTCGCCATGAAGACGTTGTTCGGCGTCTTGTCGACGATCAGCCGCTTGCCGCTGGTCGCGAGCTCGCGGTGGAGCACGCGGTCCCACAGCAGGTACTCGAGGGATCTGGCATCGAGGCCCATCTCGTTCATCGAGCGCTTCGACCACTTCCGGTCGAGGTGCACTGAGACGTAGCGCAGGTGAAGCTCGTGCGGAGCGTGGACTTGCGGATGGCTGTTCAGAAGCACGCGGAGCAGGGTCGAGCCCGAGCGAAGCGTGCAGAGGATGAAGGTCGGGGCGGCCACGAGCCGGTCGCCCGGACGCAGGCTGGCGCTGTCCCTCCTATCCCTGGCGGCGGGCTTCGCGCGCCGGTCTCGTCGGCGGAGCTCGTAGCCGGTCGTCCGGTCCAAGGCGGCGTTCACCGTCCGCTTCCAGTCCACGCTCTCACTGTAGCCCGGGCGGGGGCGGCGTCCGTCCGGGGTCCCACGCATACCGGCCTCTCGCATGGCCACGTGGGGCGGGGTCCGATCCTGCACTATGATGCCACGCTCCTCGACGTCTGGCTCTACGGAGGGCGATGGCGTACCTGGCCGCCGGGGCCGGAGCGCTCGGCACCGGCTTGCTCCTGCTCTCTCGCTCGCGCTCGACGCTGCTCGGGGGCCTTCTCCTGCTCGGGTTCGCCGAAGCGGCGCTGCTCTCGAGCCAGGGCGAAGCCGCGAGCCTGATCTCGCTCCTGATCTCGCCGATCGGGCTGCTCGCGCTGGCCGTTGCCCTCGGGGCGACCGCCGCGGTCGCCGCCATCCTCGTCCGCCACCCGGTTGCGGTGGCGCCTCTGGCCCTGGTGGCGGCGCCGCTTCGCCCGCCGCTCGTCTTCGAGGCCGACGGATTCCCCGTGGGGCTCGCCGCGGGCGGTCTCGGCAGGCTCCTGCCCTTGTATGCGCTGCTGGCGGCCGCGGTGCTCGCGCTCGCCTGGAGAGTCGCGCGCGGAGAGCCCGTGCGCGAGCTGCCGCGCGCCTTTGCCGTGCCCGCCGCCGCCTTTCTCGCACTCGTCGTCACCTCGCTGCTGTGGTCCGCCGATCCGGCGGCCGGCGGAGATCAGCTCATCTTCTTCTGGCTCCCGTTCGCCGCGCTCGTCGCCGTGATCGCTCGCCAGCCGATCGACCACCCACGCCTGCGCCCGCTCCTGGCCGCTGCGGTGGTGGTACCCGGCGCGATCTTCGCGGCCGTGGGCATCTGGCAGGCCGCGAGCGGGCAGGTGTTCTTCTCCTCCTCGCGGCTCGAGGCCGGCAACGCCTACGGCTCGCTGTTCCGGGTCACCTCGCTGTTCGACGACCCGAGCCACTACGGCCGTCATCTCGTCCTGGCGATCGCGATCGTGCTCGTGGTGCTCTGGCTCGGCCGCGTGCGTCTGGCGCCGGCGGTGGCACTGCTCGCGCTGCTCGGGACGGGTCTCTACTTCTCCTACTCTCAGTCGAGCATGATCGCGCTCGTCGTGGTCGCGGTGGCGCTGGCCCTCGTGGCCGGAGAACGCCGCAGCCGGCGCCTCGTTGCGAGCCTGACCGCGGTCGTCGCGGTGGCCGGCCTGGGATTGTTCGCGTACCAGCTCGGCCAGAACGACGAGCGCTCGGTGACCAGCGGGCGCTCGCCGCTCGTCGCGTCGACGCTCGCAGTGTTCGCCGAGCACCCGGTGGTCGGCGTTGGCGTGGCCAGCCAGCCCGCGGCGAGCCGGGAGCTCGCGAGCAGACGGCGCGCGGAGCGCCGCTACGCCTCCCACACCACGCCGCTGACCGTCGCGGCCGAGCTGGGCGCACTCGGGCTCGCGGCCTACCTCGCGCTGCTCGTCGGCGCCGCACGCACGCTCACCGGTGTGCGGCGGCGCGACCCCGTCCTCGGGCTCGGGCTGGCGGCAGTGCTCCTGACGCTGTTCGTGCACTCGCTCTTCTACGAGGGCTTCTTCGACAACCCGATCACCTGGATCGCGCTCGGGATCGCGGCGGCCTCGGGGGCCGCGGCGGCGTCGTCGCCCGCGGCGGTCGAGGCGCCCCCCGAACCGACGATCGCGCGGAGCTGAGCGGTGGCGACCCGATTCCCTCGCGCGCTCGAGCGCGGCGAGGCGCTCATGCTGCTGGGCGTCCTCGGGGTGCTCGTGGCGATCAACGTGCCCGAGCTGGGCTCCGACCCGTGGCCCTTCCGCGTCCCCCCCGCCGAAGCGCGCGGCGTACTCGCGCCGCTCGTGCGCGCGGCCGGCGGCGAGTGGGACCCGGCCCTCCTGCGCGCCGCGGCCACCCTGGCCGTCGCGATAACCGCGCTCGCCGCCGCAGCCGTGCTCATTCGCGGGCGACTGGGGCACTCGGCCGCCGCAGCGGTGGCAGCCGTGGTCGTCGCCCTGCTCGTACTCCCCGGCGTCCTGCTCCAGGTCGGGCTGCGCGAGGGAACGGCGCCGTGGTTCCACGTCAACGACTCGACCCAGCAGATCGACATCGCCGGCGAGCTCGTGCGCGACGGCGAGACGCCCTACGGCTACGACTACCGCTTCACCGGACTGGAGCGCTTCTACGCGCTCGACGGCTCGGTGTCGCCGCAAACTCGCGACACCCAGGTCGCGCTGCGCCACTTCGCCTACTTCCCGGGGACGCCGCTGACCGCCGCGGCCTGGGGCGTGATGCCCGAGCCGTTCGACGACTACCGCGTCCTCGTCGCGCTCCTCACGCTCGCCGCCCTACCCGCGGCGCTGCTGTTCCGCGGCCCGCTCGGGGTACGGCTCGCGCTCGGAGCGGCGCTCGCCGCGAGCCCGCTGGCCGTCCGCGCCGCGTGGTTCGGCACCGCCGACGCGCCGGCGGTGCTCGCGTTGATCGTCGCCTTTGCGCTCGTCGTCCGCGGCCGGCTCACCGGCGCGGCGGCGGCCCTCGCCGTCGCGATCCTGCTCAAGCAGTTCGCCGTCGTGGCGGCGCCGTTCCTCGCGGTGGCGCTCTGGCGCCGCGCCTCGCCGCGCGCCCGGCGCGCCGCCGGGATCGCCTTTTCTGCCGTGCTCGCCGTCGGCTTCCTCCCGTTCGTGATCATCGACGCGGGCGCGCTGTTCGCCGACACGGTCGTCTACGGCGGCGCCACCTACCGCATCATCGGATACGGGCTGGCCGGCGTGTTGCTCGAAGCCGGCGTGCTCGAGGACCGCTTCGGCCCCTACCCCTTCACCCCGCTCGCGCTGTTTGTCTGGCTGCCGCTGACCGCCCTGCTCGTGCGCGCGCAGCTGCGCTCCGACGCGACCTGGACGGCGGCGGCGGGCTTCGCGGTATCGGTGCTCGTGCTCTTCTTCATCGGGCGGGTGTTCCAGACCTCGTATCTCATCTGGCCCGTGGCGGCGAGCCTGCTCGCCGGTCTGCTCTTCGTGTCCGAACGGCGAACCGGCGCAGGGAGCGCACCGCCGACCGGTGTGTCAGCGGGAGCGACGCACGCGGAGGTCCACGGTGCGCGTGGACATGCTTGAGTTGCCCGCCCGGTCGCGGACGCGCAGCGAGAGCTCGTAGACGCCGGCCGCGAGCGCCCGCCCGTCGAGGCGCGCGTCCCACCTGAGCGAGCTGCGGCCGGGCGGGCGGCGAGCGCTGCGCACGGCCGGCCGGCCGTCGACGAGCAGGATCGCCCGGCCGGCCTCGCTCGATCGGTAGCGCAGGGCGACCGCCGCCGGGCCGGACGAGGCGCGCTCGGCCCGCCGACGCGCGTCGCGCCCGCGCCGCGGAGCGGCGACCACACGCGGAACGACCGCGCCGAGTGCTGCGCGCGGCGCCTGCGTATCGAGGACGACGGCGCGCGGCACCACCACCTCGCGCTCCTCGTCGAGGAAGAGGCGCAGGCGGTAGGCCCCATCGGCCACCAGGCGGCCGGCATCGTCACGACCGTCCCACTCGAGACGCTGGCGACCCGCAGGCCGCTCTGCACCATCCGCGAGCATCCGCACGATCCGGGCGTCGGAGTCGATCATCTGCGCGTCGACGCGACTGGCGCGGCGAAGCCCGAACGAGAGCCCCGCGGTCGTGTCCTCGCAGCCACAGACGGGCGAGAAGACGCTCTCGACCCGTGGACGCTTGACCGGCGAGGGCTCGAGCTTGAGCGTCTGGGCGCGCAGGAAGGCAGCGCTCGCCGCCACGATCAGGACCAGGGTCACGATCAGAAGGGCGCGCTCGCGGCGACTGCCGTTCGCAGGCACGCGCAGCGGACCAGCGACCGGCTCCGCCGCTCCCTCGCCTCCGGCCTCCTCCGAAGGATGCCCGGGCGTGGACGGGGCGCTCACGGCGAGCAGACTCTAGTCCCACGTAGGCGCGTCGGCATCACCGCCTCGCGGGCACGGGACCGCTCGGCCGGAGTCGCTACTGCGCCTGGTCGGCGCCGGCGACCACGACCACACTGGCATCGCCCGCGAGCACCTGGCTCGAGGCGTCGATCGGCTCGGTCTGGCTCACCTCGATCTCGCGCGCGACCGCGAGCGCGTCGGCGCGGGCTCCGCCCGCGTAGAGGACGACCGACTCCGCCTTCTGCTCACTCGCGTTCGTGACGTTGCCGCGGCGGTAGCCCGTGGCTTCGAGCTCGTCGGCGACCTGCTTGCCCAACCCGTCCACGCCGGTGCCGTTGAGGACCGAGAAGGTGACCGAGGACGGCGCGCCGGGCGCGGCCGGCTGGCGCGGCGCGCCCGGGGTGTTGGCGCGCTGGGGCGGCGCGGACTCCTCGCGTCCGTCGAGCAGGCCGACGGCGAATGTGCCTGCGGCGATCACGATCAACGCACCCACCACTGCGAGCACCACGTAGCGCAGGCTCAGCGAGCGTTCGGGCGAACGTCCCGGCCCACCAGCGCCGCGGGCGGGAGCAGGGCGGCGGGGCACGGCGGCCGCCGACTTCCCGTTCGGCGCCGCGCGGGGGAACGAGGGGCGCGCGGGGCTCGGCCCCGCTCCCGCCACGCTGAGAGGGGCGGGGGGCCCCGTGGGCACGGCCGCGGGTGCAGAAGCGCCGGGCTGGGACGCCGGCGCCCCCGAGAGGGCGGTCGCAGTCGCTGGCCCGCCGGCCTCGACCGGCCGAGCCGAGCCCGCCGCCGTGGCCTGGCCGGCGACGACGCCGCCGGCCGCGGCCACCGGCGAGGCCTGTGCCTCTCGGTCGGGCGCCGTCGGCGAGCCCCGCGGATCGGCTGCGGCGCGCGCCGGCCCAGGGCGGTCCGGCGCCCGGCCCGCCCATTCCCGCAGCCGCCGCAGATCGCGGGCCTGGGAGAAGTAGAGCGCGCTCAGCACCGCGAGGCCCACCACCGCCGCGAACCCCGCGTAAGACCCGATCTGCTGGATCACCTCCACGACCGGGTACCTTAACCGGGCAGGAGGCCTTCACCCGCGGCGGCGGACGAGCCCGCGGACACGTCGGCGCCGCGACCGTCCACGACCGGCGGCCCCTCGCCCTCCGCGCGGGCGCCGGCGAGCTCCCCGCGCTCGCGCGCGAGCGTCGACACGGCCTCGGGGAGCGCCGCCGCGTCGCCTCCGTAGACCACGCTCTCGACCCGTGCGAACGCCTCCTCGACCCAGAGCCGGTCGAGCGGAGGGCGCTCGGCCGCGAGGATCTTGTCCGCCGCGGTCGGGAGCGGATTCTCGTCGACGTTGAAGAGCTCCTCGTGGAGCTTCTCGCCCGGCCGGCGGCCGACGATCTCGACGGCGATGTCGGCGTCGGGCTCGCGCCCCGAGAGCCGGATCATGTTGCGAGCGAGGTCGACGATCCTCACCGGCTCGCCCATCTCGAGCACGAAGACCTCGCCTCCGCGCCCCAGGTCGCCCGAGCGGATGATGAGCTGGACGGCCTCGGGGATGGTCATGAAGTAGCGGGTCATCTCCGCTTCGGTCACGGTCACAGGGCCGCCAGCCGCGATCTGGCGACGGAAGATCGGCACTACCGAGCCTGACGACCCGAGCACGTTGCCGAAGCGCACGGTGGCGAAGCGCGTACCCGAGAAGCGGTGCTGGGCCGCCTCGACCGCCCACTCGGCGAGGGCCTTCGAGGCGCCCATCACCGTCTCGGGACTGACCGCCTTGTCGGTCGACACGAGCACGAAACGCTCGACGAGCGACTCTCCCGCAGCGGCGGCCACGATGCGCGTGGCCACGGCGTTGTTGCGAACCGCCTCGACGGGGTTCTCCTCCATCAGCCCCACGTGCTTGTAGGCGGCGGCGTGGAAGACCACCGCCGGCCGGTGCTCGGCGAAGACCTCGCGCATGCGCGTGGCGTCGCGGCAGTCGGCGAGCACCGATGTCGCGCGGTCGAAGTGGCGCTCCTCGGCGAGCTGGCGGCGGATCTCGAACAGGGCTCCCTCGGCGTTCTCGACGAGCACGAGCCGCTTGGGGCCGACGCGGGCGATCTGGCGGCACAGCTCGGCGCCGATCGAGCCGCCGGCGCCGGTGACGAGCACGACCCGATCGGCCAGGTAGGCGCCGACGCGCTCGATCTCGGCTCGCACCGGCTCGCGCCCGAGCACGTCCTCGACGCGCACGTCGCGGACCTGACGCATGAGGTCCATCCCGCCCGAGAGCAGCTCGAACACGGTCGGCAGCGTGCGCACCGGAATGGCCCGCGCTCGACAGGCGGTTACGACCTTCTGGCGCAGGACGCCGGGCGCGGACGGTATGGCGATGATCACCTCGTGCGGCTCGGCGTCGTCGAGGATGCGGGCGAGCTCGTCGGTCGTCCCCAGCACCTTGAGGCCGGCCACGCGCATCCTGCGCTTGCGCGGATCGTCGTCGACGAACCCGATCGGCTCGGTCCGCAGCTGGGGGTTGCGCCGCAGCTCGAAGGCGACCGACTGGCCTCCGCCGCCGGCGCCGACGATCAGGACCTCGCGGGCGTCCCGCCGCGCGAGCGTGAGGCGCGGG
>Ga0208612_1000498_pt1 | contig 17115 bp, 17 predicted proteins | sample AntDryMetagUQ889_FD_188089 | JGI IMG/M metagenome (GOLD analysis project Ga0208612, IMG submission 188089) | Polar desert microbial communities from Antarctic Dry Valleys - UQ889 (SPAdes) | ecosystem: Environmental > Terrestrial > Soil > Desert | place: Antarctic Dry Valleys | collected 2008-12-31 | reverse complement strand
TCGGAGATCAGGGGCCCGCCGCTATCGCCGAAGCAGGACGACGTGCGGCCGGGGCCCGAGCGTCTGCCAAGCGTGCAGATCTCCCCGCCGGGCCGGAAGAAGCGGTACGACTGCGAGCAGTTGCGGTCCTTGACGGAGAAAGTCTCGACGGCACGCAGAACAGGCGAGCCGCCGCCCGCGCCGTCCCGGTTCGTGGCTCCGTAGCCAGCGACTCGAAGCTCGTCACCGTCCCCGGTCGCTGCCCGGTCTTCGCTTGGCCTGGGGAGCAGCGCCGGCGCAGCGACCGTGGGCCTTGAGAGCCTGATCACGGCGATGTCCTTGCGAAAGCTGCGGCGGTACTGACGGGTGACGAAGAGGCGATCGACCCGAAGCTCCTGGCCGGAAGAGTCGTCCCTGAGATCGGGTCTGCCGGTCACGACCCGGATCTGGCTTGGCGACACAGGGCGCTCCTGGGAATCGACGAGACAGTGGGCGGCGGTCACGACCGCGTCGGCGGAGATCACGGTGCCGCCGCAGAACTGTCCGCCGCCCGCGGACGTGACGGCGACCACGTACGGCCACACCGCGGGGTCGGCCACGTTGCCGCCGATGACCCGCTCGGGCGCGGGGGGACCCGCCGACACGCCGCCGGCCATTGCCAGCCAGAACGAGATTCCCACGCCGGCCAGTGCCGCCTTCACATTTCCCCGCCTGATCACTACCGAAAATGTTGACACACTCGGTCAGGGAAGGGCCCTGGAGGTATACAGTCGCGTCGATGCCAGACCAGGCCGAGCGAAACGAAGCGACGATCCGAAAGCTCTACGCGGGGCTCGACGGGCACGACGGGGAGGCGATGGCTTCCTGTTACGCCCCTGACGCGACCTTCTCCGACCCGGTCTTCCCCGACCTGACCGGCGCCCAGGCCGGCGACATGTGGAGGATGCTCACCTCTCGCGCCACCGACCTCTCGGTGGAGCTGCCCGAGGCCAAGGCGGACGCCGAGGCGGGCGCAGCCCGCTGGATCGCGACCTACACGTTCGGCGCGACCGGTCGGCACGTCACCAACAGGGTGCGTTCCGACTTTCGCTTCGACGGAAGCGGCCTGATCTCAGAACAGCGCGACGACTTCCCTTTTTGGACCTGGTCGCGCCAGGCGCTCGGGCCTGCCGGCCTCGCCCTCGGCTGGACGCCGCTCCTTCGCTCGAAGGTGCGAGCAAATGCCGCCACGGAGCTGGCGCGCTTCCGCGCGGACAGCCAGCCCGAGCCCGGCTCGGGCTAGACAGAGCCGCCCGCGGTGGGCGGCGCTCCCGGGTCCTCGTCCCCCCCGTCGCCGAGGCCCTCGCGGGCCAGAAACTCCTCGATGTCCATCGGGCGGTCCTTGGCGCGCTCGACCACGGTCAAGAGGTCGCTCATGAGGGAGACCTCTTCGACTTGCTCCTTCAAGAACCACTGGAGGAACTGCTCGCCCTGGAAGTCGTTGGCGGCCCTTGCGATCGAGGTGAGCTCTGAGAACTGCTCGGTCACCTTGCGCTCCTGTGAAAGCGCGATCTTCACCGGCTCGACCAGGTCGGCAAACCTGGCCGCCGGCGCCGGAACCCCGGGGATGGTTGCCTCCTCTGAGATGTCGAGCAGGTACTGGATGATCATCAGCGCGTGGTTTCGCTCTTCGATCGCCTGGCGGTAGAAGAACGCGGCCATGCGGGGCATGGTCAGGTCGTCGTAGTAGATCGCCGCCGCCAAGTACGCCTGGGAGGCCGCGAACTCGTTCGGAACGTGGTCGTTGAGGGCTCGCGCGAACGTCTTATCGGGCATTTGCGAGACACTAACGACATGAACGGGCGCGAGGACAAAGCCTGGCTTCTGCGTAACCGGTTCAACCCGTTTCCGATCTCCGGGTTGCTCTCGCTCTCGGGCCGGGTCATCTCTTTCAGGCTCGACGCCGACGCCGCCGAGGCGACTCTGGGCTGGCTCGAGGAGGAGCTCGAAGCCAAGCGCCTCAAGGAGCGCATCGAGGAGGGGGAAGAGGTCGTCGCGTTCTCGCTGCCAGTTGACGAGTGCGCAGTGACCTGGCCGATCACGGGCGGGGCGATGATGGTGATCGAAGGCCCAACCCGCAAGTGGGTGGTCTCTCACGACCACCCCGTAGGGGGCGCGGTGCTTCAGACCTTCAACCTGATGTCGGGACGGGGCAAGGCGCGGGCGTGGAAGAAGGCTCTGGCCGCAGCCGAGGCCCCCCCGGCCGACCCCGAGGTTCCCTAGGCGATCAGCCCCAGCGAAAGCCGGTCTCGGACGGGACCGGGTCCATCGGGCTCGTTGGCAGCCCTTGCGGGACGGAGGGGTCGTTGTAGCCCGCGGGCGCGACGTCGTTCGGCGTGCCGGGGTGATAGAGCGACGCCAGATACTGGATCTGCCCCCGCCCGAGTCCGACCTCGCCCTGCCCGCCGCCGTAGATCTGGAGCCCCTGCTCCTCGCAGTAGGCGTAGATGTCCATCAGCTCTTCGAGCGAGCCGAAGCGCGACGGCTTAGAGTTGATCGCTCGTGCGGGCGCGAGTTCCTTGACGTCGGCGAGGGAATGAAGGGGCGCGTCATAGGTGAGGCGCTCCCAGTGGGGCTCTAAGACCTCGCGCGTCTCGTCGGTCAGATCCGGATCCTCCAGCCAGGCTTCCGGGAAGTTCTCGGCCACGGCTCTGTAGAGCTCGGGGTCGGTTTCGACCTCGACGACCGTGCCCTTGTAGTAGCCCTTGAGGTCCATAGTCTGGACAGTCGCGACCTCGGCGATCTCTGAGATCAGCTCGGGCGTCCAGTCGTTCTCGGGGTCGAGCTTGAACTCGAGGCCGGGGTAGCGCGCAAGGCGGTTGGTGATCGCCACCGTCGAAGAGGCGGTCTCGTCGCCAAACGTCGTCAGGCGGGTCGAACACACGAAGCGAAGCGGCGTGGGATCGCGGCCGACAGCCTCGTGCAGGGAGACGCCCGACTGGCGAAGCGCGAGGTCGAGCGCAGCGGACTCGAAGGCCCAGCGGCGGTATTGGCGAGACGGGTCTCGCTCGGGCGGCGAGCCCTCGAAGAGGTCGAGCTCGCCGAGGAGCGCGCACATCTCGCCGAGGGTTTTCGGGCCGGTCAGATCGAAGCGCGGTCCCAGGTCGCGGTTCGCGATGTGGTCGAGAACCTCGTAGACAACGTCCTCGCCCAGGCCTTCCTCGCCGCGTCCGCGAAGGTGGACGATGGTGGAGCCACGGGTGAACTCGGGCGAGTACTCGTGGTCGTTCGGCTCGAGCTCATAGCCCTCAACTTCGATGGGCAGGTCGCGAAGCTTCTCGAAGTCGCTCACGGGTCCGAGGCTATTCGGGCGCTGGAACCACGAGCACGGGGCGCTCGGAGAGGTGGAGCAGCTTGTGCGGGACGGACCCCAAGAGCGCGCCCTTGATCGGGTGCTCGCCGTAGGAGCCGACGACGATTGCGCGGGCGTCGTGCTTGTCGGCCTCGCGCTCTCCATCTCGCTCTCCCTACTCGGCTCGCGCCACGACCTAGCTCGAGAGCCATCCGGCTCGAGCACGGGGAGGTTTGGAGAAGTTTGGTAACTACCGGTGCTCGGGGTTCTCGAAGTCGAAGCGGCAGCCCGCGTCCCACTCCGAGCGCTGGTTTCCGTGCGCTGGGAAGCCGCCCGCATCCTTTAAGAGTCGCGCCAGGTGCATCAGGTTCCAGGTCGCAAACGTGGTGTTTCGGTTCGTGAAGTCATTCTCCGGCCCACCGGAGCCCTCGTCGAGGTACGACGGCCCCGGTCCAGCCTCGCCGATCCAGCCCGCGTCGGCCTGGGGCGGGATCGAGTAGCCGAGGTGCTGAAGCGAATACAGCACGTTCATGGCGCAGTGCTTGATCCCGTCCTCGTTCCCAGTCACGAGGCAGCCCCCGACGCGCCCGTAGTACGCGTACTGGCCCGAATCGTTGAGGACGGATGAGTGGCCGTAGAGGCGCTCGATGACATGCGTCGAGACCGACGACTTCTCGCCCAGCCAGATCGGCGTTCCGATCACCAGGATGTCCGCCGCCATCACGCGCTCGAGGATCTCGGGCCAGTCGTCGCGCTCCCAGCCGTGCTCGGTCATGTCGTCCCACACCCCGGTCGCGATCTCGTGGTCGATCGCGCGGACCGAATCGACCTTGACGCCGTTCTTGGCCATGATCCCGCTCGAGAGGTCCATGAGCCCCTGAGTGTTAGACGTCTCCGGAGAGCGCTTGAGCGTGCAGTTGATAAAGAAGGCCGTGAGGTCTGAGAAGTCTTTGTCCATGACGAGGGAGTTCATCACGGAGCGCCTCCGTTACGCGGCCCGGTCCGCCCTCAGAGCTCGAGCGCCTTGGCGACCAGCCGCCCGAAGGCCGCGATCGCGGTCGCCAGGTCCTCCTCGGAGGTGTCTTCCTCGCGCGCGTGGCTGAGGCCGTCTCGCGAAGGGCAGAACATCATCGCCGCCGGCAGGACGCGGGCGGCCTGGGCGGCGTCATGGAGGGCGCCGCTCGTGATCGCGAAGGTACTTCCCGTGGCCTCTTCCGTGGCTTTCTTCGCGGCGGCGACGAGGCCGGAGTCGAAGGCTGTCGGCTCGATCCGGAAGATCGGCTCCTCGGAGACCGAGCAGCCGTGCTCCTCAGCAGCACCCGCCGATGCCTTGCGCGCGCCGGCGAGCATTGCCTCGAGCGCACCCGGCTCGGGGTTTCGGAGATCGCAGGTCAGGTGCGCGACGCCCGCGACCGCGGTGGAGATCCCCGGCTCGAGCCGAAGCTCGCCCGCCGTGGCGACGCCGCCGTATTCGCTCGGCAGCTCGGATATCCCGATTGCGCACCTGGCGGCGGCAAGCGCCGCGTCGTGGCGCATCGCCATCGGAGTCGTCCCGGCATGGCCGGCCTGCCCGCGGAAGGAGAATCGCTGCCGCTCGATCCCCTGGCAGCCCTCGACCGCGGCCACGGTCACGCCCTTGGCCTCCATCACCGGCCCCTGCTCAATGTGCAGCTCGAGATATGCGCCCAGGCCCTCACGCCTGGCAGCGCACTCCGGGGCCCGCTCGATTTCCACGTTGCTCTCGGCGAGGACGTCACGCATGGTTCGCCCGTCCGCATCAACGAGCTCTGCCGCTGCCGCCGTGTCCAGCGTTCCCGCGAACGCCGACGAGCCGAACAGGCTCAAGCCAAAGCGCGAGCCCTCCTCGTCGGCCCAGTCGGCGAGGACCAGCGGACGCGAGGCGGGCTGTTCTGAGTAAGCCCGCAGGACGCCGACGGCAGTCATAACCCCCAGCGCCCCGTCGAGCCAGCCCCCGCCCGGCACGGAGTCGAGGTGAGAGCCGACGACAAGCGCATCCTCGCCGGCGCCGGCACCATCAAGGCGCGCCCAGGTGTTCCCGGCTTCGTCGGTTTCGTTCGTCAATCCGATCTCGCCCAGGAGCTCGCCCAGAAACGCACGCGCCTCGTGCCACGTCTCGGTCCAGGCAACGCGTTGCGCGCCAGCGTCGTCCGAGGTGCGCTCGGCCAACTCGCGCAGGTCCGCGATGACCCTGCTCGCGTCGATCTTGACCGCTTCGCTCAAGCTGCGGGTTCGCGGTGAAGCGCCTGCCCCAAGCAGTGCGCGCCGCCCCCGCCCAGGGTGAACATCTCGAGGTCCGGGGCGAGGAGCTCCAGTCCGTGCGCCTCCATCTGCTCGTTCAACGAGCGCGCTCTCGAGCCGGTGAGAACCCGGTCATCGCCCAGGGACATCGCGTTCACCCCGAGGGTGAATGCGTCCTCGGCTGGGACCGGCATGATGTCGAAGCCCTTGTCGGTGAGCCAGCGGACTAGGCCGCCAGAGACGATGTCCACGCAGACCGCCGCGAGCTTGGGGGCCACGATGGCCATCAGGACGTCGATGTGGACGAACATGCCGGGGATGGGCTCGACCCGGGCTTCCCACCCCTCGGCCTCGAACCATGCAGCGAGCTGCATTGCCGCCGGGCGCTCCGTGCGCTCCTCGCCGTTCCCGATGACTACGCAGCCGGGCTCGACGATCATCACGTCGCCGCCCTCGATTGCACCGGCCGTGGCCATCTGCCAGATGGGGATGCCAGCCTCCTGATAGAAGCGGATCACGGGTGCGTACTCGCCGCGGCGCCAGTACTGCTTTGGCGCCGTCACGAACGGGCCCCACGGCGTCATCACGCTCGAGTCGCGAGTGAAGACCTGGTAGGGCAGGGCGGGGTCGGGCTCGACGAAGTGGCAGGTGACCCCGGCCTGGGTGTATGCCCGTACGAGGTCTGCGTGCTGGCCGCTCGCGGCCTCGTGGTCGAAGGCGCGCCCGCTATCGAGCGTGGCCTTCGAGATCACGCTGGTCGGCCCCCAGCGGAAATTGTCGGGCGGGCACAAAAGGACGTCGCGAAGGACGCCAGTCTCCGAGTCTGCTCCGAACTCGGCCTCGCTCACTCGATCACCACGCGCACGGTCTTGAGCGTACGGTCGCTGGCGCCGCGGAGCTTGCCGCCGTGAGCGAGCGTGTCGGCGATGAAGTCGAGCGTCTCGCGCGTGAGCCTCTCGCCCGGCAAGACGTTCGGGATGCCGGGCGGATACGCAGCGAGCGCCTCGCAAGAGATGCGTCCCTCCGCGGCGTCGAACGGCACGGCCTCCTGCGGCCCGAGGAAGGCGTCTCGAATCGTCATCTCGAGCGGCCCCCAGGGCGGCGGCACCGCGAACGGCACGGCCGGCTCCCGTTCGGTGCTGCCGAGATCGGCTACGACGCGCTCGAGCGCCACCAGGAGGGGCTCGGCCAGGGAGGCGGCGCTCCCGCCCATGCCGAACGTGAACACCACCACCGTCTCAGTCGCGAGCTCGTAGTCGATGCCGAGGTCGAAAGCGAGGTCGGCGAAGTGGTGGCCCGTCACGCGGGTGCCCCTCACGTCGACCGTGAGGCGGAGGGGGTCCCACCCGGCGACGCCGAGGTTGCCGATGAGCGCCTCGTCGAGGACGTCGAGCCCGGGGATCTCGCGGATCCGCTCGCGGGTCTCGCGAAGCGTCGCGAGGGTCTCTGCGATCAGCTCGGAGCCGCGAACCGCCGCCATCCGGCGGGCCGCGTCAAGCGAGAGCGACAGCAGCGAGCTGGGGCTGGTCGACTCAAGGAGCGTCACGACTCGGTCGATGATCTGCTCGTCGAAGCGGCTGTCATTCCCAAGGTGAATCATCGCCGACTGGGTGAGGCTGCCGACGATCTTGTGGGTAGAGGAGATCACCAGGTCCGCTCCCACCCCCAGTGCCGCTTGCGGCAGCTCGTCCGAGAAGGTGAGGTGGGCGCCCCACGACTCGTCGACGATCAGGGGGACATCCCGCGCGTGGCAGACCTCGACGAGCGCGGCGACGTCCGCACACGCACCGAAGTAGGTCGGTGTGACGACGAGAGCCGCGACCGCGCCGGGAGCCGAGTCGAGGGCGGCCTCCAAGGCGGCCGGGGTGGGGCAATGCGCGACGCCCAGCTTGGGGTCGATCTCGGGCGCGATGAAGGTGGGGCGCAGGTCGCCGAGCACCGAGCCGTCGATCGCCGACGAGTGGACGTTTCGCTGCATGACGATGCTCTGACCCCAATGGCGGACCGCGAGGCAGGCCGCGTGGTTTCCCTGCGAAGCGCCGCCGACGAGGAACCAGGTTCGCGTGGCGCCCCATGCCTCGGCGGCAAGGCGCTGTGCCTGCTCGAACGGGTTGTCCTCGAACGGCCCCACGTCGATGCCCTCGATAAGTGCGGGCAGGTCCATGTCGAGCGCTTTTTGGCCGATCGCGTCGCGCAGGGCAGGGTCGGCGCCGAGGCCACCCTTGTGCCCGGGAACGGTCAGCCGTGCGGGGTCGCGCGATGCATGCTCGCGGAGCGCGTCGACGTAGGGAACCTGATCCTGGTCCATCCCCGGAACCTAGCGCGGGTGAGGCAGTCCAAAGGGGCAAAATCGCCTCCGAGTTCCCTCCCCTTGGGAGTGGCGCCCTCGCCTCACAGGGGTGGTTGCGAATACCCGCGCTATCCGCGGAAATCAGCAACCAGCAGGCGACCGCTTCCCGGGCGACACTCAGGTGGTTGCGGAAAGCCGCGCTATTCGCGGAAATCAGCAACCAGCAGTCGCGACGCGAGGGGGTTGGGGCTAGCGGGTGCGACGCAAAGCGCGCTTGACCTTGTCACCCTCGAGAGCGACAGGGTCCGCGATCGCAACCCAACGCAGACGGCGGGATCCGGTCGCCGCGAAGCCCCGGCGCCGAGCCGCGGTGGCACCTTCGGTGACGCCGACCCTTCTGATCCTGAAGTCCGGCTCGCCGAAAAGTGCCAAGGGGACTCGGCCGCTTTCTGCGGCTGTCAGAGACGGAAGGCGTCTACGCGTCTCATCCGCTCGGCGGAGCGCGCATGGCCGACGAGAGTGCCTTCGGCGTCGTGGATGACCGCTGCGAGCTCCACAACTACGAGGGCCTCTTTTGCATGGATTCCTCGGTGATCCCGTCGAGTCTCGGAGTCAACCCCTCGCTCACGATCTCAGCGGTGTGCGAGCGGGCTGCGGCAAAGCTCGTCCAGCGATCCGAGGAGCACGGCCTCCCCAAGAGCCCCAAGGACTTCAAGCACCGAACACCACCAGAGCACATCGGCCCGCGCATAGTTCCCTATTGCCCGGGTAGTATCAGCTCGTCGCCGATGGACGACGACCACCCTCCCAGTACCGGCTCTGAGCCGGTCGCACGATGACCGCGGTAGCGCTTGTAGCGCTGCTCGTCTTGGTCCTGATCAACGGCCTCTTCGTGGCCGCGGAGTTCGCGCTCGTGCGCTCGAGCCGCGGTCGTCTCGAGGCGCTCGCGAAGGACGGCAAGGCGGGCATCGATGAGGTTCTCGCGCAACTCGAGAAGCTCGACGAGGTGCTGGCGGCATGTCAGCTTGGCATCACGATGGCCTCGATCGGCATCGGCTTCCTCGGCGAGCCCGCACTCGCGAGCCTGATCGAGCCTGTCGTCGAGGGCCCGGTCGGCGAGGGCGTGGCGGTGGGCATCGCCTTCGCGCTCGCCTTCGCCATCTCGACGGCACTTCACATCACGGTCGGCGAGCAGGTCCCGAAGATGCTGGCCATCACTCGCCCGGAGCCGATGGCGCGCCGTCTCGTGCGCCCGGTCAACTGGTTTCGTGTCGCCACCGCGCCGCTCGTGTGGGCTCTCAACAAGTTTTCGAACGCGATGGTGCGTCTGTTCGGAGTCGACCCCGGCAGCCTCGAGGAAAGGCACACCTCCGAGGACGTCAAGGGAATCGTCCGGCACTCAGCGCGCGGCGGCACGCTGGACCCGGGCGAGGCGATCATGCTCGGCGGCGTCTTTCACCTCCACGAGCAGGAGGCTCGCGAGGTGATGACGCCGATTCCGGCCGTTGTGACCGTGAATTCGGACGAGCACGTCGAGGACGCGCTTCAGCGTTGCGTCTCGTCCGGGCACACGCGGCTGGTCGCGATCGAGAACAACAACCCCGACCGGGTGCGCGGTGTGGTCCACAACAACTCCCTCGCCCGCCTCTACATGAACGCGGGTCCAGACGCCGGGATCGAGAGCGCGATCCGCGACGTTCCGATCGTCCCCGAGACCAAACCGCTCGACGATCTCTTGGCCGAGCTTCAGCGCCAGCGAAGCTCGATCGCGGTGGTCGTCGATGAGTACGGGCGCACCGTCGGCATCGTCACCGTCGAGGACATCCTGGAGGAGGTTGTGGGCGAGATCGAGGACGAGACCGACGCCCGCTCCTCCACCGTCCGCCGTCTCGCCGACGGCGACTGGTACGTCCGCGGCCACGTTGCAATCGGCGATCTTGCCGACGCGGGGATCGAGCTTCCGGTCGACTCGGACGCCTACAACTCGATTGGCGGCTACGTCTTCTCCGAGCTTGGCCGCCTACCGAAGCGCGGCGACCGGATCAGGGCGAACGGCCACGAGATCCGGGTCGAGTCCGTTCGCGAGAACCGCATCGTGGCCGTCCGCATCCGCCCGCTCACGACCGAGCACCCGGCTCTGGTCCCGGACGAGACCGAAGAGACGCCTTAGCGTCCGGTGGTCGTCGTAGCGTCGCTCCTCGCGATGTGGAACGTGAGGCTCACCGACAGGCAACTCGAGGTTCTCACGGCGACGCTCGCCACTCAGGAGCGTCTTGGCCCGGCCTTAAGCGGCGCGCTCGAAGCGCTCGAGCTCGCCCGTTGGGACGAGCTGCCGGATGCTCGGCTCCCGTGGGCAGAGGTCGCCGACCAGGCGGGGCGCCAGGGTGTATCCGAGGCCGACGTGGTCTGGGACCTTTCGGGCAAGGGCCACGTCGAGGCCTGAGGCTTTAGTAAGTAAAGAAGCCTTCGCCCGACTTCTTGCCGAGCTTGCCCTCGTCCACCATCGAGGCCAAGATGCCGGGCGGGCCGTGGGAAGCGTTGCCCGATTCCTTCTCGAGGCTTTTGCCGATGGCGAGCGCCACGTCGAGACCGACGAAGTCGAGGAGCTTCAGCGGGCCCATCGGATGCCCGGCCCCGAGGCGCATGCAATCGTCGACCGCCTGCGGCGTAAGCCCGGTCTCCTCCATGAACCGCACGGCGTCGAAGAGAAACGGGAAGAGGAGGCGGTTGACTACGAAGCCGGTGGTGTCCGGCACATCGACGGCCACCTTGTCGAGCGCCGCGCACCATGCGCGAGCGCGCTCGGCGAGCCCGGGGTTGGCGACCTCGGGAATACAGAGCTCGATCAACTCCATCCGTGGAACCGGGTTGAAGACGTGGAGTCCGAACATCCGCCCGTCGGCGCCGGCCCGTGCGCCGAGGCCAGCGATCGACAGCGACGACGTCGTCGATGCGAGGTCAGCGCCGGGCGCCGCCTTGGCCAGCGAGGCGAGGAGTTCGCCCTTGGCCTCCGCATCCTCGGCGATGGCCTCGACGACAAGGTCACATCCCGAGAGCTTTCCCACGTCGGTCGTCACCTTGATCCGGCCGGGAACGGCGCCTTCGAGCTTCTTCGCCAGCGCCTCGGCGTCCTCTTCAGCTCGCCACGCCGACGTGTCCGAGCGGGCGAGGAGCCAGACCTCGCCGAGCGCAGACGCGCATGCCGCGAGGCCGCAGGCGATCGTGCCGCTGCCGGCGACCGCGGGCCGCTCGTAGCCGTTCTGAGTCACGGCTTCGCCGCATCCGTGGCAGGCGCGCCATCCTCACGCGCCAGGCGCGATGGCCACCATGTCTTGGGGCCGACGTCGAGAACGATCGCCGGGACCAGGATCGAGCGGACAAGGAAGGTGTCGAGAAGCACTCCGAAGGCGACTACGAAGCCGAGCTCGGTCAGGAAGATCAGGGGCAGGACGGCGAGCGTCGAAAACGTGCCGGCGAGGACGATCCCCGCGGAGGTGATGACGCCGCCGGTCACAGCTAGGCCGCGCAGGGTGCCCGCTCGCGTCCCGTGCTCGAGGGTCTCCTCTCGCACCCTTGCCATCAGGAAGATGTTGTAGTCGACCCCCAGCGCCACCAGGAAGATGAAGACGAAGAGGGGTAGAGACGGGTCGGCCCCGGGGAAATCGAAGATCAGGTCGAAGACGACGAAGCCCACCCCGAGAGCCGCGACGAACGAGACGATCACGGTGCCGATCAGGATCAGCGGCGCCACGACCGAGCGCAGGAGAGCGATCAGGATCAGGAACACGACCGCGAGTGCTATCGGCGGGATGAGCTTGGTGTCGCGCTCGGCCGCGACGCGGAGGTCGCGCTCGATCGCGGTAGAGCCGCCGACAATCGTGTCCTCGCCGCCCGCGTTCTTGACGGCGGCCCGGAGGGGCTCGATCACGTCGAACGCCTCGGTTGAGAACGGGTCTTCGACGAGCGTCGCCTGAAGCAGCACTCCCTGCTCTCCCTGGGCGGCCTCTCGGACCGACTCGACATCTTCCGACTCCTCCAGGGTGGCCACCACGGCTTCGACCTTCGACTCGTCCCGGACGATGACATCCGTCGGAGCCGTCGAGCCGGCGGGGAACGAAGCCTCGACCAGCTCCTGTCCCTTCACCGCGTCTACATCGCCGCGGAACTGGTTGCCCTGCGTGAGGCCGGTGTCGAACTTGACCCAGCCGGCGGACATCACCAAGAGGAGGAGGATCGTCGCGGCCCAGACGGTGCGCGGGCGCTTCGCGATCCGGTCGCCGATCCGGCTCCAGATCCCGTGCGTCTCATCGGCCGCCTCGTCGCCAACGTGCGGCACCAGGGGCCAGAAGGTCCAGCGGCCGGTCGCGACCAGTAGCGCCGGCAGGATCGTCAGCATCGAGAGCATCGCGATCGCGATTCCCACCGAGCCGATTGGCCCCAGCCCGGCCGTTCCCTGGACGTCTGCGAGCGTGAGGCAAAGGAGCGCGGCAACGACGGTCAGCCCGGACGCGACGATCGCCGGGCCTGCGCGCCGAAGGGCCACTGCCATCGCCTCATGCTTGTCTTCGTGCTGGCGAAGCTCTTCTCGGTATCGCGCCACCAGAAGCAGGGCGTAGTCGGTGCCCGCGCCGAACACCAGCACCGGCAGGATGCCCGCCGACTGTCCGTTCACGGTGACGCCGATCTCGGTCAGGCCGTAGCCGGCAGCGCGCGAGGCAACCTCGGCGAAGGCGACGGCGACGAGGGGGAAGAACCAGAAGATCGGGCTTCTGTAGACGACCAGGAGCAAGATGAAGACGAGACCGGCCGTGGCTAGAAGGAGAGTCGAATCGATGGACTCGAAGACGTCGATCGCGTCCGCCGAGAACCCGGCGCCGCCGGTGACCGCCGCCTCGAGGCCTTCGGGAACCTCCTCGATCGTCTCGCGTGCCATGTCGACCGGGTCGAGGATCGTGTCCGACTCGCCGTCCGAGGTCACCTGCGCGACCAGGAGCGCCCCGCTCCCGTCCGGTGAGATCGCCGCGGGCTCGTACTCGCTGGTCGCCAAGGTCCGCTCGGAGTTCAAGTCTGAGCGGATTCCGTCGATCGCCTTGCGGTCTTCGGCGGTCAGCCCGTCCTCGCGCCGAAAGACGACGACGAGGGGGGCGAGCTCGCCGTCCTGGAGCGCCTCGGCGGCCTTGAGCGCCTCGGTGGATTCCGCGTCGCCCGGCAGGAACGAGGACGACTCGTTCTCCTGCGCGTCGTCGAACTTCTCGAGAAGCCCGGCAGCGCCCGTCGCGAAGATCGCCGCGAGCCAAACCAAGAGCACGACCCACTTGGCCCGGCGCCCGGCGACGACTGTGAGGAAGCGAGACAAGACGGCGCGAGTCTAGAAACCTCGCACGGCTCGGAGCTCGTCCCCACCATTGCGGGTCGAAATCAGCAACCACCAGGTGGATATCGTCGGGCGCGAAACTTTCTCTTTTAGTTCAGGAGGCTCTCCCATGGCAAGTAACGGCAAGTTCTCAGGGCGCGAAGTCGTCATCGTCGAAGCGGTTCGCACCCCGGTTGGCCGCGGCCACGAGGAGAAGGGCATCTATAAGGACGTCCATCCCTCGACGCTCCTGGCCAAGACCTACTCCGAAGTGATCGATCGCGCGGGCATCGACGCCTCCGAGGTCGAGGACGTCGTCGCGGGCTGCGTTCAGCAGTTCGGCGAGCAGGGGATGAACATCGGCCGCAACGCCTGGCTCGAGGCCGGCCTTCCGATCGAGACCGCGGCGACCACCGTCGACCGCCAGTGCGGCTCCTCCCAGCAGGCCGTGAACTTCGCCGCGGCGCTGGTCGCCTCGGGCGTCCACGACGTCGTCATCGGCGGCGGGGTCGAGCACATGGGCCACATCTCGTTCCAGGACGGGATGCAGGTCATGTCCGAGCACGGCGCCGCCTACTCGCCCGAGCTCATGGAGCGCTACAACCTGATCCCGCAGGGCCTCTCGGCCGAGATGATCTCCGAGAAGTGGGAGATCCCCCGCTCGGAGCTCGACGAGATCGGCGCCCGCTCTCAGCAGCTTGCCGCTAAGGCGACTGAAGAGGGCCGCTTCGAGCGCGAGATCGTCCCGATCCAGGTGAACGGCGACACGCACTCGACCGACCAGGGAATCCGGCCCGACACGAACATCGAGGCGCTCTCTCAGCTCAAGACCGTCTTCAAGGAGGACGGCACCATCACCGCCGGCAACTCCTCGCAGATCTCAGACGGAGCCGCATCCATCCTCCTCATGAGTCGCGAGAAGGCCGACGAGCTGGGGTGCACCCCGCGCGCGCGGATCGTCGATCAGACGACCGTCGGCGTCGATCCGGTGATCATGCTCACGGGCCCGATCCCCGCCACACAGAAGCTCCTCGAGCGGAACGGGATGGCGATCGGGGACATCGACCTGATCGAGGTGAACGAAGCGTTCGCTTCCGTGGTCGCCGCTTGGCGCCGCGAGCTCGATCCCGACATGGACAAGGTGAATGTGAACGGCGGCGCGATTGCCCTGGGGCACCCGCTCGGCGGCTCGGGCGCTCGCCTCATCACCACCCTCCTCCACGAGATGGAGCGCTCCGACTCGAAGACCGGCCTCGTCACCATGTGCTGCGGCGGCGGTCTCGGGACCGGCACCCTGATCGAACGGGTGTAGCGAGGGCTCCGTGTCCAAGGTTCGAGCGAAGGGGAGCATTCCGGCCGTAGCTTTCCCGCTCGTAGCCGTCGCGCTCCTTTCCGGCTGCGGCGAAGATGACGAAGGGGGCGGATTCTCGCCCGTCGTCTCCGACCCGATCTCAAAGGTCGAGTTCCTGCGCCAGGCGGATGAGATCTGCCGCTCGACCGAGTCTCAGATCGAGGCTGCTGCCGACGACCTCCTGACCCAGGAGGGCGATCCGGCTCCGTCCGAGGTCAAGCAGGTCGCGGTCGACCTTGTCGTCCCGGCTCTCGAGGGCGAGGTCGCGGCGATCAGCGCGCTGGGCGCGCCCGATGGAGACGAGGCGAAGGTGCAGGCGATCCTGGACGCGACCGAAGCGGGCATAACCGAGATCGAGGCTGACCCGCAGGCGCTCCTCGACGGCGTGCCCGAGTCCCTGCGCGAGGCGGAGATGCTGGCTCGGGCCTACGGCTCGCAGGAGTGCGGGATCCGCTGATCACCTTCGGCCCGGCTCGTACGTAACGAGACAGTCCTTCTTCCCTACTCATAGGGCGTGGAGGATCCTGCGTTCGAGAACCTCCTGATCGTGGTTGCGGCGGGCTTTGCCGCCCCGTTCGCCCTGGGGCTCTCGCCCCGGCTGCGCCTCCCGGCGGTCGTACTCGAGATTACGCTGGGAATCCTGATCGGACCTGTCCTGGGCTGGGCTGACGTGGACGAGCCGGTGAGGGTGCTCTCGCTCATCGGCCTTGCCTTCCTGCTCTTCCTTGCAGGGCTAGAGATCGACATCGACGCGCTTCGGGGAAAGCTCCTGCGCTCAGCGTCAATCGGCTTTGCGGTTTCACTCTTCCTTGCCGTTGCCGCTGGGCTTTTGCTGAATGTCGCCGGGATCGCGGACGAGCCACTCCTGATCGCTGTGATCCTGGCGTCGACGTCGCTCGGGATCGTCGTGCCGGTGCTCGATGACGCCGGCGAGACCCAGACGAAGTTCGGCCAACTCGTGATTGCGGCTTCCTCCATCGCCGATTTCGCCTCGGTCCTGCTCTTGTCGCTCTTCTTTTCGGGCCAGGCGACCGGGACTGGAACGAAGCTTCTCCTGGTAGGAGTGTTCGTGCTCGCCCTGGCCGCTGTGGCGGCCACGATCTCGAGAGCGGAGATGCTTGGCCCGGTCTCCCGCACCCTGCGCGCGCTTCAGGACACGAGCGCCCAGATCCGCGTCCGCGGGGCCTTCGTGCTCCTGATCGGGATGGTCGCTCTGGCCGAGGCCCTGGGGCTCGAGCTGATCCTTGGCGCCTTCGCCGCCGGCGCGATCGTCAACCGCCTCGACAACGACGAGCAGGGGACCCACCCAGAGTTCAGGCATAAGCTCACAGCGGTCGGCTTCGGTGTCTTCATCCCGGTCTTCTTCGTTTCGAGCGGCGTTAGCTTCGACCTCGATGCGCTGGTGAAATCCCCGACGGCCGTGATGGCGATTCCGGCTTTTCTGGTGGCCCTCGTCGTCGCCCGCGGCGTGCCCGCGATCTTCTATCGCGGACAGCTCGGCTCTCGCCGAGCTGTCGCCGCGGGCCTCCTCCAGGCCACGTCGCTCACGTTCATCGTTGCCGCGACGGCCATCGGCCGAGACCTGGGACTGATCGACGCCTCGACGTCGGCGGCCTTCATCAGCGCCGGCCTCCTGTCAGTGGTTGCGTTCCCGCTTGCGGCCCTGGCCCTGATGCGAACGACCGAGGCCGCGCGCGCCTAGTCCGCCAGGCGGCCGCCCACGAACTGGACGAGACCCGACACCCGGCAGCGGACGTCCTCGAAATCCCGCTCATGGAGGGCCCCCGTGATCTCGTCGGATTCGAAGACGCGCATGCCGCTCAGGCGTTCGACGACCGGCTTCATCGGCCGGATCGTCACCGGGCGGCGGATCGAGGTCATGATCGCGATGCGGCCGCCCGGCGCCAGCACGCGCCGCATCTCGTCGATGGCATCGAACGGGTCGGCGAAGAGGTGCAGCGCCGCAAAGCAAGAGACGCAGTCAAAGCTCGAAGGCTCGAACGGAAGCTCGGTGGCGTCGGCGCGGATGAGCGCCAGGTTCTCGATGTCGGCCGCTCTAGTGTCCTCGGCGCCGCGGGCGAGCATCGTCTTGGAGGCGTCGATACCGGCGACCAGCCCGTCGTCGCCCGCCGCGCGAGCGAAGGCGCGGGAGAAGTTGCCGGGACCGCACGCCACGTCGAGCACCTTGTCGCCGCGGCTGAGTCCCAGGAAGAGGCGCGCGATCCTGACCTCCTCGGCCATGCCGGGGCCGGTCAGGCCCTTGGCGGCCCAGGCGAGCGCCGGCCGCCACCAGCGCTCGTAGACGACGGGCACTATCCGTGTCAACATCAGGTCCTGCGTCACGCCGGTCGAGTCGGGTGCGTCATCGCCCAAAAGGTCGAGGTAGCCGTGTTCCCAGGCCGACTCCTCCTTGGAGAGGGCGTTCGAGCGCGCGTCGAGCACCTTCCCAAGCCGCTCCCGAACGTCGCTCGCGGCGACGCTCATCGCGCGCCGCGCGGCTCGCCCGAGTGGGCCGACAGTTCGGTAAGCCTCTGGATCTGGCGCTCGCCCTC
>Ga0208612_1000497_pt1 | contig 17143 bp, 17 predicted proteins | sample AntDryMetagUQ889_FD_188089 | JGI IMG/M metagenome (GOLD analysis project Ga0208612, IMG submission 188089) | Polar desert microbial communities from Antarctic Dry Valleys - UQ889 (SPAdes) | ecosystem: Environmental > Terrestrial > Soil > Desert | place: Antarctic Dry Valleys | collected 2008-12-31 | reverse complement strand
GAGCCGCCGCCCTGCATCTGGTTCATGAGGAAGATCCAGAACCCGATGAAGAGGATGAACGGGATCGCGTAGGTGAGGATCGAGGCGATGCCGCCGCCCGTGATCGGATCGATGTTGGTCTCGATCTCCTCACGCTCGAGCGTGTTGATGAGCGTGTCCTCCTGCTCGGCGAGGTAGCCCGTCTCATATTCGGTCTCGTCGGTGAGCGTGTACTTGAGCTTGTTCTGCTTCTGCTCGAAGGTGACCGTCTCGATCGACTCGGGCTCGGTGTTGACCCGCTCGATGAACTCGTTAAAGGTGGGGATCTCCTCGGGCTCGCCGGGGCTGATCACGCGGCTGGCGAAGAACGCCAGGATCAGGACGATCAGGATCGGGAACGCCGCGCTGCGAAAGAAGCGCCTCACGTGAGGCTCCCAGCGCTCATGCCCGCAGAAGCGGGCGAAAAGGTGTCAGCCGTGCTTGAAATCCGCATGGGATAAGGGAATTCGTAGTCCCGCAACGCTTAGATCAGATTAGCAGTGAGATTTAAGCGTCACGACCGTCCAACGCAGCCACGTACGGAAGGTTGCGGTGGCGCTGCGCGTGGTCCAGCCCGTACCCGATCGCAAAGCGGTTCGGGATCTCGAATCCGACGTACTTGATCGGCAGATCGACCCGCCGGCGCTCGGGCTTCGTCAAGAGGGCGCAGACCTCGATCGAGCGCGGGCTGCGGGCCCGGAGGTTCTTCATCAGGTAGTGAAGCGTGAGGCCCGAGTCGATGATGTCCTCGACGATCAGGACCTCGCGATCCTCGATCGGCGCATCGAGGTCCTTCATGATCCGCACCACCCCGGAGGAGTCCGTCTCCGAGCCGTAGCTCGAGACCGCCATGAAGTCGATCTCGCACGGCACCGTGAGCTCTCGCATGAGGTCGGCGATGAAGAGGACCGCCCCTTTGAGCACCCCGACCATGAACAGGTCTCGCCCCTCGTAGTCGCGGCTGATCTGGGCGCCGAGCTCGGCGACGCGAGCGCGCAGGTCCTCCTCGGAGACCAGGGTCTCGCCAATCGGGGCGTCGTTCACCCGCGGGAAGGTATCTATGTGCGATCTAGAGAGGGCGCGCGGTGATGACCGCTGCGGCGGTCGTATCTGCGCCAAGGCGGAAGTCGTCCGACACGGCGACGCCTGCGACCCAGGCGACGCGATCGCCGCAGGTGACGATCGGGACGCGCGTGCGCTGCGAGCGCGGGACGCCGCGGTCGGCGAACAGGTCTCCGAGCGTCTTGGTGCCGTCCATGCCGAGCGGGCGGATGCGATCGCCCTCCCGCCAGGTGCGCACGCGGAGCGGCTCGCCGAGCGCCGCTGCGTCGAGAGTCGCGAGCTCCGGGCCCGCGGCCGCGACGGGAGCGGGATGAAGCTCGGCCCGTACCTCCCACTCGCCGACCTCGCAGCGGCCGGGAAGGGTGAGGAGCCCGGGCGCAGGAGTGGGCGCCGCGTCGAGGGGGTCGCTCGCATGGAAGGAAACGACGCCCGACTCGCAGATCGCGCTGATGCCACCGCCGAGCTGGATCTCGCCACCCTCTGACTCCGCGGCAACGCGTGCGATGTCAGCGGCGCGGGCCCGACCGAGCGCAACCTGGCGGCCGGCGGCGCGCTCGGCGAGCGAGCGCAGGGCAAGACGCTGAAGGGCGGGCTCCCAAACACGGAGCGCTCGAGCGTCCAGGCTGGTTTCGGCTGGGCCGGTGCCCGCGCGCTCGAGCGCCTCGAAGGCGACTCTTTCTAAGAGCGCGGCCTCTTCGCTCAACTCGGCGCGGGTTTCGGCGATGTTCCGCTCGGTCTCGGGGCTGAGCGCGTGGAGCGCGGGCAGAACCTCGGCGCGGATGCGATTCCGAGCAAAGGCGGGGTCGGCGTTCGTCGCATCGTCTGTCCACGGCAGCCCAGCTGCGCTGGCGAGGGCTCGCGTCTCTTCGCGCGAGAGGCCCAGAAGCGGGCGGATCACGCGCCCGGAGCGCGGGCTCATGCCCAAAAGAGCGCGGGAGCCGGGCGACTTCGCCAACCGGTAGACGACAGTTTCGGCGACGTCCGAGCGGGTGTGACCGGTGGCGATCCAGCTGACGCCAAAGCGGACCCGAAGGCGCTCGGCGGCCAGGTAGCGGGCGGCGCGAGCGGCGGCTTGAAGGTTCCCCGGGCCGAGCTGGTCGCGCCCGATCCGCTCGACGTGAAGATCGACGCGAAGCGCCGCGCAGAGGCGCCGTGCGACCTGCTCGTCGGCGTCGGCCTCGGGGCGAAGGCCGTAGTTGACATGAAGCGCGTGGAGCTTCTCGGGGCCGACGAGCCCAGCGAGTGCGGCGGCCGCGCACGTCGAATCGGCGCCGCCCGAGACCATGACCACCCCGTCCGAAGTCGAGTCGACAAGATCGGATGCATCGGCTGCCTTTCGCAGGATCTCGAGTGCACCTTCCTTAGTCACGAACGAATCGTACGCCGCCAGGAGGTCGAGTCCTGCTTTGCATGCGGCTTACTCCGTCGTTTGCGCCTTCACGTTGAAGAGGTCGATCGGCTGCGGGAAGCCCTTCAAGCCCACCTTGCCGATCGGCTCGAGGTCCAGGTATTCAGAGCTTCCGATCGCATCTGCCACCGAGCGAGTGATCAGGACCTCGCCGCCCAGTGCCCTTGCGACCACGCGGTGGGTGAGGTTCACGTCGGTCCCGAAGTAGTCGCCGTCGCGATAGACGGCGCGGCCGAGGTGGATGCCGACCCGCGGCTGTGGGCGCTCGCCGAAGAACGCAAGGAACCCGACCGACCACTCGGTGAGCATGACCGCGTCGGGCGAGACGATCATCACCTCGTCGCCGATCGTCTTGACGACAAGCGCGTCCATCGGCAGTGTCGCCTCGACCGTCTCGACGAACCGCTCGACCAGATCGAGAGCCTCCTCGTCACCCTCCTCCTCGGTGAAGCGGGTGAAGCCGGTCAGATCGACGAAGCAGAACGCCATGCTCACCCGGCCGAGCTGCTGGGTTCCGACGAACTCGGTCTCCATGTGGCCGACGACGTCCTGCTCGGTATAGAAGCGCAGGTAGCGGTTATGGATGTATTCCATAAGCGGCGCGGCCGCCGGGTAGAGGTCGCTCGCAAGATCTTCCATGTCCTCGGCCATCTGGAGCGCGTCCACCCCATCGGCGATCAGGGGCTCGTGGACGAAGAGGTGAAAGAGGCGCACCTCGGCCTCCGCGATCTTGCGGATCGACTGCGCGTAGACGCGCACGAGCTGAAGCAGGGCGACGAGCGGGAAGCCGGCGTCGAGGATCGAGGCCATCCGCTTCAGCGCGTCGATGTCTTGCTCGGTGAGCGTGCCCTCGATCGCGGTCGGGGTGCCGAGGAGGCCCATCACGCGCTCGATGAGTTCCGCTTCGAGCCCGGTCATCGCCGCCGCCTGGCTCCGGCTGAAGCTCCGCTCAGAGCGGGGGATCAGGTCCTCGACGTAGCCAAAGGCAAGGCGGCCGTCGCGCGAGGCCTGGCGCAGATCGTTGAGGGAGTGCCCTCGCTCCTGCATCCGCGCGACGACCCGCGCCTGCGCCGCGATCGCGCGCGTCCAGCGCCCGCGCTTGACTGGCAGCACCTTCGCGCTCGCCCACTGCTTCAGGGTGTCGGTGGGGACCCCCGATACCTCGGCAGCCTCCTCGATCGAGATCTCTTCGTCAGCCACGCACCGATCCTCGCAGGGAGGGGCTTTACATAAGGACGACGAGGCCAGTGGCCCCGTCGTCCGCAGGCTCTACGGCCCGCTAGGTCGGCCTACGGCGCCCTCTTTGGGGCGTCTTGCGAGCGCCGTCCCAGTCCCAGTCGCCGGGGGCTGGAGGCAGCGACCACTGCGGCCTCTTGCCTTTGTTGATGGGACCGACACTACGCCTGCCGGCCCCTCGTGTCAAGGAAACTTTCGTCCGCTGCGCGGAAGGACGATCAGGCCACCGCAAGATGCGGATGAAGCCGGTTCACCCACGTCCTGTAGGGCTCGACGAGGAGACGCATCGCAGGCAGATAAACGAGCGCCGTCCTCATGTCTCCCGAGCAGCAAACTCGGCCGCGCGCGATCGCGACGGGGAGGCTCTCCCGGCCCTGAAGATAGGCGTTCACCGTGGTCGAGTCCATCGTCAGCGTCAGTCCATCCGAGTCGGGCTCGTCCTCCCCGGCGAAGGCCCAGGCGAGGTGATGCGCTCCTTCCTCGGAGGCCCGGACGCGGATGCTGAGGTCGAGGTCGGTCACCTCGAGGCGGACCCGAAGACCCGCGGCGCGAAGGACCGAGCCCCGCCGCTCGTCTTGGTCCAGCTCGGAGAGGACATGATCGATCAGCTCGCGGAGCTCACCCGCTCCAACGTTCACCTCATGCCTCCCTCACTCATCGAGGGCGAGTCTAAGCGCTCATCATTTATATGAACGCGCCGCCCCGGGCCACCAGGTTCTCGTAGATCTTCGCCTGGATCGTCTCGCGCACTTGCTCTGAGATGTCAAACACAAGGCCGCGGTCGTCGGCTGCCTCCGGCGGATGCTCCGAGATGTCGATCTCCTCGCAGAACTCGATCCGCCACTTCGACGGCAGCGGCACGAGCCCAAGCGGGCCAAGCAGGGGGAACGTCGGCGTGATCGGAAGGAACGGCGCGCCGATCGCTCGCGCCAATGCGGGCGAGTCCGCCAGCTTGGGGTAGATCTCCTCCGACCCCACGACCGCTACCGGCACGATCGGAGAACGCGTCCTGAGCGCGACCTCGACGAAACCGCCACGGCCAAAGCGCTGGAGCCGGTAGCGCTCAGAGAACGGCTTGCCCGTTCCCTTGACGCCCTCGGGGAAGACCATGACGAGCTCGTCTCGCTCCAGCAACGCGGTCGCGTTGTGGGGCGAGGCGGGAACGCCGCCGACCCGGCGCATGAATGACGAGAGGAAGGGCAGGACGAAGGCCCAGTCGAGAACCATGAAACGCGGCCAGCGGGGCAGCGGGTGCTCGCGCATCACGGCCATGGTCATCATCGAGGCGTCGAAAGGGAAAAGGGAGCCCGCGTGATTGGCGACGAGGAGGCCGCGCCCGTGAGCCGGTACGTTCCGAACGCCGGTGACGTCGACCCGCCACCAGACCTCGTAAAGGAAGCGAAAGAGCGGGAAGACGGCTTCCGCGAAGTCCTCGTCGAAGCCCCACTCGTCCTCGGAGTACTCGCCGCGAAGGCGGCGCAAGATGGTTTCGATCGCGTTGCGGACCACCGAGGGCAGCGAGCCGGCGGCATCGCCGGCCGCGGTTACGGGATCGACGCCTGCCTCGACTCCCTGGCGAACCTCACGCAAAAAGCGCGCGAGCGCCTCGGAGTCCTCGCCGGTGACGCCGACCCGCGGGCGCTCCTCTCCACCGTTCATCGACCTGACCCTGCCAGCCGGCCCAAGAGCGCTCCGGGGTGAAGGGGCGGGCCGACCCGGCGACCGTCGAGCCGCCGCATCAACTCGCGGACAGCCTCGACTGCGTCCCGTTTTGGCTCGAAGCCCATCTCACGGCGCATCCGCGCGTTGTCGACGCCGCGGCCGAAGCGCAGCAGGCGGACAGCATCATTCACCAGCGGCCCCGCGCCGAACCCAGCCCCGAATCGCTCGACCGCCGGGCCGAAGAGCGGATGGGGGATCGGAATGGAGGGACGTCCGCCCATGCGGAGGATCCGGCTCAGCGAGACGGCGCCGGATGGCGCGATGTTCACCGGGCCGCGGATGTCGCTCCAGACGGCGGCCTCAAGCGCGCTGGTCGCATCGTCGGCGTCCAGAAGCTGAAGCCGCGGGTCGTATCCGAGCTGAGTGGGAACCGCGGGCAGGCTCAGGTATCTGACCATGGGAGCGTCGAGGTCAGCCCCGACCTCAGGCTGGAAGCGAAGCATGCAGCTCGAGATCTGGGGGTGGCGGCGGGAGAAGTTCTCGAAATAGCCCTCGAGCTCCGATACGTCCCGCTGAAAGCGGGTGCGGAGGGGCATGTTGCCGGCCAACTCCTCGGTGAAGAACAGGGGCGCAGCGCCCTCGCAGCCATAGATGGCCGCGGATCCACGCATGACGACGCGGTCGATGGTGGGGGTGCGCTCACACGCGGCAAGGAGCTGGAGCGTTCCGATCACGTTGAAGTCATGGAGCGAGCGCGTCGGCTTGCCCGGCTCGGGGTACCAGAGGATCCCGCAGTGAACGAGCGTGTCGATCTCGGTCGGCGGCAAGAGGCGCGAGATGACCGCGCTGCGCAGATCGGCCTCGATGAAGTCCACATCGCCCAGGTCGCCAGGCGGCGGGCGGGTGTCGATGCCGACCACGTACTCGACGCGCTCGTCGCGGGCCAAAAGGGACGCCAATTCGCCGCCCCAGTGACCCGAAATACCCGTGATCGCGACCCGCCGACCGCCCGTCAAAGCGACCTAACCCTCAGCTTTAGGTTTAGATTGATCGCTTGCCGGGACCTCAGACGCTTGCTCGCCGCCCTGCGCCGACTTGAGCCTTTCCTCCACGAACGCGAGGCGCTTTTCGAGCACTTCGAGCTGCGAGCGGAGCTCACCGGTGGCCTCGAGGCCCCTGCGAGAGAGCGCGTCGCGCGCCTCTTGTCCTAGCCTCGCGATCTCGGCGCCTGCCTCCTGCCCGCGGCGGGCCAACTCGTCGCGAGCCTCCTGCCCGCGCTTTGAGATCTCGTCCACGATCTCGCCGGCCCGCTCGCGAGTTTGCCCCGCCGCCGGCGCAGTGGCGGCAAGCGTCCGGTCGATTGCCGCGCGGAGAGCGTCCGTCACGCCTCCCTCCTCGCCCGCCGGGGCCTGCTTCTTCTCGCCTTCGGGCATGCAAAGAGCTTACGCCCGCTTGAATGTCTCGCGGTGCGCACCTATCTTGATCCGACCGCTCCCATCGCGCCCGATGCGATCCTCGTGGATGACCCCAAGGGCGCCATGGATTTGGCGGTCGCCGTATGCGAATCGCCGCGGATGAGCAACCTCGCGCATGGCCTCTGGGGGTATCACGGCACCACGTCCGAGGGTCAAGAGCTCACCATCCAGGCGCTCGGAATCGGTGGTCCGAGCGCGTTCTGTGTGGTCTCAGACCTCGGCCGGCTGGGCGTAAGGAGGGCGATCCGCATTGGATCGTGCATCTCCCTGGACCGCGTTTTCGAGCTCGGATCCGTGATCGTGGCTGCGCCGATCGAGGCGTCGGAGGGTTTGGGCGCGGCGCTCTCAGCCTCGCCAGCGGGGGAGCCGGACGAAGAGCTGACTCGCGGCCTGCTTCGAGCCAGCGGAGCGAGGGCGACCGTGCCCGTTCGCTCTGTATACGTGTACCCCGAGAGGCCCAAGGCCCAAGGCGGCGAGGCGGCAATCGACCTGAGCACCGCGGCCGTCGTCGCGGCCGGCGCCGCCGCGGCCATTGCATGCGCGAGTGCGCTCATCGTCGCCGAGTCGCCCGGACGAGGTCCTCTAGACAAAGACGCGCTCGACGAGGCACTGAGAGGCTTGGGAAAGCGGGCGGGCGCCGCGCTGGGCGCCGCGCCTCAGGCGTCTGGGCTCTGAGTAGCGGAGCCGGCGTCGCGCGCCTTGAGCGCCGCGACCTGATCGCGGAGGTCGTCGATCGAGTCCTCCATTGCCTCGAGCCTTGAGGCAAAGGAGCGAAGCCGGACCTCGAGCCGCTCGAAGTCTGAAGTCGAAGCCAGGCTGAGGGCTCCGATCGCCTGGCGCTGGGCCACCGCCGCACGCTCACCGGCGCCGAGTGCCCGCGCCAGCGCGCCGCCCACGAAAGGGTTTTCCGCGATCGCCTGGGCTAGCTCGGAGAGCGCTTCCTCGCCCTTGGCCCGGATGCCGTTTTCGTCCTCATCTGCCATCTTCTAGAAAACTTACGGCACCTGCCCTTCAAGCCACCCTCCCCAGGTGCCGACGGGACTGCGAGTTGGCTTCACCTGAACACAACACTTTCCAGGTACAAGCTGCGGTAACTTTCACGTGCGTCGGTTGGTCGTTGCACATTCCGGGCCGAACAGGTAGCTTCCTCGAAGCTGGGTGCAGGCAGAAACGGAATTCGTGGCTGCGGCGGGCCGGGTAGAGAGAGATTGATTTGAAGAGGCAGCTTCAACTGGTGGTAGCAATGGCCCTGTTCGGGCTTTCTTTGCTTGCCGGAAACGCAGTCGCCGGCGGGATCAACCTCGGTGGCGGCCAGGGCAACGTCAGCATCGACCTGCCCGGCGGCGCTGACCTTCCCCCCCTCGACAGCCTTCCTGCCTGCGCCAACACCAGGGACGACGACGGCGACGGCCGGGTCGACCTGCTCGACCCGGGCTGCTCAGGCCCCGGCGACGGTGACGAGACGGACCCAGGGGCTCCGCCCGTCGATGAGCCCGATCTCCCGCCCGTTGGCGGCGGCGGCAACGGTGGCAACGGTGGTGGCGGCGGCAACGGCGGTGGCAACGGTGGTGGCGGTGGCGGCGGCTTCGAACAGGTTCCCGGTCAAACCGGTCAGGGCAACGGCGGCGGCGGCAAGGGTGGCGGCAAAGCGGATGACCCTAAACCTGAGGATGAGGTTAAGGATCCGAACGAGCCTCAAGGACAACCTGAGCCTCGCGAGGAGGACGGCACGCCGACCAACTCGAACCCGGCGGTGACGATCGCCGACTTCGGCGCCGCACCGGTCGGAGTTCCCAACTTCGTCATCGACCAGTTCTCGATTCCGCCCTTCCTCCTCCCGATCTACCAGGCCTGCGGGACCCAGTACGGGATCCCCTGGGAGGTCCTCGCCTCGATCAACCGCATCGAGACCGCCTTCGGCACCAACCTCAACGTCTCCTCGGCCGGAGCCCTCGGCTGGATGCAGTTCATTCCCTCGAGCTGGGAGGCATACGGGGTCGACGCCAACAACGACGGCCGCAAGGACCCCTACAACCCGGTTGACGCCATTTGCGCTGCGGGCAACTATCTCGAGGCCGCAGGCGGCCAGGAAGATCTCGCTCAGGCGATCTTCGCCTACAACCACGCCGACTGGTACGTCGACGAGGTCCTGCTTTACGCGCGCCAGTACGGGAAGATCCCCGACGACCTCGTCGGCTCGCTTACGGGTCTGACCGAGGGCGCTCACTTCCCGGTCGCCGCCAACGCCCGCTACGCGGACGACATCTCTGAGCGCGAGGCGCTGGAGCGCGCTACGCCCAAGAAGGGCGTTTCGGGCAACGCCGCCGACATCTTCGAAGGCTCCCCAACCCAGCGCGGGATCAACATCTACACCCGCGATGGCGCTCCGGTCGTCGCCGTGAACGACGGCGTCATCAAGAAGATCGGCAAGTCCAAGCGCCTCGGCCGCTACATGATCCTCGAGGATGCCTATGGCAACCGCTTCACCTACGCCGAGCTCGGCCAGGTATCGAAGGTCCATCCCGTGCCGAAGCGCGACAAGCTCTCGGCCAAGGATTTCCAGCTCCTCTCCTCCGACAACGAGCCAACCGAGCCCGCATCCGCCGGCCGCCAGGCCAAGGCCAAGAGCGGCAAGTCCGAGAGCGAGGCCAAGGAAAAGAACGGCTCGATGGTGAAGACGGCGAAGGCCGACAAGGGCCCAGCCAACACAGAGAATTCGCGCGAGCGGCTCTACGCCTTCCCCGAGCGCAAGGCGAATGTGGACCGCGCTGATCTCACGGGCCAGCTCGACGAGCTCTTGGGCCGCCGGATGCCCGCCTACGAAGGCTTCAAGTCCTACTTCTCAAGCGTCCTTCGCTTCGACGAGCGAAAGATGGAGATGGAGACGCTGGAAGAGGGCTCCAAGGTAGTCGCGGGCACGATCCTCGGCCGTGTCGGCGAAACCACCGAGCTCGCCCCGCACCTCCACTTCCAGATCAAGCCGACGGGCCGCGGCGCGCCGAAGATCGACCCCAAGCCGATCCTCGATGGCTGGAAGCTCCTCGAAGCCACCGCGATCTACCGCGCCGCGGGCAAGAACCCCTTCGCTGAGAGCGCCGGCGACTCGATCGGCCAGATCCTGCTCGCATCGAAGGAGCAGCTCGTAAAGCGCGTCCTTTCCGACCCCAAGCTCGAGATCTACTCCTGCGGCCGCGAGGACATCCAGTCCGGCCAGATCGATCGCCGGACGCTCGCGATGCTCTCCTATATGTCGGCTCGCGGCTACCGCCAGACGATCACTTCGCTGAAGTGCGGCCACTCCGTCTACACCTCCGGCGGCGGGATCTCCCACCACTCCTCCGGTAACGCGGTCGACGTGGCGCAGATCAACGGCCTCCCGGTACTCGGCAACCAGGGCCCCGGCTCGATCACCGAGTCCTACGTCCGCGACGTCCTCGAGCTCCAGGGCACGATGACGCCCGACCAGGTCATCTCGCTGATGAACTTCGGTGGCCCCTCCTTCGCGATGGGCGATCACCACGACCACGTGCATATCGGCTACACCCCCGAGTACGGGCCCGCCTCGTCCCAGTCGAAGCAGTTCGTACAGCTGCTCCAGCCCGACCAGTGGGAGCGCCTGATCGACCAGATCGGCTCAATTGACAACCCGACGGTCCCCACCACCCCGTCGAAGTACTCGATCCCCACGAAGAAGAACAAGAAGCACGGCAAGAAGGGCCATGGCCGTGCCTCCTCAGCCCACGCGGGCGAGTAGTTCCCGCTGAGCGTCTTCCCGTTCGTCCAGTTCGAGCTTGCCGGGTCCTCGGGGATCCCCGACGGCCGCTACCCCGTTCGCGAGGCCGGTGCCGACGGAGACGATCAGCCGGACACGCCCGTCGTTCTGGTCGTCGAAACCTATGGTGCGCCCTCGCCGGGGCGAAGGCGCCTGCGCAAGGCAAAGCCTCGCGAGGCCGATGATGCGGCCGAGGCCACCGTGGCGGTGACCCGCCTGACGGTGGTCGACGCGGACCCGATCCAAGGCGAGGGCGATGCGTGGCTCGATCGCATCCGCAAGGACTCCGATGAGCGCGACGCTCTTGTTGACCGCGGGCTGGTCGTCGCGACGAGAGCCATTGCCGCCCAGCGCGTCGCTGCGGCCGATATGAGCCTCGCCGATCCCTCGCTCGACTCCGCCGCGATCGTCCGAGTCGGCTTCGGGGAGGGCGACGGGCTCGTGAACGGGCAGTGGGAGGGGGCGGTCGAGGTGCCGCGCGAGGCTCGCCGGCGTACGCGCGGCGAGGCGATCCGCCCACAGGAGCGAATGGCTGCCTTCCTGGGCGGCCGCGACACGCCCCTGGCGTGCGAGGAGCTCCTCATCCGGGCGCGAGCGGACGCCGACGGCGGCCGCGGCCGCGAGGCGGCCCTCCAGGTGCGCGTGGGACTCGAAGCGCTCCTGGCCGAGCGAGAGGCCTTCGGGCAGCTCAGCCAAGCAGAGGATCTCGGGTTCTTGGACGGGCGGCGCCGGGTCACGGGCGAGGCGGCCAACGACGCGCTCTATGGCACGCTCACGGACGAGCGCATAGCGGAGGTCGAAGAGACGCTCGCCGTCTGCGAGCGAGTCCTGAGACGCCGCTCAGCGCACGGCTAGAGCGCCGCGAGGACCGCGCCCAGTTCATCCACGACGTCGCCGTCGAGCCTGACGGACGCGTCGCGGTCGTATGGCGTCGGGCCTTTGGTGACGATCGCGAGGCGCGCGCCGCGGTTAAGGGCGACGCTGGGCAGGCCGGCGACGGGGTAGACCTCGAGCGACGAGCCGACGCAGAGAACGAGATCCGCCTCCTCGCAAAGCACGGTCGCTTCGGCCATCGCCTGCTCTCCCAGGAACTCACCGAAGAGGACTACATCGGGCTTCACCTTGCCGCCGCAGCCCGCGCAGACAGCGACCTCGTCGTCGCCGAACAGAGCATCGACTCCGTCGATCCCGACCGACTCGCCGCACGAGGTGCAGCTGGAGGTTTCGATCGAGCCGTGGACCTCGATCACGCGCTGCGAGCCGGCAGCGCGGTGGAGGCGGTCGATGTTCTGGGTGATGACGGCGCTTAAGAGCCCACGCTCCTCGAGCTCGGCGATCGCCTGGTGCGCGGGGTTCGGCTCCTTCGAGCCGAGCTCGTGGAAGCGAGGGCGGTAGTAGCGCCAAAAGCGAGCGGTGTCCGAGTGGAAGGCGTCGATGTGTGCGACCTCCATCGGGTCGACGTTCTCCCACATGCCCGTTCCCGGGGTGCGGAAGTCGGGGATCCCCGAGGGCACGGATATGCCGGCCCCGGTGAGGACGACGGTCGAAGCCGACTCGGAGATCATCCCGGCGAGGCGCTCTGCCCCGCCGTTCTCGGCCCGCTGCCTCTGATCCAGCTTCGTCACTCGCCCTTCCAGTTGGCCTTCCGCTTGCCGAGGAACGCCGAGATGCCCTCCTTGGCGTCCGCGGTCGCAAAAGCGTCGGCGAAGCCCTGCTTCTCGGCCTCGATGCCCTCGTCGAGATCGCCCTTGTGCGAGACCTTCTTGATCTCCTCGACGGCGAGCGGCGCCTGGCCTGCGAGCTTCTTGGCCCAAGAAAGCGCTGTGTCGAAGAGTTCGTGGTCGGGCACAACACGATTGACCAGGCCGTGATCGAGCGCCGAGTGAGCCGTGATCGCGTCGCCCATGAGGTTCATCTCGAGCGCCTTGTTCGGGCCGACCAGGCGCGGCAGGCGCTGGGTGCCGCCGAAGCCGGGGATGATCCCCAGCTTGATCTCCGGCTGGCCGAAGATGGCCGACTCAGCGGCGATCCGGAAGTCGCAGGCCATCGAGACCTCGCAGCCGCCGCCGAAGGCAAGCGAGTTGACCGCGGCGATCGTCGAAACCCTGGACTGGCCGAGATCGCGAAGGAGAGCGTGGCCCGAGTGGATGAGCTCCTCGCCCCCGGCCTCGTCCATCTGGGTGAACGCCTTGATGTCGGCGCCGGCCGAAAAGACGAGCGGGTTGGCAGAGGCAATCACCATCGCGCCGATCTCGCCGGAAGACTTGACCTTCTCCCAGACCGCGCCCAGGTCCTTGACCACCTGCGGCGAGACCGCATTCATCATCCCGTTAGCCAGCCAGGCGATCGCCACGTTGCCGCGGGTCTCGAGCTTCACCGTCTCGGTCTGATCGCCCTCGTCGGCCTGCGGATAGGCGTAGAAGCCGTGGCCCGCCTTCTGGCCGAGCCTGCCCTGGGCGACCAGGCGCTTGATCGTCACCGGCGGGGCAAAGCGCTCTCCGTGCTTCTCCTCGGCTGACTCGAGCTTCTCGAGCACCGTGTCGAGGCCGGTCCCGTCAGCCTTCATGAACGGCGGGAAGATTCCGCGAGTCGGGTCCATCCCGGCGCCGGCCATCATCCCCAGGTCGATCTCGCGGACGGTCGAAACGCCCTCCTCCAAGACCAGACACGCCTCGACGAGCGCCTTCAGCGACATCATCTCGGCGAGCTCCTCGCCGTTCGGCTCGCCGTCACCGGGGATCTGCGGCTCGCCGTTCTCATAAAAGCCCGAGCCGCCGGACTTGGCGCCCAACTTGCCCTCTTCGACGAGCTTTTTCATGCCCTGATGGACGTAGAACGAGTCGCCGTAGGACTCGTTCAGGTGAGCGGCGACGTGGTAGACGGTGTCGAGGCCGAGCAGGTCGACCAGGAAGAAGGGGCCCATGGGCGCCACGTTTTGAGCGCCGACGGCCTCGTCGATCTGCTTGATCGAGAGCCCCTGCTCCTCCTGCGCGCGCCAGATCTCGCCGACGGCGGAGTTGAGGATGCGGTTGACGACGAAGCCGGGTACTTCCTCGCAGACGATCGGCTGCTTTCGGATCGTCTGGGCGAAGTTGACGGCCGCTTCGATCGTCTCCTCGTCGGTCACGCCCGCGACGATCTCGACCAGCGGCATCACCGACGCCGGGTAGAAGAAGTGAAAGCCCACCACCTTGTGCGGGCGAAGCGTCGCGTCGGCCATCTCGGCGATCGAAAGAGACGAGGTGTTGGAGGCGAGGATCGCGTGACCCGGGGTCACGGCATCAAGCTCGGAGAACACCGCCTGCTTGATCTCCATCTTCTCGGGGGCGGCCTCGATCACGAAGTCGACGTCGCCGAAGTCGGAGTAGTCGGTGGTCCCCGTGATGCGCCCCATCACGGCCTCGAGCTGCTCATCGGCCTGCTCTTGCGTCAGCTTCTCCTTCTTTACGAGGCGAGCGAGCTGGCCCTTCGTCACCTCGCGCGCCTTATCGAGGCCGGTGTCGACGAACTTCTGGTCGATGTCCTTTAAGACGACGGGGATCTCGGCGGCGGCGATGGTCTGGGCGATCTCGCCGCCCATGGTTCCGGCGCCGACGACGGCGGCCTTGAAGACGAACACTTAAGCGAAGCTCCTTTGAGTTGAATCTGCGAGGAAGAGAGCGCCGAAACCTATCGGGGCGACGCGGCCCCGACGTGGTCGCGGAGGCCCTCCAGCGAGCGCTCCAGCGAGCGCTTGACCTGAGAGCGCACGAAGAACGCGCCCAGGAAGGCGAAGACGCCCCGCTCGGCGAGGCGATAGTCCATCGTCTGGCTCACTCTCGTCGCAGGACCCTCGAGCTCAAAGCGCGTCTCGAGCTCGCCGGTCATGGTCGGGTCTGAGAAGCGGATGCGATGGAGGCTGCGCGGCTCGTGGGCAGAAACCTCTTCGGTGATCTCTCCCCTCCCCGCGGCGCCGGTCCGCCAGACCAGCTTGCCACCCTCCTGTGGGTATCCGTGCGAGGAAACGACGCCCGCGAAGGCGTCGACCCACTCGGGCCAGTCCCGCGGCTCGAAGTAGAGGTCCCATACCTCGGCTAAAGACGCCGCGACGAGGACCTCCTGCTCAACCCTCGCCATCGGCCTCACCGCCGTAGAGCTCCGCCTTGATCAGGCTGACCGAGCGGATCACCGAGTCGAGGAAGGGCTCGAGCTGGTCGCGAAGGCGCTTGTGCTCTGCGCGGCCCGCTTTGGTGATCGAATAAAAGCGCCGCGTACGGCGGTCGGGGTGCTCCCAGGCTCCCTCGATCAGGCCCTTGGCCTCCATCTCGCGAAGGAGCGGATAGATCGTGTTCGGGTTGACCGAGATCACGCCCTCGGTCATCTCCTCGATCGCGCCCATCAGCCGGTTGCCGTAGACGGGCTCGGAGCGCATGAGGTGGAGGATCAGGAGCGGGAAGAGGTCGCGGCGGCGGATCTCGCCGCCGAAAACGTCCATGGAGCGCCCGCCACGGGGGCGCTCGGGCTCCGCGTCGTCGGGGCGGCGCCGTCCACGAGCGACCGCCTCGGAGACCGGTCGGGAGAGCTTCTCGGCCACCCCCGGACTATAGGCACGCTGCCGGAAGAGCAGAACGCGCCGAGAGTAGGAACTCCGTCGAATACCGACGTTCTTCCTACGCTCGGCGCAGGCTTTAGCGGCCGGCGTCAGACCGCGGCTGGTGCCGTCTCGGCCTCCTTGGCCGCCGCGTCGTTTGAGCGCGAGACGGCCTCGGGAAGCGGCTCGTTCACGTTTCGGCCCATCAGGACCTCCTTCGCGATCACGAGGCGCTGGATCTGCGAGGTGCCTTCGTACAGCTGCATGATCTTCGCGTCGCGCATGAGCTTTTCGACCGGGTACTCCTTGATGAACCCGTAGCCGCCGTAGACCTGCACGGCGTCGATCGCGATCTCCATCGCCGAGTCGGCCGCGAAGCGCTTGGCGTGCGAGCAGGCCAGCGTGTTGCGGATGCCCTGGTCGAGCAAAGCGGCGGACTGCCACGTGAGCAGGCGCCCGGCCTCGACCTTGGTCGCCATGTCGGCGATCATGAACGAGACGGCCTGGTGCATCGCGATCGGCACGCCGAACTGGACGCGCTCCTTCGAGTACTCGCAAGCGAACTCGAACGCGGCGCGGCCGATGCCGACCGCCATCGCGGCGACGCCGGGACGGGTGCGGTCGAGCGTCATCATCGCGAGCTTGAAGCCCTTGTTTTCCTCGCCCAGGAGGTTGTCCTCAGGGATTTCGGTCTCGTTGAACACGACGGTCGCGGTGTTCGAAGCCCGCTGACCCATCTTGTCTTCCTTCTTGTCGATCGTGACCGTGTCGTCACGCGGAACGACGAAGGCGGAGATGCCGCGGTGGCCGGCGTCCTTGTCGGTCTTGGCATAAACCGTGTACCAGTCGGCGTAGGTCCCGTTGGTGATGAAGCACTTCGAGCCGTTCAGGACCCACTTGTCACCGACCTTCTTGGCGGTGGTCTTCATCCCGGAAACGTCTGAGCCGGCGTCGGGCTCGGTCAGACAGAACGAGGCGAGCTTGGGCTCCTCGGTGAGCATCCCGAGGTATTCCTTTTTGACCTCCTCGGAGCCGCCCAGCGCGACCGGAGTCATCGCCAGGCCGTTAGCCGCGAGCGACGTGCCGATGCCCGAGCAGCCCCAGCCGAGCTCCTCTTCGATCAGGCAGCCGGAGAGGTAGTCGAGCCCGGGGCCGCCGTATTCCTCGCCCACGTGAGTGTTCATCAAGCCGACCTCCCACGCCTTCTGGATGACCTCCTGCGGCCAGGTGCCTTCCTTGTCGTACTCCCAGGCGACCTTGCGGATCTCCTTCTCGGCGAAGTTGTGCGCGAGCTCGCGGAGGTCCTTCTGCTCATCGGTAAGGGTGAAATCCACCTCTAAATCCTTCCTTGATTGACTCGTCAGTCAGTATCTAAGACCGCGCAAGGATACCCTCTTTCGGGTGGTCCAGCTCGCGCTTTCGAACGGCGAGGCGATTCTCTTGATCGTCCTGGTCTCGATCCCGATCGCGGCCCTCAGCTTCATCGGCTCGGGCGAGGCGTTCAAGCAGATCGGCAAAGGCCCACTCTCGCTCGAACAGGACTTCCCGCAAAGCTCTACCGGCGGCCCGTCGGCTCCGATCTCGCAAGAGGTCCGCGAGGCGGAGATTCGCCAGTTCCTCGAGGCCAAGTCGTACCGACTGGCCTCGCGCGGCGAAAAGCCGCTCGACGTCGAGGCCGAGCTCCAGCGCATCCTCGCCGAGGAGAGCTCCCCGGGCTCGCTCGTGCGCGACGCACAGCTCGTCTCCGAGGTCAGAGAGATGGTCGAGGCCTCCAACGCCAGGCGCATCCGCATGGGCCGAGAGCCGCTAGACGTCGAGGTCGAGGTGAAGCGCCAGCTCACCGAGCTCGAATCGCTGGGGCAGTAGCCGGCTCAGATCCTCTTACGCGCGCCTTCGGCGCTTGCACATGCTGCTTTCGGACCTAAAGGCCCTCATCCGAT
>Ga0208612_1000495_pt1 | contig 17156 bp, 25 predicted proteins | sample AntDryMetagUQ889_FD_188089 | JGI IMG/M metagenome (GOLD analysis project Ga0208612, IMG submission 188089) | Polar desert microbial communities from Antarctic Dry Valleys - UQ889 (SPAdes) | ecosystem: Environmental > Terrestrial > Soil > Desert | place: Antarctic Dry Valleys | collected 2008-12-31 | reverse complement strand
CGTTACCGTGCAGTCTCATCCGGACTCCTCCTTGGTGCTGGCTTCGACACCGCCAGCCTCCAAGGAGGACCGGATGGAACAACGCTCTTGGGACCTACACCTAGCCCTAGCGGCGGCCGGCCTCACTCATCGTGAGCGGGTCAAACGCGTCGGCCGCATCGGCGATGTCGCTCTTGAACAGATCGGAGTAGACGTCGAGCGTGATGCTGGGTCGGGAGTGGCCCGCGATTCGCTGAATGACCAGCACGTCGAGCCTGCCGACTCTCCGGGCTTGCGTGACCGCGTAGTGCCGCAAGCTGTGAAACGTGAACGCGCGCTCAGGTAGCCCGGCCGCCTTGAACGTCGCCTGAAGGTCCCGGTCGCAGACTGTGCCGGAGTGCTGAGGGCGACCAACCGCATCCGGGAAGACAAGATCCTCGTCGTCCTTGAAGCGACTCGCCATCCGATGCTCGAGGAGCGCCTTCCGCACTCCGGCGAACAACGGCACCTCCCGCTCGCTGCTCTCGGTCTTCACATCGACGAGCCGGCCGCGGAGGTTGGCGCGGCGCACGGAGATCGTCCGAGCGTCGTCTGCGATGTCGCCCCACTTCAGCCCGTAGACCTCCCCGCGACGAAGGCCGCACGCGGCGGCGAGCAAAAAGACAACTCGGAACTCTCCGGTCGCAGCATCGAGTGCCTTCGTGACGAGCTCCGGCTCCGGTGCGCGCACCTTCCGCGGTGGCTTCCCGGGGATCGCAGAGTGACGGCCACGACGTCGAGCGACGGCGCAGGGGTTCTCGCGCAGTCGCCCGTCCTCGATCGCGTCTGCGAAAGCGGCCCGCACGGGGGCGAGGTTGTTTCGGATCGTCAGGCGGCTCGCGCCGGCTTTGGCTCGCTCGCCCATCCAGGCGCGGACATGTGCCTTCGTCACAGCGCCTAGCGGTAGGTCCCCGATCGCTGCGAGTAGCCCGGTGGGCGACTCGACGATGCGGCGGTAGTCGACTCTCGTGGCGTCTCTCACGTCGACGGCTTCTACCCAGGCGAGGGCCCACGCCCGGACGCTGGTCTCCATGTCCGGCTTGGACCTCGCGGTGCCCTCACGCTCCGCCCTCAGCTCGTTCCTCAGATCGGTGAGCATGTCGTCGGCGTCCTTCTTCAGGCGCGCCGCAAACCGCATGTGCTGCTTGCCGTCGACGTCGCGCCACTTCAGGAAGTAGCTCGAGTCGCCGTTCTTCTTCGAGCGTTTCACGAGGCTAGCCATCGTTGTCTCTCTTTTCTCCGGGCTGGCCCGGGGCGGGGGCCGGTGCCAGGAAGCCGCGTCGCCGCGCCTCCATGACCCAACGGCCGGCTGTCGAGTACGGAACATCGAATTTGTCGGCGACCGCTTTCGTCGGCGGCACCGCCCCCTGGACGGCGACGCGGTAGGCCTCGGCCACCTGCTCGAAGTGTGCGGGCTCGAGGCGGCGTCCGCGCTGCGCCTTGTGCGGCTTCACTTCGGCGAGGTACGCGTCGAACCACCCCTCGGATCCCGCTCGATCGCGACGCGCGAAATCGACCTTGATACCGGCACGTGTCTGCCGAACGGTGAACGCTACGAAGCCGCTTATGACCTTGACCATTTCGAGGACGAGACTGCTGTGTTCGTCGTCGAGCTCGAACGGCTGCGTGCCCGGTCCCATCCGCTGAACGAGTTGCCGGAACAGAAATCGGCCTCGATCCACCTCAGCTTCAAAAGCTCCGTCGAGACCGGGCGCGGCGAACGTGCCGAAGAACCCGCGGGGCACAACGTAGTCGCCTCCGGCGAACTCTGCGGCTCCCGACGGATCGGCGAACTGGTCATCGTAGGTCGCCCACGCGATAGTGGTGCTGTCGGGCGCTGTTTCAATGACTTCGCCCATCAGCGCGCGCCGCGGGTCTGTCCGCAGACCCGCGGCTTGAAGGTCGGCATGTGTGAGGTTTCGCCTTGCCATTCCTTGCGAGAACGAGCGTACACCCTGCGGCAGGAGTTTGGCAAGGGCGTCATAGTCGCTTATCGTTCTACCCCACAGTGGTATGGCAAGGGGTCGGCAGGAGGCTTATCATTCTGCTTATGACCGTTGAGCTCGTGATTGAGGCACGGGAAGCGGCTCGCACCGGACGCGGGGCTGCAATCCGTGAAGCCGCAGGGCTGTCCAGGGGAGAGCTCGCCCGCTTCGCCGGCCTGAACGATGCAACGGTGTCCCGCTACGAGTCCGGCCGACGGGTACCCCGAGGCGACGCCGCCGTTCGCTACGCGCGGATCCTGCGACGGCTCGAGGCAGTCATGGCAGCGAGAGCAGCCGCATGAGCGCGCTGCCTGAAGTCGTCACCGCGAGGCAACTCGCCGCCGCCCTCGGTCCAGCGTTCAACGAGAGGTCGATCTACCGGCTCCACGACGCCGGCATTCCAAGGATCAAGCTCGGCCGCAAGGTCGTCTACGAAGTCTCCGCCGTGCGCGCCTGGCTCGAATCGCAGCGCGTCGGCAACTGGCCAACCGCCTCAAACGACCCCGAGCGCCGGTTGAGGGTCGTATGAACGCCGAGCCCGAGCGCAGCACGATGACCAAGGCAGAGCGAGACGACCTGGCAAGGCTCGTCCGCCGCCGGGCGAAGCTCGCACAGGGCGACGCCGACCGGCTCGCCGCCGAGATGCTGGCCGAATTCGAGCTCCAGGTCGCGACGGATTACCACGTCGACGACGATGTGGTCTGGGCGGAGGCGCACGCCGCAGCAGAGCAGGCGGTTGCCGAGGCGAACGCGCGGATCAGCGAGCGGTGCCGCGAGCTCGGTATCCGCGAGCGATTCCAGCCTCACATCAGTGTTGGCTGGTGGTCACGAGGAGAGCACGCCGCGAAGGAGCGCGTCGCCGAACTGAGGAGGGTCGCGAAGAGCCGCCTCGACGCGAACGCGAAGGCAGCCAAGGTGGAGATCGAGCGTCAGTCCTTGGACGTGCAGACCCAGCTCGTCGCCGGGGGCCTCGAGTCAGAGGAGGCGAGCGTTCCTGGAGTCGATGCCGACGGCCGAGCAATTGATTCCCGCCCTGACGGTGCTCGAGATCGAGGCCGCCGCAGCCAACACACCAAGCGGGCGGCTCAGGAGGGACTGGAGATCAAGCAGCTGATGTGACCCCAAAAAGGGGAGCGGCCCGGGGGACGAACCCGAGCCGGCTCCAAAAGCATCCCTGGCAAGGAACGATGAAAACGGTACCTGCAAAGAACAAGCAACGCGAGCGACTCGGCTCAAACCCAGCGCGGGGCTCTCGATGAAACGCCATCGTCGAATCCCCGGAACGACACGACCGAAGGCGCTCCTCGTCCTGCCTGGTATTCCCGATGACGCACCGAGCGAGATCAAGAACGCGCTCGCGATCCGCAACGCCTGCGCCACCGAAGGCGCCTGCCCCGACTGCGGCACGGTCGGCCAAGTGACCGCCGACGACGAGATCCCCGGCGTCTACCACTGGACGTTCGAGCATGAGGCGTGGTGCCGCGCGGCACTCGACGACGCAGCATGAGCGCTCCCTCAAGCACGCCACGGAGCTTTCGGGCCATCGCCCAGGCGCCGCGCGTCTACATCGAGTTCCCGTTCGAGCAAAGGCCGGCGGTGCGGATCGTCTGCCAGAACTACGAGGAGGAGGAGCGCATCCGCTGGTGGATCGACAGCCACCCAGACCTCGCCGAGGTCGTGGACCTGGCGCTCGCCCTTCAGGACGCAGCGTGAACCCGGTCTCGTTCGTGGAGCTCACAACCGTCGTCGTCGAGGGTGCGCTCGACTTCGTCGCCGGCCGTCCCCGGGAGACGACTCCCTACCCGGCGTCCTCCGCTCCCGACCTCAGCTGGGCGTGGACGCAAGGCTGGGATGAAGCCGCCGCGCAGTTCCCGCTTGCGCCGTCTGCGGGCGGCTGCCCCCGATGTACGCCGCGCTCGACCGAAGCGGGAGACGAGTGGGTTCTCGGGAAGACGACCTCGTGAGCGGCGAGTGGCCCCGTCCGGTCAACGGGCTCTGCCAGGTTCACGGGAACGGGACTCGCCTCCAACAGGAGGCAGCTGGCGTCATGTCTGCGAGAGAAGTCTCGTGAGCGAGCGCGGCGTCTTCGATCTCCGGCTCCATGTTGAAGGCGCGGACACGCTCGAGGTGTGGGCGCGTGTCACGGCCTTCCAGCGGGCCGCGAGCCTGCTCGCCGGCCCTGGCGTCACTGTCCGCTACGTCCAGATCCGCCCACCCCGCAGCCGCGACTTCGAGGCAACGATGGCGCCCAAGCCTAGGAAGCGGAAGCGGGGCGCGTGAGCGCCGCGAAGTCCTGGCGCGGGCACGCCGACAGCCTCGCGGCTGAACGGGCGTCGCTCTACCCCGGCTCGGTTGCCCTCCCGGCGAGCGTCACCTTCTGCCCGGTGCACGGCGAGCCCGTCGGCTCGGTGACGCGCATGTGCCTGCTCTGCCACGTCGCCGCCTGGGAGCACACGGCAGCCACGTTCCTCCGCGCGAGGAGCGCCGCGTGAGCGTCGACGATCGTCGCGACGAACTCGAGCAGCACGGGCGCAGCTATGGCACCTTGCGCTACGCGATCGCGTTCACGGTCGGGCTCGAGGGCGACGACGCGAAGACCTCGAAAAACTGGCAAAGCCACCCGCACCGGCTCGCCAACGCTGACCACGGAGCCGCGATCCTCGGCGGCCGCGGGCTAGCGCGGAACCCTGTCGTCGCGCTCCGCGCCTCGAACCTGATCGGCATCGACATCGACGGCGAAGCCGGGCGCCTACTCTGCCAGAGACTTGTCCCGGGTGGCCTCCCGCAGACCGTGACCGCGCAGACAGGTCGTGCCGACGGCGGGCTCCACCTGCACTACCGGCCACTGCCAGGCGGCGTCTACAACGACGCCAAGATCGAGTTCGGCGAAACGTTGAAGATGTCCAGCGACGGGTACCTCGTGCTCCCGCCGGCACGACACGGCGAGACAGGCCGTCGCTACTCGTACCTCGAAGGACACGCGCCCTGGGAACGCCCGATCGCCATCCTGCCGGAAACCATCCTCCGCGCGCTCACCGGGCACAAGCACCGAGACGACGAGACCGCCCGAGCAGACGAGGCAAGCCCGATCGCCGAAGGTGGACGCCACCGCCACCTACTCCGCGTCGGCTGCGCGATGCGCCGCGCTGGGGCGCGCGAGGAGTCAATCAAAGCCGCGCTGCTCGCCGAGAACGAGATCCGCTGCTCACCCCCGAAGGACACACGCATCGTCCGTGCACTCGCCCAAGACATCGCCACCCGCTACCCACCGGGCGCCCGGACGTGAGCGACGCCGCCCCGCAGCTGACTGACGCCGACGCGCCCGAACCTCCCCAGGAGATCGACGCGGACGAGCTCGAGGCCTACCTGGCCGAGACGAACGGCCACGTCTCCACCGAAGGCATCTTCGCGAAGGAGCCCCGCGAGCGCGCGATCGACGGCGCAACCTTCGTTCTCTCCGTTCCCGACAAGATCCCCATGCTCTGGGGCGACAGCGACGGCATCGCCTGGGCGAAAGGCGAGGCGACGATGCTCGTCGGCCCCGACGGTGTCGGCAAGACATCCCTCGCACAACAGCTTGTGCTCGCGCGCTGCGGCATCCGCCCCGGGCCGCTGCTCGGAATGAACGTCGAAGAGGCACCCGGCCGCGTGCTCTACATCGCAGCCGACCGACCGCGGCAGGCTGCGAGCTCGCTCCGGCGCATGGTCACGGACGACGACGCCGCGAAGCTGCGCGACCGTCTCATCGTCTGGAAAGGGCCGCTCGAGTTCGAGATCAACGAGTCATCGACGATCCTGCGCGAGTTCGTCGACAGCTTCGACGGCGTCAGCGACGTCGTCATCGACAGCCTCAAGGACGTCGCCGACGACCTCAGCGACAACGCGATCGGCAACCGCGTCAACAGGGCGCTGCAAGAGGTAGTCGCCTCCGGCTACGAGCTCCTGCCCCTGCATCATCAGGTGAAGCAGCAACGTGGCCAGGCGCCGCCGAAGAAGCTCTCGGACGTCTACGGCAGCCGCTGGCTCACGGCCGGCATGGGCTCCGTCCTGCTCCTCTGGGGCGAACCCGGTGACCTCGTCGTCGAGCTCCGCCACCTCAAGCAACCCGAAGGGGAGATCGGCCCCTTCAACGTCCTCCACGACCACGACCACGGAAGGTCGACCGTGCACGAGCGGGCTGATCTCGTTACCGCACTCGCACTAGCACAGCACGGGCTCACCGTCGCCGACGCCGCGGCACTCCTGTTCGAGAAGGAATTGCCGTCGAAGAACGAGATCGAGAAGACGCGCCGGCGGCTCAACGCGCTCGCCGACAGCGGTCGCGCCACCCGGCAAGACGACCCCGACAGCCTCGCTCGCTACTTCGACCCGAAGAAGACTCCGGCCGTATGACTTACAAACCGTGCGTGACCCCCGTGAGCAAAAACGTGACCCCCTCACGCCCCTCACGCACCCCTCACGAAACCACGCAAACAAGCGGCACGCGAGGGGTCACGCGGGTCACGGACGAAGGGGCGGTCACGCTCTCCCTTAGTAAACTAAGAGAGCGTGACACCGAAGACGGCCGCGGCAGGCGAGCTGTTTGGCGCGAAAGGGAAGCGTGAAGCGACGTCCCCGCATCCCTGAAACCTCGGGCCCAACGAGCTTCGTCCTGCCAGCGATCAACGACCACCTACCCCCGCACATCAAAAGCGCCCCACTGCGGCGCCCTCCGCTCGCCCCCGCCCCGCGAGGCTCACGCGCGTCGCCTACACGCGTATAGCACTGTGCTGGTTTTGCAACGCACCGTCTTGCAGAGTGGACGCCTTGCTAGCGCGCTTTTTATGGCTCGGCCAGGCGTCTGCTCGCAGTAGCGACAACGTTCGCACGGGTCGCCGATGCATCAAGTCGCACGGTGCTACTTGATGGCAGTGACGCTGGTGCCGCCGATCCCGAAGGCACGGCCGGCGAGGACATCGGAGCGGGCGTTGCGGTCTCTGCGACGCGGCTCAATAGGCTTCACGAGAACGGCGAATGGTGGCCGAAGCCGGAGGCGACTGGCTAGGCCGCGGGCTTCTGTTCGCACGACGTCTGCGGCTCGCCTTCGCAGCAACCGAGCTTGAAGCGGCAGCGCGGGCACTGCCAGGTGCCATGCCGCCACACCATCGCCGCTGCACAGCGGAGGCACCGTTCGGCCGTTTCGACCGTTGCCATCCCCTCGACTCTAGAGGCGGCTAGGGACGGAGCGTCGAGACCTTAGAACTCGCGACGCTGCTCAGGGGGTGTGAGGGCTGTGACCAGCGAGATAGCGCTGAACACGAGCGAAGCGCCGAGCGCAAGGTTCAGTCCCCAACCGATCGACACTAGGCCGGTTCCTTCGACATCTTCCGGAACGTCAGAGAGGTTGCCGCGATCGTAGATCGTCGTTGCGGCCGCGGCTACGCCGGCAGCTAGCGCCAAGAAACCGATAAAGGCCCGAGTCGTCCGAGTGGGCGGTGCGCCCGCTCCAAGCCGTCACGGGTAGGTGGCGGAATCGTCGAGAAGAAACCGTGCAAGCACGCGAAGAAACCGCGCAAAGCACGCGTCCGCTCCTAGGTCGTTCGCTCACACGAGGTTCCCACTAAGCCGCCCTCGATCCCTGATCTGCGCGACGAGCTCCGCCGGCGCGATCTTCGCCAGGTAGCGATCGGTCACGGCCGTCGACGAGTGACCCAGCTGCGCCGTGATCGCCGGTAGCGGCTTCCCCTCATGGGCGAGCGCCGTCGCGAGGGAGTGTCGGAGCGCGTGCGGATGAACCCTGCGCTCGAGGCCTGCGCGTTCGGCCAGCCGTGGGAGGAACGTCCGGACGTAGCTCGTGTGGACGGTCCCGCCGAAGCGGGCTCCTCTCGTGATCGTGCAGAAGACGGAATGCCGCCCGTTGAGGCCCAGCCGTTCCCGCTTCGAGAGCCAGCGCTCGACGTACGCCTGAGCGGATGGGTCGATTGCCACCGTTCGAGCTCGATCGCCTTTGCCGTGCTTCACCCTGACGGTGCCGGTGCCGAGGTTGAAGTCGGATGGTCGGAGCGCGAGCGCTTCGCTGACGCGGAGGCCGGCGCCGTACATGGTCGCGATCAGGGCGGCGTTCCGGATCCCGGCGGGGCCACGGCCGCACGCCCGAATCAGGGCTACAACCTCGCGTGCTTCGAGGACTTCGCCGGGTAGCTTCCGGCCTTTGTTGACGGGGACGCGTGTGTGGGCGATCGACATACCCTCTCCTCCGGTTTTAGTGACGCTCTCACTCAGAAGCGTCACGATATGGGCATCCTCAGCGGTGTGTTGAGCGAAAGCGTCACTATCCGCCGACTTCACCGGCTCCAGCAGACGCTCGCGCAGGGGTGCGATTCTGGCGGTCACGACGACGGTTCTCCGGCTGCTCGTGGTGCCCGTCGACGTGCGTCGAGACGTGTCTGAGCCGCATTGAACGCTTGCCGGGTGACGATCGCCGCGTGAGCACGCTTCACGCCGTAGCGCTCGCCCGCATAGACGGGGTTCGTGACGATCCGAGAGACGGTTCCGGCCTTCCACGAGCTCGCCCTGCCGCCGTTTCCGCGCGCCGGCTGCGGCCCGGCGATCCCGTCAGTGTTCAAGTCGCGGGCAATCCGACCGAGCGACCGGCCTTCCCTGACGGCCTCGAAAATGCGACGCACGACCGGCGCCGTCCGAGGGTCAGGGACGAGCTCGCCGCCCGCGGTGCGGTACCCGAACGGGAGCCGGCCCTGAACGTGGCGTCCCTGCTTCTTGCCGGCAGCCTTACCCGCCTGGACGCGCTCAAGGAACCGACGACGCTCGAGCCGATGCACGCCCTGCCAGTCGGTCGCCGCCAGGATGCGGTCAATGAGGGTCGCTTGCGCCGTGTCGACCTCGAGCGCGCCGGCCGACGTTGAGACGAGGCTGACGCGGTAATGGGCGAACCACCGGGCCAGTAGCGCCCGGTCTGCCTCGTCGGAGCCGAGACGGTCGAAGCCGGCCACGAGGAGCACGTCGTACTCGGCTGCTCGGGCTCGGTCTAGGAGTCCTTCGAGGATTGGGCGGTGCTCGATCGACGACAGCTCGCCCTGCCGGACCGCCGCTGAGCCTGTCTCGGTCACGACGTCGACGAGCTCGAGTCCCGCCGCCTTTGCGTGCGCCCTGATCTTGCGCCGCTGCGCGCCGACCGCCGCTCGGTCAGTCTTGCCGGTGCGGACGTAGCCGATCGCGCGGGTCACGGTGCTCATGCCTGGATCCTTTCGTGTTGAGGTACCCGACCGCCCTCCGAGGGGGAGAGAGCGGTTTTCGCCCGGATCGCACTCGTGAAGGCGTCCAGGGCGGCCTCAGCCGCCGCTACACGCGTTCGGTTGGTCATGGGCATGTTGCGGACTCCCTCCGGTGTCGGTTGAGCGTCCGGAGCCGCGCAGCGTTCTCACGGCGTGCCGTCCGCACGCGGTCCTTGCGAAGCCCTGCCAGCTGCCGCCGCTCGTGCCGGTGATGCCGCTCGTGCTCCGACATCGGCACGAGCAGGCCGCACGCCTTGCAGCGGCTGTAGTGCCCCGGCGTGAGGAGGTTGCGGCCGTCGCTTTCCTCGACGAGCCAGGCGTACCGGAGCAGGCATTTCAGGTAGTCGTCGTACTGGCCGCCGCTCACGAGTTCGTCTCACTCTCAGCGCCGGCCCGGTAGATCCCGGTCGGGATGCCGCGCGCCCACGCCACGAGCGCAGGCACCATCCCGGCGCCGAGGGCGCCCACGAGCGCGACGAGAATCACGGCCGCGCTCACGATCCGACCTCAGCCATGCGGCCGCAGTAGCGGCCATGCAGGCGCTGCAGAATCCGCGCCCGTCCCGGTCGGGATTCCAGTACGCCGCGTGTAGCGACCCGGCGCCCTTTGACTCGGCTGGCGTGCCGCACACTGGCCGACCGACGTAGAACCCCGTCAGCGTCAGATGCCGAACCGCGATCCCGCTCGGGTACGTGCAAGGCTGGAGGGTCGCGGCGCCCTCAGCGTAGGTGGCGCCGTCGACCTCGGCGGTCTCGGCGGTCGCGCCGCAATTCCGGCCCGCGGTCGTATGCCGGTAGCCGTCGCGCAGACTCCACGGGTAGGGCACGTGCCCCAGCTCGCGGATCGCCGTCGCGACGCACGCGGCCGGTTCGGCTATGCGAACGAGCACGACGGATTCACTCCCTCCGAGATCTCCTCGGCGGTGTAGTCCCAGCTGTACGGCGCGCCGTCGACCAGGAACGCCGCAAGCTCGGCCGCGGTGTCGACACCAAACGTCTCGGCGGCAGCTGCTACCGCGTCGCTCGTGCTGACCATGACCATTTCGTCTCCCTCCGTCACTGGAGCGGGGTTGCTCCCGTCAGGCGCCGCGCGTGGGGGTACGCGACGCCTCCCGGGAACGGCCGCGCTACGCAGCGACGGCCGCTCCTAGGACGGCCGCGTCGGCACAGTCGCCGCAGCGGCCGTGATCGGGGGAAGCGGGATCCGGGTCGCGCGTGAAGGGGCCGCCGCAGTCGGCACACTCCGCACGCTCGGGCGCCGTCTCGGGGACGTAGGCGCCCTGCGAGACCGCGGTCTCAACGATCAGGTACAGCGTCGCCTGAATATCGGCCAGGCAGCGGATCGCTGCTCGCGCGGGGGTGACGTCGGCCGCGGTCGCGTACCCCTTCACGTACGCGGCGCCCTCGTAGACGTATCCCTCGCGGCCGTACAGCACGCACAACGTCGCGGCAACCGTCTCTGCGACGATTTCCTGAGACGCGACCTGCCCACCCTTCAGATCGGCGCCGCGAGACTGCAAGACGCGCCGGTGAGCGGCATGGGCGAGCTCGTGCCAGAACGTTTTTTCGTCGTGCGTCACGAGCATGATCCGCTCGTGGTTGGGGTCGTAGAACCCCGCATAGTTGCCGCCGACGTTGGGCGCGTACTGAACGTCAACCCCAAGCGCTCGCGCGACCTCGTGAAGCGGCGGAAGCGCGGGAGGGTCGTACTGCTCACGCTCAATCGGCGCGCCCTCCGTATCCTCGTACGCGAACACTGGCAAGCCGCGGAAGCCGGTAACGATCGTTCGCGCCGACTCTTCGCCCGTAGCCTTGTCGCGGTCCGTCACCTTGCGAGTGTTCGGCGCGAGAATGTAGAGCGCGCGTGAGCCCTTCACGACGTGGCGGCCGACTTCCTGCCATTGGCGATAGCCGCGCGCGTCGCTCGTGCCGTTCCTCAAGAGGATCAGCTGATTTCCGAGCGACCAATTCGCCGAGGGCGCGAGACCCTCCAACCGGGCGATCATCGTTCGAGCGACCGCGGCGGGCATCTCGCCCGACTCGAACATCTCGAGCAGCGCCTGCAGCGACTCCTCGACTGCGGCTTGCGCCTTGCTCGGGCCTTTCTCCGGCCGCGGGCCTTGCAATCCTGAGCCGCCGTAACGGCGACCCGACATACCGGGCTTTACGCGCTTCGCAGCGCTGGAGCGATACTGCTTGCTCGTGCGAGACATTCCACCTTCCCCCTTCAGGATGGGTGACTAGATCGACACCGCCACCTTAGAAGGTCTCGCAATGAAAGTCAATAGAGGAACTAAAATGGGACGCTAGGCCGCACGGCTACACCGCTTGCGCCGTACGGTTACGGGCCCGCGGTATCCTTCCCTCGCGGCGCCGAGCTAGCTTCCGCCGACCCTTTCGGGGACGCGTGACTAGATCGACCTCGGCGCCGCACTACCCCCGCCCAGCTACCACGTGATAGCCAGGCGTCACACCTCAGACGGAGCGTGGCAGCAGGCATACCCCCCGCCACACTCCAGCCCGCGCGTCGTCACGAGCTCGAGCTATCCGTGCCGGCGAGCGCGCCTCATCCCACACCAGGCACGGGAGGCAGGGGGACCGAGGCTAGGTAGTAGACCGAGCGCGATCGAGAAGGCCCGCGCGAAAAGAGGGGGTACCCCCAGGCACCCCCACCCCCACCCCGCGAAATTCGCGCGGAGCCTCCCCTACCACTGGCTGTCGCAGGAGCGACTGTGGCTGTGGCTTTTGGGGGCTGTTCGGGGTTTGGGTCCTTCGGGCGGGATTCCTGGTGTCCGCTTCTGCTTGCTGCGGGTCACGTTCGACAAGGGCGCGCGCCTGAGAGTCGCCTGCTGTAGGGCCAGGCGGTCGGGTTTGCCCTTACGCTTGAGTCGTTGTGGCGGGGTTTGATCCTGAGCGTGCTGATCGTGAGATGCGGCGGTGGTCGTCGCTTCGGGACGAGTATCTGCTGGAGCACTATCCGGAGGTGAACGCCGCGCTTTGAGGAGAAGGGGCGGCAGGCGTTGGCCGAGACGGGGGACGATCTGTTTGCGGCGCGTCGGTTGCTTGAGTCGGAGTGGCTGACTCAGGAGGAGGCCGCGTGTATGAAGGCTGCCGAGTTTCACGCTGAGCTCGTGTTGAGGCATGAGCGGCGGCTGGAGGCGATTCTCTGTTGCCGGTGTGGCGGCGTCCGCTCGTGCGGGGCTGGGGCCTGGCGGCGGGGATGGTGGGGGAGGGGCTTGATCGGCTTCGTGGCCGGCTGGCCGGGACGGTGGTCTCGTCGTTCCTGTGTCGATGCGGCTGGCACGTGCTCGAGCTCGTAGTCGAGTCGAACATCGTTGGGGACGTCGAGGAGACTGGCGCGTTAGGAGGTCGAGCGGCTGGGCGCTCGACGCCCGTAGCGATCCGCCACCTGGGGCCGCTTAGAGGCGCGCCTTCCGGGCGTCCTGCGTCGCGCGGTCGAGCGGTACGGGGTTGCGTTCACCGGCTGTTATTCCCTGTGCGCGTTGACGGTAGCGGCGCTCGTAGGAGACATTACGGCCGTGGAAGACAACCGTTCACAGGTCTGGGGCGGTGCCACCCTCGGCCTTTTCGTCGGGCTGCTTCTCGGCTTCTTCGTCGGCAGCTACTGGACGACCGTGCTGTACGCGGTCTTGATTGGTGCTGGATCTGGGGTTGTCTCGAACATCCTCCATTGGTTCGGCGGGATCATCCGCTTCTTCGCCGCTCGACGCGGTCATCGGCAGTTCGCCGAGTCTCCCACTGGGATGAACTATCTCCTGCAAGGCGCGGAGGAAGTTCTCCGCGAGCACAGCCCTGACGACTTTGAGACGACTCCGAACGCGGCGGTGGAGTGCATCGACGTCGTTCGCTCCGTCGAGGTCGGGGAGTGGTGGCGCGCAGGTTACGACTCCATCGACTCGTTCTACGCGGCGCATGAAGCACGGCATCCGGAGATTCATGTCTACGCGGCGGTTCGCCGCGAGATCGCGATGGCTGATGCGTTAGAGCCGCCCGCTGGAATAGGTGAAGTGATCTCGCAGCAGATCGCGCGGCATCGCGCGTAGCCTGCCGGTTAGCCGCAGCGGCTCATACCGCCCCACGCACGGAACGGGGTCGCCCGCATCAGCGAGACGGCGGCGTGTCCGTTCTAGACATCTAGCGCGCACTCCCGCCGCTGCCTAGGATCGACAGCGGGCCGGGCAGGTGGGCAAGCACCCGAGGTACCGCGTGGCGTTCAGCTAGCCGCTCAGCGGCGCGCGAGTCGCTCTCTAGTTGTCGGCGACGGCGGGCGAGCCGATCATCTCTCGGAACTCATCGTCCGTGAGTTGGTGGCTCGACGTCTCGCCCGTTGCCGAGTTCTGGAGCATGACCATCCGCGCGTCCCAGTACTTCGTGAACGCGTCAGCTCCGCCCGTCAGCAGGAATCGCCGGAACGCCCTCTTGCCGAGGGCGTAGTAGACCTGGAGTTGGAGGTACATGGCGAGCACAACGATCCCGGAGAAGACGAGGCTCGACCATCCACTCAGCCAGCCCGCGACCAGGAGCGCGACGCCGAACAGTACGGCCATGCCCTTCGCGGGGTTCATCGGACTTCCGAAGAACATGGTGAGCAGGCCAAGAGGAACGGCGATCAGCCACGTCCAGTTCTGAGTCCAGATCGTCGCCGCCAAGACGGCGATGCCGATGAGGATCGGGAGCCACACGAAGAACGCGACGATGCCGCGTCCCCTGGACTCCTCGCCCATCGTCCACCAGTTCTTTGCGTGGTCCTTCGCGACTCCGAGCCTGAGCTGGTCGCTCTGTAGCTTCTGCCGAAGCTCCTCGTACGAGGACGCCGGAATGTCGGTTGGCCAAGCCACGAGAGCATCGTGGCGGACCAACCGCCGCGATTCAATGGCTCCTGGCCGAGACAGAGACTGCGAAGCTGCCGATGACCGCGTCGAGCGGCGAAGAAGGGGGAGACGACGAGCGCGACGTCTCCCGGCCGCGCGCTCGTCGGCCGCTGCGCACGCACGACGGTGGCGGTCACGAACGGTGAGCCCTGGCCGGCGAGCTCATGTGCCCGCCGCGCAACGGTGCTCGTCATCACTGCGGTGGCTCGGGACGCCCTTGCATCGCCGCCCAGATGCGAGCAGGAGTACAGGGCATGTCGATGTGCTCGACACCATGCGTCGCGTAGAGCGCGTCGACGACCGCGTTCACGATCGCGGGCGGCGAGCCGACGTTCGGCGACTCGCCGACGCCCTTCGCACCACTTGAACCTCGCGGACGCGCTCGAGCTCGTCCTGCTTTACAGCAGTGAGGGGGACCGGAAGTTCGACCGGGCGGCCTGCCGTTGGCTCGGCCGGCTCATCCTCGAGCGGGACGGCATGACCGTGGCAGACGTGCAGTTCGCGACGGCGGCGCTGGCCGCCCTCGCGGCGCGGCCGAACGCGGCAAGCGCGGTGCTTCGGTCGCTCGTGGTCTAGCGCAGGCTGACCGCGAGCAGTCCGCCGAATCACGCTGTCTATCCGCTAATTCGCCCCACCGCTTTGTGCTCGGCTGGCTGGCGGCCCGCTGCGGCTCGTGCCGTTAGCCAGGAGCCCGGGTAGTCCGACTTTCGAGCCGATCGAGACGCGACCGGATCTCGCGCAGCTCAGCGAGCAGCTCCGCCTCGGTCGCCTCCGTCTCCTCGGCCGCCTCTGCAACCTCTTCGATCTGCCCGGCCAGGAACCGCTCAGCGATTGCCCCGGTGAGAATCGCGATGAACCCGATCCCGACCAGCATCAGGGAAATCGCGTAGATCCGTCCGAGCGTCGTCTGGGGGTACTCGTCGCCGTACCCGACCGTTGTCATCGTCGAGACGGCCCACCAGACACCGTCCCAGACGCTCGGGGGCGGTTCTTGTGCGCTTTCGGCCGCCGAGTAGGCGTACCCGCCGCCCACCGCGGTCAGCGCGGCGAGGATCGCGGCGTAGCGGAGGCCGTCGAGCGAGAAGATCCGCCGCGCCAGCTGTGCGAGCCTGAGGAGCCGGAGCAGGCGCAGCACGCGTAGCGCGCGCAGCGCTTGCAAGCTCGACGGCAGAAACGGCGGGTCAGCAGGACGATCACGACCTCCAGCGGATGCGAGCGCAGCCAACGCCACCGATCGGAAACGACGGCGAGCATCACGACCAGCTCAAGGGCGAACGCGATCCAGATCGCCCAGTTCACCCAACCCGCGATCGTCCGCCACGGCTCCCCGGCGTTCGACTGTTCGACGGCGACGACGGGGATGACGAGCAGCGCCGCGACGAGCATCGGGAACTCGAACCTGTGGGCGATCCTCCGGCTGCGTTCGTCCATGCGCAGCTTCTTCGACGCGATCGGCGCTCCTCCGTCTCGCGACCAAGCTCGCAGAGCCTGAAAGGCAGACCCTTGAGGGACCAGTAACTTGTCGCATACGGTGGAAGAGGGGAATTGGGGGCCAACGCGTGCGGCAGAACTTTCTTGTCAGCCTTTTCACAGTCGTCGTGGCGACCGCGGCCGGCTGCGGTGGCTCAGGGAGCGACGATTCGACATCGCCGACAACAGCAACAACTGCGGCGACCACTGAGGAACGGCCAACCAGCTTCGCCGACATCGTGGATGAGGTCCGAAGTGGCGTTGTGCGGATCGAGGTCGAAACGTGCGAGGGAACGGGAACCGGAACGGGGTTCTTGGTCGGGCCGAACCTGATCGCGACTGTGGAGCATGTTGTCAATGGAGCGACCGCGATTGAGCTGAAGCGATCCTCAAGGTCGCTCGGCACAGCCACGGTGGTCGGGGAGGACCGTGCGCGCGATCTTGCTCTGCTGCGCACAAGTGTTCCGGTGAAGGGCTACCGCTTCACGCTCGCGGATCGGGCGCCTCGGCTCGGCGAAGATGTCGCGGCACTCGGCTATCCGCTTGGCCTGCCGTTCAGCGTCACGCGCGGCTCGGTTAGTGGTTCAGATCGGAGCATCCCAATCGACGGTGTCACACGTCGAAAGCTGATCCAGACCGACGCTGCTGTGAGTCCCGGCAACAGTGGCGGCCCGCTGCTGGTGCCCGGCAGCAAGGAGGTTGTCGGTCTCGTCGACCTCGACGCGACGGTTGCGGATGGGATCGCGTTCGCGGTCTCCGCGGAAGTAGCGAGACCGCTGCTGCAAGCATGGCAGGTCGCGCCTCAGCCGATCGCGCTCGCCCCGTTGTGCGTGTAGTTGGTGGTGACACCATTGGACGGCGGGAAACCCCCAAGCTGGCCGACCGTCTGACTGACCCGGTTGGAGTTGGCGTCGTAGCTGTAGCCGTAGGTGACCCTGCCCGTCCCTGTTTGCGCCTCGGCCTGGGTGAGCCGGTTGAGCACGTCGTAGCTATAGCTGGTGCGCCGGCCGTCTTTGTCGGTGACGTTTTGGCGCAGACCGGTGTCGGCGTAGCTGGCGTTTCTCCAGCTGTAGGTGAAGTCGGTCAGAACCTGACCCGAGGCCGGCTTCTGCCCAGTGACCTGGGTCTGCCGGTTGGAGAGGTCGTAACTGAAGAACATGCTGACACCGTTGGGGTAGTTCGTCTGCGTGCGGCGGCGAACGTGGTCATACGTGAACGTCGTTTGCCGCCCGCCCGGCTCGGTCAGCGTCGAGAGCAGGTTGAGATTGTTGTAAAGGTAGGCGATTGTGCCGCCGGCGTCGGTGTAGCTGATCAGGTTGGAGGCGACGTCGTAGCCGTAGGAGATCTGCGGCCTGCCCGGCAGCGATTCGGTGACAACGCGGTTGAGCCGGTCGTACGCGTAACTGGAGCTGCCCGTGTTGTCGAGGATGTCCCGCGCGCCGTGGATTTTCGGTGGCGGCCCGGTGATGGATTCTCTCATGCGTGCGTGAGCAGCACCTCCTGGGTCTGGTGGCTGTGGAG
>Ga0208612_1000493_pt1 | contig 17248 bp, 20 predicted proteins | sample AntDryMetagUQ889_FD_188089 | JGI IMG/M metagenome (GOLD analysis project Ga0208612, IMG submission 188089) | Polar desert microbial communities from Antarctic Dry Valleys - UQ889 (SPAdes) | ecosystem: Environmental > Terrestrial > Soil > Desert | place: Antarctic Dry Valleys | collected 2008-12-31 | reverse complement strand
TGTCGTTGACGTCGGTCGAGTAGGCGACGTGATCGCCCGGGCCGAGCCCGACGTCATCGCGCTGCAGGAGCTTGACCGCGACCTTCCGAGGTCCGGTCACACCGACCAGGCATCCGCCCTAGCTCGACGATTGGACATGGAGGTCCGCTTCTTTCCCACGCTCACGCGGGGGCGCGGCGAGTACGGCATCGGGATAGGCGCAACCCCCCGGTTAGACGACGCCCGTTTCGTGCCGCTTCCCCGGCTGGGAGATGAGGAGCCGCGCGGAGCGATCACCGCGACCTGTTCCGGGGTACATGTGGTGGTGGCACACCTGTCCACCGACCGGCGGGCCCGTTCCGTCCAGCTGGCGGCGCTCGGCGCGATCGCGACGGGTTTCGAAGGGCCGACGGTCGTGATGGGGGACCTGAACCTGGGGCCGCTCTCGCTGGACCCCCTGCGCCGCCACGGTTTCACCGGCCCCTTCGGACATCCCACGCTGCCCGGCAGGCTCGTGAAGCGCCAGATCGACCACATCCTGGTCTCGTCGGGGATCACCGTGCGCCGCTCCTGGACGATCTCGACCGATGCCTCCGACCACATTCCACTCGTCGCCGAGCTGGAGGTCCCACGTCCCCGCTGAGAGCCCTGCCGCCAAGGGGCTGTTACTTCTGTGAATTTCTGTTAACTTCTGAGGTCACAGAACACTCGCGAATGCCGTAGGGGCCGGGGAGGCTCGTGTGACGATTCGACCTATGAAGGCAGCAGCTCTAGCCGTCCTCGTCATAGTCGCGCTGGCCGGTCTCGTCGTGACGGCATGGGGCTCGAACCGCGACTCCGGCGTCGCAGCCCAGGCCGCCCAAGTCGCCCGGGACCAAGCCGACCGGCTCGACGGCGCGCTGGCGCAGATCGATGCCCTCCAGGAGCGAACGATGGAGCTGGAGGCGGAGCTCGCCGAGACGGAGGAGAGGAGCGGGCGTGCCGGCTCACAGCTCGAGCGGGTGAGCGGCCGTCTGTGGAGCTCGCTGGACAAGCTGCGCCGGTCGGTGGCCGATGCGAAGTCCGCGAACAGCTCTGCTTCCTCGGATGCGGCCACGGCCTTGGCCAACGCCGGCTCCGCGCTGCGCGATCTCGCCATCTTGGAGAACCGGTTCGAGTACCACCTGCGTCAGCACGGTGGTGGTTGATGACGACATCTGAAGGAGAACGCCGATGAAGGTGATGCGCGACCTCGTAGGGGAGACACTGTCCCACCGTTACCGTCTGGTCGCACGGGTCGCCGGGGGCGGGATGGGAGAGGTGTATCGCGGGCACGACCTGCTCCTGGACCGTTCGGTGGCCGTCAAGATCCTGCAGCCGTCGCTTGCCCAGGATCCCGAGCTTGTCGAGCGCTTCCGGGCGGAGGCACGCGCCGCGGCAAGGCTCACGCACCCCAACATCGTGGGCGTCCATGACTGGGGATGCGAGGGAGACCGCACCTATTACATGGTCATGGAGTACGTGTCGGGAACCGATCTGCGTGACGTCCTCGTTGCTCGAGGGAGCCTGCAGCAACGCCAGGCGGTCGAGATCGTCGCCAGCGTTTGCGACGCCCTCCACGTCGCTCACACGAGTGGGCTCGTGCACCGTGACGTCAAGCCCGAGAACATCCTGCTCAATCGCGGGGGCGAGGTGAAGGTCGCGGACTTCGGCATAGCGATCGTCGCCGACGCCGATCGCACCCACCCGGGAGGCATGATCCCTGGAACGCTTCGTTACCTCTCGCCCGAACAAGCGCGGGGGAGCACGGCGACGGCGGCCTCGGACCTGTGGGCTGCGGGCGCAGTGCTGTCGGAGCTTCTGACCGGCCTGCCCCCCCTGCAGGGCGCGGGGGCCGAGCTGCTCACACGCCGCGCGCAAGAGCCACCGCGCGCGCCTTCTTCCTGGGACCCCTCTATCCCCGAGGAGCTCGACGAGATCGTCTTGAAAGCCTGCGCTCTCGAGCCCGCACAGCGATTCGGAAACGCCAGCGAGATGGCCGGAGCCCTGCGCCGTATCGCCACCTTCCGCCTGCCCGAGGCAGAGCCCCTCGAGACCCTGCTGGACCAGGTCACGGGCGACGTCGGTCTAGTGGACCCCGACCTCACTCTCTTCACCCATACCGGCCCACGGCCCCGCACGCTTGGTCTCCCCGGTCTGAAGACGGTGCTCAGCGCGCTCGTGATCCTGTTGCTGCTTGCCGGGACCGCCGGTGCGGTGACCCGCTTCGTGATGCCTCAGATGGTCCAGGTGCCCGAGCTGGAGGGCCTTACCAAGGTGGCGGCCGAACGCCGAGCCGAGAACCTCGGCCTGGAGGTCCTGGTCATCGGTCACGAGAACGATCTGGATGTGCCGAAGGGTGCCGTGCTCGAACAGTCTCCGCCTTCCGGCGAGCTCGAGGAAGGCTCGACGGTCGAGCTCACCCTGTCGCTCGGCCCCCCCAAAGTGAAGCTCCCCTCCCTCGTGGGGCTGACGATCGAGGAGGCCTCAGACAAGCTCGCCGACAAGGACCTCTTTCAGGGTGATGTGACCAAAGAATTCTCGCTGGAAGTCGAAGGCACCGTGATCGGGCAAGACCCGGCCGACGGCAAGCTGGTGATCGGGACCGAGGTCCACCTCGTCGTGAGCAAGGGCCCCCAGCCGCTCGAGGTCCCCGACGTGGCCGGCATGGCTGCGGAAAAGGCGGTCGCCTCCCTGAAAGAGGCGGGGTTCAAGCCGGTGGTCGTCGATGCCTACTCCGATGAGATCGCCGAAGGCGATGTCATCTCGACCTCGCCGGGCGCGGCTAACGTCGTGGGGGAGGGCACCAAGATCGAGGTCTACGTCTCGATCGGACCGGAGTTCTCCGACATCAAGATGCCCGACGTGCGCGGGATGGATGCGAGCGCGGCCCAGTCCAAGCTAGAGGGCATGGGCTTCACCGTGCGCATCAACCGGCCTTGCTCCGGCGGGACGACCGTGGTCGAGACCGACCCGATCCCCGGCACGATGTGGCCCGAGAACGAACCGGTCGCGCTGTTCCTCTGTTAGCGGCCGCTCACTAGACCTGGACCCCCCAGCCTCTGAGGGTCTCGCAGAAGCGGGGGGTGCAATCGAGCCTGGAGACCTCGTCTAGAGGTACCCAGCGAACGCCCGCGACGTCGTCACCCGGTCTGGGGTCGCCTGCGCGGTCGGTCGTCGCGACGAAATCCAAGATCACGTAGTGCGGGTCCCCCACGACCTCGAGGATGCCCAGCAGCTCTCCGACCGAGACGTCGAGCCCGGTCTCCTCCTTCACCTCTCGGGAAACCGCAGCCGCGAGGTACTCACCGCGCTCGAGACGTCCCCCGGGAACGGACCACAGCCCCTTGCCGGGGTCGTTGTCGCGCTGCACCATCAAGATGTGGCCGTCGTGCACGACGACGGCGCCGACCGCGACCTGGGGCACCTCCACCCTCATAGGCTACGCCGCTCATGTCGATAGCTCCTCCTCCGCCCCCTCCGCCGCCACCACCGGTCGCTCCCGCGGTGCTCGGGCCCTCTGCCGGGTTGCCGCCGGGAACCCCTGCATGGGTGACCTGGTCGCTGCTCGCCATCGGCGTGCTGGGTGCCTCGGTCTCGGCGATCCTCATCCGCTACGCGCAAGAGGCCCATCCTCTCGCCATCTCGTTCTGGAGATGTGCCGCGGGGGCACTGCTGCTCTTGCCCTTTACGCGAGGCGGGTTCCGCTCGATGCAGCGCAACGGGTGGGTGCTCCCCGCCGTGGCGGGTTTCTTCCTCGCGTTGCACTTCGCCACCTGGATCACGTCACTGGAGCTCACGAGCGTCGCGAACTCCGTGCTGCTGGTTACCACCGCGCCGATATTCGTGGCCATCGCTGCTCGCTACCTCTTGAAGGAGCGGATGAAAACGATCGTGTGGCTGGGCATCGCCCTTGCGTTCGCCGGAGCGGCGGCGATAGCCGGGGGGGCCGAGGGCGGTGAAGCATCTCTGCGCGGCGACCTGCTGGCGCTGGTTGGGGCAGTGACGGTTGCCGGTTACGCGCTGGCGGGCCAGGTGGCCCGGCGGGACCTGGGCATCATCGAGTACGCGGTCATCACCTACGGCGTCGGTGCGGTCCTGCTGTTGCCCATCTGCCTGGCGACCGGCGTCGAGCTGTGGGGTTATTCGGCCACGACGTGGGCTGCCATCGCTGGCATCGTGATCGGGCCGCAGATCCTGGGGCACACCGTGTTGAACTATGTCGTCAAGGACCTGGATGCGACCACCGTCTACGTAGCGGTGATGGCAGAGCCCCCGATCGCGATAGCGCTGGCCTACTTCCTCTTTCAAGAGACGCCATCACTGCTCGTCTACCCCGGCGGTCTCGCGATCTTGATCGGGATCCTTATGGTCTCGGTCGGCCGGCGCCAGGCCCCCGAGATCTTGGAGTGAAGCCCGAGCGTTGTCTCGTGATGGGCATCCTCAACCGAACGGCCGACTCCTTCTACGACGGCGGACGTACCGGTCTGGCGGAATCCGTGAAGCATGCCGAGGCCATGGTCCAAGAAGGAGCCGACATCATCGACATCGGCGGAGTGAAGGCAGGGCCGGGCCAAGAGGTCAACGAGCACGAAGAGCTCGAGCGGGTCGTTCCTCTGGTCGCGGAGGTGTGCGAGCGCACCGGCGCGACGGTCTCGGTCGAAACCTCCCGGCCCCCGGTCGCTGCAGCCGCGCTGGCCGCCGGAGCCTCCATCGTCAACGACGTCAGTGGTCTTGCCGAGCCCGGGCTGGCGGCGGCCTGTTCGCGAGCTGGGGGACGCTTGGTCTTGATGCATCACGGCGGCCAGATAAGAGGCCGCCCGCGCAACCCTCGCTACGACGACGTGGTCGAAGATGTATTGGCGTGTTGGGTAGAGCTTGCAGCGCGCGCCGAGCGCGAGGGCATGAAGAGAGTCGATCTGATCGTGGATCCCGGCCTCGACTTCGGCAAGACCACCTTCCACTCGCTCGAGCTCATGCGCAGGCTGCCGGAGCTGACAGAGGGCGGGTTCCCCGTGCTCATCGCGGCTTCGCGCAAAGACCTCGTGGGGGAGTCGCTCGATCTACCACTATCCGAGCGCCTGGAGGGCTCACTCGCGCTGGTCGCACTGGCCGTTCTTCACGGAGCAGCGCTCGTGCGCGTTCACGACGTGGCCGAAAGCGTCAGGGTGGTTCGGATGGTGGAATCCGTGCTCGGCGTGCGGCCCCCAGCGGCCCCCGTGCGGGGCCTGTGGGAGTAAGAGAGGCTTGCAACATTCGCGGCTTGGGCAACGTCTAAAGAGCATGAGAACGATCTGGGCGAGCGCGCTGCTCGCGCTCTCGGTCACGTCATGCGGCACGCCGGAAGAACACCGCATCCAGCCGGCCCCCCTCGCGCCCAGCAGATCCGCGTCCGGAGCCTCGACCCAGCCCGCCTTGTACGAAGCGAATGCGACCGTTCTGGAGAACGACGAGCAAGGTCCGATGCTCTGTCTGGGCGGCATCATGGACTCTCTGCCTCCACAATGCGGCGACATCCCCGTCCCGAACTGGGACTGGGACGACGTCACGGGTGAGGAGAGACAGAGCGGAGTCACGTGGGGAGGCGCGTACCACGTGAGCGGACGATTCGACGGCGACACGTTCACGCTCACCGAGCGGCCCGGACCCCCGGCCCCACATCTCGACCCGAAGGATGACTACTCCTTTCAGCCGGCGTGCGAGGAACCCGAGGAAGGGTGGATCACCGAAGGCAATGTCGACCAGGAGGCGGCCGGTAGGGCTCTGAGCGGGCTCCGCAGCGAGCCCGATTACTCGGCCGGTTGGATCACACAGCTCGAACCTCCCGGCGAGTACGAAGACACCGGACCAGTCGTGCTCAACGCGGCCTTCACCGGAGACCTGGAGCGACACGAGGCGGATCTACGGGCCCGCTGGGAGGGCTCGCTCTGTGTCGTCAGATACGACCGCTCGCTGGACGAGTTGGAGCGCGTCCGCAGGTCGATCGACGCAGACCTCGAAGGAATCGGAGTCCATTCGCTCTATTCGGATCTCGACGAGGTCGGCGGGTCGCTCAACTACCACGTGGTCTATCTGAGCCAGGAGGATCGACGGGCCCTCATGAAGCGCTACGGCTGGGAGCTGTTGGACATCACGACGGCGCTCAACCCGGTGGGCTCCGACTAATACCAGGTCGAGCCGGACTCCTCGTCGTCTTTCATCCGCTCCATCACGCTCGTCAGAGAGCCGTAGGCATCGGTCTTCAAGAGGCACTTGGTCGCGCCGGAGCCAAGCATCACCTCGGGATAGTCCTGGAACGCGGTCAACCCGAGTACGTGTATCCGGGGCCAGTTGTCCTTGATCCTCTTGGTGGCCTCGATCCCGTCCATCTTCGGCATCTGGACGTCCATGATGACCAGGTCCGGCTGCAGGCTGCTGCACAGCAAGATCGCCTCCTCGCCGTCTCCCGCTTCGCCCACGACCTCGAAAGAGGTCGTCGACTCGATCAGATAGCGGAGCATGAAGCGGAGATCCTTGTCGTCGTCGACCAAGAGGACTTTTCGCATCCGGGAAGCGTAGCCGCCGAACCTCGCCGCGCCCAAGCCTTGCTGGTAGCTTTCCGGCATGGCCAAGACGATCTTGATCGTGGAAGACGAAGAGGCGGTGCGAGAGCTCGAGAAATTCATCCTCGAGCAGCAGGGCTACAACGTCATGGAGGCCCGGGATGGGCTCGAGGGACTGGCCAAGGCCGAGTTCCGCAAGCCGGACCTCATCCTGTTGGACCTCATGATGCCCGACGTCTCCGGTGGCCGCATGTTCGACGAGATGAAGCGCCACCCCACCACGACGGGTATCCCCATCATCGTCGTGACCGGCAAGCCGGACGCGCACGAGATGTTCGACGACACGTTGGGGCCCGACAACGTAATCATGAAACCCTTCGAAGCCGACACTCTCTTGGGAAGGATCCGAGACCACATCGGCGACCCCGAGTAGGTGCCACGAGATTGAACGGGGTCGGCTGAGTGGGGGCCGGGATGGCAGCGTTGTTCGATGAAGGTGTGGGCAGAGCTTTCCTGCTCGTGGCCTCCGGTGTCCTGGGCCTCATCTTCGGAAGCTTCGCCACCGCTCTCGCTTACCGTCTGCCTCGCGGAGAGTCCGTCTCGACCGGCCGCAGCAAGTGTCCCAACTGCGGCAACCAGATCGGTGTAGCCGAGAACATCCCGGTCTTCAGCTGGATCTTCCTAAGGGGTCGCTGCAAACACTGCAAAGACAAGATCTCTGCGCGCTACCCACTTACGGAGCTGAGCACTGCGTTGTTGTTCGTTGCTGCGGCGGCGAAGTTCGGCCTCTCGGCCGAAACCGCGATCTACGCGGGTGCCTTCTGGGCGCTGGTCGTGCTCACGGTGATCGATCTCGAGTTCAAGCTTCTGCCCAACAAGATCGTCTACCCGCTGGTGCTGGCGCTGTTCGTAGCTTTCGCTCTCGTGACCGCGATCCGTGGCGGCCCTTTCGAGCCGACAAGAGCGCTCGTCGCCGGAACGATCGGGCTCCTCGGGGTCGTTGCTGTGATGACCTGGCCCTCGCCCAAGACGCCCGCGGGCGAAGAGGACGTGGACGAACAACCCGAACCCGAACCAGCGCCCGAACCGTTGAAAGAGCTTCTCTTCGGCGTGATCGCCCTGATCGGTTGGGTGGCGCTGCTGGTCGTCGCGGCCCTGGACGGTCCCTTCGAGAGCGTGCGCGGAGCGGTGATCGGAGCCGCGCTTTTCTCGCTGCTCTTGCTCGGCGTGGCCTTGGTGGGAAGTGCTCTCTCGGGTCGAACGGCGATGGGGGGAGGGGACATAAAGCTCGCTGTGGCCCTGGGCGCACTGCTCGGATATCTCGCCGCGCCCGGAGCGGTGATGGTCGGCATCTTCCTGTCGTTCCTGTCGGGCGGGGTACTTAGCATCGCGATCCTGCTGGCCTCAGGGGATCGCAAGAAGCAGATCCCCTTCGGTCCTTTCCTGGCCCTGGGAACCGTGCTGGGCGTGTTGTGGGGCGAGCGACTGCTCGACGCCTATCTGGGCACCTTCTAAAGGAGACCCAGCGTCGGGGTGCTGGTGTAGGTCGCTCTAGGTGAGAGGTGCGACGACTCTGGGTGATGCCCCCAGAAACGTCGCTTCCACCAGCAGGCACAGATCGGGATCGAACTGGGTGCCGGCGTTCGCCTTGATCTCTTCCACCGCGGCCTGGAAGCTCACCGGTTTCCGGTACGGGCGGATCGAGGTCATGGCGTCGAGCACATCGGCGATCGAGAACAGACGTGCGGCGGCGGGGATATCCGTGCCCCCTAGTCGGTCTGGGTAGCCGGTTCCATCCCAGCGCTCGTGATGATGACGGATGACTTGGCCCACGACGTCGGGGAAACCCAACGGCGCGACCACCTTCTCGCCCAGGATCGGATGTGTTTCGAGCACCCTTCGCTCGGTGTCCGTCAGCCCGGCCGGTTTGTTGAGTATCGAGTCGGGGATGCCGATCTTGCCCACATCGTGCAGCATGAAGGCCGCCTCCAAGGCTTCACTGGGCAAGGCGTCCTCGATCATGGCAACGCGCGCCAGGCGCAGCGCCATCCACGTCACCCGCTCCGCGTGACCTCCGGTGTAGGTGTCTTTCAGCTCGAGCGCCGACGCGAGCGCCTTGGCGGCACCCAGGTTCGAGGGTCCGCTACCGCTCGACATTCCGACGCGAGAGTGGAGCTCGGCGGCGCCGAACGCGTCGTAAACGACACCTTGCGCGGTCACCTGCTCGATCGCCATCCCCAGCCGCTCCGGCGAGCAACCCTGCTGCAGGAAACCCGCTACGCCGAGCAGCACCGCGTCGGACGCGACCCGTTGGTCGTCGGGCTGCGCCAGCACGATCGTTCGTTTCTCCAGCCCGGCTTGGCCGATGAGGTGCAACGGGTGCAGACGCTCCGGGCCCCCACCGTTCAGAACGACCACGACGACGTCCACGTTTTCGGCGGCGGCGGTGAGGCTGTCGAGGTCGATGTCCTTCAGGACGAAGATCTGGGATGAGCGCGACGGAAGTGTCGACGAGAGACCTATCCACATCGAGGCGTCGCTGCCCAACAGCAGGACCCGCAAAGGGGAGACCTCCATCAGACCGTTCCCAGTCCCAATCGCGACAGGGCCCCCGCCCGCTCGATCATCTCGTCACGGCGCGCCCTTCTTTCCTCGGGGCTGAGCGCGATCAATTCCCCGACGGTGTGCGCCACGGCTCCGGGGGAGAACGGCTTGGTGAGGTGCGCGTGGGCGCCCAGCTGCAGCGCTTCGATCGCGACGGCGGGACTTCCCTTGGCGGAGAGCACGATCACGGCTATCTGGTCGATGATCCCTTCCGCAGACAGCGTCTTGAGGACCTCGAACCCGTCGACCGTAGGCATCGCGAGATCGAGGATGCATGCGTGCCAGTCCCCACCGCGCAGGAAGTCCAGTGCTTCGTTACCGTCTTTGGCTTCACCGAACTCCATCCCGGCCAGGCCCAGGTTGAGCCCCACGATCACCCGGATGTCCCCTTCGTCGTCGACGACAAGGACGCGGGGCCGAGTCCCGGTGCTCAACATCATTTCTCGGTGATGTCGGAAGGAAGGCGGTCGACCAGGTCCTTGAAGTTCGTGCGAACGAATTCCGAGAGCCGGATGTCGGGCGAGACGTGCAGCTTCCTGCGGATGCGGGCCTTGTGGCTGCGTACCGTGCCCCTGGAGATCCCCAGACGTCGCGCGGTCTCTTGCTCGGTGCGCCGGTGGGACAGGTGCACCAAGACATCCCATTCCCGCTCCGTTAGCTCTTCAGACAGCGACACCGTGTTGATCCCGTGTCGACGCGGGTCGTCCGCACGCCAGGTGCGACCACCACCCGATTCCTTCGCGCGGAAGAGTGCGATCTCGGCGCGCGCGATTACCTCCTCGGCAGCGCGGCCCGACGAGAACTGGGCCACGCCCACAGACGCTCGCGTCGGCGTGCCTGCCGCCTGCACCTCTTGCATCGCGGCGCGACAGCGCTCCGCCGCGAGATAGGCGGTCCCTAGCTCCGTGTCGGGCAGGATGGCAGCGAACTCATCGCCGCCGTAGCGGTAGAGCACGTCCGCGGTACGCAGGGTCGACTTCAGCGCCTCGGCCACCTCGGCGAGGACACGGTCACCGGCCGGTCGGCCCAGCTGCTCGTTCACTCGGTCCAACTGGTCCAGGTCGATCAACAGGATCGATAACGGTGCGCCACTTCGTTCGGAGCGCGAGATCTCCTGGGTTAGGCGCTGCTCGAAGGCGCTGCGCTCCGGAAGCCGGGTCACCGAGTCCGCTGAGGTGCGCGCCGCGATCTCGGTCTGGCGCGCCTTCGTCCTGGCTGCCGCGCCGACCCGAGCAACCAGCTCTTTGGGCTCAGGCGGCTTGGCGATGTAGTCGACGGCCCCGCTCTCGAGACCCTTGACGCGATCGCCGGTCGTGCCCAAGGCAGACAGGAAGATGACGGGGATGTCGGCTGTGAGTGGGTCGCTGGAGAGGGCCATGAGCACCTCGGACCCGTTCATCCCCGGCATCATCATGTCCAGCAGGATCACGTCGGGCTGCTCCGCGGCGGCCTTCTGCACGCACTCTTCGCCGTCGGAGGCTTGGATCACATCGAAGCCCTCTCCCAGTTGCATCCCGGCCAGCATCCGAAGGTCCGGATCGTCATCGACGACCAGAACAGTGGGACGTGACGAACCGGACGAATCGGGCTTGGCCATGGGATGTCTTTCGGCTAGGAGAGGCACGTTCCAAAGATGACGGAGCGCAACCGCGAAGGAAATGAACAGAAAGGACTAATTCCCACTAGTCATCCCGGCCACTTTCGTGGTTGTCCCGCACCTTTACGATGGGTCTATGGATGACGAGCTAGAGCAGCCGAGCGAGGAGGAGCCGCTAGACGACGACGAGCGCGAGATGCTCCATCAGGACCTCGTGGACGTCCAGTCGCTCAAGGAGCTGCTGGGCCCCAGAGGGATCAAGGGGGTCGTCTTCTACTGCCCAGACTGCGACGAGGATCACTACCTGGCCTGGGACCTGCTGGCCGGGAACCTCCGGGAGCTCCTGGACGCGGGTGAGTCGCCGGTCCACGAACCCGCCTTCCAGCCCGACCCCGACGAGTACGTCTCCTGGGATTACGCCCGGGGCTTCCTGGACGGTTACGAGTCCTACGAGCAAGAGGAGCTGGGCGACGCGGTCAACCGGATCATCCTGGAGCTGCGCGACAGGGGATGGACCCCCGAGCAGGTCAAATCCTTCCTCGCCGCGGCCGACCTCGGCGTCCCTTCTGCGGACGAAAGCCCCCCACCGGAAACCTCGTAATGGCGCGGATCGTCGCGTTCGCGAACCAGAAGGGCGGCGTCGCCAAGACGACCACCACGCTGTCGATCGGCGCTGCCCTAGCCGAGATGGGCCGCACGGTCCTCGCCGTCGACCTCGACCCTCAGGCCGCACTCACCTACTCACTGGGCGTGGACCCCGACGCACTCGCCGAGACCGTGAACGACGTGTTGGTGCGGCGCTTACCGGTCGAGAAGGTGATCGTGTCGAGAGAGATCGACCTCGTCCCTGCCAACATCGACCTGGCGGGGGCCGAGGCTATCCTGTTGGCGAAGACCGGGCGGGAGTATGCGCTGGAGCGTGCGCTGCGCGATGTGTCGGACACCTACGACTACATCGTGATCGACTGCCCCCCGTCGCTTGGGATCCTCACGATCAATGGGTTGACCGCGGCGGGAGAGGTGGTGATCCCGCTTCAGTGCGAGGCCCTGTCGCATCGGGGCGTCGGCCAGCTGGTGGAGACGCTCGGGGACATCCGTCATTTCACGAATCCGAACCTGGCCCTCACTGGAGTTATCCCCACGATGTACGACGGTCGCTCGCGCCATGCCCGCCAGGTGCTGGCGGATGTGGGATCCCGCTACGACCTCGAGGTCTTGGACCCTCCGGTACGGAAGTCGATCCGGTTCGCGGAAGCCTCTCAGGCGGGTCTCTCTCTGCTGTCGTTCGCTCCCACCCATCCGGGGGCCGAGGCCTATCGGGAGCTGGCGCGCCGCATCGACGAGAAGGGGCTTTCGGCGTGAGCGACCGCGCACCGAACAAACACGCTCTCTACACAAAGACGGAGCGACGGGCTCACACCTGCACCGTGGAGTGCTCGGCGTGCCGGGAGGAGACGCGGGTCAACTACATAGAGCTGGCGGCTCTGTTGTTCCCGGTTCACTTCCACGTACCTTTCGTGAGGTACCACGGGTCGTGGCTCCGGTGTCCTGCCTGCGGCAAGCGCACCTGGGTCCGCCTGCACTTCGACCGCTGACCCCACGGGTCCCGGGGTGGGCTCGGTTAGGGTCTCGAAGAAAAATGGCTACGGGAGGCTGATCGACATGGCGAGGAAAGCGTCCAAAGACATCGCGAAGGCCCGCAAGCAGGTGGGCAGGGCCGCCGGCAGCTTGGGGGCGGTCGGCAGAGCCGCAGTCAAGACCGCAGGGAAGGCCGCTAAGGAAGTGGCCAAGACCCGTGACGCCAAGACGGCCAAGAAGCAGGCAAGGGTGGCTTCGACCGCGGTCACAGCAGCCGCGGGGGCCGGCGTGGCGCTGGTCAAGACCGCAGTCAACGTGGCCCAGAAGAGCGCCAAGGGCCTGGCCGGGTCCAAGGAGGTCAAGAAGGCGTCGAAGAACGTCCGCAAGGCCACCGATGCGGGCAAGAAAGCCGCCCAGACGGCTTCCAAGACGGCTCGCAAGGACGCGGCGGCGGCCGCCAAGACCGCTCAGAAGAACTCTGCCGCAGCCGCCAAGCGGGCGCAGGCCCGGGCCACCAAGGGCGCGACGGCAGCCAAGAAGAAGTCCTCTGCGGCTGCCAAGAAGGCATCCGCCAAAGCGCAGTCCGCTAAGCGCAGCGGCTAATCCCGCCTCCTGTAGCAACCGATAACTGATCCATGGGTACTTCATCGCGCTCTCAACCTTCTCGAGCTCAATGGCTGCGGCGTCTTGCGCTGCGCAAGCGGGACCGCGTTGCCTTCGTGCTGTCCGGAGGCGGCCCCTTGGGGGCTCTTCAAGTGGGCGCCCTGCATGCGCTGTTCGAGCGTGGCATCCGGCCCGATCTAGCGGTCGGCACCTCTGTCGGCGCCTTGAACGCGACCTGGCTGGCGATGGATCCCACGACGGCCGGTGTCGCACACCTGGAGTCCTCGTGGCGCAACATGAAAGAAGGCGATCTCTTCCCAGGGGGCCGTTTCAAGGCGTCGTGGGCCCGGATGCTCGTGAAGGGCAATCGGGTCTTCGAGAACTCCGGTCTGAAACGCACGATCGAGAACACGCTGGGCCCCGCCCGCTTCGAGGACGCGCAGATCCCTCTGGCCGTGACGGCCACCGAGTTGGAGACCGGGAACGAGATGTTGTTCACCTCCGGACCAGTATTGGGGCCGCTGCTTGCGTCCACCGCGATGCCGGGCATCTTTCCGCCGGTCGAGGTCGACGGGCGCACCTACATCGACGGCGGCGTGGCGAACAACGTTCCGATAGCACCGGCGGCGGGTTTGGGTGCGACGACCATCTACGTGATGAACTCGACCTCGCACACCCGACAGCGACGTCCTCTGAACCGGCCGATGGACTACCTATTGCACGCGTTCACCCTGGCGCGCGCACAACGCTTGGTCCTCGAGCAGATGTATCTCAAGGACAAGGTGCGTCTGGTGATGCTTCCCACGGTCACGTTGGATTTCTTCGTTCCTTTCGCTTCCATGGAGCACACAGGCCAGTTGATCGAGATCTCGTACGAGCAGACCGCCAACTTCCTGGACGGTCGCACTGACTTCGTCGAGGAGTCAGACCCCACCGGCACCATCGAAACGATCGCCCCCACCCGATAGCTCCGACGGCCGGTCGGGGTAGTGTCCCGGACGTGGCGGGGGACGAGCGGCAAGAAGACAAAGCCAAGGACCAACAGGCCGACGCGGAGGGACGCACGCAGCCGCCGCGTGAGCCCACCGACTCGATGACGCCCTTCGAGGCGGCCACCTACTTCTTCCACAATTCTGCGGAGCGTCTGCGACTCGAGGACCATTGGCGTGAGGTCCTCGCCAGCTCCTACCGGGAGCTCGGGGTGCAGGTGCCCCTGCGCATGGACGACGGCAGCATGACCGTGTGCCGGGGCTACCGCGTCCAACACAACGGAGCGCGCGGCCCCTACAAGGGTGGCATCCGCTATCACCCGTCGGCCGACCTGGACGAGGTACGCGCTCTGGCTGCCCTCATGACGTGGAAGAACGCCCTGATCGATGTGCCGTTCGGCGGCGCCAAGGGGGGCGTGCAGTGCGACCCCCGTCGGCTGTCCAAGACGGAGCTGGAACGGCTGACGCGACGCTTCACCGCGATGATCTCGTACGTCATCGGGGTCAACCGCGACATCCCGGCCCCCGACATGGGCACCAACGCTCAGACGATGGCCTGGATGATGGACGCCTATGGACAGAAACACGGCTACACCCCAGGCATCGTGACCGGCAAGCCGGTCGAGCTGGGTGGCTCTCCGGGACGTGAGGAGGCCACCGGACGCGGCGTCATCATGTGTACGCAGGAGATCGCTAAGAAGCTAGACATCCCATTCGAGGGCGCGAGTGTCGTGATCCAGGGGTTCGGCAACGTCGGGTACTGGGCCGCCGCTCTGGCCGCGGAGGCCGGCGCGAAGGTCTGTGCGGTCTCGGACGTGGTGGGGGGCATCTACAACGCCAACGGTCTGGACGTCGATGCCGTGTTCAAGCACTCCCAGTCCGAGGGCGGCGTGCAGAGCTATCCCGAGGGCGACGCCGTCAGCAACGAAGACCTTCTTGGGATCGAGTGCGACATCCTCATCCCCGCGGCGATCCAGGGTGTCATCCACACCGGGAACGCCGGCGACGTCAAAACCAGGTTGCTGGTCGAGGCTGCGAACGGTCCCACCACGCCTGCGGCCGACGAGATCCTGTGTGAGCGCGGGGTCCCCGTCGTCCCAGACATCCTCGCCAACGCGGGTGGCGTCACCGTTTCGTACTTCGAGTGGGTGCAGAACACCCAGCGCTTCAGCTGGGACGTGGCACAGGTCAACGATGAGCTGGCCAAGAAGATGACTGCCGCCACCGAACAGGTCTTCGAGCGCAGCCGCCGCGACGACACGATGCTGCGCGATGCTGCCTTCGATATCGCGGTCGAGCGCGTTGCGCACGCCGCCGAGCTCAGGGGTTACGTCTAGAGCGGCGCTGAGTTCCGTCTAGAGCGGCGCTGGGGCCTACTTGGTTGCTACGAAGAACGGGTCGTACTGGTTGTAGCCGACCTCTTCGATATCGGGGCAACCGCCCCGGTTGTAATACGCGCGAGCCGCAACGGCAGCGCGAACCGGACCCGCCGGAGCAGCTTTCGGGAACGCCGGCACCGTGATGGTCGCTTCGCCGTTCTCGTCGGTCTTGCCGATGCCGTAGCGGTAGAAGTAGTCCCCGGCGTACAGCGAGACGCTGACCTCGACGTCTGAAGCGGCCATGTACTGCGGGGATTCCAGCGGTTGGCTCTCGCCGAGGGGGTCTTCACGTCCCGGGCGCTTGACGCTCAGGGCGACCTTCATCTTCTCGCCGATCGCGTAGCTCTTCTTCATGGGCTTGGCGTCCACCGTGAAGGTGTAGAAGGTCGTGGCCATGACACCGGCAGAGCGACCGCCCCCACAAACCGCCACGGCAGCTTGGGCGGGGGCCGCGGGAAGGAGGCCACCGAGCAGCGCGGCGGCGATCAGGCCGACGACAGAGGTCCTCTTGTTCATGGGGCAAAGGTTCTCCGGCCCGGCCCTCTCTCCTGCTGGCAAAAGTTTCGTGACGAATCCGGACATAGAGCGCGTTTGTGCAGGTGGAAGCCATATTTCTGCCCGAGAGGGGAAGGAAGGAACCCTGGGGCGACGAATCCTGACACCAGCGAATGCTTCGGACCCCCTGAAGCACACACGACGAAAGGTAACGGAGATGCGAGGCCAGACTCCATGCAACTGGATGTCAGGACCGAAAGATGCGGCTCTTAAGGTCTCCGCCGTCAAATGGTGGCTGGCCATCTCCCGCGACGCTCTCGTCAAGGACCTGCGGCGCCAGTCTGTTCACAGCCGGCCCGCGGTTCGGTGCCGTCGCACCCCCACCTTCTCGTCACCGATCGAGCTGCCTTAGTTCAAAAGCTCGGTCGCTCTACACTCGCCCCCTTCTCCCGGATACCCGGACCCGAAGGGGGTTTTTCATATGGCGGTTGAGAAATCGATCGATCTGACGGCGACCGGCGCGACCCTCGACGAAGCGATCGGCTCGGCGATCCACCGGGCCTCGCTCACGCTCAAGGGATTGACGTCTTTCCAGGTCGAAAGGATCGAGGGCACGATCCAAGACGGCGAAGCCGTCTACAAGGTGCTCGTGCGCATCTGGTTCGTGATCAAAGAGAAGATGCACGAGTAGCAGCCTTGGGCACAGAGATCACTCATCGCCGGCGCGAGCCGGCCCCGGCCATCTTCCGATTGGTGCTGCCGCTTCCGTTCCCCGGGTTGGACCGCGTCAATGCGTTCCTGCTGGCCGACGGCGACGGCTACACGCTGGTGGACTGCGGGATCTATCTGCCCGACGACGGACGCGACCACGGTTGGGACGACCTGGTCGAGGCACTTGCCGTGTGTGGGGTGGACATCTCTGCGGTCACCCGCTTGATCGTCACGCACCCCCACATCGATCACTACGGGATGGCGGGGCGCGTCGTCGAGCGGTCGGGAGCAGAGCTGTGGATGCATGAGGTGGCGGGCGAGGACCTCGAGCTGTACCGGGACCCCAGTTCCATCGCAGCTCGTCTGCGCGAGATGTTCGTGCAGCACGGCGTGGGGGAGGAGGAACTCGAAGAGCTCACCCAGTACGAGGACTGGCGGCCTTTCGTGTCCGGAGTCGTCGAAGCCACGAACCCCGTAGCGGGGGGCGAGACGCTCACGATCGGCCACCGCGAGTGGGAGTTCGTCTACACCCCGGGCCATGCCCGCTCGCACGTATGTCTGTGGTCCGCGGCCGTTCGCATCCTCATCTCGGGTGACCACCTTCTGGGCACGATCACACCGCACATCGACTTCAAGCGAGGCGTGGACGACGACCCCTTGGGTGACTTCCTCGCATCCCTAGAGAAGATCGAACGGCTCGATCCCGCGCTGGTGCTCCCCGGCCACGGCGGGCCTTTCGACGAGGGGGCCGAG
>Ga0208612_1000490_pt1 | contig 17389 bp, 17 predicted proteins | sample AntDryMetagUQ889_FD_188089 | JGI IMG/M metagenome (GOLD analysis project Ga0208612, IMG submission 188089) | Polar desert microbial communities from Antarctic Dry Valleys - UQ889 (SPAdes) | ecosystem: Environmental > Terrestrial > Soil > Desert | place: Antarctic Dry Valleys | collected 2008-12-31 | reverse complement strand
CGTTAGGCCGAAGCTCCCCGCGGTGGGCAGCTTCGGGTTAGCTCTCATGGCGCGCCGCGCCACCCGCGGGCGGATGAAAATACGCAGTTTGCGGGAATCGGGGGCTATTTTCCCATCAGCGCTTGCGCAGCGGCAGCCCCACGGAGGTGAAGGTCTCGCCCGCCACGCGGATCGCGAAGTGGGGGTGGAAGTTGCCCGTCGGCGTCCGCAGCCAGCGGCCGAAGCGCCGGACGGCCAGGTTCTCCAAGGACGCGGCCGAGATCGAGCTGTCGAGCTCCTGCATCAGCTCGAGTCCCGTCGGGGCGATCACGTCGCGGCGGAGCTCCGCCGGCGTGAACACCTCGCGCTTGCCGAGCCTGCCCCCGGAGCACGCCCTCGCCACCGACCGGCCCGCCCTTCTCAGCGCGGGCGGCTGCGCGAGCGACAGCTCGGTGGCTATGTAGGCGTGGCCACCCGGGCGCAGCACGCGGCCGATCTCGCTCGCCGCCCGCGCGACGTCCGCGGGTCCGCCGAAATGCTCGATCGAAGAAAGGCTGAAGACGCCGTCGAAGGACCCGTCCTCGAAGTCGTTCAGGTGCCGCCCGTCCGCCACCCTCACCTCCAGGTTGCCGAGCCCGTGGTCGTAGGGCGAGAGGGCGGCTGGGTCGGTGAGCATCTGTGCGGGGGCGTCGTAGCCCGCGAACTCGCCCGTCCCGTACACGTCGGTGGCCACCATCCGGCCGACCCGGGGCGCCAGCCAGAACACGATCGCCTCCCGTCCCGCGCCGACGGAGAGGAGCTTCGAGGCACCGTCGAGCAGGCCTGCCTCCTCCAGGAAGAGCGACAGCATCGTCAGCTCCCAGGTCTTGCGGTCGAGCTGCCAGGTCAAGTCCAGATCGGGGCGCAGCGCAGCGGCGCGCTCCCTGAAGAGGGGCTCGTCGAAATCCGTGCTGTCACAGACCTTGGCGTAGTGGCGGTCCACCGCTGCTTACTACCACTGATGCACGAGGGATAGAGTGCCTGGCCGTGCTCTACGACCAGGACGCCGACCTCGCGCGGCTCGCGGGCAAGACCGTCGCCATCCTCGGCTACGGCTCCCAGGGCCACGCCCACGCCCTCAACCTCAAGGACTCCGGGGTCTCGGTGCTCGTCGGCCTGCGCCCCGAGTCGGACTCGGTGGCCAAGGCTGAGGGCGACGGGCTTGAGGTGGCCCCGGTCGCGGACGCCGCGAGCCGCGCGGAGGTCGTGATGGTCCTCCTGCCCGACGAGCGCCAGCACGACATCTGGGATTCCGACATCCGCGACGGGATCGCGCCGGGCAACCTGCTCCTGTTCGCGCACGGGTTCTCGATCCACTACGAGCAGGTCGAGCCGGGGCCGGGAGTCGACGTCGGCATGGTCGCGCCCAAGGGTCCGGGCCACCTGGTGCGGCGCCAGTTCCTCGAGGGCAACGGCGTGCCGGGCTTGATCGCCATCCACCAGGATGCAAGCGGCGAGGCCCGTGATCTCGTGCTCGCCTACGCCAGGGGGATCGGCTGCACCCGCGCGGGGGTCATCGAGACGAGCTTCCAAGAGGAGACCGAGACGGACCTCTTCGGCGAGCAGGCCGTGCTCTGCGGCGGCGTGACAGAGCTCGTGCGCGCGGGCTACGAGACGCTCGTCGACGCCGGCTACGATCCCCGCCTGGCCTACTTCGAGTGCCTCCACGAGCTCAAGCTGATCGTCGACCTCGTGTACGAGAAGGGCATTACCGGCATGCGCTACTCGATCTCCAACACCGCGGAGTACGGGGACCTCACGCGCGGTCGCAGGGTGATCGGGGAGCCCACCCGCGAGGCGATGAAGCAGGTGCTGGCCGAGATCCAGTCGGGGGACTTCGCGCGTGAGTGGATCGCCGAGAACAAGGCCGGCCAGGAGAACTTCAAGCGCATGCGCGCGGAGGGGGCCGACCACCGCGTCGAGCGCGAGGGCAAGGAGCTGCGCTCGATGATGGACTGGATCGACCAGGAGTTCTGAGCGATGGCAGACGAGCCGCACGCCGGGCCGCAGCGGGGCTTCCTGCCTCCCGAGCCCGCTGGGCCCGAACCGGACCTCGGGGAAGGCTCCGCGCCGGCCCAGCCCCAGCCCCAGGCGCCCGCGCAGGGCTATGGTCCGCCCCCGGACGCCTCGCCACAGTCCCCGCAGCCGCCGCCGGCGGGCGCGCCCCCGCCGCCGCCCGGCGCCGCGCCGGCGCCCGGGCAGCACCCGGGAGGCGACCCGTACGCCCAGGGCCCTCAGCAGCCCGGCTGGGCTCAGCCGCCGCAGGGCTGGCAGCAGCCGCCGCAGGGCTGGCAGCAGCCGCCGCAGGGTTGGCAGCAACCCCCGCAGCCGTGGGTCTACCAGCCGCAGCCGGCCGTGCCCGACAACGGCTCGGCGGTGGCGGGCTTCGTGCTCTCGGTCGTGGCGGGCACGCTCCTGCTGCTCTCCGCAGGCCTCTCGTCGATCGTGTCGATCGTCGGCGCGGCACTCGGCATCTTCTACTCGCGCCGCGGTCGCGTGCGGGTGGACCGGGGGGAGACACCCAAGCACCGCGGCCTGGCCCAGGCCGGCTTCGTCACCGGGATCGTCGCGCTCGTGCTCTCGGTGATCGCCACCGCGGTTTGGATCGGCTTCTTTGTCGAGTACGGCACCAACGAGCAGTTCCGCGACGAGTTCAACAACGAGCTCGACGACGCGCAGGGGATCGAGTCGACCGTGCGGCTCGGCCTCGTAGCGGCTCGGCTCGTGGCCCAGGCGCTCGTCTAGCAGCAGCTATCCTCGCCCGTCCTATGGCCGACCCCTACATCAAGGAGTACCTGATGACCCCCGGGCCGACGCCGCTCCCGCCGGCGGTGTCGAGGGCGATGGCCCAGCCGATGAGCTACCACCGCGCGCCCGCCTTCGTCGAGGTCTACGCCCGGGCCCTGCGGCGCCTGCGGCCCGTCTTCGGGACCGAGAACGACGTGATGGTCTTCGCGGCCTCGAGCACGGGGGGGATGGAGTCGGCGGTCGCCAACCTGATCCGCCCGGAGGACGAGGCGCTCGTGATCTCGGCCGGCAAGTTCGGTGAGCGCTGGGCCGAGCTCTGCGATGCCTTCGGGGCCGCCACCGTCCACCACGGGGTCGAGTGGGGCACGAAGATCGACGCGGCTGAGGCCGATCGGCTGCTCGCCGAGCACCCGGGCGTCGAGGTCTTCTTCACGACGCTCTCGGAGACCTCCACAGGGGTCGTCAACGACGTCCGCGCGCTCGCCGAGGTCGCCCATGCGCACGGGGCCCTGATCGTCGTCGACGCCGCCTCGGGCGCCGGCGCCGTGCCCGTTCGCCAGGACGAGTGGCAGCTCGACGTGGTCGTCGCGGGCTCGCAGAAGGCCCTCATGGCTCCGCCCGGGCTGGGCTTCGCGAGCGCCGGCGAGGCGCCCCTGGCACGCGCCGCCGAGCGACCCGAGGGGCGCTACTTCTTCGACTGGCACAAGACGGTCGCAGGGCAGCGCAAGGATCCTCCGGACAGCCCGTTCACCCCGGCGGTCGGCCTGGTCGAGGCGCTCGACGCCGCGCTCGGGCTGATCGAGGAGGAGGGGATCGAGCAGTGCTTCGAGCGCCACCGCCTGCTCGGCAGCGCCACCCGCGCCGCGGTCAGGGGCATGGAGCTCGAGCTCTTCGGCCCCGACGACGAGGACGCCAACGTGTGCACCGCAGTCCGCCTCCCCGAGCACCTCGACGGCGCCAAGGTGCCGAAGATCATGCGCGAGCGCTACGGCATCACGATCGCGGGCGGTCAGGCCCGGCTCAAGGGAAAGATCTGCCGGATCGCCCACTGCGGCTACTACGGCGCGTTCGACGTCGTGACTGCGGTCGCGGGCCTCGAGATGACGCTGCGAGAGCTCGGCCACGAGGCGGAGCTCGGGGCCGGCGTGGCCGCCGCGCAGCGTGTCTTCCTCGACGCCGGCGTCGCCGTCGGCGCCTCGGCGTGAGCGCCGCGCCCCGCGTTCTCGTAAAGGAGAAGGTCGGGGACTCCGGTGTGGAGCTGCTGCGCCGAGCCGGCCTCGAGGTCGAGCTCGGGGCCGACTGGGAGCCGGGCGAGCTCGAGCGCCGCATCGGCGAGTTCGAGGGCATCCTGATCCGCTCGGCTACCAAGCTGACGGCCGACCTGCTCGAGCGCGCAGTACGGCTGCGCGCGGTCGGCCGCGCCGGTGTGGGGATCGACAACGTCGACGTGGCGGCGGCGACGCGCCGCGGGATCGTCGTCGCCAACGCGCCGCAGTCCAACGTGATCACCGCGGCCGAGCACACCCTCGCGCTGCTGCTCGCGCTCGCCCGCAACGTGCCTCAGGCCCACGCCTCGCTCGTGGGCGGTGCCTGGGATCGTGCGCGCTACAGCGGCGTCGAGCTCTACGAGAAGACGCTCGGCGTGCTCGGCTTCGGCCGCATCGGCCAGCTCGTCGCCCAGCGCGCGCGCGGCTTTGGGATGCACGTGCTGGCCTTCGACGCCTACGTCGCCGAGGAGCGCTTCCGCGAGCTGGGAGTCGAGCGCGCCGACAGCTCCGATGAGCTCTACGCCGCCGCCGACTTCATCACCCTGCATCTGCCCGCGACGCCGGCGACCGAGGACTGGCTCGACGCCGAGGCGTTCTCGAAGATGAAGATCGGCGTGCGCGTGCTCAACGTGGCCCGTGGACCGCTGGTGGTCGACGCCGACCTCAAGGCCGCGCTCGACTGCGGCCAGGTCGGCGGCGCGGCGCTCGACGTCTTCCGCGAGGAGCCCGTCACCGACCACCCGCTGTTCGGCTATCCCAACGTGATCGTCACCCCCCACCTCGGCGCGTCGACGGCCGAGGCCAGCGACCGCGCCGGCTACCAGGCCGCCGAGCAGGTGCTGGCCGCGCTCACCGGCGGGGTGGTCACGAGCGCGGTCAACGTGCCCGCCGTGGCGAGCGAGGACCTCGAGGCGCTCGGGCCCTTCCTCGGGCTCGGGCAGAGCCTCGGTCGCTTTGCCGTCGCGCTCGCGGAGGGGCGCTCGGTCGATGCGCTCGAGATCGAGTACCTCGGCCGCGTCGCCGAGCGCGACACCCGCCTGCTCACCGTGCAGGTACTGAAGGGGGCACTCGCCGGCCACACCGAGGAGGAGGTCAACGACGTCAACGCCCCCGCCGTCGCCGAGGAGCGCGGCATCGCGGTGTCGGAGACGCGCAGCCCGGTCGCGCGCGATTTCACCGACCTCGTGCGCGTCACGGTGGTCGGCGGCGGAGAGCGAAATCGCGTCGTCGGCACCGTGCTCGGCCGCCGCAACCGCCCGCATCTGCTCGAGGCCTGGGGCTCGCGCTTCAACGTGCAGCTCGAGGACCACCTCGCGGTCTTCCGCTACGTCGACCAGCCCGGGATGATCGGCCGCGTCGGCACCGTGCTCGGCGCGGCGGGCGTGAACATCGTCTCGGCCGCCGTCGGCCGTGGGCCCGAGGAGGCCGGCGGCGAGGGCCTCGCGGCCGTCATGGTCCTGACGGCCGACGCGCGCGTACCCAGGGAGGTGGTCGACTCGGTCGTCGCCAGCGACGGCTTCGAGGCGGGGCGCACGGTCAGCCTCTAGCGGCGTCCCGTCGCCGTCGAGCTGCTGCCGCGCGACCGGCGCCGGCTTCTCGCGGACTTCATGAGAGATCTCTCATCGAGCCCTCATCGAGCGCTCACCGCGAGGCCGGAGGCTCACCGGTGAGCGCTATGCCCAGGGACGGGAATACTCAGGCGCGACTATGAGGTCGCTCCGCGCGCCGGACCAGCGGTCGTGACTGCGCGCTCGGCTGCGCTCGTGGCCACCGCCGTTGCGGTCGCCGCTGTGGCGCTGCTCGCCGTTCCGCGCCTGATCGCCTCCGAGAAGCCGCGATCCGTACCCGCGATCGACATTCGCGCCGACGACGAGGCAGACCCGAAGACGCGGTGGAGCGGTGGCAAACGGCTGCGGGCGCAGCGTCGGCGCGCGCGGCGCATGCGCGCAGAGCGCGGGCGCCGACGGCGGGATCGGGGCACCCAGCCACGGCGCGAGCCGCGGTCGGGCTCGCGTGGAGCCACGCCGGCACCGACGCCGGCGCCTACTGCTCCGACCCCATCCCCGACTCCGACTCCCGGGCGCGAGCCGCCCCCCGCGCCCAAGCCCACGCCGGCTCCGGCACCGAGGCCGTCCCCGCTTCGCCCAGTGGAGCCACCGCCGTTGCCTGAGCGGATTGACGTGGACGACCTCGGCGTCGTTTGTTGGATGGCGGTGCTACCGGCGCGGTGATCGAGGACTTCGGCCGCTGATCTGGATAGCAGCCGGGCAGGCTGAGAGCGCCGCTCTCGAGCAGTACCTGTCTGACACCACCCTGGCGACGAGCCGGCTTGCCCTTTACGTCGAGGCCGACGAAGCGGTGGCCTACGACCACCGCTTGCTCTCGGCAGCGGAAAGCCACGGGCTTGCGACCGCCTCGCCCGCCCCGGGCTGACCGGAGGGGGCGTGCACGGGGTCACGCGCCCGTGCGCGTACTTGAGTGGGAAGCGAGGCGCACCAGCTCCGGCTTGAGCACTGCCGCGCCCCGCGACGCGGCGGGCAGTGACCCTCCTCGCAATTGCGGGGGCCGCCGAGCGGGTTGGTGTGAGAACCCTCACCCGGACCTCATGCCCGGCTCACGACCGCGCCGTTGGCTTCCCCGGGTCCGGAAGTCCAACAGCAGGAGGTACCAAGATGAGGATCGTAAGACAGGTGGCCGTGACAGCTGCCGCCACAGCGCCGTTCTGCGCGCGAACGGCGTGCGGGTCGTGGGTAACGTCCAGGGCGAGAACGCCCAACGCGTCGAGCTCTCCGGCGGCTCCCATGTCGGCGGCAGCGTGCAGGTCAAGCAGGGCGGCGGCGCAAGCGTGCTGGATAGCCAGATCACCGGCGACATCCAGTACGACGCGAACACAAGCGGGCTCGAGGCGTCACGCAATCGCGTGGGCGGCAGCGTCCAGGTGTTCCAGAACCGGGGCGGCGTGCGAATTTGCCGGCAACACGATCGACGGCAACCTGCAATGCAAGGAGAACGTGCCACCACCAACCGGTGGAGGAAACGTCGTCCAGGGCAACAAGGAGGACCAGTGCGCGCGCCTGTGATGGCGCCCGACTGGGTCTGAGGTCTGGGGCCGGCCGGTCGTCGCGAGCAGGCGGCCGGCCCCCTCGCCCCGACAGCCCGCGATCCGGCCGTCCGTCCAGGGAAACGGTGACCTGAGCCTCAGCCCCCGGAGCTGCGCTCCAGCTCGAGCTGAGCCTGCGCGAACTGAGCTACGCGCCGGCAGGCGCGGCGGTAGAAGTCGAGCTGGTTGCGTCGCCCGATCAGCCGGTAGCCCATCCGCAGGAGCAGCGGACCGCTGTCGGCAACGCGGGAGAAGCCGTGCAGGCGGAACTCGACCGCTCCGGTGTCGAGCCACTTCCAGACCTCGTAATGCAGCTCGCCCTGCTCGAAGTGGCCCTCGAGCGTCCGGTAGCCCCAGCCGAACACCCGCGCATCGCGGCCATCGACCGTGCGGGTCTCGTCGTAGACGTCTCCGACCCGCACTCCGACGTGCAAGCGCAGCCCTCGATAGCGGATCTCAAGCAGCATGTCGCGACCGGCCAGCGGCGCTCCGTGGCGGTAGGTGGCGCGCACGAGGTGCGGGTCGGCGACCTGGTAGTCGAGCATCAGCTGTCGGACGATCTGCCAGCTGCCGTCCTCGACGGGCGGGCCCGAAGGCTCGCCTGGTAGCGGCCGGGTCATGTCGTCGAGGTGCCAGCCGTTGTCGGGCGTGAACAGGTGGCGGGCGTCGGGATCGAAGTTGAGCGATCGGCCCTCGAGCTGCACGAGCGCTCGCCGCGCTCGGCGGTCGCTGGGCTTGCCGCGCTCGTGCTGGCCGTCGCCCTCGCCCCGCTCGCCCTCGCCCTCGCTCCGCTCCCCCTCCGCCGCTATACGCCGCGTGACGATCGCGAGCGGGCCATGCCGGTGCCCGCGCGAGAGCTCGACGATCCGCTCGAGCACCGACGTCCACATGTGCAGCTGGACCTCTTTCGCGAGCCGCAGGTGCGAGTAGAGCAGGTCGCTGAGCCGGTCGCCGCTGCGCGCCCACGACTCGATCGTGAACTCGAGCGCGCGGTCGCGCGAGCGGACGCGGAACTCGATCTGGCCAGCCTCCAGGTGACCGGCGAGGGTCGCCAGACGGAAGGAGCAGGGGGTCCTCTCGACGACCCGCACGGGTCCATCCCAGGGTCCCGGCATGCGCACGACGTACTCGTCGCCCGCCTGCAGCTCACCCTGCTGCCCATGGACCTTCTCGAAGCGCGCGAACTCCGACGGCGCCACTTCGTTGAGGTCGTCGCCGAGCCGGGAGACGAGCTCATCTGAGCCGAGCGGGCTGCCGCGGATGCGGACCCGATAGAGGCGATGCACCAAAGCTCCCGCGCCATCCTCGGGGCGCTGCAGGTCCTCGAGGCTGACCCCTGGCGGTAGCTCGGGGGCCGCATCGTCATGCTGCGAGCCAGACCACTCCCAGCGATCCACCGGGGTGAGCCGCCACAGGTACCGCCATGAGGTGAGCCCGACGCCCACGGGCCAGCGGGCCGCGGTCAGCAGGCGCTGTGAGGGCGAGGGGCGCCGAGCCATCCCGACCTGTTACCCCGTTCCCGCCCGCGGCAGGCCGCGATCTGCGCCAAGATCGGGCAAGCTGCGGCCATGCTCACCAAGCTGCTGCACAAGGCGGGAGTCCGCGGCTGGCATCTGCACGCCTGCTCACTCGGGTCGGTCGCACTGTGCGTGGCCCTCTGGATCCGAGCCAAGACGATCGGCGAGGACGAGCGTGGCAACGCGGAGCGGCGCGCGCTGTTCGTCGGGTTGTGGCCGCCGACGTTCTGGCTGATCGGCGACAGCGTCGAGCGCCACGAGTAGTCGGTCAGCTCAGGTGGGCGATCGTTGATCCACCACCCGGCAGGCGAGGCTCGATCCACCTCCCAGGCCTTCAGGCGCAAAGGTCCCAGGCCTCCACGAGCGGGCCGGAGGCCCCCGCGACCGGGTCGGCGGGCGGCAGCACCACCCGCTCGATGTTGCCGCGCACCTCCTCGATCTCGGCCGGATCGCCGCGACGGAGGTCGTAGTCTTCCTGTCCCGGCGGGTAGGCGCCCACTACGAGGAAGTCCTCGCTCGCCTCGACGCGCTTGTGCCCGGTGCCCGCCGGTAGCACCAGCACGTCACCGGCGGCCACGTGCACCTGCTCGCCTTGGGGGCCGCCGAGCGCCAGCGTGGCCTGCCCGGCAGCGACGCCCAGCGCCTCGTGCGAGGTGCTGTGGAAGTGGTGGAAGGCGAACACGCCGTCGCGCCAGGTGCCACCCCATCCATTCCCGGTGAAGAGTTCCTCGCAGGCCGCGGCGCCGCGCGCGACCGTCTCGAGGCCCCGGTAGGCAAGCGCCGGCAGGTGGGGATTGTTGGGGATCTCCTCGCCCGCGGGAAGATGGAGTTGCTCGACCTCCACGGCTACTCCAGGTGTGCCAGCACGCTGACCACCGCCCCGGCGGGGTCCCTGACGAAGAAGCGGCGGATGCCCCACGGCTCGTCGGTGAGCGGGTAGACGACCTCCAGGCCCCGCCGCGTCGCCTCGGCGTGGGCCGAGTCGACCGCCTTCGCGTCGCCGACGTCCACGCCGAAGCGCGGCAGTGGCTGCTCGACCCCCTCTGCCGCGACCACGATCTGGGCACTGCGGTTGGCGGACGAGGCGAGCCCGAGGTACGCGGGCGTGTCCGGTTCCTCCATCGCGACCTCCAAGCCGAGCACGTCGACGTAGAAGCCCTTGACCGCCTCGAAGTCGGCCGACTCGAGGTAGGGGACGATGCGGGAGATGGTCATGGCGATCGTCAAGCTACCCGAGCGGGCGGTCGATCTCTGCTGCGTATGCACCACGCGTGTGCAGCCGGCTCGCACAGTGGGGCGCGCGTGGGGTAGGTAAGGTCTCAACGCGGGCGAGCTGGGGAGATGGTGGCACAGCGTGAGGCGGTGCGAATCGCGCTGATGCGGGGCACCCTGCACTTCGTCAGCGCGGATGACTGCCTCGCGCTGCGCGCCGTGATGCAGCCGGTGCTCGACCGCACCTTCTACTCGAGCAGCCCCTTCGGGCGGGCGATCGCCGGCATCGACCCGGTCGACATCGTCGCCGCCGGACGGACCTTGTTGCAGAAGGAGGGCCCGCTCGGCAACGCGGAGCTCGGCCGGCGCCTGAAGGAGCGCTGGCCCGACCGTGACCACACCGCGCTCGCCTACGCGGTGCACTACCTCTCGCCGCTGGTGCAGGTGCCCCCGCGCGGAGTGTGGGGGAAGCGCGGCGCGGCCAAGCTGTGCCCCGCCGACACCTTCCTCGGGCGACCGCTCGAGCGAGCGGCCGCACCCGAGGCGGTCGTGCGGCGCTACCTCGGCGCCTTCGGCCCCGCCAGTGCTGCCGACGTGCGTGCCTGGTCGGGTCTCGCCGGCGTGCGCGAGGTGCTCGAGCGGCTGCGGGGCAGCCTGCGGGTCTTCCGTGACGAGCAGGGCAGGGAGCTGTTCGACGTGGCGGACGGCGTGTTGCCTGACCCCGAAGCACCGGCACCGCCGCGCTTCCTGCCCGAGTACGACAACGCGCTGCTGGGCCACGAGGACCGCACGCGCGTGATCCCGGAGGAGCACCGCTGGACGCCGGCCGGCGCGGGGCTCGGCAGCTCGCTGCTGATCGATGGCTTCGTGGGCGGCACGTGGAAGCTCGAGCGGGGGCGTGGCAAAGCCACGCTGAGCGTCGCGCCGTACCGGCGCCTGGGCAAGCGGGAGGCGAGCGACGTGTGCGACGAAGGCGCGCGCCTGCTGGCCTTCGCTGCCCCCGGCGATTCGCACGCCGTCCGGCTTCTTTCTCCCGCCGCCTGACCGCTGCACGCGCCCGCCGAGTAGGCTCGCCGCGCCTCTCCTGCCACGCCTCCCGCGCGTGCGGGCGGAGAACAGCCATGCCCCCAGAGTCCTTCGTCCACTCAGAGCACGTGCGCTTCGGCGACCTCGACGCGATGCGCCACCTCAACAACGTGGTCTTCCTGCGCTACTTCGAGACCGCGCGGATCGCGTTCCTGCGGACCGTCGTCCCCGATCACGATCCCGCCCGGCGCGAGGGCGGACCGTTCGGGGTGATTCTCGCGGAGTGCCAGATCGCCTACCGCTCGCCGGTGCGCTTCGACGAGCGGGTGGACGTGGAGTGCTCGGTCGGCGAGGTCAGGCGCAGCTCGTTCCGGATCGACTTCAGGATGTCGGTCGGCGACCGCCTGGCCGCCGAGGGCCACGGCTGGATCGTGGGCTACGACTACTCGGCGCAGGACAGCTCGCCGCTTCCTGACGCGGTGCGCGAGCGCTTGGAGGAGCTGGCCGTACCGGAGTGACGGGGCGGGCGAGTCGACGGGGGACCGGCCCAGCTCGGGCTAGGGCGCCTGCGCCTCAACGCTGTCGCTGGATACCTCGGCGAGACGGCGGTGGAGCCGATCACGCAGCTCGTTGGGGTCGTAGTCGCGTTGCGCGCGGCGCTTGCGGGCGACCGCCACGCCGGTGGCCGCCACGCCTGCGAGACCGGCGAGCCCGACCAACTTCCAAGGGACACGCATCGGTTGCGTAGGTTAGGGCCATGCTCGACACGGCGTTGTCCCTCCGCGACGCGGTAGTTGCAGCGGCGACCGGCGACATCTGGCTGTTCCGCGGCAGGTCGCTCGCGGACCGAGCGATCCGGGCGGTCACCAACAGCCCGGTCAATCACGTCGGCATGGTCGTCGCCCTCGACGACCTACCCCCGCTGCTGTGGCACGCCGAGCTGGGGCGCTCGCTGTCCGACGTGTGGAGCGGTGAGCGCCAGCGAGGAGTGCAGCTGCACCTGCTCGCCGAGGCCGTGACGACGTGGAACGAGCGCTACCTCCAAAGTGCCTGGGCGCGCCAGCTCGAGGGCACGATCGAGCGCCACCACGAGGACCGGCTAATGGAGGTCATCGACCGCTTCGACGGGCGCCCGTTTCCCACCACTCCCGGCCTAGCTCGCCAGTGGCTCACCGGCCGGCTCCGTCGCTCCTCCTCGCTCGAGACGATCTACTGCGCCGAGCTCGTGGCCACCACCTACCAGCACATGGGTCTGCTCCCCCGCCGCCGGCCGGCGAGCTGGTACGACCCCGGGCGGTTCTGGAGCGGCGATCGCATCGAGCTCGTCGCGCCGTTCGCACTCGCCGGAGAGGTGGCGGTTCACTGAGGGCCATCCACTGGGCACCGTGACGATTGAAGGATTTGGGTGTCCATAGGCACCCAAATCCTTCAGACGTCGCCGAAGAGCAAGCTCGGCGGACTGTTTATTCACCCGCCTGTAGCTTGACTGCGGTGGAGCGCCCGGAGCCCGGACCCAGCCAGCCCGAACTCAGCCAGCCGGAGTCCCCTCGGCCGGGCGCCGGGCAGCAGCAGCCTGCGCCGCCGCAGTCCCCGGCGCCGGGCGGCTGGCAGCAGCAACCCCCGCCGCCACGGCCTCCAGCGCCGGGCGCCTGGCAGCAGCAGGCTCCGCCGCCGCAATGGCAGGCGCCCCCGCAGTGGCAGCCGTCCGCCCCGCCCCAGAACGCGTTGGCGATCGTCGGCCTCGTCTGCTCGATCTCGAGCGTTGCGGGCCTGTTCGTGTTCGCCCCCTTCACGCTGGGCTTCTCGATGATCGCCTCGGGTCCGCTCGCGATCGCGGGCCTCGTGTGCGGGCTGATCGGCCGCCAGAAGGTCGACGCCGGCGAGCTTGCGACCGGCCGCGGGATGGCCCAGACCGCCTTCGTGGTCGGCATCGTCAGCCTCGTCCTGCACGCGCTCGCGGTGGTGGTGGGCGTCATCCTGCTCGGCCTCCTGCTCGACGCGATCGACGGCTTCGAGATCCCCGATCCCGATTCCGTGCCCGACGAAACCGGTCCGGCGGTGTAGCCGGCGCCGTGATGTACGCTGTACATCTCGTGTCGTGGCCGCTCGATCTCCGACTGCTCCTGCTCCCCCCTCGGGGGGAATAGCGCGTGGCGGCCGCCGGAGCCGCAAGCACAGGCAGATAGGAGGGCGAAGGATTTGGCACCGCGCCAAATCCTTCAGGGTCGAGTAGAGAAAGGTAGGAACGGCGTGGCAGCACCGATCGACACGCGAGGCGAGCAGGACCGGGTACGGATCTTCGACACGACGCTGCGCGACGGCGAGCAGTCGCCCGGCATCTCGCTCAACGAGCAGGAGAAGCTCGAGATCGCCCACCAGCTCGCGCGCCTGGGCGTCGACGTGATCGAGGCGGGCTTCCCGATCGCCTCGCCGGGAGACTTCGAGGCGGTACAGGCGATCGCCCGCGAGGTGCACGGCCCGGTGATCTGCGGCCTCGCGCGCACCGCGGTGCGGGACATCGATGCCGCATGGAACGCGATCAAGGACTCCGAGCGTCCGCGCATCCACACCTTCATCTCCACCAGCGACATCCACATCGAGCACCAGCTGCGCAGCACCCGCGAGGACGTCAAGGGCCAAGCCCGCGCGGCAGTGGCCCACGCCCGTGCGTATTGCGATGACGTGGAGTTCTCGCCAATGGACGCCACCCGCTCGGACCTCGAGTTCACCGCCGAGGTCGTCCAGGGCGCGCTCGAGGAGGGGGCGACCACGATCAACGTGCCCGACACCGTCGGCTACTCGATGCCGGGCGAGTATGCGGCGATGTTCGAGGTGCTCGAGCGTCTCGTGCCCGCCCTGCGCGCGGTCGTGACCTCCACGCACTGCCACGACGACCTCGGCCTCGCGGTGGCCAACTCCTTCGCCGGCGTCCAAGCCGGCTGCCGCCAGGTCGAGTGCGCCGTGAACGGGATCGGGGAGCGAGCCGGCAACGCCTCGCTCGAGGAGGTCGTGATGCTGATGCGCGTGCGCGAGCAGGCCCACGGGCTGTGGACCGGTGTGTGCACGGAGGAGATCGCGCGCACGAGCCGGCTCGTCTCGCGCCTGACCGGCTATCAGGTGCAGCCAAACAAGGCCGTCGTGGGGCGCAACGCCTTCGCGCACGAGTCGGGCATCCACCAGGACGGGGTGCTCAAGGAGCGCACGACGTACGAGATCATGGACGCCACGACGATCGGGCTCGAGCAGAACTCGATCGTGCTCGGCAAGCACTCTGGTCGCCACGCGCTGCGCAAGGCGCTCGAGGAGCTCGGCTTCGAGGTCGACGGCGCCGCGCTGAACGTCGCCTTCAAGCGCTTCAAGGAGATCGCGGACAAGAAGAAGACCGTCACGGCGCTCGACCTCGAGGCGATCGTCTCCGACGAGATGCGCCAGGCGGCGAGCGCCTACGAGCTCGAGTCGTTCGCCATCGAGGCCGGGTCCGAGCGCTCGCCGTTCGCGCGCGCGCGAGTGCTCATGCCCGGGGGTGAGGTGGGGGAGGGGAGCTTCACGGGCGACGGCCCTGTGGACGCCTTCTTCAGCGCGCTGAACGCGGCCACCGGCCACGAGGCACGCCTCAAGGAGTACCACGTGTCCGCGGTGACCGCGGGACGGGACGCGCTCGCCGAGGTCACGGTGCTGCTCGAGCTCGGAGGGGCCCTCGCCCAGGGCCAGGGCGTCTCCCCCGACACGATGGAGGCCTCGGGGCGGGCCTACCTGCGCGCGCTCGCCAACGCGCTCGAAAGCTCGCCAGCCGCGGAGACCGAGCCGGAGGGGCTTGACTCCCCTACAGCCACGGCTTCGCCGTGGCACACCCCCCGGTCTGCGGAGGCGACCAAGGCCGCAGCTCCGTAGAGGAAAGCGCCTCTACGCTGCGCCCGTGCCCGCGGTCGAGTTCACGTTCCGCGACGGCGAGCGCGTGATCCGCTTCGCGCCGGGCGCGCTCGCCGAGGCGCCGGGGCTGATCGACGCGCAGGGTCTCGGCGGCTACGCGCTCCTGACGACCGAGCGGGCGCTCGCCGGGGCTCCAGCCGCCCTGCGCGAGGGTGCGGCGGCGGTGCTCGCCGTACCCTCCGGCTCGGTTCCCGAGGCGGCGGCCGCCGTACGCGGGGACGTGGGCGCCCGCCCGCTCGTGGCGCTAGGCGGCGGGCGCGTGGTCGATGCGGCCAAGGCCATCGCCGCGGCCGAGGGCTTGCGCTGCGCGGCGATCCCCACGACGCTCGCCGGCTCGAGCTTCACGCCCTTCCACCGCATGCCCGCGGGGATCGAGCGGTACAGGTTCCTCAGACCGGCGCTCGCGGTCTGCGATCCGGCACTGATGAGCTCGGCGCCGATGCCCGGCCTTGCCGCGACCGCGATGAACGCGTTCGCCCACGCCGTCGAGTCGCTCTATGGCCCCGGGGCCAACCCGGTGAGCGAGGGAGCGGCGCTGCGCGCCGCCGCACTGATCTCCGAGGCGCTGCGTGCCGAGCCGCCTCAGGCCGAGGGCCTCGCGCTCGGCGCGGTGCTCGGCGGCTGGGCGATCGGGTCGGCTGGACTCGCGGTCCACCACGGCTTGTGCCAGGCGATCGTGCGCACGGTCGGCACGCCCCACGCCGAGACCAACGCCGTGGTGCTGCCGCACTCGGTCGCCTTCATGGCTACGCGTGCGCCCGCCGTGATCGGTCGCCTGGCGCGCGCCCTCAGCGCTACGGGCGACGACGGGGCAGCGGCGGTTGCGCAGCTCGCCGCCCTCGCCGGGCCACGGACCCTGTCCGAGCTCGGCGTGGCCGGGCGCGACGCCGACCGGATCGCCGCCGCGGCGCTCGATCATCCCGCCGTGGCCAACACTCCCGGTGGAGTCCCGGAGGCCGACCTCCGGGACCTGCTCGGGGCGGCGCTCTGAGCCGAAGGAGCCTGCCCGTCAGCCGGAGGCGGCTACCGCGTGGTCGCCGGAGCCGGCTGCTGCGTGCTCGGCGGCGAGCCGTTGCTGCTGGCGCTCCGGTGAGATCAACACGACGTTCCACGCGAGCCCGAGGCGCCGCATGGCGCGGATCACGAGTGCGGAGAGGTCGATCTCCCACCAGCGCAGCCCGTGCGTGGCGGCGCGCGGGAAGGCGTGGTGATTGTGGTGCCAGGCTTCGCCGAGCGAGGGTACCGCCAGCCAGAAGACGTTGGTGGAGCGATCGTCGGTCGCGAAGCGCCGGCTACCGAAGAAGTGGCAGATCGAGTTGATGCTCCACGTCACATGATGGACGAAGAAGATCCGCACGAGCCCGCCCCACAGGAGGGCGGTGAGCCCCCCGGCCAGCTCGCCGGTGATCGCAAGGCCCAGCCCGAAGGGGATCAGGAGTCCCAGTGCGGCCCAGTAGAGGAAATTGCGGTTGATGAAGCGCATGCCGTCGTCCTCGAGCAGGTCGCGCGCGTAGCGCTTGGCGTCAGCCAGCCCGTTCTCCCGGAACAGCCACCCGACGTGGGCGTGGTAGAGCCCGCGCAGGCCGCTCCCGTGACCCACGTGGGGGCTGTGGGGATCGCCCTCCTCGTCGGTGTGGGCGTGATGCTTGCGGTGATCGGCGACCCAGTCGATCACCGGGCCCTGCACGGCCATCGAGCCGACGATGGCGAACAGGTACTTCACGGGGCGGTGGGTCTCGAACGCCCGGTGGGTGAGCATGCGGTGATAGCCGATCGTGATGCTGAAGGCGGTGGCCAGGTAGACCCCGATCATGATCGCGAGGTCGGTCGCGCCCACGAGGCTGTTCCACAGCAGGGGCAGGGAGGCGAGGAAGGCGACGAAGGGCACGATCACGGCCGCGATGTTGGCGTTGCGCTGTGCTCGGGTCATGCTACTAACCCTAGAGCTAAGTTCCGCGCTTGAATAGGTAGCAGGGCCACGACATATCCACACAATCTTGTAGCTTGCCAACAGGATGATTGATCCGATCGGCGACAGGCCATGGAACGCCCTGCCCCCCGAGGCGGCCGCCGTCCTGCGCCCGCAGCTTCCGGGGCTGGCCGACGAGGTCGTGGAGGCGATCAGCGCCGGCGTCCCAGACTACGCGCGACCGCTCGAGGGCCCGTTCGGCGAGGCGCTGCGGGCGGGGGTGGAGCAGGCGCTCGCCCGCTTCCTCGACCTCGTCGAGCGGCCCGACGACGCCGTCGACGCCGGCCGCGAGCTCTATGTCGGGCTCGGCCGCGGCGAGATGCGCGCCGGCCGCAGCCTCGACGCCCTGCTCGCCGCCTACCGGCTCGGCGCGCGCGTGGCCTGGCGCCGCCTGGCGGCTGGGGGGGAGGCGGCCGGCCTCGACGCCCGCACGCTCTACCTGCTCGCTGAGTCGATCTTCGCCTATATCCACGAGCTCTCGGGCGAATCGGTCGAGGGCTACGCGATGGAGCAGGCGGCGGCGGCGGGCGAGCACCAGCGCCAGCGCCGCCGTCTCGCGGGCCTGCTCGTGCAGGACCCGCCCGCGGACACGGCGGCGGTC
>Ga0208612_1000487_pt1 | contig 17468 bp, 19 predicted proteins | sample AntDryMetagUQ889_FD_188089 | JGI IMG/M metagenome (GOLD analysis project Ga0208612, IMG submission 188089) | Polar desert microbial communities from Antarctic Dry Valleys - UQ889 (SPAdes) | ecosystem: Environmental > Terrestrial > Soil > Desert | place: Antarctic Dry Valleys | collected 2008-12-31 | reverse complement strand
GGAGACCCAGCAAGCGGAGCCAGAGGGCGGAGGCCCAGAAGCGGACTGCCGTATACCGGACGGGCAGGGATGCCCGTCCGGTCGTCGGTATCCGAGATGGGCAGGGATGCCCGTCCGGTCGTCGGTATCCGAGATGGGCAGGGATGCCCGTCCGGTCGTAGGGCATTATGAGCGGCCATGGCCGAGCGATCGAAGCGGGAGCGCAGCCGGGCGGCCGCCCGCGAGGCGGTAGCCCAGGCGGGGACGCTCTCGCCCACCGCGCCTGCGGCGACTCCTGCCCCCCGGGGGGGGCGCCACCAGGACCCCTTCAGCGGCGAGATGCGACGCCGTCAGGTGCTGCCGCTGCTGGTCTTCCACCTGATCGCCCAGGGCCCGTCGTATGGCAATCAGCTCATGGAGCGCATCGGCGGGCTTACCGAGGGCGTGCTGTCGGTGAACCCCAACACGATGTATCCGCTGTTGCGCAAGCTTGAGGAAGAGGGGCTGATCGAGGGCCAGTGGGAGCACCCCGAGCGGCGCACCCGCCGCTTCTACTCGCTCACCCGCAAGGGCCGGGCAGAGTACAGGCGCCTGCTCGAGGACGTGCGCCCGTTCCTGGAGAACGTGCAGCACTCGGTGGACGAGATCATCGACGAGGTCTACGGCTGATGGGCCGCGCGGTGGAGGTCGCCGGCGCCGTTGCGCTGGACCCCGAGGCGGCGGCCGCGCTGTGGCGCGACGTGCGCCGATGGTCGGGCTTCGTCGAGGGGCTGCAGCGGATCGAGGAGGAAGGCCGCGACTGGCCCCGGCCCGGCGCCAGGGTCGTGTGGGCGTCGGGGACGGGCGGGAGAGGCCGGGTGACCGAGAAGGTCGAGTCCTCGACGCCCACGAGCTTTGCCACCCGCGTCCACGAGGAGCGGCTGATCGGGACGCAGGCGATCGCCTTTACGCCCGCCGATGACGGCGGCTGCGCCGCCCATCTGAGCCTGGAGTACGAGCTGGCCGGCGCGGCCCCGCTGAAGGGGCTGACCGACCTGCTGTTCATCCGCCGGGCCCTGCGCGACTCGCTGACCCGAACGCTGCGCCGCTTCGCGGTCGAAGCCCAGGAGGACGCGGGACTCCGCTGATGCCCATGACCGACCCCGCATCCGTGCGGGTTCGGTAGCTGATGCCCACGACCGACCCCGCATCCATGCGGGTTCGGTAGCTGATGCCCACGACCGACCCCGCATCCATGCGGGTTCGGTAGCGTCCCGGCCGACCAGTCAGCTTCGACCCAGGAGACACCTTGGCCAAGAAGGAGCCCCGTCAGCTGCAGGAAAAGGTCGTCGCCATCACCGGCGCGGCCCGAGGCATCGGCCTGGCCACGGCCCGGGCCCTCTCGGCCAAGGGGATGAAGGTGGCCATCGGGGATCTCGACAAGACCGACTCCGACAAGGCGGCGGCGTCGGTCGACGGGGCCCACGGCTTCGAGCTCGACGTGACCGACCCGGAGTCCTTCGCGCGCTTCCTCGATGGCGCCGAGGAGGCGTTTGGCCCCATCGACGTGCTGGTCAACAACGCGGGGATCATGCAGCTCGGGCCATTCGTGGCGGAGTCGGCGGCCACCGCCCGCCGCCAGGTGGACATCAACGTGCACGGCGTGCTCAACGGCATGCGGCTGATCCTCCCGCGCTTTCAGACCCGGGGCAGCGGCCATCTGGTGAACATCGCCTCCACCGCCGGCAAGGCCGGGATTCCCGGCGGAGCCACCTACTCGGGCACAAAGCACTTCGTGGTGGGCACGAGCGAGGCCGTCCGGCTGGAGTTGCGGGGCAGCGGCATCGAGGTCTCGTGCGTGATGCCGGTGGTGGTGAACACCGAGCTGGCCACCGGACTCACCGAGGCCCGCGGGATCAGGAACGTGAGCCCGGAGGAGGTGGCCGACGAGATCGCCTCCGTGCTGGCCGAGCCCCGCTTCGATGTCTTCGTGCCCCGGTCGGTGGGCCGCATCACCAAGACCATGGGCGTGCTTCCCCGCCGGGCTCGCGAGGGTGTGGCCCGGGCCCTGAAGGCCGACCGCGTGCTGGCCCAGGTGGACACGAAGGCGCGCGAGGCCTACGAGCTGCGCGCCAGCCGCTCGGATCCGCGGCTCCAGGCCGCCGACGAGCACGAGCAGCTGACGCCGGGCGAGTAGCCGTGCGCGTGCTCAGGGCGGGCGTCGTGGGCGCGGGCACCATGGGGGGCGAGATAGCGCAGGTGATCGCCTCCGCGGGTGTGCCCGTCGTGCTCAAGGACATCGAGCAGAGCGTCGTGGATGCGGGGCTGGAGAAAGCCGGGCAGGTCACGGGCGCCCAGCTGGAAGGCCTGGTCGAGAAGGAGAAGCTGACCCAGAAGGAGGCCGACGCCCAGGCCGAGGAGGTCGTGGGCCGGATCACGGGCGCGACCGACTACGCCGGCTTCGGCGAAGTCGACTTCGTGATCGAGGCCGTGCCTGAGCGGAGGCCGGTCAAGCAGTCGGTGATGGCCGAGCTCGACGCGGTCTGCCCGGGCCACGCCATCCTGGCCTCGAACACTTCGTCGTTGTCGATCACCGAGATGGCCGAGGCGACGGGGCGCCCCGGCAAGGTGGTCGGCTTCCACTTCTTCTACCCGGCGTCGACGATGCGGCTGATCGAGGTGATCGAGGGCGAGGACACCTCCGAGGACACGCTGCAGGCGGCCAACAACTTCGCCGGCCGGCTCCGCAAGACCGCCATCCGCTGCGGCGACGCACCGGGGTTCGTGGTCAACCGGATACTCAACTCGGCCATCTCGGAGATCTGGAAGGTGACCGACGGGGAGGGTCTGGACGTCCAGGAGGTCGACAGGGTCATCCAGGAGTCGAGAGCCGCTCCGGTGGGCCCCTTCTACCTGACCGACCTGCTGGGCCTGGACACCGTCCTGCACGTGGCCGAGCACCTGCACGACTCCTACGGTGACCGCTTCTACGTGTCCTCCGCGATGCAGAAGCTGGTGGCCGACGGCAACCTGGGCAAGAAGACCGGGAAGGGGTTCTATGAGCACGGCTCCCCCCAGCGTGAGCAGGCGGTGCCTGCGAACGAGGACCTCCCCCGTGAGCAGGCGGTGCCTGCGAACGAGGACCTCCCCGACTCCCTGGCCGAGCGGATGTCGCTCAAGACCCTGGTTGAGGCCTGCCTGGTGCTCGAGGACGGCGAGTCCTCGGCCAAGGACATCGAGATCGGGATGATGATGGGCGCCGGCATTCTGCCCGGGCCCTTCACCCGGGCCGACGGGCAGGGGCTCGACACGCTGCTGGAGTCCCTGGAGCGGGCCCGCTCGGAGTGGGGCGAGTCGTTCGAGCCGCCTCTGATCCTGCGCCGGCTGGTGGCGCAGGGTCGGCTGGGCAAGGAGAGCGGCCAGGGCTTCTTTGCCTACCCGATACCCGACGAGGGACAGACGCGCGAGACCATTGCCCTGGAGACGTGCGGTAGCGCCCGGCTCGGCCGGGTGCGCACCGACGGCGATCCCCGCGGCGATGTCGGCATCGTGTGGCTCGACCGCGCTCCCGCCAACCCGCTGTCGCCGCAGGTGATCGCCGAGCTTGGCGACCTGTGGGCGGAGGTCGACGGCAACCTGCGGGCGGTGATCTTCGCCAGCTCGACCATCTTCACCTTCTCCGCGGGGGCCGACATCAAGAAGTTCACCAGGATGTCGCCCGCCGAGGTCCGGGAGCTGATCGACGCCGCGCACGCCCTCATGCGCGCGATGGAGCGCTCCTCGACGGTGACGATCGCGGCGGTCAACTCGCTCGCCTTCGGCGGAGGCTGCGAGCTGGCCATGGCCTGCGACATCCGCCTGGCGGCCCAGTCGGCGTCCTTCGGCCAGCCCGAGATCAACCTGGGGATCATCCCGGGCTTCGGCGGCACCCAGCGGCTGCCGCGACTGGTGGGAGCGGCCAAGGCGCTGGAGATGAACCTGCTGGGCGACCCGATCGGAGCCTATGAGGCGCTCGAGCTTGGCCTGGCCAACAAGGTGGTGCCCGACCACGAGCTGTTCGACACAGCCCTGTCCTGGGCACACGGCCTGGCCGGACGGGCGCCCCTGGCGGTCCAGCAGATCAAGCGGGTGTCGGCCGCGGGCGACCTGGACGAGGGGGTCGAGGCAGAGAAGCAGGGCTTTGCCGCCGTCTTCGAATCCGAGGATGCCAAGGAGGGGGTCGGCGCATTCCTGGGAAAGCGTCAGGCCGAGTTCAAGGGCACCTAGGCGCGGGCCTGCTGGCCGAGCTGCTGCGCTCGGCCGAGTCCGCCGTCGTGCTCACGGGCGCGGGCATCTCCGTGCCCTCGGGCATTCCGGACTTCCGCTCACCGGGTACCGGTCTGTGGGAGAACGTCGACCCGATGGAGGTCGCCCACATCGACGTGTGGCGGCGAGACCCCGACCGCTTCTGGCGCTTCTACGGGCAGCGGTTCGCGGCGCTGAAGGAAATCGGGCCCAACCGCGCCCACGCGGTCGTGGCCGAGCTGGAGCGGCGCGGCCGGATCCAAGGCGTGATCACCCAGAACATCGACCGTCTCCATCGCGCCGCGGGCAGCGAGCGGGTGGTGGAGGTACACGGATCGATCGAGTGGAGCCGCTGCCCGATCTGCGGCGGCCGGGTCGGCCTCGAGCGGATGGTGGAGATGATCTCCCAGGCCCCCGGGGCGCCGGAGTGCCTCTCGTGCGTGAGCCCGCTCAAGCCCGAGGTGGTGCTCTTCGGCGAGATGCTGCCCGAGGCGGCGATGATGAAGGCCCACAGCCTGGCCGCCCGCGCCGACCTGATGGTCTGCATCGGCTCGTCGCTGACGGTCCACCCCGTGGCCGGCCTGCCCGACGTGACGCTGCGCGGCGGCGGGAAGCTGGCGATAGTCACCGAGAGCGAGACGCCGTATGACGCCGAGGCCCGGGTGCTGCTGGGCGGGGACGTGGTGGACGAGCTCGAGGCGGTGCTGGCTGCCCTCTGACCTCCGGGGTCAGTCGTAGGAGGCGCTCAGGTGGATGTAGCGCCGGTCACCGCCGCCGACCTCCCTGCCGTTGATCCAGGCTCGACCGCCGCCTCGGGGAGAGGGAAGGCGGCGGCCGGGCTTCTGGATCGTGACCTGGGGCTCCCGCTTGTCGCGACCCGGGGAGCCACGGCCCGGTGATCGCGCCGCGCTCTCCTCGGCGCGAAGACGGTTGCGCGCCATGCCTGTCACGTTCCCTATCGTGCCTGCCGGCATCGCCGTCTCCTATCGCCCGATGGCCAAAGTTGCCCGCCGATGGCTCGACGGGATGTAGACGCACCGTAGGCTGCCGAGGCGGGCCGGGAATGAAGAAGTTGTTGCTCGGCCAGATATCTTCGCTGGTCAGCCGGCCGAGCCCAGGCGGTGCGCTCTCAGGGCTGCCTCCATGCGCCCCAGGGCCCCTGCCACCGCCTCCCGGGACGCCGCGTCCAGCCGGCCCCGCAGCGCGGTGTTCGCGGCGGTGCCCACCGGCGAGCGGTCCGCGTCGAGGGCCGTGCGGCGTGCCTCGGGGATCCCCGGCAGCTCGGCCAGCAGGCTCTCGAGCGCGATCCGGGCCTGCAGTGCGGCCTCGCGATGGCGGTGGGCGTGGAGGTCGGCCCGCGCCCGCAGCACCAGCTCCTCGCAGGCCAGCGGCGCCTCGCGCCCGCCGAGCAGGGAGGCGAAGCGCTCGTCGGGTGCCTCCATCGAGCGCCGGACCTTGGCGGCCCGCCGGGGGAGCTCCCAGCCCTCGCCGAAGCGCCCTTGCGCAACCGCCTCACCCGCGCCGTAGCCCACGCGCACCACCAGCGCCGAGTCGCGGGAGACGTCGCGGGCGGCGTGGTCGGCCTGGGTGCAGCGGTGGAGGTGCAGGGCCCGGTTGAGCACGGAGAGGGCGGGGGCCAGCTCCCCCTGCAGGCGATCGTCCGAAGCGCGCAGGCCCTCCAGCCAGGCCGCCGCCTCCGTTTCGCCGCCGAAGGGTTAGGGCCCGATCACCGTCGCCCGCGAGGTGGGCACCGGCTCGGCCTCCGCCTGCTCCACGGCCTTGCCCTTTCGCCCCCGGAGCATCCTGCGCTGAGGGGCCGCCAGCGTGGCGAGGGCCAGGATGCGCTCGATCTTCTCCTCACTGGGCTGGCGCACGACGAAGCGGCCGTCGGCGGGCCCGAGCAGGAAGCCGAACTCGAGCTGGACGAAGGCGAAGAGTGATGACTTCCGGGGGCCGGCGCCCCCGGCCGCCCGTGGACGATGGCCGGGCTCTGAAGCGCTACTCGCCGCGATGGGCGTCTGAGGCGCGCTTGCCCTTGGCGGGCAGTGAGTACTTCGAAGGCGAGGTGGGCACGACGGGGTTGTCGATCTTTCGCAGCTGCTTGAGCAGGTCAGACCACTGGCCGGGCTTGAGCACCGCAAGCGCCTGGCGGCCGAGCTTCTTGTTCTCGCCAAACAGGGGCCTGAAGCCGACGTGGATGTGGTCGGCGTGGTCGCCCATGGCGAGGGTGTTCTGGCCCAGATCGAGCAGCGAGATGATCTGGTCGGGGGTGATCGTGCCCTGCAGGCGCATCAGCCGCCTGACGGTCTGGTCGGTGACCCCGCCGGGGTCCTGGTTGCCGGCGATCGGGGTGCCGTTGACAGCCGAGATGTCGACCGCGTTGCCCGAAGAGTGCTGGGATACGTTGCCCGAGGCGGTCAACAGGTTGTGGCCGGTCTTGAGGCTCGACACCCTGGGGCGCAACCCCGACTCGGCCAGGTAGGCCGTCGTGGCCAGCACCCGCCGGTCGATCTGGCCCGAACGGATGTCGTCCCTGCCGCCCGGGTAGACCTCGATCCGGTTGTCTGAGAGCACCCGCTTCTCGAGCAGCGGCTTGGGCAGCAAGATGATCTGGCCAATCGACAGGCCATCGGCGCCCTCGCCCCCGTACAGCACGTTGCGACCCGAAGCGCGGTACACCGCGGTGGCCTCCAGCAGCTTCCAGCCATCGAGGATCGGCTTGGGATCAATCTTCGGGGCACCCTTGCCCGCCGGGCGAATCGCAAAGCGCAGATGCGAGGCCTTGCCCGTCTCGTTGCCACCGACCCGGCCCAGGATCGTGCCGCCGATCACCCGCGAGCCCTTCTTCAGGCGGCTCAGCCGGACGTTCTTGGCGTTGGCTCCGAAGGGCCGGGAGAAGTAGTTCTTGTAGGTCTCGAAGGCGCTGCCCTTGGCGGCCTTGGAGTCAAGCAACTGGTCCAGGCCGCCGTTGTCGCGGGCCTCGGGCATGTCCGGATGGGCGAACAGGCGCTGCTTGACCGGCACCGAGGCCGCGGGCTTCGGCGTGTCGACCGCCTTCTTCTTCTTCGCCTTGGGGCGGTTGGCCGCGGCCTTGCTCGGCTGGCGTCCTGCGGAGGCGGACTTGGTGGGCTTGGGGTCCTTGTCGTCGTTGGCCTTGACCGCGCGGGCGGAGCGTTTGGGGTCGGCCGCGTCCTCCTTGGGCACCGGGTAGTACTTGGCGGTCGAGCCCAGGCCCGCGTAGGAGTAGCGGTTGCCGTACACGTCCTGGAGGACGATGTAGCGGCCGCGCTTCTTGCTCTGCCCGATCTCCTTGACCTGGCCATCGTTGGTGGCCACCACGGGGGAGCCCTTCTTGGCGAAGATGTCGATGTTCGACCGGTTCTCGTCGGACGAGACCACGTTGGCCGCGTTCTGGCCGCGCTTGACCCGCTTGGTGGCTTCCTTCTCCTGGAGGTCGTCGGCGTAGCGGGCGCGGGCGGCGACGGGGAAGCGGCCCTCGGTCAGCCCCGTCAGCGACCCGACCAGGTCGGCGGGGACACCGGCGATCAGCTTGGCCCTGAGCATCACCGAGTCGACATACCAGCCCGCATGGTTGTAGGCAAACACCGCCCGGCGGGCGTCCTTCTCATAGCCCGCCGCCTTCAGATAGCGCCCCGCGGCAAAGATCGCGTCCACCGGGTTAAACGGATCCTTCTTGCCGTCCTTGTTGGCATCCACCCCATACATCCGCCAGCTCGAGGGAATGAACTGCATCCAGCCCAGCGCCCCGGCCGAGGACACGTTGAGGTTGCGGCCATAGTCGGTCTCGATCTCGTTGATCGCCGCCAGCACCTCCCAGCGCACCCCGTACTGAATACCCGCCGCCTGATAGATCGGCAACAGGAACACCGGCACCCGAAACTTGCGGATCACGAAGTTCGGAACACCCTGGGCCGAAGTCGGACCCGGAAGCGTGTCCATCAACCCCGGGTTGCCAAACGACGGAGATCCATCGGACTGACGCAGCGGGGTGGCCTTGGCGTCCTTACGCCGCTTCTTGCCCTCGCCGGGTGCGCCACCACCCTTGAGGTCCGCTTGAGGCTTGCCCTTGCCCCTGCCTTTGCCGCCTCCCTTGGAGTCGCGCTTCTGCTGGGCGGACTGCTTCTCGGGCGCGGCCTTCTTCGTGGAGCCGTCGCGGCCCTGCTCCTTGCCGGCGCCGGGCGTAGGACCTCCGCCGGGCTTCGGGGCCGGGCCGGGCGCCGTGTTAGGGGGGGGTGGCGACGGCGCTGGGGTGGCCGGTGGGTCCAGTGTGCCGCAGGGCACCAGCGTCCCGATCAGCTGTCCCACAATCGGGACTACCTGCCCGCCCAGGAGTTGACACTGCCCCGACTGGGCCGATGCCGGGATCGATGAGCCGGTCAGAACCGCAACCAGCAGTAGCCCTGCGCTGAGCACAAGGTAGAGCAGCCGCTTCTTCATTTCCCTGGTTCCCAAGTCTCCCTCGCCGGGAACTCCACACCGGAGCCCGTCGGACGCGAGAAAAGTATCAGATGCCCTCTGTGGTGCGCGCGGGTGGCAGGGACTTCATGCCAACACAACAGTTCATCGTCACCGGAAGCCACTGCTTCGCCGGTCGGTGGAATGCCCATGCCGGGTGCGAGGGCGTCCCTAAGGCTCTCGCGCACGCGCACGCGAACCCGAGCTTGGACAGAGGGGGAATCTAGACGCTTTGAGCACAGACCTAACTGTCGAGTCGAGCGTTAGATTCGCGCTGCCTAACGACAATCCCTCCCCACCGCCAGCCTGGCGTGCGGTACCCTCCGGCCCGTGAGCAAGAGCTCCGACCAAGGACTAGTCGACCGTCTCTCCCAGCAGGGGGAGGAGGCCCTCGGACGTCTTGCCGAGGAGCTGGTGGCCAGCCCGGTGGTGAGCCGGGCCATCAGCAGCGCCTTCGGGGCCCGCGAGAAGGCGGTCCAGGCCCAGGAGGCAGCCATGGGGGCTCTCAACATCCCCTCTGCGGCCGACATCGAGCGCCTGACGCGTCGCTTGCGGTCGGTGTCACAGCGCCTCGAGGGCATCGAGGATGCCCTCGATCGGCTGGAGGAGAAAGCCCAGGCCGCCGTCCGCGCCGCCGAGGAGGACGGATCCCCCGAGCTGGGTCCACGGTTGGACGAGATCGCCAGGGACCTCTCCAAGCTGCGCGAGGCGGTAGCCCCCGCAGCCGAGCCCGTGCCCCGGGCCCAGGAGCGGCTGACGGTGACCGACGTCGTCGACTGACCCGGCATCCTGCCGGGTCAGTATCGGTCTCCCGCATCGAGCGCGCTCCAGGCTGCCTCGCCCAGACGCGCTCCGAGCCCCTCCATCTCCTCGCGCCCCATCCGCGTGCGTTCTCCGCCGGTCAGCAGGTCGGTTACCGCCAGCATGGCCCCGGCGGCCACCCCCCGCCGACGGGCGAGGGCCAGCAGGGTCGCCGTCTCCATCTCCACCACCTTGGCCCCGGCATCTACCCAAGAGGCTCGCGTGACCTCGCGTCGCTCCTCATAGAAGAGATCGGTGGTGACCGCGGTGACCTCCCGATACCGACTCCGGCCCGCCATCGGACCGCCCGCCAGGGCGTCTGTGAGCGGCGCATCCGCCTCCACGGTGCCGTCCACTCCGAGGGCACGGCTCGTGCCGTCCGCGCCGATGGCGCTGCGCGCCACTACCAGCTCGCCCATCGCCAGGTCGCCGACCAGGGCCCCGCAGGTCCCGATGCGCACCAGCGTCCGGGCGCCCAGCGCGATCAGCTCCTCGACCACGATCGCGGCGCTGGGGCCCCCGATCCCTGTGGACTGGACGGTCAGGAGGTCGCCGTCGCGCCCCCGGCCGGTGTAGCCCCACAGCCCGCGCGCGTGGTTGAACATACGCGGCTCCTCGAGGATGGCCTGCGCCGTCGCGAGCGCCCGGTGGGGGTCGCCGGGGAGCAGGACGCGCGGGGCCAGTGGCGCGGAGGGTCGCAGGTGAATGGGATACGCCTCGGACACGGCCGGGCACCATAGACTGGGGCAGTCGATGGCCGAGCGACGCGACATACCCGACGCCCTGAGGGAGGCCGTCGAGCGCACCGTGCAGGCGACGGTGGGAACGCGAGGCCGGGCCCAGGGCGCCGTGGACGACCTGACCGGGTCCGTCGACGAGCTGGTGAAGGGCGCCGAGAGGAACCTGACCGAGAGGCGCCGCAGCGTGCGGGCCGCGGTCGAGGAGCGCCTTCCCGCCACCCAGGAGGACGTGCGCGAGCTGCGGACCGAGCTGCGCCGGATCGCCACGCGGCTCGAGGCCATCGAGAAGCGACTGCCCGCGCCGGAGGCCAAGCCGCGCCGGTCTTCGGCAGCGAAGGCCAAGGCCTCGTCCTCCGGCTCGAAGCCCAAGTCGGGCTCGAAGCCCAAGCGCCGCCCGTCCGGATCCGGCGGGTCGCGCTCCTGAAGTGCCCGGGCGCCGGGTCCTGATCACCGGAGCGGGCAGCTACATCGGCTCGGCCCTGGCCCGCCGGCTTCGCCAGGATCCCCACGTCGATCACGTGGCCGGCCTGGACATGCGCCCCCCCGCGGACCCGCTGGAACGGGAGACCTTCATCGAGGCCGACCTGCGCGACCCGGTGATCTCCACGCTGATCCCGCAGGAGGAAGTGGACACCGTGGTGCACAACCAGATCGTCCGCCGCCCCGGGCCGGGCATGTCCACCCGCACGATGCACGACATCAACGTGATCGGGACGCTTCAGCTCCTCGCGGCCTGCGAGCGATCGTCCAGCATCCGGACGATCGTCATCCGCGGCTCGGCGGGCATCTACGGCTCCGAGCCCCAGGCGCCGCAGTTCTTCCGCGAGGAGCTGGCCCGGCTGTATCCGCTGCGAACCCGCTTCCAGCGCGATGTCGGCGAGATCGAGAACCTGTTCGACACCTATGCGCGCCGTCACCCGCACGTGGTTTGCACGATGCTGCGCTACCAGCCCGCCATCGGGCCGGTGCTCGACACCCAGGTCACCCGCTACCTGGCCGCGCCGGTGGCGCCGACCTACCTCGGCTTCGACCCGCGCATCCAGGTGGTGCACGAGGAGGATGGCCTGGGGGCGCTGGTCGCCGCGGTCCACCGCCCGGTGCAGGGCGCGGTGAACGTGGCCAGTCCCGGCACGATCGGCCTGAGCCGCATGATCCGCCTCGTCGGCCGCGCGCCGCTTCCCCTGGCCGGCCCGGTGTTCGCCACCGCCACCCGGGCGCTGCGCCGGATCGGGCTGCCCGAGCTCTCGGACGACTTCATGCGGTTGCTGCGCTACGGACGTGCGGTGGACACCACGCGGCTCGTGCACGAGATCGGCTACGCCCCCTCCTACACCACGCCGTCGGCCGTGGAGGAGTTCGCCGCGTGAGCGGTCCCGAGCGCGACGCAATGCTGGCCGCCGCCGCCTTCATGCGAGTGCTGCGCGAGGGCCTGGACACGGGACTCGAGCTGCCCGAGGCCCTCGTGCGATCGACGCGCGTCCTTCCCGGGAGCGCCCGCCGGGTCCTGCGGCGACTGGACGGGCGCTACACCGAGGACGAGTGGGGCTTCGACGAAGACTTCGCGCGCGCCGTCGAGCCCCTGTTCGACTTCCTCTATGACCACTGGTGGCGCGTGCACGTGAGCGGCATGCACAACGTGCCCGGCCACGGCCGCGCGCTGCTGGCCGGCAACCACGCCGGAATCCTTCCCTGGGACGCCACGATGATGTCGATCGCCGTCCTGCGCGAGCATCCGCTGCCGCGCTACCCCCGCTTCCTGGTGCTGGACTGGGCCTTCGAGCTGCCGTGGGTGTCCACGGCCATCCGCAAGGTCGGGGGAGTCGTGGCCTCGCCCTACAACGCATTGCGCCTGCTCGAGGACGACGAGCTGGTGGCCGTGTTCCCCGAGGGGGTGAAGGGCACGGGCAAGCCGTTCTCCGAGCGCTACCGCCTACAGCGATTCGGCCGCGGCGGCTTTGTGGAGCTGGCGCTTCGCACCGGCGCTCCGATCGTGCCCGTGGCCGTAGTGGGCAGCGAGGAGATCTACCCGATGCTGGGCCAGTCCTCGCTGGCCGCCCGCGTGCTGCGGGCGCCCTACTTCCCGCTCACGCCGACCTTCCCGTGGCTGGGGCCGCTGGGCGCGGTGCCGCTGCCCTCGAAGTGGCGGATCGAGTTCTGCGAGCCGATCCCCACGGCGGGCTATGGCGCCGAGGCGGCCGAGGACCGGCGTCTGGTGCTGGAGCTGTCGGAGCAGGTGCGGGCGACCATTCAGCAGAAGATCTACGAGAACCTGGTCGAGAGGAGGTCGGCTTTCGTTTAGAGCTGGGCAGCCGCCCAAGCCGCCCAAGCCGCCCAGCGGACGGCGCCGTCGCTACCCCTCGTTCACGTCGCGGCGCGGGCTCGGGCGGCCTGGCGTGTCAGCGGCTGCTTGCCCCAGTGTGTATGGAGGCCGTAGTCGATCATCGCGGGCATGTAGTCATCCGGTGAGGGCGGGCCTGCGGAGCTCGGGAGCAGGCTGCGCGCGCGCTGGTCGCCGAAGCGGGTGTGGACGTCGAAGTAGGGCTCGAAGACAGCCGCGGGGTGGTCGGCGCCCAGCGTCCCGGGCGGCGTCAGGCTTGGGGGCTCGCGGTCGAGGGGGGCGCGGGTGTGCTCGAGCAACTCGGCGACCGTAAGCGCGCGCTCGCCGGCGACGGCGTGGAAGGCGCCGGAGGCCTCGGCCTGATAGAGCGCGCCCTCCATGACCTCGGCGACGTAGTCGACGGGCACGAGGTCGATGATCCCTTCCGGATCGGCTGGGATCTCGGTGAACATGCCGCGGGCAAATGCTTGCAGCGGCGCATAGATGACGTTGAACGAGGAGGTCCAGCCGCTGCGAGCCTCGCCGACGACGATGCTCGGGCGCACGATCACGTAGGGCAGGCCGGCCTCGACGATCGCCTGCTCACCTTCCCACTTGGTCTGCTCGTACGTGTTGCGAAAGCCCTCGCCCGTGATCTCGTCGTCCTCGTCGAAGTGGGTGGGTTCCCGGCCACAGACGTAGGCCGTCGAGACGTGCACCATCCGTTCGAGACCGCTCATCTCGCCCGCCAGCTCGAGCACGCGGCGCACGCCCTCGACGTTGATCTCCCGCGCCTCGGCCAGAGGAAGCGTGAACTCGACCGATGCGGCGCAGTGCACGACCTTGTCGACGCCGTCGATGAGCGCTCGCCGGTCGGCCTCCTCGAGCCCGAGGCCGGGGGCGGTGAGGTCGGCGCACACGGGGTGCAGCCGCGAGGCGGAGGCCGGCGGGTCGTCGTAGAGCTGCGCGAGGATCTTGGAAACGCGCTCGCCGGCCTCGTCGCCGTCCCCGGCACGCACGGCGAGGAAGACCTCCGGCCCCTCGTCGGCCTCGAGCAGCCGCGCGAGGAACGCCATCCCGAGGAAGCCCGTGGCTCCGGTGAGGAAGATCTTGTCGCTCATGAGAGCGGCGCGCCCATGGCGTGGTAGCCGCCGTCGACGTGGATGATCTCGCCCGTCACCCCGCGTGAGAGGTCGGACAGCAGGTAGCAGACCGTCCCGGCCACCGAGGAGGCGTCGTTGGCATCCCAGCCGAGCGGCGCGCGGCCGCCCCATTCGTCGGCAAGCCGGTCGAAGCCGGGGATGCCCCCGGCGGCGGCGGTCTCGATCGGGCCCGCGGAGACTAGGTTCACGCGCACCCCGCGCGGCCCGAGATCGCGGGCCAGGTAGCGGGACACGGACTCGAGTGCGGCCTTGGCGACCCCCATCCAGTCGTAGACCGGCCACGCCACCGAGGCGTCGAAGTCGAGGCCGACGACGCTCCCGTCGCTCTGCTCGAGCAGCGGGGCGAGCGAGGCGCCGAGCGCCTTGAGGGAGAAAGCACTGGTGGTGAAGGCCTGGACCGCGCTCTCGGGCGGGGTGTCGAGGAACCCGCCGCCGATGGCGTCCGACGGGGCGAAGGCGATGGCGTGGAGCACGCCGTCGAGCGAGCCCCAGCGCGAGCCCAGCTCCTCTGCCACGGCGGCCACGTCCTCGGGCTTGTTGACGTCGAGCTCGAGCACGTCGGGCTTCGTAGGCAGGCCTCCGGCGGCACGCTCGGTCATGCTGCTCGCGCGGCCAAAGCTCGTCAGCACGACCTCGGCCCCCTGCTGCTGGGCCAGCTCGGCGACCGCGTAGGCGATCGACTCCTTGGTCATCAAGCCCGTGATGAGCAGGCGCTTCCCCTCGAGCATCATGTGCCCACCGGAGCCCCGTCCTCGGCGGGATCGGAGTCTGCCGTGTCCGGCTCCTCGCCTCGGACCACGGCCTCGACCTTCGCCCTGATCACCAGCTCGTCTTGCTGGTTGACGATGCGCCACTCCCAGGCCTCGAGGCCGCGCCCTTCGTCCGGTCGCAAGACCTTGGCCTCGACGCGAATGGTGTCGCCGATCTTCACCGGTCGCTTGAAGACGACTTCCTCGATGCGCCGCAGCGCGACGATCCGCTCGGGATCGATGTCCGCGAGCCCGAGCGCGTAGGAGAGCACGAGCATGCCGTGCGCCACGCGTTCGCCGAACGGACCGGCCCCAGCCCACTCGGCATCGGTGTGCTGTGGGTGGTGATCGCCGGTCAGCGCGGAGAACCCGACGATGTCGGCCTCGGTGATGGTCCGTCCGCGCGTCACCGCGATGTCCGGTGTCATGCCGCCCCGCCGCTCACGACTTGGCACGCTCCGCGATGAAGTCGATCGAATCCCCGACGGTCTTGATCTCCTTCATGTCCTCCTCCTTCATCTGCACGCCGTACTCCTCCTCGACGATCTGGGAGAGCTCGACTAGATCGAGCGAGTCGACGTCGAGGGACTCCCAGTCGGCTTCGCGCTTGACCTGGTCCTTGTCGGCGCCGAAGCTCACCAGCGCCTCGGTTACGCGCTCCTCGATCTGATCCTTGTTTGCGGTCGCCATTGAACTGCTCCTTTCAGGCGGTCATTCCGCCGTCGACTGTAAGGGTGGTTCCGTTTACGTAAGAGGCCGCCTCGGAGGCCAGGAAGCGCACGCATGCCGCGATCTCCTCGGGGGTCCCCGCCCGTCGCGCGGGAATCGCGCGCAGCAACTCGTCGCCGATGCCCTCGGTAAGCTCGGTATCGACGAGGCCGGGTGCCACGGAGTTGACGGTCACCGACCGTCGCGCCACCTCCGCCGCGACCGTGCTCGTGAAGGCGATCAGCCCGGCCTTCGAAGCCGCGTAGTTGGCCTGGCCCGGATTCGCCCGCTGGCCGACGATCGAAGCGATGTTCACGATGCGCCCGAAGCGAGCCTTCATCATCCCCTTCAGCGCCCGCCGCGTGATGCGGAAGGGGGCCGTGAGGTTGGTCTCGAGCACCTTGTCCCAGGCGTCGTCCTCCATCTGGGGTGCGAGCCCGTCGACGCGCATGCCGGCGTTGTTGACGAGGACGAGCACGGGTCCAAAGCGCTCCTCGAGCGGCGGGAAGAGAGCGTCCGCGGCCCCCGGATCGCTGACATCCGCCTGAAGGGCGAGCGCTTGGCCGCCGCCTTCCTCCAGCTGGCCGACCACGGCCTCCGCCCCGTCGGAGTCGCTGCGGTAGTTGACGCCCACCGCCCAGCCGTCCTCGGCCAACCCGCGCGCGATCGCCGCTCCGATCCCGCGCGAGGCGCCGGTCACCAGCGCGCAGCCCGCGGGCCTGCCGGCGTCAGCCACCCGCGGCCTCCGCCGGCTCCGCCGGGCCGGCCTCGACACCATCCAGCGTGCGGCGCACGAGACCGGTCAGCACCTTCCCCGGCCCGGTCTCCTCGAACCGGCGGCCACCGGCCGAATGCAGAGCGTGCAGCACCTCCACCCAGCGCACCGGGTTCACCAGTGCCTCGGAGAGACGCTTGGGGACGTCGTCAAACGGGGCCGCGGTCACGCACGAGTACACCGGCGCGCGCGGTTCGCGCAACTCGACGTCCTGCAAGAAGGAGAGGAAGGGCTCGACCGCATCTGCCATCAGCGGCGAGTGAAAGGCGCCGGTGATCGGCAGTCGCTTCACGCGCATCCCCGCCTCAGCGGCCTCGGCCTCCGCCGCCTCGATGGCGGCTTGGGGCCCCGACAACACCACCTGGGCCGGAGAGTTGTCATTCGCCAGCGTCAGCCCATGGCGCTCGGCGATCGGCTCCGCCTCCTCGCGCCCGGCCCGGACGGCGAGCATCGCACCGCCGGTCTCGGCCGCGGTCACCTCCATCAGCCGGCCGCGCTCGGCGACCAGACGCAGACCATCCTCATCGCTCACCGCCCCGGCCGCGGCCAGCGCAGTGATCTCGCCCAGGGAATGCCCCGCGTAGAGATCGGCCGCCGGCCGGCCCGCGCGCTCGAGGCCCGCCAGCGCCGCGCAATAGAGCGCCGGCTGGTCAAAGCGCGTGCCGTCCCCCACCCTCGGAAACGGATCCTCGCCCACGGCTTCGGCCGCAAGCTCGAGCAGATCCGGACGCAAGCGAGCGACCGCGTCGACCATGCCAGCCTCCTGGCTGCCTTGACCTGGAAAAAGTAGAACGAAGTCGCCCATGGAACCCCGCGCTCTGGAGAAGCACTCCGACGAACGGGGAGGCGGAGGCTATGTCCCGGAGTCGTCCTATGTCAAACCGCCGTTTCCCGGTAGCGTGGCGCCACCGTGGGTCCGTTTAGACATCCGGCCGTTGAACCGCCGGAGGCTCCGGCGTCGCGCCTCGGCGGCTCGCTGACCCAGGACATCCACCTGCTGGGTGACCTGCTCGGAGAGGCGATCGAGGAGGTCAGCGGGGAGTCCGTGCTCGCTCTCGAGGAGCGGGCCCAATCGCTCGCCCAATCGTTTCGCGCCGGTCACGAGCCAGCCGGGGACGAGCTTGCCGCCCTCGCTGCCGACGTGTCGCTCGATGACGCGGAGGCGCTGATCCGGGCCTTCACGAAGTACTTCCAGCTCGTCAATCTGGCCGACGACAACGATCGCGTCAGGCGGCTGAGGGCGGAGGAGGCCAAGCAGGCGCCCGGTCCCCGGCCGGGATCGCTGCGTGAGGCGGTTCACACCCTGCGCGAGCGCGGCGTCGACGCGCGCAGGCTCCAAGAGCTCCTGTCGAGGGCGGAGGTGACGCATGTGCTGACCGCGCACCCGACCGAGGCCCGGCGACGGAGGACGGTCGAGAAGCTGATGCGCATCTTCGCGGGCATCCGCGACCTGGACGAGCGGAACCCGCCGCCTGACGAGCAGCTCGTGACGCGCGC
>Ga0208612_1000486_pt1 | contig 17494 bp, 18 predicted proteins | sample AntDryMetagUQ889_FD_188089 | JGI IMG/M metagenome (GOLD analysis project Ga0208612, IMG submission 188089) | Polar desert microbial communities from Antarctic Dry Valleys - UQ889 (SPAdes) | ecosystem: Environmental > Terrestrial > Soil > Desert | place: Antarctic Dry Valleys | collected 2008-12-31 | reverse complement strand
CGTCCGCGCCGTCGAAAAGGGCGAGCCGTTCCTCACCCCGGCGGCCCAGCGGGCGCTGATCAAGGATGTCCTGGGCGAGGGCGAGAGCCGCTCGGACGAGCTCACCCCCCGCGAGCAAGAGGTCGTGAAGCTCGTCGCCGAGGCCCACACGAACAAGGAGATCGCCGAGGTCCTCCACCTCTCTGAGAAGACCGTTGAGAACCATCGCTCGAACGCGATGAAGAAGCTCGGAATGCGCGACCGCGTAGAGCTTGTGCGCTACGCGATCCGCCGCGGCTTGATCGATCCTTAAGGAAAACCCACCCGCTCGCTAGGATTTCTGGCGATGCTGTTTTCGACCAAGGCGGAGTACGGAGTCAGGCTCATGGTCGAACTCGGCCGCCGGACCGACGGCGCATCGCCCGAGGAGTCGACGCCCGTCTCCCTGACCGCGGTGGCAGAGGCGGAGAACCTCCCCCTCTCCTACCTCGAGCACCTGGTCGCGAAGCTGCGCCACGCTGATCTTGTGACTTCCGTGCGCGGCGCGCATGGCGGCTACCGGCTCGCCCGCGACGCGTCGGAGATCCTGATGCTCGAGGTCGTCCAGGCGCTTGAGGGACCGATCGCGCCGATGGAGTGCTTTCACTCCGACCGCGAGGGACGCGTCCTTTGCTCGCACGAGGTCGATCCCGACCCGTGCGCGACGAAGCTTCTGTGGACCCGCGTCCACGGCGGCGTAACGAAAGCGCTTGCCGGCACGACGCTGGCTGAGCTCGTCGAATTCTCCGAAGGCCGGTCAGCCACGCTGACCGTCGCCTGAGCCACGCCCCCACCCTCGATCAAGGAGCTTTTTATGGCAGACCTGGAAATCCGCGACCTGCACGTAACCGCCGAGGGCAAGGAGATCCTCAAGGGCGTCGACCTCGAAGTCTCCAAGGGCGAGATCCACGCGTTGATGGGGCCTAACGGCTCCGGCAAGTCGACCCTCGCGAACGCCGTCATGGGCCACCCTGCGCTCGAGGTGACCGAGGGCTCCATCCACTTTCTCGGCGAGGACGTCACCGAGGCCGCCCCCGAGGAGCGCTCGCGCATGGGCCTCTTTATGGCGTTCCAGTACCCGGTCGCGATTCCCGGCGTCACCGTCGCCAAGTACCTGCGGATGGCCGTGAACGCCCATCGCGATGCGCGCGGCGAGCCCGAGATCAAGCTGAAGGACTTTCGCAAGACCACCGAAGAGGCGATGGAGCTCGTCAACATCCCACGCGAATTCTCCAGCCGCTACTTGAACGAAGGCTTCTCCGGCGGCGAGAAGAAGCGGATGGAGATCCTCCAGCTCGCGATGCTTCGACCGCAGATGGCCGTCCTCGACGAGACCGACTCCGGCCTCGACATCGACGCGCTACGGGTCGTGTCCGAAGGCGTGAACCGCTTCGCCGGCCCCGATATGGGCGCGCTCATCATCACCCATTACCAGCGCATCCTCCACCTGATCGAGCCCAGCCGGGTCCACGTCATGTACCAGGGCCGGATCGTAAAAGAAGGCGGGCCCGAGCTGGTCGCAGAGCTCGAGGACAAGGGCTACGCGCCGATCATCCAAGAGGTCGAGGCAGGAGCACTTCAATCGTAAGCGCGGAGCGCTTACGGCGATGAGATGTCGCTGATGGCAACGCCCGCCACCCAGAACCCGCTCTCGGGCGTTCGCGATTCGTTCCCCGCGCTTCAGCGCGAGATCAACGGCAAGCCGGTCGCATACCTCGACTCAGGCGCCTCGTCTCAGCGCGTCCTCGCCTCGATCCAGGCGGTTGACCGCTATGAGCGCCGCCACCACTCGAACGTCCATCGCGGCTCGCACACCCTGTCTGCCGAGGCCACGGCCGCCTTCGAGGGCGCCCGTGCCACCGTTGCCGACCACCTCGGCGCCGCCGACCGCCGCGAGGTCGTCTTCGTCCGGAACGCCACCGAGGCGCTCAACCTCGTCGCCCGCGCCTGGGGCGACGTGAACGTCGGGGCGGGCGACCGGATCGTGCTCACCGAGATGGAGCACCACTCGAACATCGTGCCATGGCAGCAACTCGCCACCCGAGCCGGCGCCGAGATCGACTGGGTTGGGGTCACCGAAGACGGCTCGCTCGATATGGACGCTTACGCGGCGGCGCTCGAGCGCGGGCCGAAGGTCGTTGCGGTCACGCACGTCTCGAACGTCCTCGGCACCCTCAACCCACTGGCCAAGATCTCGCACCTGGCACACGACGCGGGCGCGCTGGTGGTCGCCGATGGCGCCCAGGCCGCGCCGAAGCTCCCCGTCGACGTCCGAGAGCTAGGCATCGACTTCTACGCGCTCACCGGGCACAAGGCCTACGCGCCCACCGGAATCGGCGTGCTGTGGGGCCGACTTGAGATCCTGCGAGAGATGGAGCCCTTCCTCGGCGGCGGCTCGATGATCCGCAAGGTGACGACCGAGGGCACGACATGGGCCGACGTACCCGCGCGCTTCGAGGCCGGCACGCCCGCGATCTCGCAGGCGATCGGCCTGGCCGCGGCGCTTCGCTGGCTCGACGGCATCGGCATGGACCATGTGACCGCTCACGAACGTGAGGTCACGGCGTATGCGATCGAGCGCCTCTCCGAAGTGCCCGGCCTCACGATCTTCGGCCCGCCCGCAAGTCCGGACCGGGTCGGGCCCGTCTCGTTCGAGCTCGACGGCGTCCACGCGCACGACGTCTCGGAGATCCTCGACCGCCACGGCGTCGCCGTGCGCGCGGGGCACCACTGCGCCCAGCCACTAATGGAGCGACTGGGCGTCGCGGCGACGGCTCGCGCCAGCTTCGGTATCTACACGACGCCCGAGGAGATCGACCGCTTGGTCGAAGGCCTCGAGGACGCCCGGCGCATCTTCAGCGCCTGAGCGCGGCGCTCAGTCATCATTGAAGACGCCCCCATGGACGAGCTTTACCGAGAGAACATCCTCGATCACTACAAGCGGCCGCGTCACTTCGGCCGCCTGGACGACTTCGACCTTGACTTCGAGGACACGAACCCGTTCTGCGGCGACGAACAGCACGTCTATATAAAGCTCGATCAGAACGACCGCGTCGCCGAGGTCTCCTTCGAAGGCAAGGGCTGCGCGATCTCGACGGCGGCGACATCAATGCTGGTGGACGAGCTCGAGGGCATGAGCCGCGAGGAGCTTCTGCGCATGCCAAAGGAAGCCGTCCTCGACCTCCTCGGCATCGACATCTCCGCGACGCGGATGAAGTGCGCGCTCCTCGGCCTCAAGGTCGTCAAGTCCGCCTCGCTCGGCCAGCTCGCCGACTGGGAGGACGAGGGCGAGCGGGGCGACCCGACGCAAGCCCAGTCGGTCTGACGATCCTTGCCCGGCTTGGCAGAAGAGGAGACCGCCTCAGTTGTTCGCGCCTACTAGCCACGCGGGCCAACCGCTAAAATCCGACTCCTGAAGTTGGATTTTCTTTATGCCTGAGCTCACCATCTGCAAGATCGAGGATTTGCCCGAAGGGGAGATGCGCCTCGTCGAAGCTGAGGATGGCCGCAAGATCGGCGTCTTTCACTGCGCGGACGGCGGGCTCTTCGCGATTGAAGACCGCTGTTCGCACGACGACGGGCCGCTTGCTCAAGGAGAATTCGACCAGTCGTCGTGTACCGTGGAATGCCCCCGTCACGGATCGCTTTTCGACCTGCGGACGGGCAAGCCGAAGTCGCTTCCGGCCTACGCCCCGGTCGATACGTTCGATGTGACCCTCAATGACGGCCAAGTGAAAGTGGAGATCTGACATGAAGCCACCGCCCGAGACCGCGACGCAGGAGTCCACGAAGGTCCTGACCGATGCCGAGGCTGGCCTCAAGGACATCGGCTCCGACTACAAGGAGCGCTTCGGCTTCTCCGACCCCGAGACCGGCTACTCCTACAAGGCGCCGAAGGGCCTCTCGCGCGGCCTCGTCGAGTCCATCTCCGAGTACAAGAACGAGCCGCAGTGGATGCGGGACTTCCGCCTCAAGGCGCTGGATCACTTCCAGGAGCGCCCCATGCCCAAGTGGGGCGGCGACCTCGACCAGATCGACTTCGAGGACATCCACTACTTCGTCCGCGCTTCCGAGAAGGTCGGCCACACCTGGGACGAGGTCCCCGAGGACATCAAGAACACCTTTGACAAGCTCGGGATCCCCGAGGCCGAGCGCCAGTTCCTCGCAGGCGTCGGCGCGCAGTATGAGTCCGAGTCCGTCTACCACCAGGTAAACGAGAAGCTCGAGGCCCAGGGCGTGATCTTCACCGACATGGACACGGCCCTTCGCGAGCACGAGGACCTGATCCGCGAGTACTGGGCGACGGTCATCCCGCCGAACGACAACAAGCTCGCCGCGCTCAACTCGGCCGTCTGGTCGGGCGGCTCGTTCGTCTACGTTCCCGCCGGCGTCAAGGTCTCGATGCCGCTCCAGGCCTACTTCCGCATCAACACGGAGAACATGGGCCAGTTCGAGCGCACGCTGATCATCGCCGAGGAAGGCGCCGACGTCCACTACATCGAGGGCTGCACGGCGCCTGTCTATTCGACCGACTCGCTCCACTCCGCAGTGGTCGAGATCGTCGCGAAGCCATCGTCCCGCGTTCGTTACACGACCGTCCAGAACTGGTCGCAGAACGTCTTCAACCTGGTCACCAAGCGCGCGATCGCCGAGGAGAACGCGACGATGGAGTGGGTCGACTGCAACCTCGGCTCGAAGCTGACCATGAAGTACCCGTCGATCTACCTGCTCGGCGAGGGCGCCCACGGCGAGATCCTCTCGATCGCGTTCGCCGGCAAGGGTCAGCACCAAGATGCCGGCGGCAAGATCATCCACGCCGCGCCGAAAACTACGTCGTCGATCTTTTCGAAGTCGATCTCGAAGGACGGCGGGCGGGCCACTTACCGCGGCCTTCTCGAGGTCGCCAAGGGGGCGAGCGAGGCCAAGTCGAAGGTCGTTTGCGACGCGCTGTTGCTCGACCCCGATTCGCGCTCGGACACCTACCCGACGATCCGGATCGACGAGTCCGACGCGAACGTCGGCCATGAGGCTTCGGTCTCGAAGATCGGCGAAGAGCAGCTCTTCTATCTCCAGTCGCGCGGCCTCGACGAGGAAGAGGCCTCGAAGATGATCGTGAACGGCTTCATTGAGCCGATCGCCAAGGAGCTTCCGATGGAGTACTCGGTCGAGATGAACCGGCTGATCGAGCTCCAGATGGAAGGCTCGATTGGCTGAGACGCTCACCGAACCAACCTGGCTTTCGGAGAGGCGCCGCGAGGGCGCCTCTCGTGCGAAGAGCCTCGACCTGCCCCATCCGAAGGCAAAGGGCTGGGAGTTCACCGACCTCTCAGACCTCGACCTCGACGCCTACGGCGAGGCCGCGGGCGGCGACGGCGCCTCGGCCGAGTCCGCCGAGCCCATCCTCCCCGCTCCCGACGGATCCGCCTTCCTTCGCCAGGTTGACGCGCTGACGCTGGGCTCCGAGCTACCCGAGCCCTCGGGCAACGGTAAGCCGACCGAGCCCACCGTGATGCCGCTCTCGGACGCGTCCGCGCGCTATCCCGAGCTGGTCCAGGAGCACCTGGGCTCGGTCGTCCCGGCCTCAGACATCTTCGTCGCCCGCAACGAGGCTTCATGGGCAGGCGGCGCTTTCGTCTACGTGCCTTCGGGCCAGCGCTTCGAGATGCCCATCGGCCTCTCGGCGATCCAGGGTGCCGCCGGATCGACGATGGGCTGGCGCTCGTTGATCGTGCTCGAGGAAGGCGCCGAGGCAGAGGTCTGGGAGCAGTACCTCGCCGGTGATCCGGGAGCGGACGCTCTCTTTAACGGCGTCACCGAGATCCGGGTCGGGGCGGGCGCCAACCTTCGTTTCGTCTGCGGCCAGGACCTCTCGGATGAGGCATGGGTCTTCGCGACCCAGCGCGCCGAGGTCGAGCGCGACGCTTCCCTCGAATGGCTCGCGCTGGGCTTCGGCTCGGCCCGTGGCAAGGTGCGCATGGAGACCAAGCTCGCCGGGCGCGGCTCCTCGGCCAAGGTGACGGGCGCCTACGCGGGGCTCGGCACGCAGCACCTCGACTACGACACGACCCAGGAGCACGCGGCGCCGGACACCGTCTCCGACCTGGCATTCCGCGGCGTTCTCTCAGACGCTGCCACCTCTGTCTGGCGCGGGATGATCCGCGTTGATCGCGACGCCCAGCACACCGACGCCTTCCAGGAGAGCCGGAACCTCCTCCTCTCCGACCGCGCTCACGCCGACTCGATTCCCGGCCTCGAGATCGAGGCGGACGACGTACGCTGCACCCACGCGGCCGCGATCGCCCAGGTCGACCCCGAGCAGCTCTTTTACCTCCAGTCGCGCGGGCTCGACGAGGCCAACTCGAAGCGCTTGGTGATCGACGGCTTCCTCCAGGAGCTCGTCAACCGCACGGTCGAAGGCCCGATCCGCGACGCCCTGGCCGAGGCGCTCGAGCGGCGGCTGGGCGAGCTTCTCGCAGTCTGAGGGAAGCCGGTGGGGCCGCGGAACGGGTTGGCAGCGCTCCTTCTCGCAACCGTAGCGACCTTCCAGGGCTGCGGTGGCGAGGTGACCTTTGACGCGGATGGCTTCGTCGAGGCGCTGAACGCGGAGGGGGTCGAGATCGAACTGGGCGGCGCGCTGGTCAACGATCAGGAGGGCGTCGAGGTGCGGGAGGTGAGCTTCAACCGCGTCAGCGGCACCCTTGTCGTGACCGCCAGCGAGGAGACCGGCACGGCCGAGTACGAGCGATGCGAGACCGCGGTGACGCTCCTGTGCTATCGGGCCCAGAATGTGGTGCTGATGTTCGAGGACGAGATCGACCCGGCCAAGCGCACTCGGCTCGAGTCCGCCTTCCGGGCTCTCGCTGGCGATTGAGCTCGTCGCGGCTGACGGGCATCGGGAACTTCACTTGCGATACACGTGGATGCGCTATACCCCATCACGTGCCCATGAGGAGAGCAGCCTGGATCACGCCCTTGGCGCTCGCCGCCCTCGCGGCGATGGCACCGACCGCCCAAGCCGCGAAGAAGCCTTGGCCGCCGATCCCTAAGCACGGCGCAACCTTCGTCCATTTCGGCGAGGAGCACCTGAGCGACGAGGACGGGATGCGGATCTTCCCGAAGGTGATCCAGCAGTCCGGCCGCTACCGGCCCGACCTGGTCACCGCGTCCGCCGACAAGGCCGACAACGGGACGGTCGAGAACCTGGAGGGCTGGAAGGACCTCATGAAGCCGTTCGACAGACGCGGAATCCCCTATTTCCCCGGAGTGGGAAACCATGACCGGACGGCCACGCCGCCGATCCCGGGCGGCATTGACCCGATGGGAAGCCTGGAGCTCTACAAATCGATCTTTGCCGATCGCCCGTACCCCTTCGGGGACGCACGCCCCTACCGGGTGAAGCGCCTCGGCCCCCGCAAGCGCCCAGCCACCGATCCGGCCGGCGCCTCCTCCCACTACGCGGTGGAGTTCGGCCCTGTGCGGTGGATCTTCATCGACAACTCGTGCTTCAGCATCATCAACTGCGACCCCCTGCAAAGCCCTCCGTTTCCCGATTCGGACGGGAACCAGACCCAGTACGAGTTCCTCGCCTCTGAGGCTGCGAAGGCCGATGCCGAGGGCGATCTTGCCTTCGTCGTCATGCACATGCCGACCCAGGACGATCGCCCCGGCCACACCCAGCCCACGCCGGGACCGCACACGATGGGCGAAGGCACGTCTCCCGACAACGCACTGTTCGAGCAGGCCGCCGCCTCAGCCGGGATCGACGGGGTCTTCACGGGCCACATCAAGGGCATGTGGGAGTACTCGGCCTCGGACATTCCCTACTTCACCGACGGCGGCGCCGGCGGTGAGGTCTACGTAGGCCCCGGGGAGGAGACCGGCGTCGACTACGGGTACTGGCACGGCTACCGCCTGATCAACGTTCGAAAGGGCCGGATGCGCACCTATCCGATTCCGGTCTTCAAGCACAAGGGCATCGAGATCTCGGGCCCAAAGAAGCTCTCAGTCGGCGAGACGGGGGAGTTCGCCGCGGTCGGGCAGCAGCCCACCGTGCACGGACCCGACGTGAAGCTCGAGCTGAGAGCGCCCGATCCCTCCCGTCCGAACATCGACGCCCTACCCACTCCGGCCTACATCTGGAGCACGTCCCAGAGGAAGATCTTGCGCCCTGCGTCAACCGACAAGGACTCCACGCGCCGAAACCGGAGGCAGACATCCTCCGGGGAGTTCAAGGCCGTGTGTGCCGGCCTCGCCACGGTCCGGATCAAGTCGGGCTGGCAGACGGCCCGCTACCGCGTCAAGGTCAAGGGGCCGGAGCCGCCGCGCTGCCGCCGCTGAGCGGAATCCGCGGTTTCACCCGGAGACCTCTCGGCGCCTTTCGCAACTCCGAGCGACAGAATCGAACTCGTCGAACCGCGCCCGGTCTTTGCGGCCGGGGCCGCAGCGGAGTCGGTCGGCCTCGCCGTCGACCGCGCGGAGACGGTCAGCGCCACGTCCGCCTCGAAGCAGATCCTCGCCCGCGCCCCCGACGAGGCGATCGCGCCCACGACCCCCATAGAGGCAGTCGTCGCCGCCGCGGCCCTTGATCCGGTCGGCCCCCCGCCTTCCTCGAAACGAGTCGCTCGCGTCGGTTCCGATGAATCTGTCGTCGCCGGCGGTTCCCCGCACGGTCGTGGCGCAGTCCGCAGCCGGCGGTGGCGGGTCCCCTTCCTCGGGCTCCACGTAGATAGGGCTTGAGACCGCTTCGATCGAAGCGGCGCCCGAGGCCATCCGCTGGACCTGGAGGCGATACCGCGCCGGGCCGAGACTTGGGAACGAGAATTCGAAGCCATCGCCAGACTGCGGCAGGGGCACGGCCAAGAACGGAGTCCCGTCGCGGTACAAGTAGAGGGTGTAGAGGCCCGCCCGGGCCGCGCGCGCTTCGTTCAGGTTGAGGACGCCGGCGGTAAAGCTCACCTCGTCCGCCTTGACCGTGTCGCCCATGATCGCGGGTGGGGCGCTCGAGCCCGCTGCCGTCGCGCTCAGACGAAGATCGGGGCCGTCGTTCCCCCACATCTTCACGTAAGTGTGCCCGGCTTTCACGCCCTCCTCGATCCCTTCCTCGGAGAGCTCATTGGCCCGCACGACCGTGGTGGCCTGCCCGATCGGCGCCTGGGTCGTAGGGTCGTTGACGCGACCGGCGTTGTGCGAGTCGCTCGAACCGACGGCGGCGATCTTGCGCGAGTTGAGCCCGGCGGAGTCGATCGCGTCCTCCCAGAACTCAATCGCGGTGAGAGTGAACGGGTTGGGACCCGGCTGCGTGACCTGCTTGAGGCCAGCCGGGCCCGTGGCGATCTCGATCGCGTCGACCTCTGAGTAGTCCGTCTCCGCGTCCGAGTAATCCCACGGGCAGCCGCGGCAAAGGAAGTCGAAACCGGGCACGAGGGCGGGGAAGATGGTGGGGTGGTTGATCTGAGTGAAGCCGCCCTCATCGTGGACGAACCCGAACAGCTCGCTTGCCGGCCGCGTGGGGCGCGCGAGCACCAGGGTCCCGTCGCCTGAGCGGACGTATACGGGCCCGGTGCGATAGTCGGCCGGCTTGGCTATCCCATGGTTGTTCGCGTGGCCACGGTAGGTGATCACCTCGGCGCTACGAACCACCAACTTGCCCGGATAGTCTTTCTGGAAACGCCCGATTTCCCTCCACGACGATCCACCGACGTAATCGGAGAGCGTGATGAAATCGAGCCCCGCCCCCGGGCTGGCCCCCACTTGTTCGCAAAGTGAACCGAGCGCCGGGTCCGGACAGAACGAGTAGTTGAACACCTCGCGCATCGGCGCGTCCTGGCGGGCCGAGTGCTCGCCATGTACGTGGAAGTCACCGGCATACCAGCCCGCCTCGTCCTTCGCCGGAGCGTCGTCGTACGCGCACGCTCCTCCCTCTTGACAAGGAGTCGTTCCATACGGCTCGTCCGCAAACCCGGGGTCGGTTATCAGATCGATCTCGATGCGCCAAGCGACCTTGCCATCGAGGTTTCCCTCGAGCTGGGTGGCGATCGCTGCGGCGCCGAGTTCGGCAGCCCATTCGCCAGGCGGTATCGGCCCGGGCAAGAACGCCTTCGTCGTTCCCCCGTCCGCCGCCTCGAAGCCGTCGGCAGAAAGGGTTACGTCGGGATGGCTCGAGCCTCCCCAGCCGCGAAACTCCGGCTGCCCCCACGGCGCGCTCGCCTCGGCGCGCGGCTCGTAGAGCCCCAGGTCGAGAACGTTCTTGAACAGAGCGTTCGTGGGCAAATCGGGCTGGTCGTAGCAGTACTTCACCCTGACGGCCGTGACGGGAGTGCCCCCGACCAGCGGCGGCACGTCGAACGGCACCAGCACGTAACTCTTCTCCAGCCCGCTTTCGAATTCGCCCGTGATCACCTGGTCAGGGTTCGGCAGCGGCGCGCCGCCGCACGCCGTCGGCAGGACGCCGGCCTCGACCCCGAGTGCGGCTGACCCCGCGGAAGCGGGCTCAGCCGTTAGCGAAGCGTCATGCGCCGTTGCGCTCGCGGGTCCACAGAGGAAGGCGAGGGCCAAAAGCGCGACCGATCCCGAACTTGTTCCGTCGAGCTTGAGCGTGGCCATCGCTCGAAGTCTAGGCTTCTGACGCTCGGTCCGACGCACTAGTAGTCGCGACTCAACAGAAAGGCGCGCCGCGATCGATGAACCGCGCGGTCTCCCCTATTCGTTCGCCGCTGACAGCAGCGCCAGGCCGAGCACCGTGAAGCTCACCATTAGCGCCAGCATCCAATACTGGGACTGGGTTGCCCGGCGCAGGTTCTCGTACACCGAAAGCGCCTTGTCATGGCCCATCGCGAGCGCCGCGACGTGGCCGATCACGAGCGACCCCACCTGCACGTACCAGACCTCCTCGGAAGTAATGGCGCGAAGGTCGACAGTCCCCGAAGCCGTTCCGAAGTAGTCGGAGCCGTTACCGAGGGGGTCGGAGAGGAGGTAGGTGAACTGCGCCTGCTCCTGAAAGACGACGAGCGAGAAGTAGTGCGCGAGCGTGTAGGCGAAGGCGATCGGGATGAAGCAGTGCGCGAAGGTCCGGGCGAGGTTCGTGGTGGTGAGCTTGCTTCCCTGCGTGCCCATTCCTTTGATTCCCGCCCAAAAGACGCCGAGCACCAGGCCGAACGTGAGGACCATGAAGAGGCTCGACGTGGCCCTTCTTGCGAAGACGTCGCCCTCGGCACCACCCCCGCCGTTGATGAACGAATAGACGTCGTCGATCCAATCGGCGAACACGCCCTCCGAAGCGCCGTCGAACGTGGTTCCCGCGATCGCCAGGAGGACGAAGGCAACCGAGCCGGGCACTAGCCCCCACCCCACCGCGCCGGAGAACCAGGGGCGTCGTCCGAGCTGGCGCTCCCTGACCTCTAGCGGCGAGATGCGCGAGAGCATGTTGAAGTAGACGGAGAAGGTCTCGCCGCGCTCGCACCACTTCTCGACGCCGAAGAGCGTCATGCCGAGAAAGGTGACCGCCGTGTAGATGAGCGTCGCGACCGCGATCGACTCCGGGCTGATGAGAATCACCGACTGGCCGATCTCCACCCCATAGGCAAGCTCTAACCAAAGAAACGCGACCAGGCCCGCCACCGCCGGCCAGCGCCCGAGCCGGTCGGGGTAGGAGAGCGGCGCGGGAGCCGAGCGGCCGGCCACCAGGTTGAAGACGGCGCCGATGACCCGCGCGATCGCGCGCCAGGGGTTGAAGGCGCGAAAGACGTCCCCGAGGAAGATGCTCACGATCGCGACGCAGACCCAGAAGGTGATGAAGACGAACGTGACGTTGAAGTTCGCTGCCGAGTTCGCGGTCCCGTAGAAGCCGCTCCAGACGACGACGCCCAGGAGGAAGATCCCGATGGCTCCCGCGAGGATTCCCGTGGCGGGGTTGATCGCGATGCGGGAGAACGCTGCCGCCGGCGACCACTTCCAGCTCTCGAAGCGTGGCTCGAGCCAAGACACCGAGAGCCCGATGAACGACAGGATCAGGACGGTGGCGGCCGCCCATGCGAATGCCTCCTCGGGAATTGGAAGGTCTTCCTTCGGGGCCAAGAGGCCGTGTGCGAAGAGCACGTCTAGCCGGGGACTACGGAGATCTCAGCCAGGAGCGCGCCAGTCGTGTGCGATTCGAGCTCGTGGATGCCGCCGATGTCGGCGTTCTCCACCACCAGCTCGTTGGTCTTGCCGGGCTCGATCTCGAGATCGACGTCGAAGCCGTGAAAGTGAAGCTCGTCCGCGGCGTCAGTCTCGATCTCGACCCGGAGCTCGTCGCCCTCAGTCACCTCGATCTCCTGCGCGCCGCCGACGGGCTCGCCGCCCCGGATCTCTATCTGCGGAACCTCGGGCTCGGCAGGCTCCTTCGGTTCCGAGGGCTCCTCGTTGCCGCCCGCCGATCCGCCGCCGTCCGGGTCATCACTCGGCGCCGCGGTCTGCCCTTGCTGCGTGATTTCGGTGTCCTGCTCGGCCGTGTCGTCGTCGCCGAACGCGAAGAACACGACGATCGCGATGACGACTGCTGCGATCGCGATCAGGGCTGGGATCTTGCGATTCTCCATGGCCGCAAGTCTAGGAAAGCTGAACTAAGGAGCAACTAGCGCTCAGGCTGAGAGCGCTCCTGGCCCGTCTCGAGCTGAGACGAGTCGATCGTGTCCTCGGAGAAGACGAAGACGAAGACGGCGACGATCGCGATCCCGACGAGGATCCCGAGCACGATTCCGAGAGCGCGATCCCCGCGCGACATCTAGACGCCGTCGAGCAGGCGCCAGTTGGCCTTGTAGGCGCTCTCAGCGGCGGCGACCAGGCGGTCGGCGTCCTCGTCCGTCGCGAGCTCTGCGATCAGCTCACGAACCTCGGCGGCATGCTCGACGTCGCGGCCTTCGTGGACGCGGAAGTACGCCGTGCCCGAGCCCTCCTGGAAGCCATAGCGCTCGATCAGGCCGGCGCGCTTCGTGCGCGAGATCTCGGGCTGGGAAGCCTCGACCGCATAGAGGCGCGAGAGCAATTCGAGTGCGTCTCCGTCGCCGGCCCAGTTCTGGACGCAATCGGACGTTTCGGCCGTGGGCTCGGCGTCCGTGTCGCCCTGGACGGATTCGAGGAAGCTGTCCCAGAGCCGGACGTGGCCGAGCTCCTCGGCCGCGTGGCGCCGAAGCTCGGGCCGCTCGGGCAGCGCGTCGGCGGCGGAGTCCGAAAGCGAAGCGATCGCCTCGACCGCGTGGCGGTACTGGCCGGAGTAGCGCGCGAGCTCTTCGTGGGTGAGCTCGCCGTCGGACCAGCGCTGGTAGAAGGGGTGCTGAAGCACATCCCAGCGGCGGCGGCTCTCTTCGATGCGGTCCCAGATGTTGGCGTCCAAAGTCCTGTTCCTCCTCGGGCGGGTTCGGGATGCCCAGTTTACATCGAGCCCGGAGGGTTGCCCGGTCTACGCTCTCCGGCCGTGAGGCCTGAGCGAGACAACATCGCGGCACCCGAGTTGCCGGGCCGGATCAAGTGGCTCAACCGATCGGAGCCTCCCAAGATGGCCGCGCTCACCGCCGCGGGTCCGGTGCTCGTCCACTTCTTCGACCCGACGCAGCTGAACAGCGCCCGGGCCTTCCCCTACATCTCCGAGTGGAACCGCCGTTACGCGCAGCTCGGCCTGACCACGCTCGGGATCCTCTCACCCCGCTTCGCATTCACACGGAACGCGGCCACCGCCACTGAGCTCACCGAAGGGCTCGGAGTCGAGCACCCGGTGGCCCTCGATCTCGACTACGCGATCTGGCACGACTACGGCTGCAAGGGCTGGCCCTCCCTCTTCCTGTGGGGAGGCGGCGACGCACTCCTTTGGGCGCACAACGGCGAGGGCGAGTACCGCGCGACCGAGGAGGAGATCCAGGCCGAGCTTCGCAGCGCCGACGCCACCGTCGATCTGCCGAGCCCGATGAAGCCGCTGCGCTCGGCGGACGCGCCCGGAGCGCTCGTTCCCGTGCCCACCAACGAGATTCTTCCCGGTGGCTCGCCCGCCGAGCCCTGGGAGCCCTCGGCCGACGGATCGCCGCTCGCCATCGACTACGAGGCGGGCGAGGCATGGATCGTCGCCGACGGCTCGGGCGAGATCGGCGTCACGATCGACGGCGAGGAAGGCGTCGCGATCCAGGTGCCGCCGGCGGGACTGACGAAGGTGGCGGGCTCGGGCCACCACGAGGCGCATCGCGTCGAACTTCGTGTCACGGCAGACGTGCGGGTCTGGGCTATCAGCTTCGCTCCGGGCGAGCCTTGAAGTACGCACGCAGCCTGGCGCGGGCCGAGGTCCCGGCGCGGACCGGCCTCGTGGGCAACCCCTCCGATGCCTTCGGCGGGGCGATCGTGGCGCTGACCCTGGACGCGCTGAGCGCCACCGTCACGGCCGAGCCCTCCGTGAACGTGCGCCTCGAGGCAGACGGCACCGTCCTCGACTGGGAATCGGTCGAGTCCCTCTCGGATGCGCGCCGGGACCATCCGAGCTCGGGACCCCTGGCGCTCCTGTGGTCAGCGACCAAGCGATTCGCCGCCGAGCGACCCGAGCTGGGCACGGCCGGCGTCCGCCTCGCGCTCGATCGCACGACGATTCCTCCCGGGGTCGGGCTCGCGGGATCGAGCGCGATCGTGATCGCTGCACTTCGAGCGCTCGGCGAGCTCTTTGGTGACGAGATCGCCCATCCGGATCTGCCGTCCTTCGCCCTCGCGTGCGAGCGCGAAGAGCTCGGGATCACCGCCGGCCTGGGCGACAGGGTCGCGCAGGTATACGGAGGACTCGTGTATCTGGACCTCGCCAAGGCATCCGGATCGAAGGTCGAGCCGCTGGATGCCACCCGACTGCCCAACCTCTTCGTCGCCTGGAGACCCGACGCACAGACCGACTCGGGCGATGTCCACGGCGGGATGCGAGCGCGATTCGCCGCGGGCGAGCCGGCCGTCGTCGAGACGATGCGTGAGATCGCGGGGCTCGCTCGAGCCGCGCTGGGCCCACTCCTGAGCGGAGACGGCAGCGGCCTAGGGATCCTGATGGAGCGAAATCTGGAGTTGCGCCGCTCGATCTACGAACTGGACCCTCGCCACACCGAGATCGCCGACTGTGCGCGCGAGCTCGGATCGGCGGTCAACTTCACCGGGTCGGGAGGCGCGATCGTTGGCCTCTACCGCGACGAGGACCAGCTCACCGAACTGCGATCCGCGCTGAGCAGCCTCGGCTGCAGGTTGATCGCGCGCCGCAGCGATCGCTAGCCGCGAGCGGCGAGCTCTGTGCGGATCTTCTTCGGGAGCATGAAGCGGACGGACTCGTCCACCGTCTTCAACTCGGCGATGTCTTCAGTGCCGCGCTCGCGGAAGAACTCGACCAGCTCGGCCACCAGCTCCTCCGGCGCGGAGGCGCCCGAGGTGATGCCGACGGTCTCGGCACCCTCGAGCCACTCCTCGCGGACCTGCGAGGCGTTGTCGATCAGGTGTGAGCGGGCGCCGTGGTCGCAGGCGACCTCGACCAGGCGGTTCGAGTTCGACGAGTTGGTCGAGCCAATCACCAGCACGAGGTCGCACTCGGCGGCAAGTTGCTTGACCGCGATCTGACGGTTCGTTGTCGCGTAGCAGATGTCCTCGGACTTGGATGAGACGATCTTCGGGAAGCGCTGGCGAAGGCGCTCGATGATCTCGGCGGTCTCGTCGACCGAAAGCGTGGTCTGGGTGATGAATGCGACGTGCTCGGGATCAGCCACCTCGACCGAATCGGCGTCGTCCACGGTCTCGACGAGCGTGATGGCGTCGGGAGCCTCGCCCATCGTGCCCTCGACCTCCTCGTGTCCCTCGTGGCCGATCATGATGATCGCGTAACCCTGGTCCGCGAACTTTCGCGCCGATACGTGGACCTTTGTCACGAGCGGGCAGGTCGCGTCGATCGTGCGGAGCTTCCGCGCCGCCGCGTTGGAGTGAACCGCCGGCGATACACCATGAGCCGAGAAGACGACGAGCTCGCCCTCGGGCACCTCGGTCTCTTGGTCGACGAAGATCGCCCCCCGCTCGGCCAGCTGCTCGACCACGTGCTTGTTGTGGACGATCTCCTTGCGGACGTAGACGGGCGGGCCATGCATATCTAGCGCGCGCTCGACCGTCTCGACGGCACGGTCGACGCCCGCGCAGTAGCCGCGAGGGGCGGCCAGGCGGACGCGCTTTGGGGTGTTCACGGCAGTCGTGGGCACACCTCAAGGGTACTCCCGGCTCTGGCGTAAATCGGCTTTGCCGGCGGCGGAAGACATCCCTCTGGCAAGGGTTGTCTAGAGGCTTGATGTGGGTCGACGCGTGCGTGAGAAACCCGCATCAAGCCTCTAGGCGCCGTCGAGGACACGCACGGCAGGCTCGCCCACCTCGTCCAGGCTCTCCGGGCAAACCTTGTCAAGCGTGTCCTCGGTCGTATGCCAGTACGGACCGGGGCGCTCGTCCGAGCCGTAGGTGAAATCGATCAGATCGACGGCCCGGATGCCCGCCGCCAGGAACGCGATGTGGTCGTCGCCGATCGCATCGGCCTCCCCCTCGAATGGCGCGGACGAGTCCGAGCCGCTCACCTCGCGAGCGGCCTCGGCGAACTGCTCGTAAAGGCCCTCGTCCGAGCTGGCCTCGCGCGGAATCTCCAGATCGCAGTCGCCGACGAGGTCGAAAAGGACCATCGACTCGATCTCGTCGAGGGGCGGAACGCCCTCGCCCCCGCCACCCTCGGCGAGGCTCACGTATTGCTCGGAGCCGCGCGTCCCGTCCTCCTCGAAATCGCGATCGCCGCGCGCCTCCTCGGCGTCGAAGAGGGCGATCGAGATCGAAGGACCATCGAGCGGCGCATCGGCTGCCAGGACGCGCGCGAGCTCGAGGACGACCGCGACCCCCGAGGCGCCGTCGTTCGCGCCAAGGAGGCCGGGGATGTCCTTCGTGTCGTGATGCGCAGCGACGACGATCGTGCCGTCCGCGGTGCCGGGAATCGTTGCGACGACGTTCCGCCACGGAACCTGGATCAGCACGTCCTCAGCCCCTGCGTCCTCCAGACGATCGGCCAGGAGGCGCACCTGCTCCTCGTTCGCCGTCGAACCCGAGGGGCGGGGCCCGAGCTCTACCTGGGCCTTCAGATCCTCGAAAGCGCGCTCGGCGTCGAACCGCTCCGGCGCGGGGTCTTCGCGGTCGTCGGAGCCACATCCGGAAAAGGCCACAGCGACGGCGATGAAAAGAATCGCGAAAACCATGGAGAAAGGGTAGGTTCTCGTCATGGCACAGGGTCACATGGACCGGCTCTCGGCCCTAGACGTCTCATTCTTGACGAACGAATCGTCGGTCGCCCACATGCACGTGGGCGGGGTGATGATCTTCGAAGGTCCCCCGCCGGCCTACGAGGACATGCTGGAGCACATCCGCTCGCGCCTTCACCTGGTGCCGCGCTTTCGCCAAAAGCTCGCGCATCCGCCAATCGAGA
>Ga0208612_1000484_pt1 | contig 17576 bp, 17 predicted proteins | sample AntDryMetagUQ889_FD_188089 | JGI IMG/M metagenome (GOLD analysis project Ga0208612, IMG submission 188089) | Polar desert microbial communities from Antarctic Dry Valleys - UQ889 (SPAdes) | ecosystem: Environmental > Terrestrial > Soil > Desert | place: Antarctic Dry Valleys | collected 2008-12-31 | reverse complement strand
GGCGGTGGCGCGCGGCGCCGGAGGGTGCCGCGCCGCCCAGCCTCAGGGCTGGAGCACCACCTTGATCGCCCCGTCCTGCTTCTTCTGGAAGATCTCGTAGCCGTGGGGAGCCTGCTCCAACGGCATCTTGTGGGTCGCGAAGTCGTCCACGCCCAGCGGATCGCCGTCCTCGGTGAGCAGCGGCATGATGTCGTCGATCCAGCGCTTGACGTGGGCTTGGCCCATCTTGATCTGGATGCCCTTGTCGAAGATCTGGAGCATGTTGATCGGGGTCGCGGTGCCGCCGTAGACGCCGCTCAACGACACCGTGCCCCCACGGCAGACCGTGTTGAAGCAGAGGTTCAGGGCGGCGGTCCGGTCGAGGCCGCCCGTCTGCATCACGGTCTGCGCCACCCGGTCGGGGAGCAGCCCGACGACCTTGTGAGCGAACTTGCCGACCGGCGAGCCGTGGGCCTCCATGCCCACCGCGTCGATCACCGAGTCCGGGCCGCGCCCGTCGGTCATCTCCTTGATGGCCTCGGCGACGTCGTCGTGGTCCTTGAGGTTGACCACCTCGATCCCGTGCTGGCGCGCCATCTCGAGGCGCTCGGGAACGAGGTCGACGGCGATCACGCGGTGGCCCTTGTGCTGGGCGATCCGCGAGCTCATCTGGCCGATGGGCCCGAGCCCGAAGACCGCCACCGAGCCGCCCTCGGGGATGTCGGCGTACTCCACGGCCTGCCAGGAGGTGGGAAGGACGTCCGAGAGGTAGAGGAAGCGGTCGTCCGGCGGGCCCTCGGGCACCTTGATCGGCCCGAAGTGGGCCTGGGGGACGCGCAGGAGCTCGGCCTGCCCGCCGGGTACCTGCCCGTAGAGCTTGGTGTAGCCGAAGAACGACGCACCCATGCCCCACTCGCGATTCTGCGTGGTCTCGCAGTGGGCGAAGAGCTGGCGATCGCACATCCAGCAGTGCCCGCAGACGATGTTGAACGGAATCACCACCCGGTCGCCAGGCTTGATGTGCTCGACGCTCGAGCCCACCTCCTCGACGATGCCCATCGGCTCGTGCCCGAGGATGTCGCCCTCGTCGATGAACGGGCCGAGCACCTCGTAGAGGTGCAGGTCCGAGCCGCAGATCGCGGTCGAGGTGATGCGGACGATCGCATCGGTGGGCTGCTCGATCGCCGGGTCGGGGACGTTGTCGACTCGCACGTCGTGGTTGCCGTGCCAGGCCAGGGCCTTCATGTCTCTGTCTCTACCTCTCGGTGGTCCGGTGGTCCGGGGGGCGGGAGCGGGGCGCCGCCTGGAGGCGACGTCCCCGCCGGGGGTCGTCTAGGAGGCGACGCCGGCCGTCGCACCCTCGTCGTGGACCTGGTGCTTGCCCTCGCCGATCTCCTCGACCAGCTTCGCGCAGAAGGCTTCGAGATCGTCGGGCGAGCGGCTCGTGACGAGGCCCTGGTCGGTCACGACCTCCTCGTCGACCACGTCCGCACCGGCGTTCCTGAGGTCGGTGCGGATGCTCGGGAACGAGGTGAGCCTCCGCCCGCGCGCCACATCGGCCTCGACAAGGATCCACGGGCCGTGGCAGATGGCCCCCACCGGCTTGCCGGTCTTGAAGAACTCCTGCACGAACGTTACGGCGTTCGCGTCGATGCGGAGCTTGTCGGGGTTCACCGTGCCGCCCGGGACCAGGAGACCGTCGTAGTCGTCGGGGGAGACGTCGGAGACCTCCTTGTCGACCGAGAACGTGTCGCCCTTGTCGATGTCCTGGTTCATGGCCTGGATCTCGCCGGAGCTCACCGATACCAGCTCGGTCGTGCCTCCGGCATCCTCGATCGCCTTCTTCGGCTGCTCCAGCTCCACCTGCTCCACACCGTCCGCCGCGAGGATCGCGACCTTCATTCCGTCAAGCTCGTTCGCCATGAGAGACTCCTTCGTCCGTTGCGAGGTTCTCTGTAGGGATGTCCGTCGACGGTGCCGGTTGAACCTGCGGCGGCCCGGGTAGACCTGTAGTGCGGCTACGCTGCGGCAGCCAATGCGGCTACCCGCTCGGCGATGGCGGGCGCCTGGTCCTCCTGGAGGAAGTGCTTGGACGGCAGGCGATGGATCTCCTCCAGCGCGGCCGCCCGGCGCACGGACTCGCCGTGCTCGTCGACCGTGAGCGCCGGATCCTCCGCGCCCCAGACGATCTGGACCGGGTACGGGACGTCACGGACCGCCGAGTGGTAGAGCGCCTCCTTCTCGGGCGTGCGCTCGAAGCCGCGCATGATCTTCAGGAAGGCCCGCCCGCCGTCGTCGCGCTTGAGCAGGTCGACGTACGCGTACAGCTCCTCGCTCGGCACCGCGTCGCGGCGCCCGATGCCAGTGGCGTACATCAGCCCCAGGAAGGCGGGGCGGGTGAGCGACTTCAGCCACAGCTCGCCCACGGTCTGCCGCGCGAACACCTCCATGAACCACGGGCGCTCGAAGCTCGCCACGTCGATCATCGTGTTGAGGATGGTCAGCGAGCGCACGCGCTTCGGCATCGCCGCGGCCACCTCGAAGCCGATCGGACCACCGATGTCGTGCACCAGCAGGTGGAAGCGGTCGAGGTCGAGGGCGTCGACCGCGTCCGCACAGAAGCGGCCGAGCCCGGTCCAGGAGTAGTCGAACGATTCTGGGCGCTCGGCCAGGCCGAGGCCCGGTAGGTCGAAGGCGACGCCGCGGAGTTCGCGGCTCGCGAGCTGGGCGACCACCTTGCGGTAGAGGAAGCACGAGCTCGGCACGCCGTGAACGCACACCACCGGATCGCCGTCGCCCTCCTCGCGGACGAACGAACGTACGCCGGCGGCTTCGAACTCGCGTCCGGCGGCACGGTGGCGGTCGATGACCTCGGAGGTCCTCACGGGGCGGGCATCGTAGGCGAGGTCGGTCCCGCCGCCGTCATCATGGAGCGATGAGGCTCAACCACGTTGCGCTGACCGTCTCCGAGGTGGAGCGCTCCGCCGTGTTCTACGGCGAGCACTTCGGCCTCGACCGTCGGGTCCACGAGGACGACCATCTCGTGATCCTCGCCTCCCCGGACGGCTCGCTGCTCGCCCTCAACCCCGGCCCGCCCGGCGGGGGCTCCCACGCCATCTTCCACTTCGGCTTCCAGGTCGACACGGCCGAAGAGGTTCGCTGCGCCCGGGAGCGCTTCGTGGCCGCCGGTGTACCGGAGGCCGAGTGGCAGGAGGATGGACCCGTCCGCGTACAGGTGATCGACCCGGACGGCCACCGGGTCGAGGTGTTCGCCTACTGAGCCTCGCCGCGCGCCGCATCCACCGTCTCGGGCTGCCCTCACCCGAGGCCCAACGCCACCGGGTTCTCCCAGCGAACCTCGGTGAAGCGGACGAAGTCGGTGTCGGCCGAGCAGACGGTGAGCCCGTGCTCGAGGGCGAGCGCGGCGAGTCGCGCGTCGGGGACGAGGTTGCCGCGCACTCGGTGGCGGACGACGAGCTCGCCGAGGACGTCGGCGTGTCGCTCGCCGGGCTCGGGAATCCAGGTGACCTCGCAGGCGAGCCAATCGGCGACGCGCTCCCAGGCATCTTCGGGTTCGAGCGGGCGCGGCGTCGCGCGCGGGTGGGTGGTGATCCGCAGAAAAGCCTCGAGGCTCTGCCACGGGAGCCCCACCCGCCGCGGGCCGTTGAGGCGGTCGGTCAGCCAGTCCCGGGCCGAGGCATGGAACGGGCTGTCCTCGTCGACGGCGAAGAGCAGCAGGTTCGCGTCGACCAGCACGGGGACCTCCGTCAGCGTGCGGCTGGACCGTCGAGCGTCTCGATGGCGTCCGCCACGTTGGTCACGTCGATCCGGAGTCCGAGTCGGTGTGTGCGCTGCCGGAAGCGCCCGCGGCTCGATCCGGAGGCGAGGCCCCTGCGGGCGAGCTCGTTCACCGCGTCGCTGACGCCGAGCGAGCGCTCCCTCCGTAGGCGCCCGACCGCAGCGGCGACGTCGTCGGCGAGGGTGACGGTCGTCCGCATGCGGCCAACGTAGCATCCCGCCGCGAACATCGACGCATCTCGATGCGAGCGGGGGCGCGCTCGCCACCCCCCGGTACCCTGAGCCGACCAATGACCGAGCGCTACGACCCCTCAGTCATCGAGCCGAAGTGGCAGCGCGTCTGGGCCGAGGAGCGCACCTGGGAGGTCTCGAACGAGGCCGACGAGCGGCCGAGGTCCTATGTCCTCGAGATGCTCCCCTACCCCTCGGGCGAGCCCCACATGGGACACCTCAAGGTCTACTCGGTGGGCGACGCCTTGGCCCACTACCGCCGCCGGGCGGGCATGCGGGTCCTCCACCCGATGGGCTACGACGCCTTCGGCCTGCCGGCCGAGAATCACGCGATCAAGACCGGGCAGCACCCGCGCGCGTCAACCGAGGCCTCGATCGCCCAGTTCCGCGAGCAGTTCCGCTCGTGGGGCATCTCCATCGACTGGTCGCGCGAGCTCGGCACCCACGAGCCCGAGTACTACCGCTGGACCCAGTGGATCTTCCTGCGCCTGCTCGAGCGCGGCCTGGCCTACCGCAAGGAGGCCGCCGTCGTGTGGTGCCCGGTGGACGAGACCGTGCTCGCGAACGAGCAGGCCCCCGGCGGCTTCTGCGAGCGCTGCGGCTCGGCGGTCGAGTCGCGCCAGCTCGAGCAGTGGTTCTTCCGCATCACCGACTACGCCGACCGCCTGCTCGACGATCTCGCCACCATCGACTGGCCCGAGCACGTGGTCACCATGCAGCGCAACTGGATCGGGCGCTCGCCGGGTGCCGAGGTGGTCTTCCGCTGCGAGTCCGCGGGCGTCGACTACCCGGTGTTCACGACCCGCCCGGACACCCTGTTCGGTGCGACCTTCTTCGTGCTCGCGCCGGAGCACCCGGACGTCCTCGGGCTGAACGACTCCGCCGAGGTCCGCGAGTACGTGGATCGGGCCATCTCCGCGTCACCCGAGGAGCGCGGGGCCGAGCTGCGGGAGAAGACCGGCGTGCCCCTCGGACGCACGGTCACCAACCCGGTGAACGGCGAGGAGATCCCGATGTTCGTGGCCGACTACGTGCTCATGGAGTACGGCACCGGCGCGATCATGGCCGTCCCCGCCCACGACGAGCGCGACTTCGAGTTCGCCGGGCGCTACGGGGTCGAGGTGCGCCGGGTGATCGAGGGCGGGGAGGAGCTCCCCTACACGGGCGACGGTCCGATGACTGCCTCCGGGCGCTTCGACGGCCGCCACAACCGCGAGGCCTACGACGAGATCGTCGAGTGGCTGGCCTCCGAGGGGCGCGGCCGCGCCGCGGTGAACTACAAGCTGCGCGACTGGCTGCTCTCGCGCCAGCGCTACTGGGGCTGCCCGATCCCGGTCGTCCACTGCCCGGTGTGCGGTGTGGTCTCGGTGCCCGACGAGGACCTTCCGGTCGAGTTGCCGGAGATCGAGGACTTCGCGCCCCGCGGTCGCTCGCCGCTCGCGGCGGCCGAGGACTGGGTGCGCACGAGCTGCCCGTCCTGTGGCGGCGAGGCACGCAGGGAGACCGACACGATGGACACCTTCGTCGACTCGAGCTGGTACTTCCTCCGCTACTGCGACGCGCGCAACGACGCCGAGGCGTGGAGCGAACAGGCGCTCGCCACGTGGATGCCCGTCGACCAGTACATCGGCGGGGTCGAGCACGCGATCCTCCACCTGATGTACGCGCGCTTCCTCACGAAGGCGCTGGCCGACCTCGGGCTCCTCGGCTTCCAGGAGCCGTTCGCCAACCTCTTCACGCAGGGGATGATCACCCGCGACGGGGCGAAGATGTCCAAGTCGCGGGGCAACGTGATCTCCCCGCGCCAGTACGTGGAGCGCTACGGCGCGGACACCGCGCGCTGCTACATCCTCTTCATCGGGCCGCCCGACCACGACGCCGACTTCTCGGACGAGGGGGTTGGTGGGGTCCATCGCTTCCTCGCCCGGCTGTGGCGGCTGGCCGTGGAGGTGGCCGGGTCGGAGGGGCGAGCCGGGTCGGGGGGCTCCGACGGAGAGCCGGGCCGGCAACACCGGGCAAGCCCGGCGTTGCGCAAGACCCACTGGGCGATCGACAAGGTCACCGGCGACCTGCGCGACCGCTTCGCGTTCAACACCGCGATCGCCGCGCTCATGGAGCTGCTCAACGACCTCTACCGCGACAAGGAGGCCATGCTCGCCTCCGAGGCGGGGCGGGGGCAGCTTCGCGACTGCGTGGCCACCGCGGCCTCGCTCCTCTTCCCCTTCGCCCCCCACCTCGGGTCCGAGGTCTACGAGCTCATGACCGGCCGCCGGGTGTGGGAGGAGCGCTGGCCCGAGGCGGATCCGCGCCTGCTCGAGCGGGAGGTCGTGCAGATCGTCGTGCAGGTGAACGGCAAGCTCCGTGACCGCGTCGAGGCGCCCGCGGGCGCCTCCGAGAACGAGCAGGAGCGCCTGGCCCGCGCCTCGGCCAAGGTGGCCGCCCAGATCGATGGCGGGCAGGTCGTGAAGACCGTCGTGGTGCCGGACAGGCTCGTCAACTTCGTGGTCCGCTGATCCGGCGCACGCCGACGTGCGGAACAACGGCGTGGCCGCGACCTCTGCCGCCGGCGTCCAGAGCCCCCGGAGGACCCGCTTGAAGGCCATCGTCGTCGGCGCGGGCCTCGGCGGCCTGGCCGCGGCGCTCCGCCTCCAAGGGGCCGGGCACGAGGTGGTCGTGGTCGACCGCCGCGAGCGCCCCGGCGGACGCGCCTACCAGATCCGCGACGGCGGCTACACGTGGGACACCGGCCCGTCGCTGATCACGATGCCCTGGGTGCTCGAGGAGACCTTCGCCGCCGCGGGCCTCGATCTCCACTCCGAGGTCACGATGCGCCGGCTCGACCCCTTCTACCGGATCTTCTGGGCCGGGGAGGATCGCCACTTCGACTTCACGCAGGACCGCGACGCCCTGCGCGCCGAGGTGGCCCGCTTCTCGGAGCGTGACGCCCGCAACCTCGACGGCTTCCTCGAGGCGCTGCGGCCAATCTACGAGCGCGGGATCCTCGAGGCGGGCCGGCGTCCGTTCCTGCGCGCCGGCGAGCTGGCACGGTTCGTCCCCACCATGCTGCGCCTCGGCGCCGCCCTGCCCCTCTCGCGCTTCGTGGCGCGACACTTCGAACACCCCCGCGTACGCGAGGCGTTCTCGTTCCATTCCCTGTTCATCGGCGGCGACCCGTTCCGGGTGCCGGCCATCTACGGAGCGCTCGTCTACCTCCAGGTGCTCGACGGGGCGTGGTACGCGGACGGCGGCACCTACTCGGTGGTCGAGGCCATGGCAAGGCGTCTCGACGTGCGCGCCGATGCGCCTGTGGCCCGCATCGAGCACTCGGCCGGGCGGGTGCGCGGCGTGGCCCTCGAGTCCGGGGAGTTCCTGCCCGCGGACGTCGTGATCTCGAACGCCGACGTCCTGAGCACTCCCGAGCTCCTCGGGCGTCGACGGCCGGTGCGGCCGCTGCGCCCGACCATGTCGTGCTTCCTCCTCTTCCTCGGCACCGACCGGACCTTCCCGAAGCTGCTCCACCACACGCTGTTCGTCGGTAGCGGCTACCGCGACTTCATCCGTCAGGTCACGCGCGGGAGCGGCCTGCCCGAGACCCTGTCGACCTACGTCCACGTGCCCTCACGAACCGAGCCGGCCATGGCCGCCGAGGGCGGCGACTCCGTGTACGTCCTCCTCCCCGTGCCGAACCTCACCGGCGGCATCGACTGGGACGAGGCCGCCGACGGCCTGCGCGACCGGGTGATCGACGACTACGAGCGAACCTTCGGCATCGAGGGCCTGCGGGCGTCGATCCAGGTGGAGCACCGCATGACGCCCGAGGACTTCCGCACGGAGCTCGGCGCCGTGGACGGCAACGCGTTCTCCGTCGAGCCCACCCTCCACCAGTCCGCCTACTTCCGCCAGCCCAACCGCGACCGCTCGATCGAGGGTCTCTACTACGTCGGGGCGGGGACGCACCCCGGCGCGGGCATCCCCGGCGTGCTGCTCGGAGCCGAGGTGACCTGCGGCCTGCTCGAGGAGGACCGTGCGACGCGCGTCGCCGCCTGAGGGCACGCGGGCTCCCGCGTCCGGGAAGGCCGAGACGGGGCAAGACCGCCCCTCCTGCACCGACCCCGCGCTCCTCGCCGAGGCCCGCCGGACCACCGAGCGGGTGGCCCGCACGTTCGCGCTCGCCTGCCGGCTGCTGCCCCGCACCGTGCGAGACGACGTCTACCTGCTCTACCTCGTGTTCCGTACGCTCGACGACCTGGTCGACCACGGCCGCCCCGAAGCCGAGCCCCGGCTCGTCGAGGTGGAGCGCTGGGCGCGGGGCGGGAGGCCGGGGTCCCGGGAGGCACGGGTGCTCCACGTCGTGGCCGGCCGCCATCCGCTCCCCCGCCACGCGATCCTCGACTTCTGCGCGGGGATGCGCGACGACCTCGAGGGCCGCACCATCGCCACCGAGCCAGAGCTCGACGGCTACTGCTACCGCGTGGCCGGGACGGTGGGCATCGTGATGGCCGCGGTGCTCGGCACGCGCACGCCGGCCGCCGAGCGCCACGCGGCGGCGCTCGGGATGGCCATGCAGCGCACGAACATCCTGCGCGACATCGACGAGGACCTCGCTACCGGCCGCGTCTACCTCGCGCGCGAGACGCTCGACCGCTATGGCTCGTTCGCTCCCGGCGCGCGAGAGGCCCTGGTGCGCGACCAGATCGCTCGCGCCGACGCCCTCTACGACGTGGGCGTCGAGGGCATCCCGCTTCTCCAGCACGGCCGCCGGGCGGTGGCCGCCGCGGCCGGGATGTACAGGGAGATCCTGCGCCAGATCGAGCGCGAGGGTTACGGTCGGGAGCCCGGTAGGGCGGTGGTGCCGCGTGGCCGCAAGCTGGCGGTGGCCGGACGCTGGGCGATCGCGGGTCCTTGAGCGGAGCCTCGCCGGTCCGGACGAGTAGTCGATCACGGGCGTCGGGGGCTCACCGGTGCGCTCGCGGGCGAAGTGGGGTAGTACCCCCGACTCGCTTGGGAACGATCGGGCGCAGGTACGCCCGGGGAGGAGTGTGGTCGATGGCGGGCACGGTGCGGCGGAAGGTCGTCGTCAACGGGGAGGTGCAGGGAGTCTTCTTCCGCGACTCGACCGAGCAGGAGGCCCGTAGCCGGGGGGTCTCGGGGTGGGTCGCCAACCGCGACGACGGTGCGGTCGAGGCGGTGTTCGAGGGCGACTCCGACGCCGTCGAGAACATGGTCGAGTGGTGCAGGAGCGGGCCGAGCTCGGCGTCGGTGGACAGCGTCGAGTCGAGCGACGAGGAGCCCGGGGGCCTGTCCGGATTCGAGCAGCGGTAGGCGGGGGCGGCGTGGCCGGGCTCGGCCGGGGTGGCCCAGGGTTTCGGCCGACGTAGTTCGTCTCCAGTCTGATCGTATGTCGTAACGCAGGTCGCCCACACGGAGCACGGACGTCCGTACCGTCGGCCGCGCCGTGGGGGAGCACAACCGGATTCAGCTCGCTGCCTACGCCCTCGGGGCGCTCGTCCTCGTGGTCGTCGGAGCCCGCGTGCTCGGACCGGAGGCCGCCGTGCCCGAGCCGCCCCGGGTCGCCGTGGACGGGGCCGCCGCTAGCGACGCCGGTCGGCGCCCTGGGCCCGAGGAAGCCGATCGGAGGCGTGGTGTCTACGTCCACGTCGCGGGAGCCGTCCGCCGCCAGGGCATCTACCGCCTCCCCGCCGACGCCCGGGTGTCCGCGGCGCTCAAGCGGGCGCGGGGTCCGACGCCGCGTGCGGACATGACCGCGGTCAACCTCGCCGCGCCGGTGCGCGACGGCCAGCAGGTCGTGGTCCCGGTGCGCGGGGCAGCTCCTGCGGGGGGTACGGGCGGCGCGAGCGCTTCGACGGCGCCGGGCTCCCCTGGCGCTCCGGGAGCGGCCGGCGCCCGGGTCTCGCTCTCCCAGGCGACCCCCGAGCAGCTCGACCAGCTCGATGGGATCGGTCCCGCCCTGGCGGCCCGCATCGTCGAGTACCGCACGTCGCACGGGGGCTTCCGTTCGGTTGACGAGCTCCAGCAGGTCGACGGCATCGGGCCCAAGCGCTTCGAAGCCCTCCGTGGGTCGGTCGACCCGTGAGAGGTGCTGGGCTCGCCGCATAGGCGGAGGTCGTCGGTCGGCGCGCTCGCTCGCAGAGCCGTCCGCGAGGTGGACCGGGCTGCTCGGCGGGCCGCGAGCGAGCTCGGCCGGCGGCCCTGGCACGCCGCTCTCGCAGCGCTGGTCGCCGGGCTGCTCGCCGCCTCCGCGCCGATGGAGGTGGGCTTCGCCGGAGCGGCCATCGTCGTGCTCGCGCTCGCTGCGCTCGGGCGGCCCGCGCTCGGCCTGGCCTGCGGAGCGCTGCTCGCGGCGGGAGCCGTGGGCGGAGCCCTGCGGGTCGAGGCCCTCGACGCGCGGGCCGCCCTGGCGCCTCCGGGTAAGCGGATCGAGGCGCGGGCCCTCCTCCTCGAGGCGCCGCGGCCGGGAAGGTTCGGGGCCTCGGCCGCGCTCGAGGTGCGCTCGGGTCCGGCAGCCGGAGCTCTCGTCCTCGCTCGCGGCTCGCGGGACGCGCGCTTTCCGTCGCGTGCCGGCCCCGGGCTCGAGCTCCACGTGGCCGGAGCGCTCAGAGCCCCCCGCGTGCGGCCGGGCTCCGATTTCGACTGGCCGGCCTACCTGCGCCGCCGGGGCGTCGGCTCGGAGCTGCGACTCGACTCCGTCCGCGCGACCGGCTCGCGGCGCGGCGGCGTTCTGGGCCGCGTCGACGCGATCCGCTCTCGCGCCGAGATCGCGCTCGAGGCCGGCCTCGAGCCGTCGCAGGCCGCGCTGCTGAGGGGCATGGTCCTCGGCCAGGACGAGCGCATAGCCGCGACGGTCCGCGAGGACTTCCGACGATCGGGGTTGGCCCACCTTCTCGCGGTAAGCGGCCAGAACGTGATGCTCCTCGGCGCGCTCGCACTGCCGATCCTCGCCGCAGCCGGCGCCGGCCCGCGCGGGCGCGTGGTCGCCGTCCTCGCGCTGATCGCGATCTACGTGCCGCTGGCCGGCGCCGGCCCGTCGCTCCAGCGCGCGGGTGTCATGGGCGCCGCCGGGCTCCTGGCCATCGTGGCCGGGCGGCCCGCATCGCGGCTCTACGCCCTGCTGCTGGCTGCGGCGGCCACGCTCGTGCTGAACCCGCTCGTGGTCGCCGACCCCGGCTGGCAGCTCTCGTTCGCCGCAGTGGCCGGGATCCTCGTGCTCGCGTCACCGCTGCGCCGCGGGCTGGCCGGAATGCCCGGCCCGATTGCCGGGCTCCCGGCTCCGCTCACCGAGGGCATCGCGGTGACCGTCGCCGCGACGCTCGCCACCGCGCCGCTGCTCGCCCATCACTTCGGATCGGTCTCGCTCGCCTCCCTTCCCGCCAACGTGCTGGCGCTGCCGGCCGTCGCGCCGATCATGTGGCTCGGGATGCTGAGCATCGCGGTGGCGCAGCTCTCCGTGCTGGGCTCGGTGGCGACCGCCGTGGCGGAGGCGCTCAACCGGGTCATCGGCGGGCTGAACACCGTTCCCCTTCGCTACGTCGAGGGCCTCGCCGCCACCTTCGCCGAGGCCCCCGGTGCGGCGGTCGCCGTGCCACTCTCGGGGCCGGCCAGAATCGCGGCCGCCTACGGCGTGCTCGCGCTCTGCGTGCTCGCGGCCGGCCGGGTCGCCCGCCTCGGTGAGCCGCGTGCCACGTCGCTGGCCGCCGAGTGGCGCCGCGTGCCACGGGCACGCCGACTGCTCGCCAGTGCCGGGGCCGCCGTCCTCGCTCTCGCCGGCACCGCGACGGCCCTCGCTCCCGGGGGGCCGCCCGAGCGCCTGACCGTCTCGTTCCTCGACGTCGGCCAGGGCGACGCCACGCTCGTGCAGCACCCCGACGGCTCGGCGATCCTCTTCGACGGCGGTCCCGAGGAGGCGCGCGTCGCGCGGCTCGTACGCGGCGCGGGAGTAGAGAGGCTGAGCGCGGTGGTGGCCACACACGCGTCGGCAGATCACCATGGAGGACTCGTCGAGGTGCTCCGTCGCGTACCCACCGACCTCCTCCTCGACGGCGGCGACGGCAACCCCGACCCCGCCTTCCGAGCGGTGCTCGCCGAGGCCGACCGCCAGCGGATCCCCCGCGTGCCGGCACGCGGGGGCCGCGTGCTGCGCGCCGGAGGGCTCACGGTCAGGGTGATCGCCCCCGCGCCCCGGCCGCCGGGGCCCGCACCGGAGGACCCGAATCCTCGGGCGCTGGTGGCCATCGTCTCCTCAGGAGACTTCGACCTGTTCCTCTCCGCCGACGCGGAGAGCGAGGCACTGGCGGCACTCCCGCTGCCGGACGTCGAGGCGATGAAGGTCCCGCACCACGGAAGCGCCGACCCCGGGCTGCCCGGCGTCCTCGCCCGTCTGCGCCCCCAGGTCGCGGGCATCGAGGTGGGAGAGGGCAACGGCTACGGCCACCCGACGCCGAGCACCCTCGCCGCGCTCGGCCGCGCCGTGCCGGTGGTCCGGCGCACCGACCGCGACGGGACGATCAGAGTGTCGGTCGGGCCAGGGGGAGCGATCGACGTGGAGACCGAGCGCTGAAGCGCGGTGGACCCGCTGACGTGCGGCGCGGGCGTCCCGCCCCGAACCTAGACTCGGCTCGTGGCCGTCCCCGCCTACCTCGTCTGCGGCGACGACGACGCCAAGATCGACCTCTGGCGCCGGCGCGTGCGGACCCGCGCGGAGGAGGAGGGGGGACCCGGCGCGCTGGAGGCGTTCGACGCGCGCGACGCGGCGCCCGAGGACGTCGCGGCAGAGCTCATGGCCCTGACCTTCGGGGAGTCCACGCGCTACCTGATGGCCGACGGCGTGGAGGCCTGGAAGGCCGGTGACCTCGATCCGCTGGAGGGGGCGCTGAAAGCGTCTCCACCCGACACGGTGCTCGTGCTCATTGCCCGGGGCAAGCCGCCGCAGCGCCTCTCCAAGGCGGTGGAGAAGGCCGGCGGAGAGGTGCGCAGCTACGACGCGCCGAAGCCCTGGGAGATGCCGAAGTGGGTGGTCGAGCGCGCGCGCGAGGAAGGCCTGACCCTCGATTCGGGGGCCGCCAAGGCGTTGGTGGCCGCGGTGGGGAGCCGCCAGCAGCGCCTCGCGCGCGAAGTCGAGCGCCTTGCACTCCTCGCTCATCCGCGCCAGAGCCTCACCGCCGAGCAGGTCGAGCGCCTGGCCGGAGAGGGCGACACGCGCCGCACCTACGACCTGGCCGACGCGGTGGTCGCGGGCGACGTGGCCGGGTCCCTGGCCGTCACCGAGGAGCTAATGGAGGCGGGCGAGCGTCCGGGTCGTCTGGTGTTCGGAGTGGTCCGTCGGCTCCGGGAGGTCCACCGCGCGGCGGCGCTGCTCGACGCCGGGGTGTCCGAGAAGCAGCTCGGCAGCACGCTGCGGATGCCGCCGTGGCAGCTCAAGCGCACCGTCGGGAAGGCCCGCAAGGCCGATACCGAGGCGCTCGAGCGGGCCATCTGCCTCTTCGCCGACCTCGAGGTCGAGCTTCGCGGCGGCGCGGATCTCGACGAGGACACCGCGTTCACAAAGACGCTGGTGGCGGCGGCGGGGTGAACGGCCGCCGGTGGGCCGTCACGCGCCCTGGTCCACGCGGCGACCTCGGCTGGCCGGCGCGCGGGGCTAGGCGCTAGATCCGGGCGCGCAGCGCCGCGGCACGGGACTTCTTGCGAGCGCCGTTGTTCCGATGCAGGGCGCCCTTGCCCACCGCGCGGTCGATGCGCGAGTGCAGCATCCGGAGCTCGCCGTCGGCGCGGTCGCCATCGCCGGCCTCGACCGCCGACTCGAGACGCCGGAACCACGTCTTCACCTGCGAGGTGAACTGACGGTTCTCGTGGCGCTCCCGCAGCGAGCGGTTGTTGCGCTTCTTCTGGGAGGCGATGTTGGCCATAGACAGACACGAGCCGCGACGGGATCGGCCCCGGCGCGGCGGGCGCCTACTATAGCCGCCGCGTGACGGCCGGCGAGGGCGAAGACGGGCCCGAGCCCACCGAGCCGGCGAGCACGCCGCGTGGGCGGCGCCTGGCGCTCTCGACCGCCTTCTTCTCGTTCGCCACCGGGCTCTCGCGCGTAGCCGGCCTCGTCCGCGAGGTGGTGGCCGCCAGCCTGTTCGGCGTCTCGGCCGCGATGTCGGCGTTCACGATCGCGTTCCAGGTGCCGAACCTGATCCGTGCCCTGTTCGCGGACTCCGCCCTTCAGGGCGCGTTCGTGCCGGTGTTCACCGAGCTGCTCGAGAAGGGTCAGCGGCGCGAGGCCTTTCGCGTGGCCTCGGGCCTGCTGTCGCTCATCTGCCTGGGCCTCGGCGGGATCACGCTGGCCTTCGTCCTCGCGGCTCCGGTGCTCGTTCCGCTGCTGGCGCCCGGCTTCGACGACGACCCCGCGCTGGCCGGGCTCACGATCTCCCTGACCCAGCTCATGTTCCCGATCGTCACGCTGCTCGCGCTGTCGGGCCTCGTGGTGGGGATGCTCAACTCGTTCGAGCACTTCAGCGTCCCCGCGCTCGCCCCGCTCGCGTGGAACGCGGTGATCATCGCCTCCCTGATCGGCCTCACGCCGCTGCTCGGGCCCGACAACGGGATCTACTCGTACGCGATCGGCGTCCTGGTGGGCACGGTCGTGCAGCTCGTCCTGCCCATGCCGTGGCTCCGCGGTCGCGGCGGACGGTTCCAGCTCACGCTCGGGTGGCGAGGTCCTCACATCCGGCGCGTGCTGGTGCTCATGCTCCCGGTGACCATCGCCCTCGGGCTGATCAACTTCTCCCTGCTCATCAACTCGTTCTTCGGCACCCTCGTCCGCCCCGAGGCTCCGGCCGCGATCGACAAGGCGTTCCGCATCTACATGCTCCCGCAGGGGCTGTTCTCGGTGGCCATCGCGACGATCCTCTTCCCGACGCTCTCCAAGCTCGCGGCTCGGGGCGCCCTCGGAGAGCTGCGGGCCACGATGGCGAACGGGGTCCGTCAGATATGCCTGCTGCTCATCCCCTCGGCGGTGATCATGGCCGTGCTCGCCGAGCCCATCACGCGGCTGGTCTACGAGCGGGGCGCCTTCGACGCCGAGGCGACCGACCTCGTGGCCAGCGCGATGGTGTGGTGGGCGATCTCGCTTCCCTTCCAGGGGGTGAGCCTGCTCTTCTCGCGCACGTTCTTCTCGCTCCAGCGACCGTGGGCCACCACCGCCCTCGCGGGCCTCAACCTGGTGGTCAACGCGCTCGTCGCGCTTGCCCTCTACCGGCAGCTCGGGATCGCGGGCATCGTGATCGGCACGGTGGTGGGGACGGTGGGGATGACCGTCGCCCAGGGGGCGTTCCTGCGCGGAGACCTGGGCGGGGTGGAGGCCGGGCGCACGATCTCCGCCGCGCTGCGGATGCTGACCGCCTCCGCCGCCCTGGCCATCGTTGCCTACCTCACGTGGGACGGGCTCGACGCCGTGCTCGGTCGGTCGCTGCTCGCGCAGGCGGTGGCGATGGCGCTCGCCGTCGGCGCCGGCCTGGTGGTGTACGCGGCCGCGGTGTGGGCCCTGCGCGTCCCCGAGGCGAAGCAGATCGCCGGGCTCCTGCGAGGACGCCTACGGCGGACCTGAAGGGCACCCTGCACCGCGCGGGGCCCCCGCTCACACGTCGTAGCTCCGCGCCCGCGAGCCCATCTGCGGCTCGTCCATCAGCCGCAACCGCCGCTCGACGTGCGCAGGCACCACGCGACGCTCGCGCAGCACCCACGGCAGCCCGCGGAGCGCGTCGAGGAAGGCCAGGGCCGAGACGCGGTCCTTGGGGACCTTGCGGACCATCATCAGCGTGCGCCGCGCGGCGCTCGGCCAGGGCCGCCGGAGCCACGAGAACCACAGCGTGTTGCGCACTCCCTGGCGGCGGCGCAGGTCCCGCGCGGCGCCGGAGCGGCCCTTCATCGAGCGGTGGTGGGCCACCACCTCGGCCAGGTAGGCCAGCGACCACCCGGCGGCCTGGAGGTCGGCCGAGAGGTGCTCCTCCTCGCCCCCCATCTGAAGGCGCGGATCCGTGCCTCCCGCGGCGAGGTAGGCCGATCGGCGCACGACCGCCGCGGGACCGAGGAAGGACACGACCGGGCGACCGGGCATTCCCGGCTCGTCCGGAAGGGGAGAGTCGGCGATCTCGGCCATCATCGGCTCCTCGCGCCGGCGCGAGGGGTCCTCCTCGCCCACGTAGACGTGGGCCTGCACGACGGCCAGGCGGGGGTGGGCGTCGAGGGCGTCAGCGGCGCGGGCGAGGGACCCGGGCTCCCACCAGGAGTCGTCGTCGGAGAGGGCCACGTACGCCGCGCGCGCGAACTCGACGCCCACGTCGCGCGCCGCGACCCCGAGGTTCACCGGCAGGCGGATCATGTCGACCGACGGGAAGCGCTCGCGCACCGCCTCCGCCGAGCCGTCGGTGGAGGCGTTGTCCACGACGATGAGCTGGGGACGCTCGGGCAGGGCGCTCAGGTGGCCGAGCGAGCGCAGGAGCTCCTCGCGCTGGTCGTGGACGATCTGCACGACGGCCACCCGCGGATCGGGCGTAGCGGCGAGCGCCTCTCCGTCGTCGGACACGGCGGCATCATGGCCCACCGCACTACTCGTTCCGCTGGCGGCAGGGCACGCTGCCCCGGTCGAGCACCTCTCCTTCGAGTGTCACGAAGGTGAAGTGCGCCACCCCGGGGCGGAGCACGAGCCGCAGCGCCCCGTAGCGATCGTCGTCGGCGAAGGCGATGCGGTCGTCGGTCCCCTCGACGTCGTCGATGCGCTCGCTTCCGCCGGCGCCGGCGACGAACTCCGTCACCCCGTCGATCGGGCGCATGCGCTGCATGTTGTGCTCATGGCCGGCGAGTGCGATCGCCGTGCGCCCCGGCAGGAGCTCCCAGAGCGCCTGCATGTCCTCCTGGTCGCCATGCTCCTCGCCGGCGCTGAAGCGCGGTCGGTGCCAGAAGGCGATCCGACAGTTGCCTGGACCTCGCAGCGCCTGCTCGAGCCATCGGCGCTGCGGCGAGCCGCGGTCCTGGGGGAGCTCGGAGTTGAGGCTCAGAACCTCCCACCCGGCCTCGTGGAACGAGTAGTACGGGGGGATGGGCCGGCCCAGGGCGTCGGCCCAGTAGGCGTCGTAGCCCGTTGCGTGGTTCGGCCAGTCGTGGTTGCCGGGCGTCGGAGCGGTCCGCGCAGCCAGCGGGCCATACGTGCTTGCGTAGTTCTCGCGGAAGTCCTCGGCAGTCCCTTCCTCGTAGACGTCGCCGAGGTAGAGCAGCCGGTCGGGACTAGAGGCGGCGATGCGCCGGGCGAGGGTCCTGCCCTCGGAGGTCTCGTCGGCGCCGTCCCCCACCGCCCACACGACGGCGCCCGGCTCCTCGGGGGACGGGGCGAACGGCGCGGACGGCGAGGGCGGCGGAGCCTCAGGACCTCGGTCGGCGCACCCGGCGGCGAGCAGCGCCGACGCGACCACGACGAGCGAGGGTAGGTGTTTCATCGACCCGAGCATCGGCGTGGGAACAGAGCAGCAGCGCCTCATGAGACTCCGATGAGAAGACCCGAGGGCGCTGGC